>Ga0335080_10008789_pt1 | contig 10537 bp, 10 predicted proteins | sample Lox_Sample_34_FD_206720 | JGI IMG/M metagenome (GOLD analysis project Ga0335080, IMG submission 206720) | Soil microbial communities from Loxahatchee National Wildlife Refuge, Florida, United States - Lox_Sample_3.4 | ecosystem: Environmental > Terrestrial > Soil > Wetlands | place: USA... | reverse complement strand
GGCGCTTGCGCTGGTGGATGTCGCGCGTACCCAGTCCGCCGTAAAGCCCGCGATAGCCGTGGTCCATGAAAATGGCGTAGTCCAGCGGTTGCACCACGCCGGATTGCTAGGCGACACCGGCGAGTTTTTTGCTGTGCTTTTTCATTTCAGCGCGAAGCAACAGACGTATTTTATCTTCCTTCAGCGCCTCGTCGTCAGCCAACTCCTGCCGGCGCGTTTGCACGGCGAAATAAGTTTGTCCCAGCGCCACGAGCGGCTTGCTCGGATCGGCGTTCTGAATCACGAGGTAACAGGCGTAACGGGACAGCGCCCAATCCTCGATCTCGCGTTGCGCGCCGGAGCCGATGGTGACCATACCGAGGATTTCCTCGAAATGGTCTTCAACCCGGTGATTGCTTTTTAGGCAAGCTTCCTGGGCCTTTTCAATGACGGGAAGAAAATGACGAAATTCAGAATATTCCAGCACGCGCGCCAAGTCGCGGGCCGACCAAAATTCATTGCCAGCCGCGTTCGTGCGTCTGATGCGTTCAAAGGTGTTGCTGGCGGCGGGAGTTGGAAGGGAGTTACTCATGGTTTGGTTATACGCCCAATCGCTTTCAGGTCAAAGAAAATCATTTTACGTGCTGTGGCGTGAGCGGAGTTCAGCCTGGATGGCGGCCAGTTCCGCGCGCGGCTCGTCGGCAACGTGATCCAGCCGGTCGGCACGGCGATACCAATAACGAGCATTGCCCAGATCGTCTTCGATTTTATGCAGCACCGCGTGAATCCACGCGGCGGTGGCGTCTTCGTATTGCTGGACCAGTTGATGCGCGGCGTCCCAGTCGCCGGCCAAAGCCAGTTCCACGGCTTTAAGCAAATCGTCCTTCGGTGCCATGCCTCGTGTTGTACCGCGTGGCTGGCGCAGCTGCAAGAGCGGTTAAACTTCTTTCGGCTTCGCCGGGCGGCTCGAGTGCCCTCGCCCCACCTTTTGCGTGATTTGTTCAGTTCGTGGTTAAAAATTGGGGACTCGTAGAACTCGTCGCTCTGAAAACAGCGTCGCCATTTCTGGCGATTGTGAAACCGTTGCGACATGCTAACTTATGCGGATGTCAGCCGAAGCCGTATGCGTTTGAGGTCGCTCAAGTTTTCCAATCTACATCTCTGCGGGATTGTCTTGATGGCTTTTTACTTTGTGTTCGCCACAACTTCAGGCACTGCCGCGACATGGTTCGTGGCCACGAATGGCCTGGATGTAAACACCGGCGCGAGCAACAGCCCGTTTGCGACCATCATGAAAGCCCAGTCAGCCGCGTCGTTCGGCGACACGGTTTTTCTGCGCGGCGGGACTTATTACCTCGATAACTCGAATTTCACCGCGACGAACAATCCGTGGGCCATCATCAACAACATCAACAAGAGCGGTATCAGTTACCTGGCCTATCCGGGCGAGCTGCCGGTGTTTGATTTCTCGCGAACTGATCCGAGCACGAATCGCGAAACGGCTTTTCTGGTGACGGCGAGCAGTTGCGTCTTCAAAGGTTTTGACGTCGTGGGTGTGCAGGTAACGATTCAGACCAACCACACGCAATCGGAATGTTTCCGCGTGGCCAGCACCGGCGCAAATTTCAACCGGTTCGAACAACTCCGGATGCACGACGGCATGGGCAATGGCTGGTACCTGACCGACGGCGCGAGCAATCTGGTTTTGAACTGCGACGCTTACAACAATCGCGGTCTGGACAGCGGTTCGCTGGGCAATACGGATGGTTTCGGTTGTCATCCGGCCCATACCTCGGGCAAAGGGAATATCATCAGCGGCTGCCGCGCCTGGTTCAACAGCGATGATGGCTACGACTGTATTAACGCGTTTGCGCCGGTGACGTTTGACCATTGCTGGGCCTTTTACAACGGCTACTTTACGAACTTCATCAGTTCGACCGGCGACGGGAACGGCATCAAGGCCGGCGGCTACGGCGCAAATGGCAGCACGTTGCCCAATCCGATCTCTCTGACCGTCCGCAACCGGTCCAGCGGGTTCGACGCCAATTATCATGTCGGCGGACAGGATTGGCTCGCCAACACCGCGTATCGTAACAACGTCAATTACTTTATGGAGGAATGCCTGACCGACAACCTCACGCGGGTTCCCGGCTACGATCATCTGATGAAAAACAATCTCGGTTTCCGGGGCAACACCGAGGTGTCGAGCCTCGACACCAACCAAAGCGATGTCAGCTTCAATTATTTCACGCTCCCGGTAACGGTGACGTCGAATGATTTTGTGACGCTGGATGAAAGCCTGTTGACCGCGCCGCGCCAGGCAAATGGCGATTTGCCATTAATCCAGTTCGCACAACTGACGAACGCGAGCGATTGCGTTGATGTGGGAACCAACGAGGGCTTCGCTTTCTACGGCGCCGCGCCGGATCTGGGCGCGTTCGAATTTGGCCCGACGGATGCGCCGCCGTTAACGGTGGCGTTGTCGGGGGCAAACCTCGTTATCACCGCCAGCGGTTGGGCGAACCGGACGAATTATCTCCTCGCCGCGGCTGACCTTGCGCTCGCACCGCCGCAATGGAACTGTATCGCGACCAACGAGTCCGACCTGACCGGGAACTGCGCCTTCACCAACGTCATCCTGCCAGCCGTTCCGCAACAATTTTACCGCCTCAAACTTCCGTAGGGACCCGCGGACGGCCCAATCGGGCCAAGAAAATGCCAAGAAACGGTTAGTGAATTGGAGGCGGCGGCGTGATTTTGGGATGCGGACGAAAAATCAGTCCTGACCATGAAAATCACGCATATTTTGGTGGCGGAACATGTCGTGTTCCACAATTTGTTCGATCACATTGAGAAGACCTTGCCACGGCTCAAGACGCTGGCGGAGGTCAAATCGCTGGGCGCCACGCTGGATGCCCTCATGCGTCCACACGCCAACACCGAGGACGAGTTGCTGATGGGGCCGCTGGAACATTGCCTGGAGCAAATCGGCCAGAACGAGACTTTTCACGAGGAGCACGAGGAAATTGACGATCAACTGGCCCAGGTACAGAAGGCGCGGGGGCCGAAACAGGCCCGCGAGCTCCTGCTACGGGCCGTGCTGCGCTCGCGCGAACATTTCGACAAGGAGGAACGCATCGTTTTCCCGCTCGCCGAGCGGCTGTTGAAGACCAAAACGCTGTCGAGTCTGGGTGACGAATGGCTAAAGCGGCGGGACGCGGCGTTGAAGTGAATTTCGCAGCGGCGTGGCAGCGAGCGACGCCGCGGTTGACTGGCGACGGTCGCAGACCGCCGCTACATCAAAGCTACGCGAGTGATTGCATCGCAACCTCCACGGCCGCGACGAGCGCATTGACCCGAGTGGACAGCGGGAAATCCGAAGGCGCTTCGAGCGTGTAACCCAGCCGCGCCTTGTTCATGATCAGATAGAACGCTTCCGCCCACTGCGGGCGTGTGCGGGGATCCAGCTTTGGCCGGATGATGCCGTTTTTTGCCGGACGCTCTTCGATGATTTCCGACGGGTCAATCGGGCAGACCTTTTGGACGGCGCTCACGATGGTTTCTGCGAGCGACGATTTGCCATCGGGATTCTGTTCGTAGAGATAAAAACCATGCGATTCCCAATCTTCGTGGAGGCAAAGATAAATGTCGAACCGTGGCTGGCGCTCCAGCCAGGCGATATGTGCACGGACTTCGGCCGTCGCCAGATGCCGGTAATCCCGGTTCAAATCCTTGCCTTCGGCGTTTTCACGGCGATTCGAAACAAAACCGGTCGGATTCAGGCACGGGCAACACCAGAGTTCCGCACTCTCCGGCCATTTGTTTTCCTGGAGCAACCGCAACGCCGCGAGCGGACCGGCGGGCTCATCGCCGTGAATGCCGGTGCTGATGTAAATTCTGACTCCTGACTCCTGACTTCTGACTGCCGGCGCGCGATGCAGCGCGACCAATTCGAATTCGCCTTGCTGGCCGAATGCCTCGGCAGCCCAGCCATATTGCTTCGCCGCCGTTTCCATGTCGCGCAACGCGGCGCGGATGTCAATGCTCTCGCCGTGATAGCCGCCGTGATTTTTGCCAAGCCTTTCCACGCGGAGAATTTCACGCAACGGCGCGAAGACGCAAAGTTTTTTTGACACGAATTGCACGAATTTTCACAAATGGAAAAGGCGGGTGGTTTGGACGATTTAAATTCGTGCGAATCCGTGTAATCCGTGTCAAACGCCGGGGAAAAAAGTCATTTCGCGACTGCCGGTTCTGCTTCCGATTCGCAATTTTCTATTCTGCACCCGCAACCGTCTTCTTCCTGATCGGAGAAGCCGTGCTTGTCCCAGCTTGGATCCAGACCGAGGTCTTTGAGCATCTGCAAATCTCTTTCCACCGGCTGGTTCAGCGTGGTGAGGTAGTTGCCGACCATGAGTGCGCTCGCGCCGGCCATGAAAATCATGCTTTGCGCGTCGCGCAGATTCACCGTGCGCCCGCCGGCAATCATGATTTCCTGCCGCGGCAGGATGAATCGGAAGCACGCGATGGTCTTCAGGATTTCCAGGACGGGCAGGGGCGAGTTCTTTTCAAACGGCGTGCCGGGTATCGGGTTGAGGATGTTAACAGGCACGACGTTTGCGCCGATTTCCTTGAGCGCAAAGGCAAGGTCGCAGCGGTCCTCGCGCGTCTCACCCATGCCGATGATGCCGCCAGAACAAATCTTGATGCCGGCCTTTTTCAGATAACCGATGGTTTCGAGGCGGTCCTCGTAAGTGTGCGTGGTGCAGGTCTGCGGGAAAAAACGGCGCGAACTTTCGAGATTATGCCCGTAACAATCGACGCCGGCTTCCTTGAGCCGGTCGGCAACCTTTTGGGATTTAATGATGCCCAGCGAGACGTCGGGCCGCGTTTTGCCGCTTGCCTTCAATTCGCGCACCCGCTCGCAGACCTCATCCAGCATCGGCCCTTCGTTCAGCCCTTTCCACGCGGCGACGAGGCCGACGGCGGTGACGCCGTTCCGGTTCGCTTCGTCAGCGGCTGCGAGAACCGGTTCCGGGTCAACAAAGCCATATTTTGGCGAGCCGGTCTGGTAAAACGACGATTGCGCGCAGAAACGGCAATTCTCCGAGCACGCCCCGGCCTTGGCGTTCACGATGGAGCAGAGGTGAATTTTGTTGCCTTTGAACTTTTCGCGGATGCGATTGGCCCAGGCCAGCAAATCCAGAATGTCGGCCGACGCTTCGAGGTTGAAGAGCCAGACCGCCTCGTCGCGGGAAATGTGCCCGCCTGCCAAAACCCGCTCGCCGAGTTCGGCGAGCCGGGGCTGAATTTTTGCGTCAACCGATTCAGGCATCACGGTTGACAGCTTACGGCAAACCCGGCCTGGTGCAAGCCGGGATTGCCGGGTTCCGATCTGATTTTAACGCGGGGGCTGCAAACTATTCGATCACTTTGCCGAGGATGTTTTCACGCGGGACGGCTCCAAACGTACGGCTGTCCATGCTGTTGTTGCGATTATCACCCATGACAAAGAACTCATTTTTGCCGATACAAATAAATTCGTCCTCACACTTTTCGTAGGCGTAGGTCGGTGTCCTGGCGGCCAGATAGGGTTCGCGCAGCAATTGGCCGTCAACATAGACTTTGCCGCCTTTGAGGTAGATGGACTGGCCGGGCGTGGCGATGATGCGTTTGACCAGTGGTGTATTGTCTTGCGGGTCCTTGAGGGCCACGATGTCGTCCTGCTTCGGCTCACCCACCACGTAAGCAAATCGGTCCAACCAATAACATCCTGAATTCGCCAGGGTGGGATACATGCTCATACCTTCCACCCGCATCGGCTGGAAAAGAAAATGACTGATGAATAAATAGCTCAGTGTCCCCGTAACCATTAAAACCGCAACCGCCCAGCATTGTTGGAAAAACCAGCGCCACGACAGGCGCAAACGGTAGTCTTTCAGAAAATAGCCAACGGAGCGCACATACATTTTGAAGGGCACTGACGTTTCCATAACTTCCCCTATTTACGACTATTTACAGCTTGTAACGACACCTGAACTACTCTTACTGCCTAAATATTAGACAGTTGTGTCCCATTTGGCAACAAAAAAATCGAAAAATCAGAGGCCAGAACAAAAGTCACTTATTCACAGGTACTTGTGAGCGAATGACTGCGTCCAGATAAGCGGCGATTGAGGCGATTTGAATATCCGAGAGTGGACCGCCGTCGCTCGAAGCAAATGCGGGCATGAGCGAACCTGGTTTGCCGTGGGCAATCCACGTGCGCCAGAATTCGTCGCTGGTTGGCGTTTTAAGATTGTGCAAATCCGGCACAACGGCGGCGCGTTGTGGCACGTCATGACAGATGCCGCAAACCGAATCGTAAAGCGGCTTGCCATATTTGCCCTGGATGTTGTCCAAATGGCATTTGGCGCAATCAGCGCGAAAGACGGCTTGCCGGTCAATTTTTGCCGCCGCAACATCGCGCGCGCGCTCCTCGTCGGTCAATTGGGGAATCACCGGGGGCAACATGTTGATGCGGAGCATAAGCGTTTTGCTCCCCTTGTCCGTGGAGACAGTGACCGTTTTGAAAAGGGTGCCGCTTTTGCCCCGGAGATCAACCGTGGCACCAATCTGACCGTTTGTGCCGGATTGCACAATCCACGGCAACGGCGGCAGTTCCGCCACGGTGCAACTACACGAACCATGTGCGCCCAGAATCGTGACCTTGTCCGGCGAGATGTTCGTGAAATTGAAGACGAAATGCACCGATTGTTCATCAGCGGGGGCGTCCACCGATTTCGTAAGTTCGTCCCAGGCAAGGATCCCGTCCGGCAACGGGTCGTTGGCGTGCGTCAGGTCCGGCACATAAACCGGCGGGGTCGCCATGACGGCGTTGGTGCCCAATTGGCCGACGGCAATAACTGCCGCACCGACGAGGGCCAATCCAATCACCGCCAAAAAAACTATCCGGTTCAATTTCATAACCGCCGTGAGCCTAACCGATTCGCCCGGGTTTGACGAGCGGGATTTTTTGGGTTTGGGACGGGGTCAGGAACGGTTCAGCGCGCTCACCACGGCGCGCACGGACGCCAGCTCGATGTTCGTGTCCACGCCCGCGCCCCAGCGGGTTTTGCCGTCGGCCGTCTTGATTTGGATATAAGCAATCGCCGCGGCTTCTTCGCCGGAGCTCAAGGCGTGTTCGCTGTAGGCAGTGATCTCAAAGCGCGGCACGCCGATTTTCCCGAATCCGTGGACCAGCGCGGCGAGCGGGCCGTTGCCCTCGCCGGCGATTTCCACCGCTTTCCCGTCGCGCAGCAATTTTGCGCGGCAGCGGACGACGCCGTTTTTGCTTTCGGTTTCAAACTTTCTGAGCTGCCACGGCGTCGCGCGCTCGATGTATTCGCGCCAGAACATCTGCTTTAATTCGGCGGCCGTGACTTCACGGCCCAGTTTGTCCACCTCATCATTCGCGATGGGGCCAAATTCGCGCTGCATTTCCTTGGGCAATTCGATGCCAAACTGGCTTTCGAGCAGATACGCCACGCCGCCCTTGCCGGACTGGCTGTTGACGCGGATGACCTCGCGGTATTCGCGGCCGATGTCCGTCGGATCAATCGTGAGGTATGGCACGTCCCAGTTTTTCTGACGGTCGCTTTTCCATTCGTTGAGCCCCTTGCGAATGGCGTCCTGGTGCGACCCGCTGAACGCGGTAAAAACAAGCTCGCCGGCATACGGCTGGCGCGGCGGCACAGTCATGCCCGTGCACCGTTCATAAACTTCGATCACGGAATTGAGGTCGGTAAAATCGAGTTTCGGGTCTATGCCGTGCTGGTAAAGGTTCAGCGCGACCGTGACAATATCCAGGTTGCCGGTGCGTTCACCGTTGCCAAAGAGGGTGCCCTCGACGCGCTCGGCGCCGGCGAGCAAACCGAGTTCTGTCGCCGCGACGCCGGTGTTTCGGTCGTTGTGCGTATGAACACTGATGACCAGCGATTCGCGGTTTTTGATGTTCCGGCAAACCCATTCGATCTGGTCGGCATAAACATTCGGCATCGCCACCTCGACCGTGTCGGGTAAATTCAAAATCATCTTCCTTTTCGGCGTCGGCTGCCATATCTCCATGACCGCTTCGGAGATTTCCTTCGCAAACTCGACTTCCGTGCCGCTGAAACTTTCCGGCGAGTATTGGAGCATGACTTCCGTGCCCTTGAGCCGCGGCAGGCGCTCTTTGATCCACGTCGCCCCGCGCACAGCGACCGCGATGATTTCCTTCTTCGACATGCCGAACACCACGCGGCGTTGGGCGGGCGAAGTGGAATTGTAAAGATGGATGATGGCCTTCTTCGCGCCGGCGAGCGATTCCACCGTGCGTTCGATCAAATCCTCGCGCGCCTGGACCAGCACCTGCAACCACACATCCGCCGGCGCGCGGTTTTCCTCGATAAGCCGGCGGTTGAAGGTGAACTCGGTGTTCGAGGCGGAGGGGAAACCGACTTCGATTTCCTTGAAGCCGGTGTTCACGAGCGTCTGGAACAACTCAAGTTTCTGGCTGACGTTCATGGGCACGGCGAGCGCCTGGTTGCCGTCGCGCAAATCCACGCTGCACCAGATGGGCGCGTGGGTGAGGACGCGGTCGGGCCACTGGCGGTCGGGCAAGGCCACCGGCGGGAACGGGCGGTATTTTTTCAGCGGATTCTTTTGCATGTTGTCTATCAGTTGTGGCAGTGGCGCTTCTGTTTGGCAAAACAAAAACCCCACTGCCGGTTGGCAGTGGGGTTCGATAAATCCGTGATGCAATCAGAACCCGACCGCCACGCGGCGCAGCCGCAGCGCGTTCAGCAACAGGTCCAGATTAAAATTGCGATTCACTTGCAGGACAATATGGCGGATTTGCTTTCCCGTCAAGAACTTCCTGGTCAGCTCATAAACACCGCATGCACCGCTTTCATCGCCGCTTCGCCTTTGGCGAGGTCAATGACGACGGAGATTTTGATTTCACTGGTGGAAATCATGTCAATGTTCACGCTTTCTCTGGCCAGCGTTTCAAACAATTTGCCGGCCACGCCCGTGTGGCTTTTCATGCCGACGCCGACGATGGACAGCTTCCCGATTTTTTCCGTGGCAATCACATCGCGAAAACCGAGTTCTTTTTTCAGGGCGTCAATGACTTTTTGGGCCTTGAGCAAATCCGGCTTGTCCACGGTGAACGAGAGGTCGGTCGCCGGCGCGCCGGAACCGTGGCTGATGTTCTGGACGATCATGTCCACGTTGACGGTCGCGTCGCCCAGCGCCTTGAAGACGCGTGCGGCCACGCCGGGTTTGTCGGGCACGCCGACGAGTGTGATTTTGGCCTGGTTCTTGTCGAGCGAAACGCCGCGCACGACGACGCCTTCCATGCTTTTGGTTTCTTCTTTCACAATGGTTCCGGGGTTGTCATTCAGGCTGGAACGGACTTCAAAAACGACGCCAAATTTTTTGGCAAATTCCACCGAACGGCTCTGCATCACTTTGGCGCCAAGGCTCGCCAGTTCGAGCATTTCGTCGTAGGAAATCTCCGAAAGCTTTTTCGCATCCGGCACAATGCGTGGGTCGGCGGTGTAAACGCCATCCACGTCCGTGTAAATCTGGCAGAGATCGGCCTTGAGCGCGGCCGCGAGCGCGATGGCCGTCAAATCCGAACCGCCGCGGCCCAGCGTCGTGATCTGGCCCTCGGGCGTTTCACCCTGAAACCCGGCGACGATGACGACGTTGCCGGCCTTGAGCAAATCGCGGACTTTTTTCGGAGTAATGTTGTGGATCTTCGCCTTGGTATGAACGCCATCGGTGACGATGCCCGCCTGGGCGCCGGTCAGCGACACGGCCGGCACGTTCAAGGAATGCAGCGCGATGGCGGTCAGCGCGATGGTTTGCTGTTCGCCGGTGGCCAGGAGCACGTCCATCTCGCGCTCGTTTGGCAACGGCATGATTTCCTTGGCCAGTTTGATCAAATTGTCCGTCACCCCGCTCATGGCGGAAACGACAACGACGACTTGCTCGCCGCGCGAGCGATAATCCGCCACGCGACGTGCGACATTTTTGATGCGGTCAGTGTTGGCGACCGACGTGCCGCCGTATTTTTGGACGATCAAGGCCATTGCCGTTCTTGCTCGAACATTCGGGTCACTCGAAATTTTCCACGCGGAGCATCATGGGCCGGCTTTTGACGACGGGCAATTTGCCGATTTTCTTCAAGGCACCGGCCACCGCGCCGTTGGTGGCGTAGTGGAGCATGAAAATCAAGGGCACACTCGCGCCTTCATGGCCTTCCGGCTGGATCACGGATGAAATGCCGATTTTGGATTGCCCAAAAATGGCCGCGATTTTTGCCAGCACACCGGGCCGGTCAACCACGTTGAGCCGGACGAAATACTGGGAAACCACGTCTTCAATCGGCACCACCGCGCCGGCACATTCGTGCGGCACAAACGGCGGCACCCGATGTTTCGTGCCGAACTTCAAATCCAAAGCGGCGTCCGCCAGATCGCTTAAGACCGCACTGGCCGTGGCGTCTTTGCCCGCGCCGCGTCCGTAGAAC
>Ga0335080_10008788_pt1 | contig 10539 bp, 6 predicted proteins | sample Lox_Sample_34_FD_206720 | JGI IMG/M metagenome (GOLD analysis project Ga0335080, IMG submission 206720) | Soil microbial communities from Loxahatchee National Wildlife Refuge, Florida, United States - Lox_Sample_3.4 | ecosystem: Environmental > Terrestrial > Soil > Wetlands | place: USA: Florida... | reverse complement strand
GCCTGCGGCGGGACGCACGTTCGTTCGACCGCCGAAATCGGCGTAATACTCCTGCGCAAGCTGGAAAAAATCCGCCAGTCTACGCGTGTGGAGTTCCTGTGCGGCGGCCGCGCCGTTACACGCGCCCGCGCCGACTACGAGGCGTTGTCGAAAGCCGGGCAGCTCTTCTCCGCGGGGCTGGATGAAGTCCCGGCGCTGGTAGCCGCGCAATTGGAAACTGCGCGCGCAGCTGAAAAGGCGCGGCGCAAACTGGAAATCGACCTCGCGGGTTACCAGGGCCGCGAGTTGTACTCGGCAACCGCGCCTTCACCTGAGGGAGTCCGCCGCGTAACTCGCCGTGAGCCGCGCGGAAGCATCGAAGAGCTGCGTGCGCTGGCGCAGCATTTCACGGCGCAGCCTAAGGGCGTGCTGATCGCCGCGCTGAACGAACCGCCATCTGTGCTGCTGGCGGTATCTGCCGATTCGGGGATCGACGCTGGGCAGGCGCTCAAGTCGGCGCTGGCCGAAAATGGGGGACGTGGCGGCGGCAACGCGCGGATGGCTCAGGGCAGCGTGCCGGATACCGAGCGGCTCGATCGCGTCATCGATCAGCTGACGAAGCTGTAATCACTCCGCGCGCAGCGCCACTGCCGCATCCGTCCGCATCGCACGGCGGCCGGGCCAGTAGCAGGCGGCCAAGGCAGTGGCGAGCAGCAGACCGGCGACCGCGGCGTAAGTGGCGTGATCGAACGGCTTCACACCGAACAGCAGCGTGGTCATGTAGCGCGACAGCCACCAGGCGCCGACGCCGCCCAGCGCGATTCCCACAAGCGCCGGCCGCATGCCCTGTCCGACCGTCATGCGCAGAATGCTGCCCGCGCTCGCACCCAGTGCTACGCGCAGGGCGATCTCCGGCGTGCGGCGGGTTGTGGCGTACGACAGCACGCCGTATATGCCCGTGGTGGCCAGCAGTAATGCCAGGCCGCTGAAGACCGCCAGCAGGAGGGCGTTGAACTGCTGCGGCGCCACGGCGCGGTGCACCACTTCGTCAAACGATCGCATGTCTGCTACGGGCAGGTTCGGGTCGAGGCTCGCCACAATCGACCGTACGGCTGCGGCCGCTGCCAGGGGATTCCCGCGAGTTTGCAGCACGAATTCGGAGACCAATGCGTTCGCGCCGTATGGCAAGTAAACCGTGAGCGACGGGGCTGCCGCCGGGCCGCGCTCGCGGCTGTCGGCGACTACGCCGACCACCTCTGCATCCAGGTTGCTCTGGCTCTTCCACAACGCAACGTGGCGGCCGACGGCGTCTTCATTCGGAAAGAGCAACTTCGCGAGGCGCTCACTGATAAGGACTCGCCGCGCTGGGTCGGGTTTGCCGCGCTCGCCCCAAACGGGGCGGTCGTTTTCATCGAAGATTCGGCCGCGCAGCAGCGGCAATCCGACAGCGCGGAAGTATCCGGGGGTCACGATCCGCCAACTTGCCCATGGCGCTCGTCGCGTAGAGCCCATAGCGCAATCGATCCCCATTCCGGGATTTCCGCCCTCCACGGGCCGATTGCTTACCGCACCCGCTGCCAAGACATCGGGCGCGCCCGCGAGCCGTTCAAAGAAGCGATCGAGAAACTGCTTGCCGACTTCTTTTTCCCAATATGCCCTCGGCATGTTCACCGAGAAAACAAGCCGGTGCTCGGTATGGAACCCCAGGTTCACGCTGGTGAGTTGCATGAAACTCCGGATCAGCAGGCCGGCGCCTACCAGCAGTGCGAATGAAAGCGCCACTTCGCCGGTGACCAGGACCGCACGCAGGCGTCCGTGACGGCGATTTCCTGCCTGTCGATCGCCTTCTCGCAACGTGCCCGCGATCCCGGCGGCCGGCGCCTGCAATGCGGGTGCAATACCGGAGAAAACGCCGGTCAGAATCGCAACGACAGCGGCGAAGCCCAGCACCCACGGATTTACTCCGGCATCGGCGAGTCGCGGCACGCCGGGGATCTCGGCCACACGAATCGCACGCAGCGCGCCGAAGGCCAGCGCCAGGCCCAGCGCGGCGCCGAAGCCGCTCAGCAGAAGCGATTCCATCATCACGAACCTTACCAACCGCGCCCGCGTGGCGCCGAGCGCCATCCGCACCGCGATCTCCCGCTGACGCGCGGTCCCGCGGGCCAGCAGAAGGTTGGCGATATTCAGACAGGCGATGAGCAGCAGGAATCCGACCGCGCCGAGCAGGACCCAGAGCGCGCGGCGCGTGTTGTCGGTCGCAACCCACGAGGTGGACGGGGTGATTCGGAATCCGATGCCACGATCATCCTTCGGGTAGGCTTGCGCCAATCCGGCTGCGATGCGTTCGAGGTCCGCACCCGCCGATTCCCTGGATGCACCGGGCCGCAGGCGCGCGACTGCTCCGAATTCCCAACTGCTGCGGTTCGCGCCGGCATGGTAACCAAGCGGCATGTAGATCTGGTCGTTGATCCACGGCTCTCCGGGCGGGAGGACGCCGACGACCGTGTAGACGCGATCGTCGAGCCGGAGGGATTTGCCCAGAACGGCGGGATCCGCGCCCAGGTGATTTCGCCAGAAGCGGTGGCCGAGGATGACGACGTGATTTTCCCAGCCGTTGCGGTCGTCTTCGTAGGTGAAATCGCGACCCAGCACGGGCGCGACGCCCAGCGTTCGGAAAAAGCCGGCGGTGACGAAACTGGCGCTCACCTTCTGCGCCTCGCCCACGCCAGTCAGATTAGCCTCGTTATAAAGATATGCGGCGGTTTCCTCAAACGAGCGGTTTTGCGCACGCACGTCCCAGAAGTTCGCCTCGGTGAAGGAACACTGATCGATTCCGCGGCTCAGGCGCGTTTCCGATAACTCGACCAGCCGACCCATTTCGCGGAACGGCAGCGGGCGCAAAAGGGCCGCGTGGAATACGCTGAACACGACCGTGCTCGACCCCATGCCGAGGGCCAGCATCAACACGCCGAGCACTGCGAGCGTGGGATTGCGGCGAAGCCCGCGGAAAGATTGACGCAACTCGGCTGTGACGGAGTCCATTCCCGCACCGGCTCGCACTTCACGGACGGACTCCTTTACCTGCGTGACGCCGCCTACTTCGATCAGCGCCTCGCGCCGCGCGGCAACGGGATCGGCTCCGGCGCGGATCTTCTCGTCCTCCAGCATCTGCCGGTAGGAATCAATCTCGGCGTCGAGATCGGCCTCGACCGCCCGTCTATGGGAAAGGTTCCACCAGACCGCCTTTACTTTTCGCCACAATGCCATGATTGGCCTCCGCGCGTTACGACAACTCGAGCGCGCTCGCCATGGCCGCTACGATCCGCGACCATTCGTCCACTTCTTCCTTCAACCGCCGGCGCCCCGCTCGCGTGAGCTCGTAGTACTTGGCACGACGGTTGTTTTCCGATTCGCCCCACTGGGATGAGATCCACCCGGCCTCCTCCATGCGGTGCAGCGCGGGAAACAGCGACCCCGGTTTGACGAGAAAGGTATCCCTCGTGACCTGCGCGATTCGCCGCGAGATTCCCAGCCCGTGCATAGGTTCGAGCGCGAGCGCTTTGAGGATGAGCACGTCAAGGGTTCCTTGCAGGAGGGCGGTATTGGAGGCAGGGGGCATAGCTCGTACAGACATTCTATACGAGTAAGGGACGTGAGGCTAGGCGGAAGGGTTTCACTTCCGCCGAGTTGGTGGACGCCCGCTAGACAAGCGTTGCTTTCAGCTTCTCCGCCGTCATTGGTAATTCAAGCATCCGCTTGCCGGTCGCGTCATGAACCGCGTTCGCCAGCGCTGCACCCATACAGATAATGGGCGGCTCGCCTCCGCCTAGGGCGGCGGTCTGCGGATTATCCACAAAGACAACTTCGATCTTCGGCAGCGACGAAAATCGCGCGAGTTGATAGTCGTCGAAATTGCGCGTGAGCACCTTGCCGCCCTGGAAGCGGACCTCCTCGAGCAGCGCGTATCCCATGCCCATCATGACCGCGCCCTCGGTCTGCTGGCGCAGACCATCAGGATTCAGGACCACGCCGACATCCAACACGACGGTTACGCGCTTTACCTCGACGCGACCGGTCTTAGCGACCGCTATTTCCGCCATGGTGGCGTTGCACGCACCCGAGTAGACACCGCAAGCCACGCCGACTCCGCGACCGCTCGGCGTCGTGCCCGGTTTCCAGCCGAAGTGTTTCGCGGCGGTTTCGAGCACACGGCGCATCCGCGCGTCCGTAAGGTTATTGAGCCGGAACTCCACCGGGTCGAACGCACCCTTGGCCGCCAACGCGTCGATGTGCGACTCCCGACCGAACGTAATACTGTTCACCGATGGCGCACGCCACGGCCCGACGTCGAACGGGTGCATATTCGGCGGATTGCCGCCTTGCCACCCGCCCGCGGAAACCGTGCGATGATGCGGAATCGCGTAAAATGGCCGACCTTCGCGCTCACCGGCGCCGATGATCTGAGCGTCCCACATCGTGATTTTGCCGGCCTTGTTGATGCCTGCGCGAACCTTGATCACGGCCGCCGGGCGGAACGGATCATGGGAAAACTCGTCCGCGCGGTTCCACACCACCTGCACCGGACGGCCTGTGAGCTTCGCGAGCCGCGCCGCATCTACGGCCTGCTCAGCCATGGTCTTTCCGCCGAACCCGCCGCCCACGTATCGCGAAATGATGCGGACTTGGGCGGGGGCAAATCCGGCTCCGCGCGCCACCTGGTCCTTCACCATGAAGGGCGCCTGGGTGCTGGCCCACACGGTGACCTTGCCGTCTTCTACGACCGCCGTCGCAGAGTGCGTCTCGATGGGAGCATGCGCGCCGTAGCCATGCCAGTAACTGTGTTCGACGATCTCAGCCGCGAGCTTTTCTCCTTCGGCGAGGTCGCCGCCCTGCCCTACGGTCCGAACCGGCGGCGCGGTTTTGAGGATGTGGTCGAATATGGTGCGGTTGTCGGGCGTGGCGGGTTGCGGCTCGAAGTCGGCATTGATTTTTTCGAGCGCGGCCGCGGCCACGTCCGGCCGCTCGTGCAAAACGGCCACGAGGTCACCGTCGTTCACCACGCGGACGCCGGGGATTTTCTCCGCGGCGGAGGTATCCACGCTTCGGCGCCTGGCGCCGTGCGCGGGCGGTCTCAACACGCGAGCGTGCAGCAGTCCCGAAGGCGATTGGTCGCCCGCGAATCTGGCTTTGCCGGTCACTTTGTCGAGGGCGTCTTTGCGATGGGGCGATTGGCCGATAACTTTGAACTCGGTCACGGGCTTCACTGGGATGTCGGCGAGATGCTTTTCGATGCGGCGGCCTTCCACGAGGCGCCCGTAACTGACCGAGCCGCCCGCATCCGCAACCGTGATCACTCCATTCTTGACGCGGAGGCGCTCCACCGGAATGGTCAGCCGATCGGAGGCCATGGCCAACAGCACCGCGCGAACTTCCGCCGCCGCCCGGCGCACTACGGGCGCCAGCAGCGGCGTAGTCATGGAGCCGAACGTCCCCATGTCGTAGGGGCAGAGATCGGTGTCGCCCATCACCACGTCCACCGAGTCGAATGCGACGTCCAATTCCTCGGCCAGCACCTGCGCTAGCGAGGTCATCGCGCCCTGGCCCAACTCCACTTTGCCCACCAGACACTGCACGCGGCCGTCTTCGCCGATTTTGAGAAAGGCGTTGAAATCCGAGGGCGCAGAAACACGCCCTGGAAGGCGCGCCGGTTCCTGGGCACGGACCAACCCGGCGTGGAAAAAGACGAACAGTCCGGCTCCCGTAAACCTCGCGAACTCTCGGCGGCTGAATCCCTGGTTGTCCATCAGGCGCCTGCCTTTCCGTCGCCGGACGCCTGTTGAATTGCACTAATAACTCGAACGTGTGATCCACAACGACACAAGTTATCGTCCATAGCCGCGACGATCTGTTCGCGCGTCGGCCGCGGCGTCTTCTTCAGCAGCGCATAAGCCTGCATGATCATGCCGGGCGTGCAGTAGCCGCACTGGAACGCGTGATGGTCGAGGAAGGCCTGTTGGATGGCATTTAGCCGATCGCCGCCAAGGCCCTCGATGGTCAACACCTGTTTGCCGGCGATGCTCTTCAGCGGGGTCACACACGACCGCACCGCCTGGTCGCCCACCACCACTGTGCAGGCGCCGCACAGGCCTTCGCCACAGCCGAACTTACTACCAGTAAGGCCGAGGTCCGAACGCAAAACCCAAAGCAGCATTCGCTCGTCGTCCGTGGTGACGCTCGCCGGCTTGCCGTTCAGACGAAATGAGACGGTCCGATTCATTCAGTCTCCTTTCAGAATCGAAGATCCGAATATATGGTAACCGATGTATCCTGGGATGCGTCGGGTTTGATGATACGCTCGGAGGAACATGCGGACTTGGCTCGTGATCCTGCTTGCGGCGGTCGGGCCCTGCGTGGCCCAGCAGCCGGTGACTTTCGGCACAACTGTCGTGGTCCCGTCCGGACTTCGCGGCGAGGTCTATCATCTTCGCCACAATACCTGGATGCTTCCGGATTTCGACAAGCTCGAATCCGTGGGCTCCATCTGGACGACGATGTTGAACATCCCGCCGCGGCATTGGAGGGATGGGTTTCCGGGCGTAACAAAGCGGAACGAGTGGTTCGGCATCGTCTACACCGGCCGTTTTTGGATCGGCAAGCCAGGGAGTTACCGTTTTGCTCTTACATCGGATGACGGATCGCAGCTATTCATTGACGACCAATTAGTGGTCGATAACGACTGCCAGCATCCCCCGTTGTTGCGGGAGTCCGTGGTCGAACTCGCCGGCGGCCTGCACCGCATGCGGGTGTCGTACTTCCAGGGGCCGCGCGATTGCATTGCACTGGTGCTCGCTATTCAGGGCCCGGATGATGACGAATGGCGCGTCTTCAGCACCGAGGAATTCAAGCCGCCATCGAACCCCGAGGAGTGGAAATTCGGCAACGCGTCCGAGTTAAGGGCGCCGGTGGATCCTGACGAGAACCGCCGCAGGCTTGGTGAGTCGGGCCGCCAGCGGCGGAAGACAGCGATTGTCCTGCAGCCGCCCGCTGTCCCGGCGCGATCAGCGGACGGATGCGTCGTGCCGGATGCGGTTCCGATTTGTCGCCAATAGCTCAGGCCAGGCGACGAACGATCAGGAGCGTCATGTCATCCTGAGCCGAGCGGCCATCGCGAAACCCTGCGACCTCGATCAAAATGTTATTCGCCAGCGCCATGGCATCGTGTTCGCGGCAATTCTCGACCGAATGGACAAGGCGGTCTTCATCGAACGTGTCGCCCGCGGAATCCTGCGCCTCTGTGATCCCATCCGAATAGAGAACGAGACTGTCTCCCGCTTCCAGTTGGATCTGCCGGATCGTGTAGCGCCCTTCGCAGAAAAGGCCGAGCGGCAAGCCCGACGAATCCACCTGCTCGGTTTTGCCGCGCCGTAACACAAGCGGCCTGCAGTGGCCGGCATTGCACAGCTCGACGCCGTTTTCGGCGGCTCGGCCCGCGACCAACGTTGCGTAATGCGTGGCCGGAGTGCTTTCGCAAAACAGGCGGTTGGCGCGAGTCATCACTTCGGTCAACGGCAGGTCGAGCGACAGCAGGCTCCGGAAAATTGCGCTCAGATGAGTCATCAATAGTGATGCGGCCACGCCCTTACCGGTGACATCACCGACTGCGAAGAACAGGGAGTCACCGCCCGATGCGACGATTTCGCAGTAATCGCCCCCCACCACACCGGCCGGCTCGTAGCGGTAGTGGGTTTCCCATGTGTGCGTCTTGATGTCGCGCGCGGGCAGGAGGCGGGCCTGGATCTGCGTGGCCAGCGTCAAGTCCTGCTCGTGGGCGACCAACTCGTCGGCGGTCAGGTGATCCAGGCAGAACCGCTCGAACGGATTCCGTTCCAGACGGTGAGCTTCAATCGGGTCGTGGCACGTCTCGCACAACCCGTAGGAGCCATCCTCGATTCTACGCAGCGTGTCGTCCACTTCGGCCAGCAAATCGCTGACGTACTCCGCCGATACAGAACGGGCGGCGGCCTGAAGCCGCAATTTCCTTTCGAGAATCTTGGGCCGCATCTCGTGGATCAAGGCGGCCGTAGCTGCTTGCATGTCTGACTTTCCTCCGGGTATTTCTATATTGTCGCAATTGCGCGGTGTGTTCCACGACGCACTTTGGCCGGGGGCGACGCCTGGAAAAACGGATTTAGTCCCAGCGCAAGGCGAGGACCGGGTCCAGCTTGGTCGCGCGACGCGCGGGAATCCAGGCGGCGGTCAGCGCCACGACCGTCAGTACTGCGGGAACCACGGTGAACACCACAGCATCGGTGGGCGAGACTCCGTAGATCATGTTTTCGAGCAGGCGGGCGAGGGCGTAGGATGAGACGGCTCCCGTCGCGACGCCGCCCGCGGCAAGCGCCAGCCCTCGGCCCACGATCAATCCCAGCACATCGCGGCCGTTCGCACCCAGCGCCATGCGGATGGCGATTTCCTGGGTGCGCTCAGTAACTGACCACGAGACGACACCGTAGATGCCGACCGATGCGAGCACGAGTGCGACCACACTGAAAAGTGTCATGAGGACGGCGAGGAGCCTTGCGCCGGAAGTCTGGCCGCGCAGTAGTTCTTCCAGAGTCATTACCTGGTAGAGCGGCTGGTTGCGATCCAGAGCGCGGACTTCGGATTGAATGGCGGCCCCAAGATTCCCGGCACCGGCCGCTGTCCGCGCGACCAGGTGCATCGATCGCGCCGGCATCTGATCGAGCGGTACATAGAGGGCTGGGCGGGGCTCGCGATCGTATGCGTTGTAGACCACATCTTCGACTACGCCCAAGATCGTGATCCAATGCGCGGAGTCCCTGGTGTCGTCCATGGTCAGCCGCTTGCCGATCGGGTCTTCGCCGGGCCAATACTGGCGGGCCATCTGCCGGCTGATGACTCCGACCAGCGGTGCGTCCGCGGAATCCCTAGCGTCGAAGCCGCGGCCCGCAAGAATCGATATCGCCATGGTTCGGAAATAGTCCGGACTCACGACTTGCAGGATGAGCAAACGTTGTTCATCGGGACGCGGCGGATTGCCGTCCTCCCGTGTGAACGGACGGATGCCCTGGACGACGCCGCTATGCGGAATGGCAGTGGAGAGCGCCGCGGATTGGACTCCGGGCAGCCGCCGGACGCCTGTGAGCAGACGACTGTAGAACTGGTTGACGCCAGTCGTGCTGGGGTAGCGGGTGGGCGCCAGATTGAGGCGCATGGTCAGGACCGAGCCAGGGGTCATGCCGGCTTCTTTGTGGATCAGACCGGTGAGGCCTTTCACCATGAGTCCAGCGCCGGACAGCAATACGACGGTGATCGCGATTTCGAATGCGGCCAGCACGCTGCGGGTGCGTCGCGAACTTCGGCCCGCGCTCGCGCCACGATTCGATTCCTTCAGCGCGACTCCGGCGTCGCCGCGCGCGGACCATAGCGCCGGCGCGAGACCGGAGAAGAGACCGCTCGCGACCATCGATGCGGCCAGAAACGCCAGCGCGCGCCAGTCGAGGCTGAGGGCTCCCCATCGCGATAGGAATTGGGCCAGATCGACAGGCATAGCAGTACGTATCAGGGCGATCCCCCAGAGAGCCACCAGCACACCAGCGAGCGCGCCGGCGGCGGCGAGCATCATAGTTTCGATCAGCAGAAGCCTCGCGATTCGGCCCCGGCTGGCGCCGACGGCGCAGCGCACCGCGATTTCACGGCTCCGTCCGGTGATGCGCGCAAACTGGAGATTGGCCACGTTGGCGCAAGCCATCAAGACCACGAACCCGGCCACCGCCAGAAGCATCCATGCATACTTGCGCGCCAGAGCGTCGACCAGAAAGTCGCGCAGCGGGACTAGCGTTATGCCCCAGTTGCGGTCGGCCTCGGGATACTGATCGCCGAGTGCTCGGGCAATAGAGTCCATTTCGGCGCGCGCGCGTACAGTGGTCACGCCGGGCTTGAGGCGTCCGACGGCAAACCAGTGGTGCGAGGACCGAAGGCTCTTCTCGGCGGGAGACGCAGCGAGCGGGAGGTAGACCTCAGTGTCGTGAGCAGCGCCTTGGAAGTGTTCGGGCAAAACGCCGATGACGGTGAAATCGCGGCCGTCAAACTGGACGGTTTTGCCGACTACCGCGAGATCGGATGCGAAACGCCGCGCCCAGAGGCCATGAGTGATCACCGCTACCGGATCGCGACCGGGTTCCAGATCTGCAGTTGAGAATCCTCTGCCAAGCGACGGGCCGCGACCGAGTACATCGAAGAAGTCAGCCGTCACACGGGCAGCCGCCAGACGCTCCGGGGCATCGCCGTAAGGCCCGGCGGAGGTCAGGTTCACGTTGTCATAGGCGTACGCCGCGAGGTTTTCGAAGACCTGGTTTCGGGATTTCCAGTCCAGGTAATTCGCGGGGGAGATGGGGATCCAGCCGCCCTGACGGCGATACTGGTCGAGCACCAGGAAGATGTGTTCGGAATGAGGCAGCGGGACGGGTCGCCAAAGGACCCCGTCCGCAGCGCTGAAGACGGCAGTATTCGCTCCGATTCCGAGGGCCAGGGTGG
>Ga0335080_10008787_pt1 | contig 10539 bp, 10 predicted proteins | sample Lox_Sample_34_FD_206720 | JGI IMG/M metagenome (GOLD analysis project Ga0335080, IMG submission 206720) | Soil microbial communities from Loxahatchee National Wildlife Refuge, Florida, United States - Lox_Sample_3.4 | ecosystem: Environmental > Terrestrial > Soil > Wetlands | place: USA... | reverse complement strand
AGTCCCGTGGACGCGCGGGGAGCGCGCAACCGACCGGCGAGATGAGCCGTTTCCGGACACCCGGGTCACCCACTCTTGGGAGACCTGGAACCATGACGGCTCACCAGCGCGGTTGGACTCTCGCGATCGTTCGGGTCGGCTTTCTGGGGATCGCAATCGGCGCGGGCTGCGCGACGGGTGGAAGCGCGCAGCTTCCGGGCGCGCAGCAGGTCGCGACGACCGAAGACGGCGCGTGGCGCGACTGCCTGCGCTTCGCGCGGGCCTGGGAGCCGGCCTCGCGTCTCTCGCCCACGCCCAGCCTCTCCGCCCGCTCCGTGACGCTGGGCCCGAGCTGCGTCGAGGCGCACTGAGGCTCGACCGCTCCCCGTAGGCTCCGCGGAAGCGCTGCCGCCGAATCCCGACTCCGAGAGGCCCCTGCCCAGCTGCTCCGCGGCCGATGAGTCGCCGCAACCGTGACGAGAAGGCTCGCCTCGGCTAGTTCCTCTACGCCATGGATCCCGGGCTGCGCGGCGTCTTGATGGCGATCTCGCTTTTCTTCGGCATGGTCGGCATGGCCGAGGTGGGTCGACGCGTCGCCACATACCGCGCCCGCGGCGATCCCGAACGCGTGCGCAGCGGCATGGGCGTCGTGGAGGGCGCGGCCTTCGGTCTGCTCGGCCTGATCCTCGCCTTCACCTTCAGTGGTGCCGCGAACCGCTTCGACCTGCGCCGCCAACAGATCGTGCAGGAAGCCAACGCGATCGGGACCGCCTGGCTGCGGCTCGATATCCTCGCGCCCGACGACCAGCCGCAGCTGCGCGAGACCTTCCGCAGCTACGTCGATGCGCGCTTGACGGCATCCCGAGAGGTCGACGCCCACTATGGGCAGGCCCTGGCCGCAATGCAGCGCGCGAGCGATCTCCAGGGCGAGATCTGGCGCAGGTCGCGCGCCGCCTGCGAACGCGATGCGCGCACGTGTCTGCTTCTGCTCTCCTCGATCAACGAGATGTTGGACATCGCGACCAGCCGCACGATGGCCGCACGTACGCACGCACCCAGCATCGTCTTCGGTCTTCTATTCGCGGTCGCGTTGCTCAGCGCGACGCTCGCGGGCTACGCGATGGCTGGAGGAACCAGTGGGCCGTGGCTCCACACGATCTCGTTCGCGCTGCTCACCGCGCTCACGACCTACGTGATCTACGACCTCGAGTATCCCCGCACCGGCCTGATTCGCCTCGACGCCGCGGACCAGGCGCTCGTGGAGCTGCGCGCCAGCATGCACTAGGAAGGCCTTCCGGTACTCCGTAGTGCGAAGAAGATGCTGGTGCGGCAGAGAGGACTCGAACCTCCACGGGATTGCTCCCGCCAGCCCCTCAAGCTGGTGCGTCTACCAATTCCGCCACTGCCGCTGATCCAAGCGGGCTCGAACGATAACGCCTAGGGCTTCGGCTTGCCGCCCGCAGCCGGCGACGGCGCGGTCGGCGGCTTCGTCTCGGGGGGCGTCGTCGCCTTCGGAGCGGTGGCCGGCGGCTTGGCCTCCGGCGTCGCCGCCTGCGGCGCCTCGGCCTTCGCGGGCGGCTTCACCTCCTCGAATCCTCCCGGCGCGGGCGCCTGCCCTTCGGGCGCCTTGGCGCCCGAAGGCGGCTCGGCCGGGGCCGGCTGCGCGGCCGATGCGGGCTTCTCCTCCTCGAAGATGCTGCGCGAGGGGCCCGTGTTGGCGAGGTACGAGAGCCACAGGCTCGTCACCATGAAGAGCAGCGCGGCGCCGGTCGTGAGGCGCGTGAGGAAGTTCCCTGCCCCGCGGCTCCCGAACACGGTGCTGCTCGCGCCGCCGCCGAAGACGGCGCCGATGTCGGCTCCCTTGCCGTGCTGGAGCAGCACCACGACGACGAGCACCACGCACACCATCACGTGGAGAACGGTGAGGAAGATCGTCATTCGGGTTCTCCTCCGGTCCTAGCGCGTCCCGTCGCAGTGGACGATGCGCGCGAACGAATCGGGCTCGAGGCTCGCGCCGCCCACCAGCGCGCCGTCGATGTCGGCCTGCGCCAAGAGCTCGGCCGCGTTGTCGGGCTTGACGGAGCCACCGTACTGGATGCGAACGCTCTCCGCCGCGGAGCCGAAGCGGCCGTGGAGCCAGCGGCGGATCATCGCGTGCGCGTGCTGCGCCATGGCCGGGGTGGCGGTACGGCCGGTCCCGATCGCCCACACGGGCTCGTAGGCGATCACCAGCTCCGCCGGCTGCTCCTGCGAGAGCAGCGCCAGGCTTCCCGAGAGCTGCGTCTCGAGCACCGCGAAGGTGTGCTCGGCCTCTCGCTCCTCCAGCGTCTCGCCGACGCACACGATTGGCCGGATCCCATGGGCGAGCAGCGCGGCCGCCTTGCGCCCGACGAACTCGTTCGACTCGCCGAAGAGCTGGCGGCGCTCGCTGTGGCCGACGACCGCGTACGTGCAGCCGAGCTCCGCCAGCATCGCCGGCGAGATCTCGCCCGTGAAGGCGCCCTTCGCCTGGTCGTGGACGTTCTGCGCGGCGAGCCGGACGCCCGAGCCCTCGAGCGCGCGCCCGAGCGCGCCGAGCGCGGTGAAGGGCGGCGCGATCGCAATCTCGTGCACCTCCTGCCCTGCGATGCGCGGCAGGAAGTCCTCGGCGAAGGCGACGGCCTCGGCGACCGTCTTGTGCATCTTCCAGTTGGCCGCGAGGAGGCGGCGCCTCACCGCGCGTGCTCCAGCGCAGCGACCCCGGGAAGCTCGCGCCCCTCGACGAACTCGAGCGACGCGCCGCCGCCGGTGGACAGGTGCGAGATGCGCCCGCCGAGCCCGAGCTTGTTGACGGCGGCGAGCGAGTCGCCGCCGCCCACGACGGTGTGCGCTCCGGATGCGGCGACCGCTCGCGCGACGGCCTCGGTGCCCTTCGCGAAGGCGTCGATCTCGAAGATCCCCATCGGCCCGTTCCAGAAGATCGTGCGCGCCCGCGACGCCTGGGCGGCGTAGGCCGCGGCGGTCTCCGGCCCGATGTCGACGCCGAGCCAGCCGTCGGGGATCTCCTTGGCGACGCGGTGGGGCGCACCAGCCTCGGGGCGCTGCGCCACCACGTGGTCGACCGGGAGGAGCAGGGCGTGGCCGGCGGCCTGGGCGGCGGCCAGCACCCGGCGCGCGTCCGCCTCGCGATCCGGCTCGACGAGCGACGCGCCGACGGGCTTGCCCTGCGCGCGCAGGAACGTGTAGGCCATCGCGCCGCCGACGGCGACGACGTCGGCGCGCTCGACCATCGCGCCCAGCACCGAGAGCTTGTCGGAGACCTTGGCGCCGCCGAGCAGGCACAGGAACGGGCGCTCGGGCGCCAAAACCCGGCGGAGCTGCTCGAGCTCGCGCAGCATGAGGTCGCCCGCGGCCGCGCGCGCGACGAGGGGCACCATGCCGGCCGTCGAGGCGTGCGCGCGGTGCGCGGTGCCGAAGGCGTCGTTCACGTAGACGTCGGCGAGCCGGGCGAGCGACGCCGCGAAGTCGGCCTCGTTCTTCTCCTCCTCGGCGTGGAAGCGCAGGTTCTCGAGGAGCAGGATCTCGCCGTCGCGCAGCGCGGCCACCGCCGCATCCGCCGTCGCGCCCACGCAGTCGCTCGCGAGCGCCACCGGTCTTCCGAGGAGCTCGCCGAGCCGCCGCGCCACCGGCGCGAGCGAGTACTTCGGATCGACCTTTCCCTTCGGTCGCCCGAGGTGGGAGGCCACGATCACGCGCGCGCCGGCGTCGAGCAGGCGCTGCAGCGTCGGAAGCGTCGCGCGGATGCGCGTGTCGTCGCCGACCCGGCCGTCCTGGATCGGGACGTTCAGGTCGGCGCGCACGAACACGCGCTGGCCGCGCAGCCCGCCCGCGAGCAGCGCGTCGATCGAGGCGGCCACCTAGCGGCCGATGTGCAGGGCCAGATCGGCGACGCGGCACGAGTAGCCCCACTCGTTGTCGTACCACGAGAGCACCTTCGCGAAGCGCTTGCCCATCACCTTGGTGCTCTCGGCGTCGAGGATCGAGGAGTGCGGGTTGCCGCGGAAGTCGATCGAGACGAGCGGCTCGTCGCAGACCTGGAGGATTCCCTTCTGCGGTCCGTCGGCGGCCTTGCGCATCGCCTCGTTGATCGCCTCGGCGCTGGCGTCGCGCGCGAGCAGGACCGAGAGGTCGACCACCGAGACGTCCGAGGTGGGCACGCGCATCGCGAAGCCGTCGAGACGGCCCTTGAGCTCGGGCAGCACCTCGCCGATGGCGCGCGCCGCGCCGGTGCTGGTCGGGATCATCGAGACGCCCGCCGCGCGCGCGCGGCGCAGGTCCTTGTGCGGGAAGTCCAGCGTCACCTGGTCGTTCGTGTAGGCGTGGATCGTGGTCATCCAGCCCTGCTCGATGCCGAACGCGTCGTGCAGGACCTTGGCGACGGGCGCGAGGCAGTTCGTGGTGCAGGAGGCGTTCGAGACGATGCGGTGCCGCGAGGGATCGTAGGCGCCCGTGTTGACGCCGAGCACGATCGTGACGTCGGGGTTCTTGGCGGGCGCGGTGATGATCACGCGCTCGGCCCCCGCCGCGAGGTGCTTGGCGGCGCCCTCGCGGTCGGTGAAGGCTCCCGTCGACTCGATCACGAGCTTCGCGCCCCGCTCCTTCCAGGGCAGCTTCGCCGGGTCCTTCTCCGCGCTGATCGGGATCTTCCGGCCGTCGACCACGATGGCATCACCCTGCGCCTCGACCGAGCCGGGGAAGGGGCCGTGGATCGAGTCCCACTTGAGCAGGTGGGCGAGCGTTGCGGCGTCGGTCAGGTCGTTGATGCCAACCACCTCGATCTCGCTTCCGCGCACGGCGCGGAAGGCCAGTCGACCGATGCGCCCGAACCCGTTGATGCCCACCCGAATCGCCATCTGGGTCCTCCGTCCGGCCCTCGGCCGGGTCTCGCGAGGGCGCGAAATGTACCGTCGTGCCGGCGGTTTCGCCGCGCCCGCCGGCGGCCGATAAGGGAGGGCGCAGGAGCGGCGGAGCTACCTTGCGGGCCGCCGGAGAGGGCCCGAGGCCGCCCTGCGGGGGATGCACCCGTGATCGTTGGTACCGGGATCGACGTCGTCGAAATCGAGCGGGTCGAGCGCGCCCTGGCGCGTCACGGGCGCCGGTTCGAGGAGCGCGTCTTCCATCCCAACGAGATCCAGGGACGCCAGCGCTCCCGCGGCGTCGCCCCGTTCTACGCACAGCGCTTCGCCGCCAAGGAGGCGCTGATGAAGGCCGTCGGGACGGGATGGGCGCAAGGCGTGCGCTTCGTCGACATCGAGGTGATCCGGCGCGACAGGGCGTTCGAGATCGAGCTGCATGGCGAGGTCGCCGACGTCGCGCGCCGCCGGGGCGTCGTGCGCATCCATCTCGGCCTCGGCCGCAGCCGCTCGCTGGCGCTGGCGACGGTGCTGCTCGACGCGGGTGCGCCGTGAAGCCTGCCGGCGTCCGACACTGGCTGCTCATCGCCCTCGTGGCGGCGGGCTGCGTCCTCGCGGCGCTCACCGCCGCGCGCCACGCCGCCGAGCGGCGCACCGTGCGGCGCGCTCTTCCGGCGCTCGAGGGCAGGCTCTCGGTGCCCGGTGCCGAGGCGGAGCTCACGATCGTGCGCGACGCGCGCGGCATCCCTCATGTGCGCGCGGCGAGCGAGCGCGATGCGTACTTCGGCCTCGGCTTCGCCCATGCACAGGATCGCCTCGCGCAGATGATCTGGCTGTCGCGGACGGCCCGCGGTCGGACGGCAGAGGTGATCGGAGCCGACGGGCTCGCGAGCGATCGGTGGAGCCGCACGCTCGGATTCGGGCGCCTCGCCGACGCGCGCGCCGCTCACCTCGATCCGGCGACGCGCCGCCTCCTCGACGCCTACGCCGCGGGCGCGAACGCGTGGATCGAGGAGATCCGGCAGGGCAGGGCGCCGGTCCCGGTGCCGCTCGCGCGCCTCCACGTGCCGCTCGAGAGCTGGTCGCCGGCCGACTCGATCGCGGTCGCCAAGCTGCTGGCGTGGGGGCTCGACGGCTCGATCGACGCCACGCTGGTCCTCTCGGACCTGATCGAGCGGCTGGGAGGCTTCGGAGCGCGGCCCTTCTTCCCGCCCGAGGCGGCCGGCGAGCTCACGCCGCTGCCGCCCAAGCGCGAGACGCGAGCCCACGCGCCGGGAGACGTGGTAGCACTGCGCCGCGCGGTCGGCCTCGCGGGCAGCTCGATCGGAAGCAGCGCGTGGCTCGTCGGGGGCTCGCTCACGTCGACCGGGCTCCCGCTCCTGGCGGGCGACCTGCACCTGGAGCCGACGGTGCCCTCGCTGCTGCACGAGGCGCATCTCTCGGCGCCGGGATTCGAGCTCGCGGGCGCGGGACCTCCGGGCGTCCCGGTGTTCTGGAGCGGGCACAACAGCCGCGTCGCCTGGGCCGCCACCCACGCGCACGCCGTGGTCACCGACCTGTATCTCGAGACGCTGGACTCCGACGAGGGAAGCCGGTACCGCGCCGGCACCGGCTGGCGCCCGGTCGCTCGTCGCGACGAGCGCATCGCCGTCCGCGGTGCCGACGACGAGCGGCTCACGGTGCGCGAGACGGCGCACGGTCCGCTCGTCGAGTCGCTCCTCGGCGGCGACCGCGCGCCGATCGCGGCGGCCTGGTCCGGCGCCCAGCCCGGCGACGGCGTCGGCGCGCTCTTGCGCGCCGCCCGCGCTCGCGACGGGACGGAGTTCCGCGCCGCGCTCGCGGACCTCCAGGAGCCGGTGCTCGATTTCGTGTACGCCGACGTGCGCGGCGACGGCGGCCGCCAGCTCGCCGGCTGGCTGCCGAAGCGCGCGATGCCGACGGGGCTCACGCCGATTCCCGGGCGCTCGGCCTGGTACGACTGGCGCGGTCCGCTCCCCTTCGAGTCGCTTCCGCACACGGCGCTCGATCCGAGCCGCTGGCTGGTCGCGGCCGACAACCCGCTCGGTGGGCACGGTGACGCCGCCGGCATCGAGTGGTGGTGGCGGTCGGGCGAGCGCGCCGCTCGCATCGACGCTCTGCTGAAGGACGCAGCGGGACGCGGAAAGATCGACGCCGTCGCCCTGGCCGGCCTGCAGGCCGACGTGATGAGCGGGTCGGCGCGCGAGCGCGTGCGCCTGGTGCTCGAGGTGGCCGGCGATCCGGCGACCCTTCCGCCCGAGGCGCGCCACGCCGCGCAGCTCCTGTCGGCATGGGACGGCGCGACCCGCGCGGAGAGCGTCGGCGCCGCCGCCTGGCACGCGCTGCTCGGCGCGCTGCTCGACGACTTGCTGGAGCGTCCGCTCGGCCACGACCTGCTGCGCCGCTACCTGGTGCTGCGCGGCGTGCGCCCGGAGACCGTGCTCGACGCGCTGCTCGAGATGGCGCTGGCGCCGACCCCCGAGCCCGAGGCGGTGTTGGACCAGGAGGCCTTCCGCAACGCGGCTCGCGACGCGCTCCGCCAGACGGGGCTGTCGCTGCGTGTCCGCCTCGGGCCGAACCCCGAGAAGTGGTGGTGGGGACGCCTCCATCTCCTGCACTTCCGGAGCTTCGGCTGGCCGGCAGACGCCTGGGGCGTCGCTGACGACGATCTCGATCGCCCGTTCGGCGGCGACGGCGTCACGATCTCGGTGGGCGAGTACGACAGCGCGGATCCCTACGATGTGCGCGTGATCTCGGCCTATCGCCTGGTGGTCGACCTCTCGAGCCCGTCGCTGGCGCTGTCGGCGCTGGCGCCCGGCGAGTCGGAGCACTCGGAGGATCCGCGCCGGACGGCGGGCCTCGCGCGCTGGCTCGCCGGCAAGCCCTCTCTCCTCGCGACCCATCCCTTCCTCGTCGAGGAAGGCGCGCAGGCGCGTCTCGTCCTGCTCCCGCGTCGCTGAGCGATGGCGCGCGCGATCCTCTACGCCGACGTCCCCGCCTTCTACGCCGAGGTCGAGCGCGCCGTGCGCCCGGAGCTCGCCGGGCGTCCCGTGATCGTCGGGGGCGATCCGCGCAAGCGCGGGCTGGTCCAGGCGGCGACGCCGGATGCCGTCGCCGCAGGGGTGCGCGAGGGGATGGCGGTCGTCGACGCGCTCGCGCAGTGCCCGCGCGCGCGCGCCGTCCGCACCGAGATGTCCCGCTACCGGGAGATGGACAAGCGCCTGCGCGCCTGCCTAGCCCGAGCCTGCGAGCGGCTCGAGCCAGCGGGCCTCGGCGCCGCCTTCCTCGAGGCAGGCGAGGGGGCCGGCCCGACCGAGCGACTGCCGACGCTCGCCGGGCTCGCGCGCGCCCTGCGGGAGGCCGTCGCGGCGGAGCTCGGGCTGCCGCTGCGCGTGGGCTCCGGGCCGGTGAAGTTCGTCGCCCGGCTCGCTGCCGAGGAGGCCGGCGGCGCGGGGTTCCTCGCCGTCGCGCCGGGGGAGGTCGCCGCCTTCCTGGGTCCGCTCCCCGTCTCGCGGCTTCCCGGCGTCGGCCCCAACACCGCGGCGCGTCTCGCCGAGCTCGGCGCCTCGACTGTCGCCCAGCTCGTCGCGCTCGGACGGGGGCCGATCGAGAGCGCGCTCGGCAACCACGGGCTCGTCGTGCTCGCGACTGCGCTCGGGCAGGGCGACGACCGGCTCCGCCCGGGATCGCACCCGCAGACGCTCTCGCAGGAGGTGACCCTTCGAGAGGGCGGGCTCGATCGCGCCCAGCTCGGCGAGCAGCTCCGGCTTCTCGCCGAGCGGCTCGAGCGGGCGCTTGCCCTCGAAGGGCTCGCGGCCAAGCGCCTCCTCCTCAAGGTCCGCTACGCGGACGGCGCGCGCATCACACGCAGCGTGTCGCTCGAGCTCGGCGTCGCCACCGCCCAGGAGCTCGTCGATCGCGCGTCCGAGCTGCTCGAGCGCACGCAGGCGGGCAGCCGCCCGCTTCGCCTCCTCGGGCTCGCCGTCTCGAGCCTCGCGCGCCCCCGCCGGGACGATCGACAGCTCCCCCTCTTCCGGGTCTGATCCTCTCGGGCCCCAGCGGCCCCGACCCTCGGCCTCAAGCCGCTTCCGCGGCTCGCCGAATCGGGTTCGGGAGCCGGCAACTCGGGACCGCGCCCGGCCTGGAGACCTCGAATGGGTTCGACCGCGAACGACCGGCGCAAGTTTCCTCGCATCCAGACGGACCAGCTCATCTCGTTCTCGCTGGTGGAGGACCAGGCGCGCCTCGGTGTCGGCAAGAACGTGTCGGCCGGAGGCATCTGCTTCGAGGTGATGGGCTGCGAGATCGAGTTCGGCGACCTTCTCCGCATCACCTTCAACGTCCTCGACGAGACGATCGTCGCCCTCGGGCGGGTGACCTGGGCGACGGACGTCGACGCCTTCACGCAGGAGGTGGGCCTCGAGTTCGTCGAGATCGACCCCTTCGCGCTGCGCACCTTGGAGCGCAGCTCCGCGAACGAATAAAACTTTCTGATTTTGCGCCCCTCGGGGATTAAACGGGTTGACATGTGGGGTCTCGGGGTGCCAGCCTCCGTCCCCGTGGCCGACTTCCACCAGACGGGTGCCATCACCACCCTCCACCGGCTCGGACCCACCGACCTCCGGCGCCTCGAAGACGAGCTCCGACAGCACGCTCACGCCCGCCCGATCGCGTTGGTGCTGCCCTGTCTGTACGACGAGCTGCGCGACACCGCCCTGAAAGACATCGTCGAGACGCTGCGCGGGGTCGCCTATCTGCACCAGGTCGTGGTCAGCGTCGACGGCGCGGAGCACCGCGACGACTTCGACGAGATGCGCGCGGCGTTCGACGGGATTCGGACGCTCGACGGCCGCGGCGCCACCCTGGTCTGGAACGACGGCCCCCGGCTGCGAGCCATCCAGGGCCGGCTGCGGGCGGAGGGGCTCGATCCGGGCGATCGGGGCAAGGGGCGGGCGACCTGGCTCGCGTACGGCTACGTGCTCGCCACCGCCGAGGCTCACGTCGTCGCGGTCCACGACTGCGACATCCGCGACTACCCCCGCGAGCTCCTGGCGCGGCTCTGCTTCCCGACCGTGCACCCGAACCTCAACTACGAGTTCGCTAAGGGCTACTACGGTCGGGTCACGGATCGCCTCTACGGGAGGGTCACCCGGCTCTTCATGACCCCGCTGCTGCGGGCGATGAAGTCGGTGCTGGGCGCCCTTCCGCTGCTCGATTACCTGGACTCCTTCCGCTACCCGCTCGCGGGCGAGTGCTCGATGACCACGGATCTGGTGCGGATCAACCGCATCCCGAGCGACTGGGGTCTCGAGGTGGGGGTCCTCGCGGAGGTCTTCCGCAACTGCTCGCTCAAGCGCATCTGCCAGGTCGATCTGGTGGAGAACTACGAGCACAAGCACCGGCAGCTCTCCGAGAACGACCCGAGCACGGGTCTGCACAGGATGGTCGTGGACATCGCGGCCTCGCTGATTCGCAACCTTGCGAGCTATGGCGTCCAGTTCGACGCAGGCTTCCTGAACACCTTGATCGCCGCCTACGTCCGTACTGCCCAGGACGCCATCGCGCGCTACAGCGACGACGCGGCGCTGAACGGTCTCGTGTTCGACCGCCACGAGGAGGAGGTCGCCGTGGAGACCTTCTCCCGTGCGCT
>Ga0335080_10008786_pt1 | contig 10540 bp, 6 predicted proteins | sample Lox_Sample_34_FD_206720 | JGI IMG/M metagenome (GOLD analysis project Ga0335080, IMG submission 206720) | Soil microbial communities from Loxahatchee National Wildlife Refuge, Florida, United States - Lox_Sample_3.4 | ecosystem: Environmental > Terrestrial > Soil > Wetlands | place: USA: Florida... | reverse complement strand
GTTCGGGTAAGGAATTGTCTTGCCCTTCACCACTTCGGCTACGGTGTATTCGACTGCATCACCCCACTTGGGAAAATTTACAAAGACGCGTCCGCTGTCGGCGACCGTGACGCCCGTCGGCATGGGGCCGTTGAATGTAGCAACTACTTCCAGGGTACCGATGGTGCGGTCCGTGGCCAACTGCTGGGCACAACATGAGGCCAGCAGATACAAAACCAGGAGAAGAGTGAGGATGGAAGGCGTTTTCATCGTCGGGTTCTCGAATCCAGCCTGCGAATTACGTCCCTTGGGCGCGCGTTGTGGATTTTGCCCCGCTTTGTTTGAGCCAGTCAAACGGAAAGCCGGATGTGCGTCTCGAAAATCGGGTTTGCTATGATGCGCGGGCGCGCGTAAGTGGGCCGTTATAGCGTGTGAGTATCTCGCGCGCTCCGCAGGGACACCATGGATCAGTCCAAAGGTTACGAAAATACCCTGGTTGCGATTCTATTTTTCACCTGGGGCACGGTCTTCCTTGACCGGATGTCGCAACTCTATCTCGCGCCCTATTTCGCGCCTGAGTTCCATTTGAGCCATGAGCAAATCGGAACCCTCGCTTCAGTGTTGGCGATCACCTGGGCGGCATCAACGCTGCTGTTTGGAGCGCTGTCAGATCGCCTGGGGCGCAAACCGGTCCTGATTCCGGCAGTATTTATTTTTTCCGCTTTGTCGTGGCTCTCAGGCCAGGTCCACAATTATCACCAGTTGCTTCTTATCCGCGCTCTGATGGGAATTGCCGAGGGTCCCACGTGGTCTATCATGACCGCGCTGGTGGAAGAGTCGTCGCACCCGAGCCGGCGCGGACGAAACATTGGCCTGGTGGTGAGCGCGGCGGCGCTGGTTGGACTGGCCGCGGCGCCGGTTCTCACCACTCAGGTGGCGGCGAGATGGGGATGGCGATCGGCATTTTTCGTCGCCGGTGTGCCGGGACTCGTAATGGCAATTCTGCTGTGGAAATTCGTGCGTGAACCTCGCGTGTCCGGCGAGGGCCACAAACCAATTCCGGTTGCTGAGTATTTTTCCATTTTGCGTTATCGCAATATCTGGCTGTGCTGCGTCGGAGCCGCAGGCTTCATCTCGTGGCTTTTTGTAATGAACGTATTTGCTCCCCTTTACCTCACGCAGGTTGCACGCCAGCCCCCAACCACCGCGGGATTCCTGCTGGGTGCCACCGGGCTCGGCAGTTTCTTTCTTGGATTCCTGTTGCCCTCGCTCTCCGACCGCGCCGGCCGCAAACGTGTCCTGATGCTCATGGCGGCGATGTCCGCGATTGTGCCCCTGGCATTTCTGTGTCCCGTATTACAGGCGCACCCACTCATGCTCGCGGCGATCGTCTTTGTCACAAATTCGGGTCAGGGGATCGCCAGCTTGACCATGGTGCTGGTGCCGACGGAGAGTGTTCCAGGGAAATTCCGTGCAACCTCGATCGGCGTGGCCACTCTGGCGGGAGAGATCATGGGAGCGACCGTGGCCCCGATGGTGGCGGGCGCCCTGGCGGAGAAATATGGGCTCGCGATCACGATGTGGCTGGCGGGAGTAGGAAGCGCGGTTGTGTTCGCCGCAGCGCTACTGTTGCAGGAAACTGCAGGCCGCGCTTTGCTTGCAGACGCCCAGCCCGACCCAAGCGCCGCCTGACCAGGCCCGCACCCTACGCGATCTGCTTTTGCGACGGGCGGCGGAAAGCCCGCCGCACGGAATCCAGAAACGACAGAACCGCTGCGGATTCTTCATTCTTGCGCCAGGCCATGTACACCTCGATCTTCGCGTCCGTTTCGTTCAGACGCACCGAGGCCAGCTCGATTCCGGCAACCGTGCGGGTCACGATCGCGCCCGCGCCGATAAAAATCGCCTTGCCTGAAGCCACCATGATCGCTCCCGCCTCTTCGTGCGCTTCCACATGGGTGACGGTAAAGTGCGGCGTCAGACCCAGGCGGCTGTAGAGCCCCAGGACTTTGTCATAGAGGCCGCAGGAAAAGTTACGATCAAAAATAATCAGTGGCATATCGGCAACGTCTTTCAGGCGCACAGACTTCCGCTTGGCCAGACGATGCGATTGCGGCAGCACCACCACGAACTCTTCTTCCATGAGCAGTTCGCAATTCAGATTCACATGGTCCACGGGCGGCCGCAGAAAACCCACGTCGATTTCCGCCTTCCGAAGGTTTTCATTTTGATGAGTGGAAAATATGTCCTTGCACTCGATGTTGATGGCGGGGAAGCGCAAGCAATGGTCGGCGACAATTTTTCCCACTGCCCCGCCCAGACCCGAGGCGATGCCAATTTTCACGATACCGGATTCGCCCTTCTGGGCGTGCCGCGCCGCTTCGGTCGCATGTCCCGCCTGCACGATCAGCTTTCTGCCTTCTGCAAGAAAAACGTGGCCCGCCTTGGTCAGCTGCACGTGCCGCTTGTTTCGCAGGAACAGTTCGACGCCGAGCTGGTCTTCCAACTGGCGGATCTGCCGGCTGAGGGGAGGCTGAGCGATGTGCAGTTGCTGCGCCGCCTTGCTGAAGTTCAGACACTCGGCAACGGCAAGAAAGTAGCGAACGTGACGGAGTTCCACGGTCGCTCATTCTATACCCAGGAAGTATGACTCCCGCAATCTCTTTCACGAAACCGCTAGCCAGGCGATTTAACCCCTTCCGGCACGCAGAAGAAGCTCTGTGCGCAATGCAAGAAGGTATCTCCAACGTCTTGTAATACCGCACAAGTATGAGGAACTGACCAAACATGTATTGGACAGTTACCCTCCGTCCAATCAATGCTTCTGCCCAATAGCCTCCATGGGTGTGGGCGCTGGAAAGATTCACCTGAGTTCATCGGCTGCGATGGCGGCTGCGATAGCGCTGCTTTGCGCTGCGCCGTCACGATGAGGTTCGGGCTGATTCTGGGCGAAAGGAAAAGACATGAGCTTGCGTCAGATTCTGGTCCTGACCTTGACTTTTGCCGTATTGGGAAGTTTGGCTCGGTATGCGGCAGGGCAGGCTACCGTCAGTTTTGCCCAACTTAACGGAACCGTTCTCGACACGACGGACCGGGCCGTGGTACGAGCCGCGATCACAGTGCGCAACGCCGGGACGAACCAGAATTATCCAGCCACCACGAACGAAAACGGCTACTACATCATTCCCAATCTTCCGCCAGGCACATATGACTTGACTGTCGAGTACCACGGCTTCGGCAAGTTTACGCAGACCGGCATCAGTTTGACCGTGGGCCAAACCGCTACAGTCAACGTGACGCTGAAAGTCACAGGCGCGGGTGAAACCGTGGTCGTGACCGGTGAAGCGCCGCCCGTAGAACCCACCCGCACCGAGGTCAGCCAGGTGATTGACACCCGGCAAATTCAGCAGCTCCCCACCAACGGCCGCCAGTTTGTAGATTTCGCGCTCCTCACCCCCGGGGTAGCCACGGGCCGCACCAGCCTCCAATCCACGTTCACCGAACAGGAGACCACGCGCATCTCCTTTGGAGGCATGCGCGACCTGAGCAATGCAGTTACTCTCGACGGAGCCGATTACATCAACGAGGCCACAGGATCGCAGCGGGCCACCCCTTCGCAGGAAGCGGTGAGCGAGTTCCGCGTAGTGAACAACAGCTTTGGCGCCGAATACGGCCGCGCCCTCGGCGGTATCGTCAACGTGGTAACCAAGTCCGGCACCAACGACCTGCACGGCTCTCTTTACGGATACCTCAGCAACAAGGCGCTGAATTCGAAATCGCTGCTGCAGACGTCGCAGTATGACCAATATCGCCGCGGCCAATACGGAGCAACGCTGGGTGGCCCCATCCGCAAGAACCAGACATTCTTTTTCATGAACTACGAGGGCCAGCGCAGGGGCGAATCTCCAACCTATCCGGCGACGCTCACGCAACCCGCCAACCTGACCGCGATTAACGCATCCAAGGCCGCGCTTGGCCTTCCCGGCGAGGATTTGAACATACTGAAAACGCTGGATAACGACAACGCGTTCGCGCGGCTGGACCACCAGATCAATACGAACAATCGGCTCTCAATCCATTACGGCATCGTGGACGCCCGCGACTTGAATGTGCTGGTGGGAGACACTCTTGACGGCGGCGGCATCGGCGCCCCCAGCGATGGCCACAACACGTTCCTGCGCGACCAGTCCCTGGTGGGAACATTGAACTCGACGTTGAAACCGAACCTGGTGAACACTTTTCTCGCGCAATATGCGCGGCGGCACTACACATTTCCCGCTACCACCGGGCAGCCCAATCTCGATATTCCCAATACCTTGTCAATCGGCCACAACTTCGGGACCTTCGATGCCATCTACGAGAGCCGGCAGCAGGTGTCCGATAGCCTGGCCTGGGTCAAGGGAAATCACTATTTGCGTTTGGGCGCGGACGTAAATGCCATCCAGAATTTCGTCATCTGGCCGGGGTTCACGCCCATGCGGATCATTACCCCGAACGTGAACTGCCTGGTGGATTTTGCCAACTATGTGAATGCCACTGCGGCAGTCGCCTCAGTTCCGGCCGACGGTCCATGCCCTACAGCAAGCATTGCTCCTCCCGACTTTGGATTTCCTCCGTCCACCTGGACCGGCGGCCCCAACCCCAATGACAGCCTGCTCAATGGGGTGCCCATTGTCTTCTGGGGCGCTCCGGTTGGAACCGGAGCGATCACCCAAGGCAGCCTTCCCCCGCCGATTCCCACCGATTGGTCCCATGCTTATGTGAATCCCCAGGACTATTACGTCAAACTCAATCACCAATACTTCGGCATGTTCGTGCAGGACCAGTGGCGCATCAATCCGAAGCTAACGCTCAACTACGGTTTACGCTGGGACTTTGAGTCGGGGCTCTCGCAGATCATCAATCCGGATTACCGCGGCTTCCAGCCAAGAGTGGGTCTTGCTTACTCGCCCACCAAGCACACTGTGATCCGCACCGGATACGGAATGTTCGACGATCACTACAACATGACGTTCTTCTTCGTCACATACCCGCAGCGGGAGGTTGTCATTCCGAATGCTCCGCAGCCCTGGGTGCGAAAAGGAAATTCCACGGCGACCTGGGTGCTGAATCAACTTAGTTTCGACCCTCCGAACCCGGGTAACGGATTCCAGCCGCTTCCCTACCCGGATGGATCCACCGTGCCGACTCCAGCGCAAGCCGCGGCCACCATGCTGGCAACCGGCCAGGCGCCGCCCAACTTCAGCACCGGACCCGGCCCCGGCCAGGACCCGAACTTTCCTGCCGGAACGTTTGTAACGAACAGTGGTGGAGGTTTTGACCGCAACCTGCGGACCTCATACTCCGAGCAAGCCAGCCTGCAGATAGACCAGGAAATTGGAAAGGGCCTGGTCGTCAGCGCCGGATATCTTTTTCTGCGCGCGCACAAGCAGGTACGTCCTGAAAACCTGAACGTCTGCCCGTCGGCCGGGCTCAGCAATTCGGCCACCGACTGCCCTCCAGCTTCAGCGGTTCCCGGTCCTCCCATCACGCCTGACGGCCCGTTCCCTAACAACAAGCTGTCAGATGGCAGGGACGCCTTCAGCGGCGTGCTCTATAACAACGCCGGCCTGATGTACTACCTCGACGGCTCGGGAAATGCGGCGTACGACGGCGCCACGCTTTCGGTGTCAGACAGGTTCGGCCAATACTTTCGCTTCAATGCCAACTACACGTGGTCGCACACGCGTGACGACGGCACTTTCACCACCTTCGTGAGCACCCCGGAGGATCTCTACAACCGGGCGTTGGAACGCGCCGACTCGGTGCAGGACGTCCGCCACCGCTTTGTAGGAAACTTTACCGCGGATGCCCCGAATCACGGCTTTCTGAGGAACTTCGAATTGAGCAGCATCATCAACTTGCAATCGCCGCGTCCCTTCACCATGTTCGTGGGCAATGATGTGAACGGTGACACCAACCCGGTAACGGACCGCGTGGGTTGGTCGCCGCGCAACTCCTACCGCGGCGACAAGCTCTACACGGTGGACCTGCGCCTGGCCCGCGCCATCCACTTCACTGAGCGTACCCGGCTTGACCTGGCCTTCGATGCCTTCAACGTCTTTAACCGGCAGAACATAAATGAGGTGACCTCGGTGTATGGAGGTGGAACAATTGACTTCTGTGGAGCGGTTCCGCAGCGCTACGGTGATGCTGCGTCGCTGGCAATTCAGCAGGGCACGGTAGGCTGCCCCGCCAACAACGGGGGCGCGCCGGCGCCAAATCCGCTGTTCGGGACGCCCAGAACCATGTTCAACCCGCGACAGTTGCAGATTTCGGCCAAGTTCTCGTTTTAGAGCTTGGCTGCGGGGGCCGGCGCTTCTCCCCCAGTTTGGCGCCGGCCCCGGTAATACAGTGATCTCAAAATTTCCTCGTGGAGTCCTCGACACGAAAATCCTGTTACTCTCAGACGGCGATAAAATGGCAAGGGACTCGGCGGTTCCCTGTTGGACGCGGATGGTTCGCCGCGCCTCCGCTACCCTCGAGTACTCGATGCCGATGGAGCTGGCATCGGAGCTCTTGCCGCGCGCGGAAGCAATCGGCATCGCGATGATCTCATGTGACATGATCCCTTGTACGATGAATGCGAGATCCTCATGACTCCGGGCTCCCCTGACTCTCCAGTCGTAACGCGGCAGGAACGGCGTGTGGTGCCCTACCGGAGATCGGAGCCGGGATGTCAGCCGGAATATCTATATCCCGCATATTGCGCGACCGTGCGCCGCGCTCCCTCCCGGCCATTAATTTACATGCCCCACACCTTCTCCGAAGTGACCGGACCCGTGTTTGGACATTCGGATGTATCGGAAAATGATCGCGACCTTACCCGGCAGCATGCTGCCGATCCTCTCGGAGAGCGCATTATTGTGGCGGGCCGCGTCACCGATGAGAACGGGCGCCCACAGCGGCAGACCCTGGTCGAACTGTGGCAAGCCAACGCGGCGGGCCGCTACTTCCATCGGATGGATGATCACCGCGCTCCCCTCGATCCCAATTTCAGCGGATACGGACGCGCCCTGACTGACGAGAATGGTTTCTACCAGTTTACGACCATCCGCCCCGGCGCCTACCCCTGGAACAATCATGCCAACGCCTGGCGTCCGGGACATATCCACTTCTCAGTACTAGGCCCGGCGTTTGCCACGCGGCTGGTAACACAGATGTATTTTCCGGGGGACCCGCTGTTCCCCTTCGATCCGATTTTTAATTCCATTCCTGACGAGAAGGCGCGGCTCCGCTTGATCGCGGATTTGGATCTCAGCCTCACCCAGCCGGAATGGGCTCTGGGATACCGATTTAACATTGTTCTTCGAGGCCGGGAGGCTACGCCGTTCGAGAAATAGCATGGACTTCGGCCCCACACCCGCGCAGACGGTTGGTCCTTTTTTTGAGGTCGGGCTTACCAGGCAAGCCATCGGTTGCGTCGCCGGACCTGGAGTCAAAGGCGAACGCGTATGGTTGCATTGCTGTGTCCTGGACGCAGACGGGGTGCCGGTGGACGACGCCATGATCGAACTCTGGCAGGCTGATGCGGACGGAAACTATCCCGTCTCTGGCGAGGGAAGAAGCGAGGGAGTATTTCGGGGTTTCGGCCGGATGGGCACCGACGGAAAGGGCTGTTGTGCTTTCGAAACCATTAAACCGGGTCGCGTACCGGGACCTGGAGGAATCGAGCAGGCTCCGCATATCAACCTGCACATCTTCGCTCGCGGCCTCCTGAAACATCTTTGTACTCGCGTGTATTTTTCCGGCGATCCAGCGAATCTGGAGGATCCCGTCCTTGCATCAGTTCCCGAAGACCGGCGGACTACCCTGATGGCACAGCCTGATCCTCAGCAGCAAGAACATTGGCTTTTTGACATCCATCTTGCCGGGGATCATGAAACAGTGTTCTTCGATATTTGATTTGACACTTAACAGCGATTCGACTCTTCCGCCTTCGCCGATCCGATTCCGATTGCAGCCTGCGGGGCCAGACCAGAAATGCTCCCTCTTCATCAACAGCAGGCGGTGGTCGGCCGGGAGATAATGCCTTCGTGGGTTTAATCGACAGTTTGGCATCTACACGGGAGCTGGCAGACGTTTTCGGCGACGAATCGGTCCTTGCCGCCATGCTTCAATTCGAAGTCGCGCTTGCCAGCGCGGAAGCAGCTTCCGGAATCATTCCACGGGCTGCGGCGAGTGTCATCGCCTCAGCCGCTGTCGCCAGCGACTTTGACTCAGCTGCCCTTCAGGTTGACGCCCTGCGAGCAGCAACGCTGAGCATTCCGTTCGTGAAGGCGTTCACCGAAAGAGTGCGGGCAACGGATGCCGCCGCTGCGGGCTTCGTGCATTGGGGAGCAACCAGCCAGGACTTGGCAGATACAGCTTTAGTCCTCTTGCTCAAGCGTGCAGAGCCCATCCTGGTCCGCGATCTCAACCGCTTGGTGCAGACTCTGCGTCAGCTCTCGGATAACCATAAAGACAGTGTGATGCTGGGGCGCACCCTTCTGCAGGCAGCCACACCCACGACGTTTGGCCTGAAGGTAGCGGGTTGGCTGGCTGCGATTGAGCGTTGTGCCACTCGCTTAAATACAGCGTTCGGGGAAACCTTAATCCTGCAATTCGGCGGCGCCGCCGGAACGCTGGCTGCGTTGCAGGGGCATGGCCTTGCGGTGGCTGAGGCCCTGGCGCGCGAACTCGAAGTCAGCCTTCCAGACGCGCCCTGGCACGCTCACCGTGACCGCATGGCGGCTTTGCTCTCGGCGTGCGGCGTCTTGACCGCCTCGCTGGGAAAAATGGCGCGCGACCTGAGCCTGATGATGCAGAGCGAAATTGGGGAAGCGGCCGAACCCTCTGGCGCCGGCCGGGGCGGCTCCTCCGCCATGCCGCATAAGCGGAATCCGGTGGGATGCGCCCTCACCCTTGCTGCCGCCGTCCGCGTTCCCGGGCAGGTGGCCGCTTATCTTTCAGCCATGGTGCAGGAACACGAACGCGGTATGGGTGGCTGGCAGTCAGAATGGCCAGTCGTCGCAGCCGTGATTCAGGGGACTGGATTGGCGGTGTCCTGCATGGCAGAGGTCGCAGGAAAGCTAACCGTCGATCCTGCTCGCATGCGCGCCAACATCGAAGCCACCAGCGGAGCCATTTTTGCCGAGAAGGCAATGATGCTGCTGGCTCCCAAGCTGGGCCGCGACACCGCCCATGTGCTGATGGACGAAGCCACTCGCCGCAGCGTCCGGGAGAAGCGGCGCCTCGCAGAGGTTCTCGCCCAGATTCCCGATGTGGTGAAGCACATCGATGCCGCAGATCTAAGCAGGCTCGAAAGCCCGGAAGATTACCTGGGGTCGGCTGAGGCTTTTCGCCTGCGCCTGCTGAGTACCAAGGCTTCCTCAAAATCAGGTCAGAAAAAGGACTAGCACGATGCCGTTCGTCACACTGGACAACGCTCGGTTGTTCTACCGGCTCGAAGGGAATGAGGGTGCGCCGGTTCTCATGCTCTCCCATTCCATCGGCACCGACCACCAGATGTGGGCGCCACAAGCGGCGGACCTGCTTCCGCATTTTCGGGTCTTGCGTTTTGACACTCGCGGGCACGGCGCGTCGGACGCTTCAGCCGGTGAATATACCGTCGAACTGCTGGGCCGGGATGCGTTGGGCCTGGCCGATGAACTCGGGATTCCTGAATTCGCGTTCTGCGGGCTGTCCATGGGAGGCGCCATCGGCCAGTGGATCGCAACCAACACCCCCGACCGGCTAACTCACCTGGTGCTTGCCAACACCTCGCCGAACTTCGCTCCGCGAACGCGATGGGAAGAGCGGATCGCCGCGGTAACGAAGGGCGGCATGGCCGCGATCACCGATCTCGCAATGCAACGGTTATTCTCCCCGGACTCGCTCGCGGCGACGAACCCCTATGCGCCCGGCACGCGGTCTGTCCTGCTGGGCACAAATCCCGTTGGCTACCTCGGCTGTTGCGCCGCGCTGCGCGACTTCGACCACCGGCAGGAGTTGCTTAAAATCAAAACTCCAACTCTGGTGATTGGCGGCGACAAAGATGTATCTACTCCATGGGAAGGTCACAGCGACGTTCTCGCCCGCGAGATCACGGGCGCCAGGACCGTCCATTTGCCGGCGGCGCATCTCTCCAATCTCGAGCGGCCGAAGTCATTCACGGCGGCGCTCTTTGAGTTTTTGCAGCCGCGTGAGATCGGAAAAGATCCGCTCGACTCCGGATACCAGCGCCGGCGCTCGATCCTTGGCGACGCACACGTCGACCGGTCTATCGCTGCCGCCACCGAACTCACCCGCGATTTCCAGGCCCTCATTACCCGCTACGCGTGGGGCACCATCTGGACTCGTCCCACGCTCGACGACCGAACCCGGCGGCTGCTCGTGATCTCCATGATGGCGGCCATGGGCAGGTGGGAGGAGTTCCGCCTGCATGTTCGCACGGGATTGGTGCACGGCCTGGAAGCTTGCGATCTGAAAGAAGCGTTGCTCCAGACCGCGATCTATGCAGGCGTCCCGGCGGCCAACACGG
>Ga0335080_10008785_pt1 | contig 10540 bp, 13 predicted proteins | sample Lox_Sample_34_FD_206720 | JGI IMG/M metagenome (GOLD analysis project Ga0335080, IMG submission 206720) | Soil microbial communities from Loxahatchee National Wildlife Refuge, Florida, United States - Lox_Sample_3.4 | ecosystem: Environmental > Terrestrial > Soil > Wetlands | place: USA... | reverse complement strand
GCTGCGGCCCGGTGAGGCGTCGCTCGCGCACCACGGTGTGCTGCTTCTCGACGAGCTCGCGGAGTTCGCGCGGCCGTCGCTCGAGGCGCTGCGGCAGCCGCTCGAGGACGGGCTCGTGTCGATCGCGCGCGCCGCGGGGCGCGTCGTCTTCCCGGCGCAGTTTCAGCTCGTTGCAACGATGAACTTGTGTCCGTGCGGCGCGCGCGGCGATCCGGCGGCGGAGTGCACCTGCTCGGCGCAGCGGCTCGCGCGCTATCGCGACAAGCTGTCGCGCGCGCTGCTCGACCGGTTCGACCTCGTCGTCGCGATGCCACGGCCGCGTGCGGTCGAGCTCGCGGCGGGGCCGTCGGAGCCGTCCGCTCCGGTCCGCGAGCGCGTCGTCGCGGCGCGGGCGCGACCGAAGGCGCGACGGACGCCGGACGCCGACGCGCTGCTCTCGCGCGCGGTCGACCGGCTGCCTCTCTCGGGTCGCGGCCGCGCGCGCGTCGCGCGCGTCGCGCGGACGATCGCGGCGCTCGCCGAGTCGGACGAGGTGCTGCCGGAGCACGTCGCCGAGGCGCTGTCGTACCGCGCGCCGCAGGAGCTCGCGGCGTGAGCGAGCTCGCGCTGGCGGTGTTCGCGTCCGAGACGGGAACGCACCTCGTGCGTCCGCCGCACGGCGCGCGCTACGCGGCGCACGTGCGCGCATTCGACGCGCGCGCGTGGGGCGAGCGGCTCGCCGTTGCGGGCTTCCGGTTCGTCGGCCGTTCGAACTCGGCGTTCCCGGGGCAGCTCCGCTCGATCCACGATCCGCCGCCGGGGCTCTTCGTCCGCGGCACGGCGGAGCTCGAGCTGCTCGCACGGCCGTCCGTCGCGCTCGTCGGCGCGCGCGCCTGCTCCGGGTACGGCGCGTCGGTCGCGCGCAGCCTCGCGCGCGAGCTCGCCGCCGCGGGCCTCGTCGTCGTGAGCGGCCTCGCGCGCGGGATCGACGCGGAGGCGCACCGCGGCGCGCTCGAGGCGGGCGGGACGACCGTCGCCGTCCTCGGCTGCGGGATCGACCGCGACTACCCCGCCGCGCACCGCGAGCTCGCGGCGCGGATCGCGGAGACGGGCCTGATCGTCTCGGAGTACGCACCCGGCGTCGAGCCTGCGCCGTGGCGCTTCCCCGCGCGGAACCGCATCGTCGCGGGCCTCTCGAGTGCGACCGTCGTCGTCGAGGCGCGCGAGCGCAGCGGCGCGCTCATCACCGCCGATCTCGCGCTCGAGGAGGGGAGGGAGGTCTTCGCCATCCCGGGCGAGATCACGTCGTCGCTCTCCGCCGGGACGAACGACCTGCTGAAGCTCGGCGCGTCGCCGCTCACGCGCGCCGCCGACGTCCTCGTGAGCTTCGGCCTCGAGCCGGAGGCCGAAGCAGCCGCGGTGGAGGGATCCGCCGCGACGCTGCTCGAGCTCCTCCGCGAGCAGCCCGCGAGCGCCGACGAGCTCGCGCGCCGCGCCGGGCTCGACGCCGCGGAGATCGCGCGCGCCCTCGTCGAGCTGGAGCTCGCCGGACTCGTGCTCGCGGCCGACGGCGTGTACCGGCCGCTCTAGCGCGCGTCAGAAGATGTCGTCGATGAACGTCGGGTCGCCCGAGTCGCCCTTGATCTCGACGATGTCGGGGTCCCCGGCTGCGAGCGCCGCGCCGACGAGGTCGAAGATCCCGTCGGCGCCGTGCGTCTCGACGGTCACCTCGTGACCCGCGGAGACCTGGCACTGGTTGGCCGGGGCGGCGCACTTCTCGACGGTGGCCTGCTCGGTGTCGACGTACATCGTCGTCACGTTCTCGTCGCACTGGAAGTAGAAGTGCACCGACGGCTCGCTGGTCGCGGTACCGGGCGTGACGGTCGTCGTCACCGTGCAGGGCGGATGCTTGATCGTGTTCGCGGCCGTCGAGGCTCCCGTCAGCGCCTTCACGTTCGCGAGGATGCGGTTCCAGTCGATCCCCACGCCCTTCGAGACGTCGGACGCGGGTACGGGTGCGACCGGCTTGTCGGCGTTCTTCAGGGTCGACCAGAGCGGGTCGCCTCCCATCCAGTTCGGGTCGCCGCCGAGCCTCCGCAGGATGACCGGCCGGATCGTCGCGAGGGCGTCGTCCGCGAGCTTGATCTCCTGGTTCGCCTTCGCGATGTCCGTCCTCTTCGCGGCCGCCGTCGTCGCGTGCTTGAACGCGGTGAGGTCCCCGAGCCCGAGCCGCAGGTCGCCGAGCGCCTTCGACACGTACCCCGCGACGAGGGCGCCGTCGGTCTGCCGGTCGTCGGCGACGCGCGCGCTGGCGGTGCCCGACGCGAGCACGGCGAGCGCGAGGACGGCCGCCGTTGCCGCAGCGAGACGCAGCACTACTGCTCGTAGCCCTCGACGACGTCCGCCGGCCGCGCCTCGGCGGCGTTCGGGTCGCGGCCGAACTCGCGGAGCGCGCTCCGCTGCCGCAGAAGGTCCCAGCACTGGTCGAGCGAGACCTTGATCTCCGCGAGCCGGCGGCGGTCGGCCTCCGACGCCGTGCCGTCGCCCTCGCGCGACCAGAGCTCGTGCTCCTCGGCCACGAGGTCCTCTATCGTCGTGTGGATCCCTGCGTCCGTCGTCATCAGAGTGCACCTCCGGCTGCCGCCGGGGCGGGCGAGCTCGGCGCGTCGGCGATCTCGCCGCCGGCCGCCCGGTTCAGATAGTCCTCGACGAGCAGGAGGTTGTCGACCCCCGCGCGGTCGATCACCGAGAGGAGCGTCGTCATGCTCGCGACCTCCTCGCGCTGCTCCTCGAGGAACCAGCTGAGGAACTGCTCGCCGACGTACTCGCTCTCCTCGCGCGCGACCTTGACGAGGTTCGCGATCTGCGCGGTCACCGTCTTCTCCTGCTCGAGCGCGAGCGCCACCGGCGCGCGGTCGTCGGCGAAGCTCGTCTGCGGCGCCGCGACGGCCGGGATCGCCACGTCGGAGTCGGAGTCGAGGAGGTACTGGACGATCATCATCGCGTGGTTCCGCTCCTCCACCGCCTGGCGGTAGAAGTGGGCGGCGAGCTGCGGCAGGCTCTGCGCGTCGTAGTGCACCGCGATCGCGACGTACTGCTGGGAGGCGCCGAACTCGCTCGCGATCTGTGCGTTGAGGGTGTCGCTGAAACGGCTCATGACGCGGAGCATGCCACCGCGCGGTCGAGAAGTGCGGGCGGAACCGTCGGCCCGGCTACTTGAAGAACACCGAGCCGAACGACGTGTAGGACGGCACCGTCTTGAACGAGCCCTGGAAGAGCGTGAGGTACTTCCCGCTGTTCAGGACGTCGCTGACGAAGGCCGCGGCGGCGGCATCGGCGCCCGAGTCCTGGTTCGTGACGAGCCGCCAGGGAGCTCCCGCGGTCGGCGAGAGGAACAGCGTCCCGGTCTCCGACGTCTCAGCGACGAAGTCCACTTTGCCGGAAGCCAAGAGCTTTGGCGCACTGCTCGCGGTCACGGCGGTGAGCTGCGGCTTCACGTTCCACGAGGTGCCGAGGAACGAGGCGAACGACTTGAGGAACGCGAGGACCTGGCTCGTCGCGGCAGTCCGGTCGTAGCCGATCCGGACGACGTTCGCGGTCGTGACCCTCTGGAGCGTCGGCGAGCTGCCGGGCACGGGCCGCGCGAACGGATAGGTCGGCGCGAACGATTGGAGCGACTTGAGGCTCGCCTGAACCTCGGGCGGCGCCAGGAACTGCGTTGTCGGCGTCGGAATCCCGTTCGGACCCGCCACGGTCTGCGTCCCGGGGCCCACGACGACCGGCGTCGGGCTTCCGGCCGCAGCTGCGACCTGCACGAATCCCGTTGTGACACCGACCACGACCCCGCGTTCGCTGACGGTTACGCTCCACACCGGGTCGCTCAGCGTGAGCTTGACGATCTTCTTCTTGCCCGTCCCCGCTCCAAGGACGATCGGCGGGCTGCCCTTCTTCTGCGTAGTAGCGGTCGAGCACGAGGTGGTGCCGCTTCCGTAGTGGATGACCTCCGACGCGCTCGGCTCGATCACCACCGAGCTGTTGTGGATCTGGTCGCAGACGGTCGACTTGATCTTCAAGCAGAACTTCACGTGTCCGGAGCTCAGCGTGGCAAGCGAGTCGCCGGCGAGAAGACCGAACAGGCCGCTCGGGGCCGCCCCGCCGTTCTGCTGGATGATGCTCGTGACCGGGTTCCCCGAACCCGCGACGCTGCTCCCCGGATGGCACCAGGACGGAATGGTCGCGGCCGAAGCAGTCGCACCTGCGGCGGCGATAGACGCGCCCGAGAGAGTACCGGCGATGAGGACGACGGCGATCCTCATACCGGCAATGGTTGCGCGTCTAGAGGAGCGCGTCAACCAGTTGCCGCAACGTCGGGTTGGAGCGTGCCAGTGCGACGAGGGTGCAGGCGAGGAGGAAGCGGTAGGAGTACCGCTCTGCTCGTCCTCCGAGCGTGTTCGAGCGCTCGCCGTGAGACCAGCTGCTCGGTCCGGCGAGCAGGAGCGTGTCGACGTACTCGTTCGCGGCGTACGCCGCTTTGCCCGAAGCGCCTTTCGCCCGGCGCCACTTGCGCCGTTTGGAGAAGGCGATGCGGGCGACGCAAATGCAGAACGCAAGCGCGAGCAGCGCGAAAAGCGGGTTCAGTGGCCGTACGAAGTACCCCATCACGCTGCCATAGCCGCGGGCCGCGACATCTCTTCTCCACCAGGGGTAGCTGGAGCTGAGGAGCTGTTCGTACTGGAAGTGGGCGTCGTTGGCGAGTCCGAGATCGCCGTCCGACGATGCCGTCGACGCGATGAGGTTGAGCGCGTGTCGCTGGTAGATGCGGTCGGGCCAGCAATCCTGGACGTGCTTGGCGGTTCCCACGTCCATCACGAGGCTTCCGATCGACGCAACGGCCGGGTTGATGCCGAGCGAGTACGTCAACGGGTCGTCGGCGTTCACGTTGCTGAGATCGAGCGACGTGATCGTGCCCGAGAAGGCCGCGATGTTCGGCGGGCTCGACGGGCAGCGCGGATCGGGAATCGTCGCCGGCGGCGGGCCCTTGAAGTCCGCGAATGTGAAGTCGAGCTTGCCTCCGGACGAGACGCCCTCGAACGACGCCGCCGGCGCACGTGGGACGACGACCGTCACCGTGTCGATGGACGTCTTCTCCGGCACCCGCCGGTTGAGAGCGGTGAATGTCGCGCCGAGAAACAGCGCGCCCGCGCTGAACTGCGCACGGTCGAACTTCCCGCTCCCGTCGAAGAGCGTGTTCGTGAAATCCGCCTTGTCGGTGAAAGCGCTGTCCTCGAAGTAGGCGACCTTGACGAACTGCGTCTCCTCGAACGTCGCGTCGCCGGTGAACCGGGCTCGGGCAAAGTTGACCGACCGCGCGAAACAGGTGCCGACGAATGCGACGCTCCCACCGAAGACGCTTGCGTTGAACGCGGTGACGCCGCCCTGCCGCGGGCCGGCGGCACACGAACGGTCAGTCGGTTCCGCGCCGAGGAAAAGCGTGTGGGCAAACGACGCGTCGTTGCGAAATCGGGCTCGCGCGAACGACACCGGTCCGGTGAACTGGGCGTCGTCGAAGCTGACGAGGTCGTTGAAGACGGCGAGTGAGGCGTCCACGCCGCGGCCACGCAGGCCGATGAAGAGCGCCGGACGGTCGAACTCGGCGCCCTGAAGGTCGATCCCACGCGAGACCCGTGACGCGGTCAGCCCGAACTGGTGCGCGAAGACAACGTCGGAGCCGTTGACGCCGTCGAGGCGACACCCGCGGCAGACGAACGCGTGGTCGACCGTCTCAAGCGGGCGGAAGTCGATGACGCCGTGGACCCGCGCTGCAACCAGGATCACTGGGCCGTTCCGCAGACACGCGACCACCTCGGTGCCGGTGAGCGCGCGCGTCGTTGCCGTGCACGCCGAGGACGACGCCGCCTGTGCGTCCGACGAAGCGGTCGTGACGGCGACGACCATGAGCACGACCGCGACCAAGGGAATCACGTGACGGCGCATGTGTCCTTCGGGTCGGTTCAGGGCTGCATCGCGCACGTCCAAGGACGTGCGTGGCCGGGCAATCGTACTCCCGTCCTTGCGGCGTGGATAGGCTCCGCGCTGGTGTGAACCCGTACTGGCTCGAGGATGAGGTCCCCGCGCGGCCGTCGCCGCGCGTCGAGGGGCGCGCGGACGTCGCGATCGTCGGCGCCGGCGTGACCGGCTGCTCCGCGGCGCTCCGGCTGGCCGAAGGCGGCCTCCGTGTTCGCGTCCACGACGCGCGCGGCGTCGCGGAGGGGGCGAGCGGGCGAAACGGTGGCTTCGCGCTCCCGGGCGGCGCCACGCGGTACGACATCGCGGTCGAGACGTACGGCCGCGAGCGCGCGGAGGCGTTCTGGCGCTGGACCGAGGACGAGCTCGCGCCGATGACGGAGGTCGCGGGCGACGCGTACCGCGAGCTCGGCAGCTACCGCCTCGCGGCCGACGAGGAGGAGCGAGACCAGATCCGGCTCGAGTACGACGCCCTCCGCGCGGACGGCTTCGACGCCGAGTGGCTCGACGACCTCCCGGGCGTCCTCGCGGGCCGCTATCACGGCGTCATCGTCCACTCGGCCGGCGGCTCGATCCAGCCGGCGCGCTTCGTGCGGCGGCTCGCAGCGCGAGCGGCCGACGCGGGCGTCGAGATCCGGGAGCACGACGTCGTGACGGACGTCGCCGCGCTCGACGCGGACCGCGTCGTCGTCGCGACGGACGGCTACGGCCACGGCCTCGTGCCGGAGCTCGCCGACGCGATCTGGCCGACGCGCGGCCAGGTGATCGTGAGCGCGCCGCTCGACCGCGCCCTCTACGACCGTCCGCACTACGCGCGGCAGGGGTTCGATTACTGGCAGCAGCTGCCGGACGGGCGCGTGCTGCTCGGCGGCTTCCGCGACGTCTCGATCCTCGACGAGCTCACGGACGACGAGGTGCTGACGCCGACGATCCAGAACGCGCTCGAGTCGTTCCTCGGCGAGCTGCTCGGCGGCCCGCCCGACGTCACGCATCGCTGGGCCGGGATCTTCGGGCTGACGCAGGACATGCTCCCGCTCGTCGGCCCGGTGCCGGGCCGCGACGGCCTCTGGGTCGCGGGCGGCTACTCCGGCCACGGCAACGTCCTCGGCTTCGCATGCGGGCGGCTGGTCGCGTCCGCGATCCTCGGCGAGACCTCGCCGCAGCTCGAGCTGTTCGACCCGGCGCGGTTCTTCTAGGGAAGATCGATCGCGCGCGTGTGCTTCGGCTGGTAGAGGAGCACCTCGACGCCGCCGGGGAGGAGCATCGTCGTCGTGATCCCGAAGCTCTCGTCGACCGGCGTGCCCCGGCACTCGACGCCTTGCTCCGCGAGCTCGGCGATCGTCGCCTCGATGTCGTCGCACATGAGGCAGAGCTCGTGCTTCGTCGAGCCGCCCGACGGGTGCACGCCGAGCTCGGCCGGTGGCAGCTTGAAGATGAGCCAGCCGGAGCCCTCGGGCTCCTCGACGAACTGCCACCCGAGCACGTCGCGCAGCACCGCGCGCACCGCCTCCGCCTCGGGCGTGTAGACCAGCATGTGCGCGCCGATGATCGCCACCGGGTGATAATCGCACGCATGACGACGACCGCGCTGTGCCGCTGCCGCGTCGCCGACTACGACCACTTCCGGCGCGGGTACGACTACGCCGTCACGGTGACGCCCGGAGTCCGCTCGTTCCGTGTTTGGCGTGCGCAGGACGATCCGAGCCTCGTCGTGATCGAGGAGACGTTCGACACGCGCGAGGAGGCCGTCGCTGCCTGGACGAGCGAGGAGACGAAGGCGGCGATGGCCGCCGACGGCATCGACATGGCCTCCGTGTGGATCGAGTACTTCGACGAGGTGGGGGCCGGGACGCCCTAGAGGTCGATTGCGGGCAGGTCGAGCTCGGCGGCGCGGCCGATCGCCGCGAGCGCGACCGCGAGGTCCTGGAGCGCGAGCCCCGTCGAGTCGAACGCGGTGACGTCGTCCGGGCCGCGGCGGCCTCCGGCGGCGCCGGTGAGGACCGCGCCGATCTCCGTCACGTCGTCGCGTGCGAGGACGTCTGCTGCGACGGCGGCCGCGCACTCGCCGCCGTGGCTCGCCTGCTCCCAGTCGTCGCAGAAGACGTGCGCGCGCGCGAGCTCGGGGACGGCGATCTCGGCCTTGCCGGGGCCGTCCGCGCCCATCAGCGAGACGTGCTGGCCCGCGCGGAGCGAACCGTCGGGGAGAAGCACCTCGCGGCCGGGCGTGACCGTCACGAGCAGATCCGCGGCGAGCGCCTCTTCGCGGCTTGCGACGCGGCCGCCGACCCGTTCCGCGACCGCGGCGGCGCGCGTCTCGTCGACATCCCAGACGAGCGGCGCGCGGCCGCGCGCGGCGAACGTCCGCGCCGCGGCCTCGCCGTTCACGCCGGCGCCGACGACGGCCGCGGTCTCGGCGTCGTCGCGCCCGAGCGTCTCGGCCGCGAGCACCGCGGCGGCGCCTGTGCGGATCGCGGTGACGGCTCCCGCGTCGAGCACCGCGACGAGCCGTCCGTCCTCGGCCGACGAGAGCAGCACGACGCCCATCACCGTCGGCAGACCCTTCGCCGGGTTCCCGGGGAACGACGTCACCCACTTCAGCAGCGCGTGGCCGCCGCCGAGCGCCGGCATCGCGCGAAAGTCGCCGGCGGGGTAGGCACCGACGTACGTCTTCGGCGGCATCGTCCATTCGCCGCGCGCGTATGCGACGAACGCCTCGCGCACCGCGTCGACCGCGCGCGCGGGCGGGACGGCCTCGTAGACGTGCTCTGCGGTGAACAGCGGGACCACGGCGCGAAGCCTAGTAAGGTCGAGCCGTGGGCATCTCGGACTACGTGCGCGGCCTCCGTGAGCTCGTCGGGACCGAACTGCTGTTCCTGCCGTCGGTCGCGTGCCTGATCCGGGACGGCGAAGGGCGGGTGCTCCTCGTCCGCCACGTCGAGGGGCGGTGGATGCTTCCGGGCGGCGTCGTCGACCCCGGCGAGCGGCCGGCCGACGCGGCGCGGCGCGAGTGCTGGGAGGAGGCCGGGGTCGTCGTCGAGCCGACGCGGATCGCCGGCGTCTACGGCGGGCCGGAGCACCACACGACCTATGCGAACGGCGACAACGCCGCGTGGATCGTCACCGTCTTCGACGCGGAGATCCGCGAGGGCGAGCCGCACGCGCACGACGACGAGACGCAGGACGTCGGCTGGTTCGCGCCCGCCGAGCTCGACGCGCTCGAGATCGGTGAGGCGACGCGCGCGACGCTCCGCGGCCTGCTCGACGGAACGCCGTTCGTCGCCGCGACGTGGCAGCCGGAGTGACGGCGTCGGCGATTCGGATCGACGGGCTCCGCGTCGTCCGCGGCGGCGCGGTCGTGATCCCGGATCTCGACTGCGAGGTCGCGGCGGGATCCGTGACCGGGCTCCTCGGGCCGAGCGGCAGCGGCAAGTCGACCCTGATCCGCGCGATCGTCGGCGTCCAGCAGGTCGCCGGCGGAACGGTCGAGGTGCTCGGCGTCGCCGCGGGCTCGTCCCGCTCCGCCGCCGCGTCGGCTACATGACGCAGGCGCCGTCGGTCTACGGCGACCTCACCGTCTCCGAGAACCTCCGCTTCTTCGCGCGCGTGCTCGACGCACCCGCCGCCGCGATCGACCGCGTCCTCGCCGACGTCTCGCTCGAGGAGCTCCGCGACCGTGTCGTCAACCGCCTCTCCGGAGGCCAGCGCGCGCGCGTCTCGCTCGCGACCGCGCTCCTCGGGAGCCCCGACCTGCTCGTTCTCGACGAGCCGACCGTCGGGCTCGACCCGGTGCTGCGTCGCGACCTCTGGGAGCTCTTCCACCGGATCGCCGCCGGCGGCGCGACCCTGCTCGTGTCGAGCCACGTGATGGACGAGGCCGACCGCTGCAGCGAGCTGCTGCTGCTCCGCGAGGGGCGGCTGCTCGCGCAGGCGACGCCGGCCGAGCTTCGCGCCCGCACCGGCGTCGACGACATGGATGCCGCGTTCCTCCGCCTCGTGGAGACCGCGCCGTGAGCACGCGCGTCGCGTTCGCCGTCACGACGCGCGTCCTTCGCCAGCTGCGCCGCGACCCGCGGACGATCGTCCTGATCCTCGGCGTGCCGTGCCTGCTCGAGTTCCTCCTGCAGCAGCTGTTCGGGCGCGACTCGCCCGTGTTCCAGGAGGTCGGGACGCCGCTGCTCGGCATGTTCCCGTTCATCACGATGTTCCTCGTCACCTCGATCACGATGCTCCGCGAGCGGACGACCGGGACGCTCGAGCGGCTGATGACCCTGCCGCTCGCGAAGCTCGACCTGCTCGCGGGCTACGGGCTCGCGTTCGCGCTCGTCGCGGTCGTCCAGGCGACGCTCGTGTCGGTGCTCGCATTCGGGCTGCTCGGCCTCGACGTCGCCGGCCCGAAGTGGGTCGTCGTGCTCCTCGCGGTCGCGAACGCGGTACTCGGCTCGACGCTCGGGCTCTTCGTGAGCGCGTTCGCCGAGACGGAGTTCCAGGCGGTGCAGTTCATGCCGGCGATCGTGTTCCCGCAGGTGCTGCTCTGCGG
>Ga0335080_10008782_pt1 | contig 10541 bp, 7 predicted proteins | sample Lox_Sample_34_FD_206720 | JGI IMG/M metagenome (GOLD analysis project Ga0335080, IMG submission 206720) | Soil microbial communities from Loxahatchee National Wildlife Refuge, Florida, United States - Lox_Sample_3.4 | ecosystem: Environmental > Terrestrial > Soil > Wetlands | place: USA: Florida... | reverse complement strand
CGTGGCAGCGAATTATCGGGCGGTTTGCCTTTCACGATCCAAAGCGGAATTTGTAGCGAGGATCGGGATTGTTGCGGAAGAGGCAGACGAAGTGGTTCTCTGGTTGGAACTATTGACCGAGTCCGGCATAGTCAAGCCGGAACAAACGAAAGAATTGATGAAAGAAGCGCGAGAACTGGCAGCAATTTTCACAGCCAGTCAACAGACCGCGAGGAAAGCGGCATAGGTTTTTAAATTTCCCAATTACCAAATTCCCCAATTACTCAATGGCTGACGCCAACATCACCGTAGACGGAAAGAAGGTAACGGCCCCGGCCGGGACGCTTCTCATCGAAGCCTGCAAGAGCGTGGGCATTGAGGTGCCGTCGTTCTGCTACTACCCCAACCTCTCCCTGCAGGGTGCTTGCCGCATGTGCCTGGTGAAGATCGAAAAGATGCCCAAGCTGCAGACCGCCTGTACCACGGTGATCGGCGAGGGCATGATCGTCACTACCGACAGCCCGGAGATCCATCAAGCGCGCAAGGGCATGGTCGAGTTGCTGCTGGGCAACCATCCCCTGGATTGCCCGGTGTGCGACGCCGGCGGGGAGTGCGAACTGCAGGACATGACGTTTTCCTACGGCGCGGCCGAGTCGAAATACATCGAGGCCAAGCAGCACCGCGAGGAGCAGCAGTGGTCGCCCGTAGTCTACTTTGATCGCCCGCGCTGCATTCTCTGCTACCGCTGCGTGCGCGTGTGTGGCGAGGGCATGGATGTTTGGGCGCTGGGAGTGCAGAACCGCGGCGTGAGTTCGATCATCGCACCCAACCAGGAAGACCACCTGGACTGCGAAGAGTGCGGCATGTGCATCGACATCTGCCCGGTGGGTGCGCTGACTTCGGGGGCGTACCGTTACAAGACGCGGCCCTGGGAGATGAACCACGTCGGCACGACTTGCACCCACTGCGCCGACGGCTGCAAGACCACGCTGGGTGTACGCCGCAGCGATACCGGCATGGAAATCGTGCGCGGCGATAACCGCGACAAGAGCGGAATCAACGGCGACTTCCTCTGCATCAAGGGACGCTACGCCTTCGATTTCGCCAGCAACGAGGACCGCCTCACCCAGCCGCTGATCCGCAAGAACGGCAAGCTGACGCCCTCTACGTGGGAGGAAGCGTTCGAGTTGATTGGCAAGGAATTTTCCGGCATACGCGAAAAGCACGGCGGTCCGGCCATCGGCGTGGTGGGCTCGAACCGCACTACCAACGAAGAGAATTATCTCTTGCAGAAGTTTGCGCGTGTGGTGCTCGGCACCGGCAACATCGACCACCACCGTACCGCCGACTTCCCTGCCCTGGCGGCCGCCCTCGCCGGCAAGGCGGAAATGACCGCCAGCATGCGCGACGTGTACAACGCGCCCGCCATCCTGCTGATTGGAAATAATCCCACCGAGCAGCATCCGCTGCTGGCGTGGCAGATTCGCAACAACGTTCGGCTGCACCGGGCGAAGTTGTATGTGGTGAATTCGCAGGAGATTAAGTTGCGGCGGCAGGCGGCGGAGTTTTTGCAGATTCCCGCCGGCGGGGAAGGCTCGTTCGCGGCGTTTCTTACTGGAGACGACGCCGCGGTTGAGACCTTTGGCCCTGACGCGCGCGAGGGCGCCCGCGCCACACGGGACAAGCTCAAGGGCGAACAGAATCTCGTCATCAGCTTCGGCTTGGAGATTCGCGGTAACGATATCGCTGCGCTGGTGCAATTTGCTTCCGGCATTCCGGGCGCAAAGCTCATCTGCCTGGCCGACTACGCCAACTCGCGCGGCGCCGCCGACATGGGGCTTTACCCCGACCTGCTGCCCGGGTACCACCCCGCCACCAACCGCACGGTCTTCCACGAAGAGTGGGGCGCTGTGACTCAGCCTGGCCTGGCGCTGCCGCAGATGATTGAGGCGGCCAAGGCGGGCAAGCTCAGAGCGTTCTACGTCGTGGGTTCGAATCCCGTGGGCCGCTTTGGAATTGACCCCTTCGCCTTCTCGCAAAGCTTCGTGGTCGTGCAGGACATGTTCCTCACCGAGACCGCGACCATCGCCGACGTGGTTCTGCCCGCGGCCAACGCTTATGAGAAATCTGGCACCTTCACCAATACCTGCGGCGATCTGCAGCTGGTGAAGAAAGCGGGTGAGGTCACGAGCACGAAATCCGATTTCGAAATGATTGTGCGCATCGCTGACGCCATGGGCTTCGATGTTCGTAAACTTGTTCCATTCGGAACGGCTGGGACTCACGCCGACATGGGGCAATCGCGCGGGGCACAGTCGGGCGAGGCCGACCGCCACAGCGTGTGGCTCGAAGCCAACGGCCTGGAACCGAAGATGAGCCCCTTCGATCCTATGGCAATTCTGGATGAAATCCAGCGGCTGGTGCCGGGGTACAACGTTTCACGGCTGAATCTGCTCTCGGGCAATGATGAGCACACGAGTCTGTCCACCGGCGGGCCGGGTGCGTTGCAGGATCCTGCACTCATTGTTCCCGCGCAGGACGCATTGTTCAGTTCCGGAACGTTGGGACGCTATTCACGGGCGCTGAATTCCGTGATAGAGGAGCAACACAAGCCGGCGGCGGAAAGCGAAGTGCCGGCGGATTAGTTCGGGTTGTCGGGCACTGAAGATACACTGTCATCCTGAGCGAAGCGAAGGACCGCATGAACGCCTCAATCTGCAGCGGCACTGCAGGGCGTTCTCTTCATGCAGTTGAATGAGCAGTGAGAAAATGCCTTGCGCGGTCCGGGACACTCGACGCGAATTTGGGGTCCTTCGCTTCGCTCAGGACGACAGAGTATAAGGTTCGTTGCTGCTGAGACCTTTGAACCGATGCAGGCATCGCGGGCGAGGGCGCCCGCGCCACACATACGAGTAAGACGATTGACCATCCAAACATTCATCATCGTTTCCGTTATTAAAACCGTCATCGCGCTGTTCGTGCTGCTTACGGCGGTGGCCTACAGCGTATGGCTGGAGCGGAAAGTGGTGGGCCACATCCAGAACCGCTGGGGCCCTACGCGCGTCGGTCCCTTCGGATTGCTGCAGCCGCTGGCCGATGGGGTGAAATTCTTATTCAAAGAAGACCTCACGCCGCCGCACGTGTACAAGCCGCTCTACATCGCGGCCCCCATGATCGCGGTGACCTTCGCCCTCACCTCCATCGCCCTCATCCCCATCGGCAATCCGATCCACGTCGCGGGCCTTACGATTCCGCTCGAGATCGCCGACGTCAACATCGGATTGCTCATCATTCTGGGCATCACTTCGCTGGGGGTTTACGGTGTGGCGCTCTCGGGGTGGTCGTCGAACAGCAAATATTCGCTGCTGGGCGGGCTGCGGGCCAGCGCGCAGATGGTGAGTTACGAAATCGCGCTGGGACTTTCGCTGGTGGGCGTCCTCATTACGTCGGGCACGTTCAGCCTTCGCGGTATTGTCGAGGCCCAGGGCGGGCGTTTCTGGGAATTCATTCCGCGCTGGAATATTTTCCACGGTCAGTTCGTGGCGTTTTTTATTTATCTGATGTCAGCCTATGCCGAAACCAACCGCATTCCTTTCGACTTGCCGGAGGCGGAAACCGAACTGGTGGCCGGCTATCACACCGAGTACAGCGCCATGAAGTTCGCCATGTTTTTCATGGCGGAGTACGCCAACATGATCACTGTGGCCTGCCTGGCGACGCTGCTCTTCCTGGGCGGATGGAACGGACCGCTGTTCGGCGGGGCGCTGCTGAGCGCGCTGCTGCCAATATTCTATTTTGTCGCCAAAGTTTTCGTGTTCATGTTCATTTACATCTGGGTGCGCGGCACGCTGCCGCGCTTCCGCTATGACCAACTCATGGCGTTCGGCTGGAAATTTCTGCTGCCCCTGGCGATTGCGAACCTGGTGGTAACGGCGCTGGTGGTAGCGTTGTGGTCGTAGCGCCGGCGTCTCGCCGGCCCGAAGCGCGGGCGAAGCCCGCCGTGGATAGGACCTGACTTTCTGATTGTTGGTTAAGTTGCCGGCGGGACGCCGGCGCTGCATATGCATCTGATCTTATTTCTCGGCTTCGGCGCGGTCTGCGTGGCGGGCGCGGTCAACCTGCTGGTGCAGCGCCATCCCATCAACAGCGCCTTGTCGCTGGTGGTGGTGATGGGCGCGTTGGCGGGCGAATATCTTCTGCTGGGCGCCGAGTTCCTGGCTGCGGTGCAGGTCATCGTCTATGCCGGTGCCATTATGGTGCTGTTCGTCTTCGTCATCATGCTGCTGAATGCAGGCGTCGAGGAGCGAACCAAAGGCAGCCGCATCGCTCTGCTGTTCGGGGTTCCCGGAATGCTCATCGGCAGCGTGCTGGTCGCATGGGTGCTGCTTACCCATTCCAACACCGGCGAAGTTGCCGTGGGAGCCCTGCCCGGGCCTCCGAAAGTTATAGCGCAGCTGCTGTTTCACGAATTTCTGCTGCCTTTTGAAGTCACATCCGTGCTGGTGCTGATCGCCATCATGGGCGCGGTTGTGCTGGCATCCAAGCCCGGCCCGATTCCCCCGGGCAAGAAGGAGGAGTGATGGTACCCCTGTCGTATTACCTGTTGCTGGGTGGAATTCTGTTCGCCTGCGGCGTCACCGGATTTCTCATCAAGCGCAACATCATCTCTATCTTCTTGTCGATTGAGCTGATGCTCAACGGCGTGAACCTGTCCTTCGTGGCCTTCGCCGCGCAGTGGCATGCGCTTAGCGGGCAGGTATTCGTCTTCTTCGTAATGGTTGTGGCGGCCGCGGAAGCGACTGTGGGGCTCGCCATCATCATCGCCGTGTTCCGCACGCGCGAAACTCTGAACGTTGATCAGGTGAACCTGCTCAAGCTATGACGAACAGCCTGAATCTCTGGCTCATACCGCTGCTGCCGCTCATCGGCGCCGCCATCAACGGCCTGCTGGGAAAGAAGTTTTCCCGCCAGACCGTGGTCTCAGTGGCGCTGGCCTTTTGCGGTGCGGCCTTCGCCATGGCGCTTTTCGTCGCCGCGCGCTTCTCTTCCCTGACTTTGCCGCACATCGAAAGCGTTGCCCCCTGGATCCGCGTGGGCAGCTTCCAGGTGGATTTCGCCTTCTATCTCGACCAACTTTCGATCGTCATGCTGCTGGTAGTCACCGGCGTCGGCTTCCTCATCCACATTTATTCGGTCGGCTACATGTGGGAGGAGGGCGGTTTCTACCGCTTTTTCGCCTACCTCAACCTGTTCATGTTTTTCATGCTCACGCTGGTGCTGGCCAGCAACTACCTGCTGATGTTCATCGGCTGGGAGGGCGTGGGCCTAGCGTCATATCTGCTGATCGGCTTCTGGTTCACCAAGGACTCCGCCGCCTCCGCCGGCAAGAAGGCCTTCATCGTCAACCGCATCGGCGACTTCGGATTTCTCATCGCCCTGTTCCTGCTCATCAAGCACTTTGGCTCGCTGAATTTTGCTGAAGTCTTCCAGAGCATCGCCCCGCTGCCTCCCGAAGCCGCCGCCGGCACCCTTACCGCCATAGGCCTGCTGCTGATGCTCGGCGCCTGCGGAAAGTCGGCGCAGATTCCCCTCTACATCTGGCTGCCCGACGCCATGGAAGGCCCCACGCCGGTTTCCGCCCTCATTCACGCCGCGACCATGGTCACCGCCGGCGTCTATATGGTTTCGCGCTCGCACGTGATCTTTGACCGCGCGCCTTCGGCACTTGCCGTGGTCGCCATCATCGGAACGCTGACTGCGTTCTTCGCCGCCACCATCGGCATCTGCCAGACCGATATCAAGAAAGTTCTCGCCTACTCGACCGTCTCGCAGCTCGGCTACATGTTCATGGCTTGCGGCGTGGGCGCGTTCTCCATGGGCGTCTTCCACCTCATGACCCACGCCTTCTTCAAGGGCCTGCTTTTCCTGGCGGCGGGCTCGGTGATTCACGCCGTGGGCGGCGAGCAGGACATGCGCAAGATGGGCGGCCTACGCACTAAAATTCCCTGGACCTTCTGGACCATGACCGCGGCGACATTTGCCATCGCGGGATTTCCTCCTTTTGCCGGGTTCTTCAGCAAGGACGCGATTCTCTGGCAGGCCTACTCCAGCCCCTATGGCAGTTGGGTGTACTGGCTGATTGGAGTGATTACCGCTTTTCTGACTTCGTTCTACATGTTCCGGCAGTGGTTCCTGACGTTCTTTGGCGAGTATCGCGGAGAAGCGGAGCACGAGCACGATGCTCACGGCACGGGGCACGACTCGTCCTCACACGGGCATGGCGGGATTCATGAGAGTCCGAAAGTCATGCTGGTGCCGCTGGTGATTCTGGCGGTGCTATCGGTGATCGGCGGATGGATCGGCAGCGAGCGTTTTGGCGGCTTTCTGGCTCCGGTCTTCCACTTCGCGCTGCCCGCCGCGGCGTCCGGTCACAGCGAGCCGGCATTGTCGGAAGGTGTGCTGACCGTGATCTCAGTGCTGGTCGCCCTGCTCGGTTTTGGCCTGGCCTGGCTGCTCTACTACCGGCGGCCGCAGTTGCCGAAGCAGATTGCGCAAGCTCTCGGCAGCTTCTACGACGCCGTGCTCAACAAATATTACGTCGATGAAATTTACGCCACGCTCTTCGTCAAGCCGCTGGTGGATGGCTCAACCCGCATCCTGTGGCACGGCGTGGACCAGAACGTGATTGACGCCGGCCTGAACGGCAGCGCCGATGGCGCTCGCGAAGTCTCCGACACGGTGCGCCACATGCAGTCGGGAAATTTGCGCTCCTATGCGGGCTGGATCGCCGCCGGAGCCGCGGTGGTGATCGCCTACATGATCTGGATGGGAACTCGATGACCTCAGGGCTCGATCACTGGATTCTCACGCTGGTGACGTTCATCCCCCTGGCGGGCGGCCTGCTGCTGCTGCTCTTTCCCCGCCGCCATCGCGACATCCGCGTGTTCGCCCTGGTGGTTACACTGCTCACGTTCGTGATTTCGCTGCATCTGCCGGCGCAGTTCCACCGCACCGACGCCGGTTTCCACTACGAGATCGATTCCCCCTGGATCCCCACGCCCAACATTCATTACCACATGGGCGCGGACGGCGTTTCCATGTGGTTGGTGGTCCTCACCACCTTCCTCACGCCGCTCTGTGTGCTGATTTCCTGGAAGTCCATCACCGAGCGGGTGAAAGAATTCTTCATCCTCCTTCTCGTGCTCGAAACCGCGCTGATCGGCGTGTTCCTGGCGCTCGACCTGTTCCTTTTCTATTTCTTCTGGGAAGCCACCCTGATCCCCATGGCCTTGCTCATCGGCATGTACGGCCACGGGCGCAAGGTGTATGCGGCGGTGAAGTTCTTTCTGTACACCATGGTCGCCTCCGTGTTCATGCTGGCGGCGATCCTCTGGCTCTATGCCAACACCGGCACCTTCGACTTCGTGAAGCTTCAGGGCCTCATCCAGTCCGGCCAGGTTGCCAGCTTCCCTGCCGCCGCGCAGTGGCTGTTCCTCGGCTTCTTCATTGCCTTTGCCGTTAAAGTTCCGCTCTTCCCCTTCCACACCTGGCTGCCCGATGCCCACGTGGAAGCGCCCACCGCAGGCTCGGTGCTGCTGGCGGGCGTGCTGCTCAAGATGGGCACTTACGGCATGTTCCGCTTCAACCTTGGCCTATTCCCTCAACAATCGCGGGCTAACGCCGGCTGGATCATGGTGCTGGCGCTGATCGGCATCATCTACGGCGCGCTTGTGGCCATGGTGCAGCCCAACCTGAAGAAGCTGATCGCCTACTCCTCCATCAGCCACCTGGGCTTTGTGGTGCTCGGCATTTTCAGCTTCACCCAGGCGGGATTGAGCGGCGCGACGTTTGTGATGCTGGCTCACGGCGTCTCCACCGGTGCCCTGTTCATGCTGGCGGGAATTTTGTACGAGCGCCGCCACACCTACGAGATCGCCGCATTCGGCGGCCTGGCCACGCCCATGCCGCTGTACGCCACGTTCTTCAGCTTCATCATGCTGGCTTCGGTGGGGCTGCCTCTGCTCAACGGATTCGTCGGCGAATTCCTGGTGCTCAGCGGCGCATTCCAGGCCAGGCCGATTTACGGCATTCTCGGCGCCACCGGAGTGATCTGGAGCGCCTGCTATCTCCTGTGGATGTATCAGCGCGTGTTCTTCGGCAAAGTCACGCATGAAGTAAACGCGTCGCTGCCGGATTTGAGCACCCGCGAGAAAACCGCCTTGTGGCCTGCCGCCGCCATGGCCCTCGTGATGGGCGTGGCGCCGCTGCTGTGGCTGAATGCCATCGATCCCGCAGTGCGCTCCGTTCTCGCGCCTCCGGCCCAGTCCATGGCGCAAGTCGTAAGCAAGGCGGTGGGCCGGTGACCACTCCGCAAGCCTTGCCCACAGCAGTCGAATACGTTCGCGTGCTGCCGGAGATCGTGCTCTCCCTCTTCGGCATGGCCATCATGGTGCTCGATCCCCTGCTCGACGAGCGCGGCAGCCAGCGCATCCTAGGCGCTCTCGGATTAGTGGGCGCTCTCGCCGCCCTCGTCGCCACGCTGATTCAGGCCGGCAGTCCGGGCACGGCCTTCTGGGGCGCGGTCAACGTCGATTCCTTCAGCGTCTTCTTTCACTTCCTGGTCACGGCAATCACCGCCGTAGTCATTCTCAGCTCGTACGAATATATGCAGGTGCAGCAGATTCGCGCCGGGGAATACTACGCCCTGATCCTGTTCGGCGCGGTGGGCATGTGCCTGATGTCCTCAGCCACCGAACTGGTGCTGATTTTCATCGCCCTGGAAATTTCTTCGATCTCCACTTACGTTCTTGCTGGATTCCGCCGGCGCGCCGCCATCAGCAGTGAAGCCTCGGTCAAATACTTTCTGCTGGGATCGTTCGCCACCTCGTTCTTTCTCTACGGCATCGCCCTGATGTTCGGCGCCACCGGTTCCACCAGCATTCCGGTCATCAGCCAGGCGCTGCGCTCAGGACCGGCGCCGGTTCTGGCCTACGCCGGGCTGGCGCTCATGTTCGTGGGCCTCGGGTTCAAAGTCGCCGCCGCGCCCTTCCACGTGTGGACGCCCGACGTGTACGAAGGCGCGCCCGCGCCGGTGGTGGGATTCATGTCCACCGCGCCGAAGGCGGCAGTGTTCGCCGTGCTGCTGCGCATCATCTTCGAAGCGCACGCACCGGGAAGCCTGGGATTCATCTGGGTGGTGGCGGCGCTTTCGATGACTCTGGGCAACATCGCCGCCCTGGTGCAGAGCAACGTCAAACGCCTGCTGGCTTATTCCTCGATCGCCCACGCCGGCTATCTGCTCATGGCCTTCGCCGCCCTGCCGCAAAACGGCATCCCCGCAGCCATGTTCTACACCGCCGCCTACGCCGCCATGAATGTCGGCGCGTTCGCGGTGATCGGCCACTTTGCCGGCGCCGGCGAGCGCTACGTCACCCTCGAAGACTACTCCGGCCTCGGCCGCCGCTCCCCGCTGTTGGCGGTCACGCTCACGATCTTCCTGCTCTCGCTGATCGGCATTCCCGTCACCGGCGGATTCTTCGCCAAGTTCTACGTCTTCAGCGCCGCCTTTCAGGCGCACCTCACCGGGCTGGTAATTATCGGCGTGCTCAACAGCGCGGTTGGCGCCTACTACTACCTGCGGATCATCGTAATGATGTACATGAAGGAACCGAAGGAAGAAGCCGCGCTGCCACCGGTTCCCGCGGCCATGGGAGTCGCGCTGGCAGTCAGTATCGTCGCGACGCTGTATCTGGGCATCCTGCCCGGCCGTGTGCTCGACTACGCCTCCCGCTCAGCCGCCGGCCTAATGAAATGAACCAACGCCTATCTGGAGCCAAGTGCGGCCGTCGAGATATTTCCCGCCGGTAAGGCGGTATATCAATGCCATGCGGCCATTCTAGTCTGCATCGTTGTATTCCGTGCAGTTATAGGAATTCACTAGATCAGTGGAGAAGAATGAACAGAAGTTTGTGCAATGAAAATTGTGTTCGGTGTCCTCATAAGATGCCCATCCATACAGGTAGATTGCCAAGGCACCATTTTCGAGTTCCTCGATATTCGACTGGGATAGAGGCCCCACGGCAAGTTCGTAGGGAGTTGAGTGCATTCCGGGAAATAATACACTGAGACTCCGAGAATGGTTGTCCGCAGGCACCTGAGGACTACGGCGGGACGTGTGGGTGGGTCGACAAGCATATGACCAGTCCGGAAAGCTGGGCTTGAACGCTTCTCCCCTCTTCACCGGCACGGCCCTCATACCAGTGCGAAAATTGAAAGCAGGCGTCTTTCCGGTATTTGTCAGGACCACACCGTAAGTCGTCACGGAGTTGGCAACCAAATGCGGATCGACTACCTTTTCTGGTCCGACCCACGGCCTATTTTCAAGGCTCATCTCCCTGAGTTGGCCGCGCATTACCTGTAGCTGGTTCCAGTAGATCCAAGCCAGGATGAGCGTCAGAATCAAGGTAACGAAACCCGCGTAGTTACCGGCCACCTTGCGTAGCCCGAGAGACGCTCTAGGCTCATTTACTCTGGGGGACACACTTGCTAGGGTTGGAGGGCCT
>Ga0335080_10008781_pt1 | contig 10542 bp, 12 predicted proteins | sample Lox_Sample_34_FD_206720 | JGI IMG/M metagenome (GOLD analysis project Ga0335080, IMG submission 206720) | Soil microbial communities from Loxahatchee National Wildlife Refuge, Florida, United States - Lox_Sample_3.4 | ecosystem: Environmental > Terrestrial > Soil > Wetlands | place: USA... | reverse complement strand
GTGTTCGCCCGACCGCTGAAAAGCGAGTTGCCAAGAGCAACAAATTCGCTGGGAAGTCGTTTGTGTTTACCGGTGGCCTGGCGAATCGCTCCCGCGAAGAAGCCGCCGAACTCGTCAAACAGCACGGCGGCAAAATCTCTGGCTCCGTCAGCAAAAAAACCGACTACGTAGTCGTCGGCACCGATCCGGGGTCCAAGTACGACAAAGCCAAAGAACTAGGCGTAACCATCCTCGACGAGAAGGGATTCGAGAAACTTCTCGGCCTGTAGTGTCGGCTTGCCAATTTGGACATCCAAGGACTGTCCGGCGCGGCGACAGTGCGTCCCACGAGCGGACGGTCTGGCCTGTTCCGCCTTCCTCTGCTCTCAGTGCTAACATGTTGACCCGCTTGCATTTGCGGTAGCGGGCCGTGGGCATGGACCGTGCATTAGGTGCGGGCGTAGACCGGGGAACTTCGATGGCAACGGCGACACCTCAGGCGGAGCGGCACAAGCTGCTCATCGCCGACGACCAACAGGACATTCGCGACGCGCTCAGGCTGGCATTGCGCGAGGACAATTTTGTCATTGAAGTAGCAGGTTCCCCGGCGGCGGCGCTGGAAGCCATTCGCAAGCAGCAGTTTGACGCGGCGCTGCTCGATTTGAACTATGCGCGGGATACGACGAGCGGTGGCGAGGGGATCGAGCTGGTCGAGCAAGTCCGCTTGATCGACGAGCAATTGCCGATCGTGGTGATGACGGCGTGGGGTAGCGTGGAACTCGCGGTGGAGGCCATGCAGCGGGGCGCCGGCGACTTCGTGCAGAAGCCGTGGGACAACACCACGCTCCGGCGCATTCTACGCACTCAAATTGCCCGCGGAGTAGCGCGCAGGCAACTACGCAGCCGCGAGAAGGCTCAACGCCGCGAGTGGGAGGAAGCGCAGGCGACGCAGCAGGCGCTCTTGCCTCGGGCGCTCCCGACCCTGCGCGATATGGAACTGGCTGCGGTGTGCCGGCCGGCTGGAGAATTGGCTGGGGACTACTATGACATCCGGCCGATGGCAGGCGATCGGGTGCTGTTGTGTATCGGCGACGTGGCCGGCAAAGGCGCTGCTGCGGCGCTGGTGATGGCTAATCTTCAGGCAGCAGTAAAGGCGCTGGCAGAGCAAGACTTGTCACCACTCGATCTGTGCCGGCGCGTGAATCGTATCCTCTGCGAGAATTGTGAGACCGGAAGGTTCGTCACATTCTTCTGCGCAGCGCTCGACACTGCGGATCGTTCGTTGCGTTACGTCAATGCCGGACACAACCCGCCGATCGTGGTCAAGCCGAACGGCAGCATGCTGAAGCTGGGAGACGGCGGCCCGGTGCTCGGAGAATTCCCTGATTGGTCCGCGGCCCAAGGAGAAATCCAGCTCGGCGCCGGCGACCGCATCATTCTCTACACGGACGGAATCACCGAGGCGGCCAACAGTGCCGGCGACGAATACGGCGGCGATCGCCTCGGTGCCCTTGCTTCAGCCTATCGACACGAAAGCGCCGCCGACCTGCACGCCCGCGTCATGGCGGATGCCATTCGCTTCGCTGGCGGTGCTTTCCACGATGACGCCACTTTGCTGGTTTTGGCCGCGCTATAGCAACGTAGTGGTCGAGTGAAAGACGACGGTTTGCCCGACTGCTAGCCGACCGCTGCGCGTGACCGTGCCGTAGATCCCCGCGTTATTCTGGTTGGCGCGGACGACGGCCTTGAGCACCTCGGGAGCAATGCTTCCGTCGTCGGGGTCGATGTTGACCATGGCGCAGCGAACGTCACGCATCGTGACGGCGACGGCCGGTGCGTCGTCGGCTTCGCCAAACGTGAGCACGCCGCCCACCCATACGTCCTCTTCGAAAGGCACAGCGCGCAGAGAGCGGACAACGATATTCGGACGAAATCGTCTAACATCCGCGCTCCGTCCCGCGAGCCGGCACACCTCGCCAACGGTATCGGAGGTGATCACGGAGATGCTCGCGTCGTCGAAAATGCCGTGCCTCAAGTGCATCATCTGTACCGGAGCACCGTAGCGCCGCTCGACTTCCGCGGCGAGAGCTTCTCCGAACAGGGGCATCTCTTCGCCCTCCGGCGTAAGAACGTGGGTCGGCAGCCCTTGGTTGTTTCCGTTTTCACGTTGCGGAGTGAAGCGGATGAGGTCGGGGAGTTTGCTCGCGGTCAGCCAGGGAAGCCTGTCGCCTTCGATGCCGTGCCAGCCCACCACGGTGTCGTGCAGGGGCTCGCCGCGCATGGATTTCACGGGATAGCGGAAAATGGCTTCAATCCGTCCGATCTCGATTGGCATTTCATCAAAGTACGTAGGGAACTGCTACGTCGTCAAGTGAACTGCGAAGCTCCCGTTATCGGTGCTCGCAACCGGACGCTGACCAGTCGAGTGGTGCGGTATAATAAGTGAAGCGGGTGAGCCGGGTGATCGCTGGCTTGGCTGTCGCAAGACGGCCGAGCGGGAGGAAAGTCCGGACACCGTTCTGACGAAGGAGTGGAGCCGCGAGGCGCTGCTTCGGGATCAGAAGAGCCCTTCAGTCGCCTTACGGCGGCTTCAGGGTAAAGGGCGACGCGCCTGGTAACGCCAGGGGATCAGTAGCACGGACTTCGGTCAGGGCTGCTGGTCACGGAAAGTGCCACAGAGAATAGACCGCCGGCGGAGCGAGCTCGGTGACATCAAACAGGGAAACCTGCGAGACGTCTTCCAAAGCGGCTTCGAAGGTAAGGGTGAAAAGGTGGGGTAAGAGCCCACCGCTCGCGCAGCAATGCGCGAGGCACGGAAAACCCCGCGTGGTGCAAGGCCAAATAGGAGGGGAGAGCCGGCCCGGCTCGCCGAGCGAACTCGCTAACGCGAGCGCGCTTCCTTCACGGTGGCGAAAGCCGCCGCGAAGAGCAACCCTCGGGTAGGCTGCTGGAGCCATGCCGCGAGGCATGGCCTAGAGGAATGATCGCCGCAATGCGAAGCTCGCTCCGCGAGAAGCGCATTCGACAGAATCCGGCTTACAGGCTCCCCGCTTATTTTCAACAACTTACAGACGGTTTTTGGCCGACTGTGCCACAACTGTGACACGCAGTCTCGGGTTTGTCGTTAAATAGCTAAATTCGGAATTTTCAAACTGCTGATTTCGTTGATGTTACGCAAATCGGAATAAGTTCTGTTTTCCTGCTGGGGTGCCCGTTTATACCATCTACTGGACGAAATGGCAGAGAAGCTTGATTGCAAAAAGCATCGTATGCGATGGATTTCTAGAATAGGTTTAGACAGGGAATCTCGGGGACTGGCGTCTTGGACTGGGTAAAAACACTTCAGAAAGAGGGATCACGGTCGGCAATCCTGCGCTCGGACGAATTCGCTAGGAAGTATGGTATTGCCGAAGCCGTGGTGGGCAATGCGCTGCGCAGACAAGAAAGACGTGGTCTCGTGGAGCATGTGTCGCGCAGGCTGTACATCAACAAGCTGGCCCACGATTTCTCCACACGGGAACTGGTCAGCATCTTGCGTCCGGATGCCTATATCTCGCTCGAATCCGCTCTGGCGGAGTGGGGAATCTCGACACAGAGCCCGTCCGCGTTGACCTGCGTGACGACGGGCTTTCCTCGCGAATTTCGAACTACTTCCGTCCGGATTGTTTATCGACACATCGCCCAGAAACTGCACTGGGGTTTCGAAGTGAAGCGCACGCGGCATGGTTCTTATCGAATTGCGGAACCGGAAAAGGCGTTTCTCGATTGGATCTATCTGCAGCGGCAAGAGGGGCTGCCCACGTCGTTTGATGAATTAAGCTTGGAAAAGATTGACTGGAAGAAGCTGCATCGCTATGCACTCAAATTTCCTAAATCCGTGCGAACTGCTTTGGAGGCAGCTGCAGCGCAGAAGTAGCAACGATCGCAACCTCCCGCTCGAATGGGGTTCTTGAGCCTGATATGGAAATATTTTCGTAAGTAGGAAAGTTGGTGTAGAGGAAAACTTTCCTATAGCAAGAGTTTCGTATCCAAGAAAAAGGATAGCTCACCGGAACGGCAAGTTACTCTTATAACCGTGGGCCCGACATTGAGGTGGGATTTTCGAGTGCACCGGCAATCGGCACCCGCCAATCGGAATTCAAAACGAGTTGGTGCACTCTCGGTGCACTCAAGCGATCAGGATGCTTGTCGTCACAGTCGAGAAACGGCTAAATCGCTGAAAAGAAACGGATAATTTTGAGTTTAAGGAAACATTTGGCTTGGAGAGCGCCTAAGGACCGGGTGTCACAACACCGTGCAACATCCTAAGTCACATCAAATCAACAACGATTTGCGCCTGCGACGGTTTGGAAAACCGCTGCCGGTTTGTCAACAACGTAGAACGTGACCTCGGTGATCACGGTAAGCGCAATGGCGATTTGTCGCCAAGGGCTGCCCGGCCAGTTAGAATATCCGCGTGACTAGAGAACGCTGGGCTCAGATAGGAATCACGGCTCAATTCCTCATCGTGGTGAGGACGCTCGGCGAGTTCTTCCGACTCAGGCACATCCGTGGCACGACCTTCTCGATCGCAGTCGCCGCGCCATATATTGGTGGCGCGTTAATAGCTGCATGCTTCTGCTGGGCAGGCGTGACCTTGTACTTCTTCCGACGCTACACGCTGTGCGCCTGGATCGCGCTGGCGGCCGTAGTGATTCTGCTCGTGTACAAAATTGCTGCAATTGGTTGGTGATGGCGGCTCGCTCTGACGCTTGAGTCGAGCGGCCGGCAAGCTCTTTCAGTCGGCGAGCGAAACCAGTGTGTCCGCCATGGAGAGCAATGATTCGATTTCCCGCCGAACGGTTTGGGAATTCGCTTGGGAACCGACTAATACCGGCCCTGTTATTCCGAGACCCATCCACAAGTATTCATATCGAGGCGTGGCTGGGAAAACCTCCACTCTGTCAGACCTGGTGCAAATGCACTTGCGACGGTCTAGAGAACTGTCGCGTTGAGGCGCTCTTTGAGGCGGGTGCCCGGAGATTCTTGCCCGTACTCTGAAGACAGTTTTGTGCTCTCGCCGTTTCCACTAGAGCTTGTTCAACGATTCGCGTAGCTTATCTTTGAGTGCAGCGGTGAAGGAGACAGCCGTTTCCGAGCGGCATGCCGTGCTGAGTCCCAAGATTGCATTGATGCTGACCGAAGGATCCGGTTCCCACGCGGACCCGGTAGTGCCGATTCTCCTGGCACTGGTTCTCTTGACGCTGGCGGCGGTTTTCGGCGGACGCCTGATGACTCTGGTCAGACAGCCGCCCGTCCTCGGGGAATTGATAGTCGGGTTGTTGATTGGGAACCTGGCGTATTGGCTCGGAAACCCGGGAATCAGCGTGTTGCGCGAAGGCGATGCGCTTCGCAGGATCGCTGATCTCGCTCTGTCTTCCAACGTAAGCCTTTCCGAGGCTGCTTTACGGCTGCTCCCTGCGGGCTCGCACGCCGAGCGGATTTCCGCAATTCTCGCGGGAACGAAGGGCCTCGACTATGTGGCCGTGTATTCGTTCGTGGACCTGCTCTCGCGCATCGCTATCCTGGTGTTGCTGTTCCTTGTTGGTCTAGAAACGAACATCGGCGAGATGAAACGAGTGGGACGAACTGCTCTTTCCGTGGCAGTAATCGGAGTGCTGGCTCCGATGACCCTTGGGCTGGGCACGATGAAATTCCTGCACCCGGACTCGGCCCTGGCGCGCGATCTCTTCGTCGGCGGCATTCTGACCGCGACGAGCGTAGGCATTACGGCGCGCGTTCTCCGCGATTTGCGGCAGGACACGACGGATGAAGCACGCGTGATTCTGGGTGCAGCCGTCCTTGACGACGTGCTGAGTCTGATTGTTCTTGCCGTGGTCAGCGCCCTGGCTGTGACGGGGACAGTCAGCGTGTGGAGCATCGGCTGGACCACGGCGAAGGCCGCCTTGTTTCTTGGCGGTTCGCTGTCGGTTGGAATCTGGATCACTCCTTGGGTGGCGCGAAAGCTCGCTAACGCGGGAATTCACAATGTGAAGGTGCTGACGGGCTGGATCTTTGCCTTTTGTCTCGCCTGGCTCGCAAGCGAAGCGGGGCTTGCGGCGATCGTGGGAGCGTTTGCCGCAGGGGTGATTCTGAACGAAATGTTTGACAAGGAAATGGAGGGCCTGTCGCTGCGGGAATTGCTGTCGCCGGTGGAGTCGTTGATCGTGCCGCTATTCTTCGTATGGATGGGCATTCAGGTGAAGCTCGAAGCCCTCGTGAGCAAGGACGTATTGATCGGAGGAGCGGCACTGACGGTGGTAGCGATTGTCGGGAAAGTCCTGAGCGGGTCGGGATGTCCGAAGAGAATGAATCGCCTGGCCGTGGGGTTCGGTATGATGCCGCGCGGCGAAGTCGGTTTGATCTTCGCCGGCATCGGCAAAGGCATCGGGGTTGTGGACGACGGACTGTTTTCCGCGGTCATCCTGCTCGTCCTGGTGACGACGCTGCTTACGCCGCTTGCCTTGCGGTGGACGCTGCCAAAAGTGTCCTGAGAATGGTCAAACTCGACTCTTCGCCGGAATGGCATCGCGAAAAACATTTTTCACGCGCGGAAGCAAAAGATACACGAGCAGTGCGCCAGAAATAACGAAACCCGTGGCACCCTCCGCGATACGGCCCAAGAAAAGATTGACGATATTGCCGAGGACCTGCGCGGCAATGAGGGCGACAGCCAGCCACCATCCCCACAAGCGTCGCCGGAACCAGCCGATACCTGCCGCGAATAGGGCCGCACTTAGCAAGAGGAACGGAATGCCGACCATCCAGCCGAGTGGCGCAAGCTCGCGGAAGGCGCGCGGATTGAGCCTCCACGCGCGGTCGAGTGCGGTGCCCGGCCGGAGCAACGTTGTCCCGGCAAGGCTGGCCATCGCGGCTCCGAAGAAAAGGAAAACACCCATCGCCGTCATCCCGGGCGGGGAAGGTACCTCTGCGAAGCCGTTGGCAGAGGTCAAGCGGCGACTATACCGGAATTGTGAGGCGCAAAGAGACTCTGGTGTTTCGGGTGGTGACTCGCGCAGGGGAACTTCTGTTGCAGAACATTCTTGGCGCGATGGAAGAAAGGAAATCAACGTGTTGCCTTGAGCATTCTGTCCTGGCTGCCGCTCACTCAAAACGCAAGATCCATCACTCCCTTGGTCTGCCAGGTCCGCCGGCACTGCATGCCTCTTTTCCAACTTGGCGGCTGCGGAGCCCTGAAACGGATTTACCGGAATGGACACTATTCAGAAGACAGTGTACTTCGGCAAATGGAATCCGCTGCGAACACGGGAATAAGCAAAGGGCGGGTCATGCAGTTGTGCTTTCGTCCACGCACACACGATTGTTCCAAAAGGTGTTAGATATATGCGAGCTCAAATGGTCTAGCGGAGGGCGTTCATGCGAAAGTCTCACCGGGCCTTCTGTGGTGTTTTCACAATAGCGTTCAGCGTATCGCTAGCAGCATGCTCGACGAAGCGACCAGAACCTTCGAATGAGCATCTGCTCCGCGCAACGATACCTCCGGGCATTCAGTCCCCCATCGCCGTCAAAACTAAGCCGATGGCGACGTGCGTCGTCCGCACCGCCGATGGCGGTGAGCCCAGCGGTATGGCTCGTTTCTTCGCGGATGAGCGGGGAGCCGCGAGATTCTTTGTTAGACCGAACGACGGGACGGAGAGCACGACGCGCTTGGCTGTGCACTGTGAGTCGCCCGAGGGCAACACGGATCAGACTGTAGAACTACGAGCGTCAAAAACGCCAAGTTCGGAGTATCCGACTCCACCGGCTTTGCCCTCGCCTGAAGGAAAAGCACGCCGAGCGCTGACCAAGGATGAAGCTGCGAACATGTCGGACGAGGAACTCATTAAGAATGGCTATCCCCTCCCGCCGGATGAGCGACTCTCTCCCAATGAATACGACATCTGGCTGCGAGACGTGACCACTCAGCGAATCGTTGTCAACCCCGGTCTGTTCGTCAACCGATACACGAGACATGATTACGGCAATACACGCAATGGGCCATCCACTTCGAACAATTGGAGTGGGGTAGAACTGCGCGGAGCAAGCGGTCCTTTCGCTTGGGTATCTGCTTGGTGGACAGTGCCAACAGTGACCGGCGAATCGAAGACGCAAACAAATTCATCCACTTGGGTCGGAATCGACGGCGATGGCACGACCGACCTAGCACAAGCCGGGACTGAACAGGATGCATTCGGCACCGGCAATGCGACTGTAACGACTTACCGCGCGTGGACTGAGTTGCTGCCTAATCAACCCACCGAGTCAGTGCTCACCGGAATAGCGATCAATCCCGGCGATCAAGTATTTACCGAGGTTTGGATCGGACCTGCCGGTGGGAGCCCGTCGCTCACAAAGCCTTTCTTCATGGTTGTGTGCATGATGAATCTGACTTCTTCTGGCGGTGCCTGCTTCAATTACACTCCGGTCGGCAGCACCATTATTGGAGGCAGCGAGGCCGAGTGGATCATGGAACGGCCTGGACAATGCGATGGCAATGGAAACAACTGCACGCTGAGCGATCTTGCGAACTTCGGGAATGCCACCGTATTCACTACGAACGTTCTTGCGCGGCGCTCCAACTCGGGCCGGCACCAAGGGTATGTCGGATGCTGCGGGTCGGGAAGCTTTCTGATCAACATGACGAGCGATGGAACGGCAACCGGTACGACGCTGGACACGACAAACACAACCGGCGGGACGATCAATTTTGTCTGGTCCGCTTTCCACTGACGGAATAGCCGTTGATGCCCTAGAGCAGTTCCTGTAGTCTCGTAATTGCGATGCGCCGGTTGGCTGCAATTCTTCTAGTCGTCCTGCTTGGCGGAGTCCCTGTATTCTCCGCGCTAGCGACAGCCTCTTCCTCTTCCGACTTGCCCGCATGCTGCAAAAAAGATGGAGCACACATGTGCGCCAAGCGGCACGGGCGCGCAAAACAAGAGGACGGCAACGCGAAGCTATTTGCCTATTGTCCCTTCGCGGGCAAAGCAACTCCGGCAGTGCCGGGCCAGCGCGTCGGGAATGTCGTCGAGGCAAATTCCGTTGTCGCACCTCTCGCTGCGAGCAATTTGGATGCGAAAGCGCCAGCTTTCGGCTTCGCATCGACATCGTTTCTTCCCAATTCAAAACGCGGTCCTCCCTCCAGTTCCCTCTGATCCTAACTGAACCTTAATGGAAGCGCGCGACGCAGCGCAGGATGATGCCTGTTTGCGCTGTTCTTGTCGTTTTTCTCTTCACAGGGACTGATTTCGACGAATGGCAATGGGAGGAATTGTGAGGAATTTGGCAGTACGAATTTTTCTGTTTGCTTGTTTGTTTTTCGCTTTGTGCAGTTGCGGCAAGTCAGACCGGCATTATGACTTCAAAGGCCGCGTCGTCAGCAAGGTTTCCGAAACGCATACGCTGGTGGTGGATCACGAAAATATTCCCGGGTTCATGGCGGCGATGACGATGCCCTATCCGGTTGCCGCGAATGTGGACTTGTCGGGGGTCGAAGCTGGAGACCGGATCGCGGCCCGAGTGGTTGTCAACAAAGATGGCGACTATGAGTTGACCAAGGTCGCTGTGACAGATTCCAGCCACCGACAGAAGGAAGTGAATGAAACGAGACAGCTGTTTCCGGGAGAGGAGATTCCGGATGTGGAGCTGGTAAATCAGGATGGAAAAAAACTCCGGCTCTCTGATTCCCGTGGAAAGACTGTGTTGCTCACTTTCATCTACACGCGCTGTCCGATGCCGACGTTTTGCCCGCGGTTGAGCAGCCTTTTTGCCGCAGTCGAGAAGGAGCTTGCCAAAGATCCCAAGGAATATGCCCGCACACGGCTAATCAGCGTGAGCATCGACCCGAAATTCGACAGTCCGCCGGTGCTTCGGAAGTATGGCCTCGCATATCTCAATGGAGACGAAAAGAAGTTCGAGCATTGGTCGTTTGCGGTTCCGACTCCGGAAAACCTGAAGAAACTGGCCCAAGCCTTCGCTCTGGTCTACGAGGAAGAAGACAACCAGATCGCCCACTCGATGAGCACCGTTCTTATTGGACCTGATGGACGGCTAATCAAGGAATGGAATGTGAGCGACTGGATCGCCACCGATGCGGTGGCCGCAATGCGGCAGGTAGAGAATGCGAAGAACTAGCAAAACGATTCGATACTCCGTTGCGTTCGTCGCCCTGATCGGTTTTTTCAGTTCTGGTTGTTCACGAAACAACATGGACTACGGGCCGGCCTTCGCTTCGGCGGAGACACGCGGCGAAGTCGTGTACGAGCGAAACTGCAGCCCGTGCCACGACACCCAAAACCTGCAACTTCTCAAGCAACCGCCGAAGTTAGCTGGACTGTTTCAGCGCCGGCAGCTCCCGAGCGGCGCTCCGGCCACGGACGAACAGGTGCGAAAGACGATCGTCAGCGGGCGCGGCATCATGCCGCCGTTCGAGCGCACGCTCGACAAGCAACAAGTGGATGACCTCGTGAAGTATTTGCACAAGCTGTGACGAGTCGGAGAACGAAGAAATGTTTTCAATGATCGTAG
>Ga0335080_10008779_pt1 | contig 10542 bp, 12 predicted proteins | sample Lox_Sample_34_FD_206720 | JGI IMG/M metagenome (GOLD analysis project Ga0335080, IMG submission 206720) | Soil microbial communities from Loxahatchee National Wildlife Refuge, Florida, United States - Lox_Sample_3.4 | ecosystem: Environmental > Terrestrial > Soil > Wetlands | place: USA... | reverse complement strand
CGATGATATAGTCGATATAGTCGTCGAGATCGAAACGCCCCTCGGTGAGCGGCACCATGCGCGCATCCGACCAGTCCGTGATGTAGACGTCATGCGTCGGCAGGAAGGCTTCGACCGTGCCTCGCAGCAGCGTCGCGTAGTGGCCCGACATCGGCGCCACGATCAGCATGCGCGGCTGGGGGTGGCGCAGCGGACGAGTGAACTTCCGGTCGAAGTAGAGCAGCCGGCAGAACGGCTTTTCCCACACGCTCCTGACCTCCACGGGAACGCGGATGCCGTTGACCTCGGTCTCGTGGATGCCCCACTCCGGCTTGCCGTAACGGCGCGTGGTGCGCTCGAACAATTCGCAAGCTGCAGCGATCGACTTGCCGAACTCGGTATGCGACCAGGGGTTCAGCGGATTCTGAAACAGGATCTTGGTCGCATCGGTGACCGCGCGCGCCGGATTGAGCGAGGCATGCGCCATTTCGTACATCCAGTACATCGGCGTCGTCAGCGCCGGACTGCCTTGAGCCACCAGCGGCGGTGCGCCGCCAAACTCGCCAATTGCCATGATTCTCAGTCCCCGGGTTGCGCCGCAGCATACTGACGAATGCGTAATATTGCGTCAATGTGAAGATCGGGATAACCACCGATCTTCGCTAGCCAAATGCCCGCAAATCAACGGAAAAGTGACCCTATTCGCCGCCCGCGAGCAGCGAGCCGTGGCGCCGGGCGCTCTTCAAAAGGGCAAGGAATGCCGCAAATGAAGCCACCAGCAGGACCACGTTGATGGCAAACGCCTGAACCATCAGGTCAGCGCGAAAGGTATGGTCGATCAAAAGCGACCGCATGCCCTCGAACACATAGGTCGGCGGCAGCGACCAGGAGACAATCTGCAGCCAATGGGGCAGCACCTGCACCGGATAGTAGACGCAGGCGAGCGGCATCAGCGCGAACATCAGGGTCCACACGATGCTTTCGGCGCCCAGCCCTTGGCGCAGCACGAGCCCTGAGACAAAAATCCCCACCGCCCAGCTTGTGAAGATCAGGTTGCAGAAGAAAGCGATCAGCGGCAGGCCGAGACCGAAAAAATTGAATTGGAAGAAAACCAGCGCAAGCAGCGCCATCGGGATGACGCCGATCGCAAGCCTGATCAGGCTCATCGCCATCAGCGCGAGCAGAAATTCGATCGGCTTCAGCGGGCTCATCATCAGGTTGCCGAGGTTGCGCGCCCACATCTCCTCCAGGAAGGAGATGGAAAACCCGAGCTGACCGCGGAACAGGATGTCCCACAGAATCACGGCGCCGATCAGCGTGCCGCCGGCGCGCAGGAAGAAGTTTGCATTCTGCGCGATGTAAGTCTGCAGGAAGCCCCAGGTGATCACCTGCAGCACCGGCCAATACATCAGTTCAAGAAGCCGCGGCCAGGACGACCTCAACAGATACCAGTAGCGCAGGATCATCGCGCCGATGCGGTTGAGCGAGAGGCCCTGATGCAAAGCGAGTTCGCTCATGGCATCACCTCCTGCGAAAGCGCTTCCTGCGACACGGGCGCGCGCAGGGCGTCATTCTGGGCGCGACCGCGCGCAACGTCCAGAAACACCTCTTCGAGCGTGTCGCGGCTATAGCGCGCCATGATGCGGGCCGGGCTGTCATCCTCCTCGATACGGCCGCGCTTGAGGATGATGACACGGTCGCACAGCCGTTCGACCTCCAACATATTGTGGGAGGCGAGCAGGATCGTTGCCGCGTTTGTCCTGCGATAGGTCTCCAGATGCTCGCGCACCCAGTCGGCCGTGTCAGGGTCGAGCGAGGCGGTCGGCTCGTCGAGCAAGAGCAACTCGGGCCGGTTGATCAGCGCTTTCGCAAGGGCTACGCGGGTCTTCTGCCCGGCCGACAGCTTGCCGTTGGCGCGGTCGAGGAATTCGACAAGATCGAGGTCGTGCGCGAGTTCGTCGATGCGCGCGCGAAGGTCTTCGACAGCATAAAGCCGGCCGAAGACGGTCAGGTTCTGCCGCACCGTGAGCCGCATCGGCATGTCGACATAGGGGCTTTCGAAATTCATCCGCCCGAGCACGGACGACGCCTCCGCCGGCATCGGATGACCGAGCACTGCGACGCGGCCCGAGGTCGGCAGCACCAGGCCCATGATCATCGCAATGGTCGTGGTCTTGCCGGCGCCGTTGCCGCCCAAAAGCCCCGTAATGCTGCCTTTGGCGATGGCAAAGGAGATATCGTCGACCGCGCGGGTCTTCTTGTATTGTTTCATCAGGCGCTCGACCTCGATCGCGGCGGTCCCTTGTGGATCAGCCGCGTGTCTTGGGTCTGTTCCTGGGTCTGCGTTATCGCCGTTCCGAGCCATAAGGGCCGTTCATTCTCCCATTGCGGGGAAGAGTGCAACCTCCCTGCGCGCAATGGTGCAATTTGTGATCGCGACGGCGTGCGCTAGATTGCCGGCATGACCGATATCGCCGCCTCCGATTTCCGCCATCCGCGGCGCCATGTCCGACTGGACACGATTCTGCGGCTGCGCTGGCTTGCCGCGCTCGGGCAGCTCGCCGCCATTTTCATCGTGGTGCAGGGCCTCGAATTCGACCTGCCGATCGTGCCCTGCATCGTCATCATCGGCCTGTCGGCGGCCGTCAATCTCGCGTTGCAGATGACGTTCAACCCGATGCAGCGGCTGGAGCCGCTCTATGCCGCAGCACTGCTCGCGCTCAACATTGTCGAGCTCGCGGCGCTGTTGTTCTTCACCGGCGGCCTGCAAAACCCGTTCTCGTTCCTGTTTCTGGCTCCGGTCCTGATTTCGGCAACCGCGCTGCCGGTGCGGCTGACCTTCGCGCTCGGCGTGCTAGCGGTCGCCAGCGCGTCGATGCTGGTGTTCTTCTATCTGCCGCTGCCCTGGGACGCCGAGGAACCCCTGGTGCTGCCGCCGATCTATTTGCTCGGCGTCTGGCTTTCGATCGTCGTGGCGATCGGGGTCACGAGTCTCTACGCCTTCCAGGTCACCGAAGAGGCGCGAAAGCTGTCCGATGCGCTGGCCGCGACCGAGCTGGTGCTGGCGCGCGAGCAGCTTCTCACCCAGCTCGACGGACTTGCCGCCGCCGCCGCCCACGAACTCGGCACGCCGCTCTCGACCATCGTCTTGATCTCGCGCGAGCTGGAGCGCCAGCTTGCCGACAACAACCAGGCATCGGCCGACATCAAGACGTTACGCGAGCAGGCGCAGCGCTGTCGCGACATCCTCTCGAAGATCACGCAGCTGTCGGCGACCGGCGCGCCATTCGACAGCATGAAGCTGTCGACACTGATCGAGGAGACGGTGGCGCCGCATCGGGATTTCGGCGTCGAAATCAAGGTGCGCATTGCGGTTGCCGGCAGCAAGGAGCCGGTCGGCCGACGCAATCCCGCGATCCTCTATGGCGTCGGCAATATCCTGGAAAATGCCGTCGACTTCGCGCGCTCGACGGTGGAGGTGAATGCGTGGTGGAACAACGAGACCGTCGAGATCGTGATTTCCGACGACGGGCCCGGCTTCGCGCCGGATATCCTGAAGCGGATCGGCGAGCCCTATCTGTCGCGGCGACGGAGCACCGAAGAAACTCAAGGCGAGCACGGCGGGCTTGGGCTCGGGGTCTTTATCGCCCGCACCCTCCTGGAACGCACCGGCGCCAAGGTCTCCTTCAGCAACCGCATATTCCCCGATCACGGCGCGGTGGTGCAGATCGTGTGGCCGCGCAGCATCTTCGAGGCGGACGAAAATCGAGACAAGACAGCGTCTTAATGCCGCTTGAGGCGAGCGCGGCGTTCGGCCGCATTTACCGGAATGTCATTTTGCGATCTTGGCAGCGCGGGCGCCCGACGCCATATCAACCGCATCCGAGTTTGAGGTATTTTCGCCTTGCCCACCGCCGAACTGACCGACCACGCCGATCGTTCGCTCCTGATCGTTGAGGACGACAAGCCGTTCCTCGAACGGCTTGCGCGCGCCATGGAGACGCGCGGCTTTGCCGTCACCTCCGCCGAAAGCGTCGCCGAGGGCCTGGCTGAGATCGGCAAGAGCGCACCGGCCTTTGCGGTCGTCGACCTGCGGCTTGGCGACGGCAACGGGCTCGACGTGGTTTCCGCACTGAAGAAGAAGCGCCCCGAGGCGCGCGCGATCATCCTGACCGGCTACGGCAATATCGCCACTGCCGTGACTGCGGTGAAGATGGGCGCGGTCGACTATCTCGCAAAACCGGCCGACGCCGACGACGTGGTAGCCGCCCTGCTCGCGACGGGGACGGAAAAGTCCGAGCCGCCGCAAAATCCGATGTCGGCGGATCGTGTGCGCTGGGAGCACATTCAGCGCATCTACGAGATGTGCAACCGCAACGTCTCGGAGACCGCGCGGCGGCTTAACATGCACCGCCGCACCCTGCAGCGGATCCTCGCCAAGCGGGCACCGCGGTAGCGCGCAAGTGCACCCCCGTGAAGGTAAATGACGGCGATTTCACGTACCTGATATCGCGATGAACGGCGCATTCAGCGCCGCTTCGGTAACGAAGGCCTATCCTGCCATCCGTGATCAACCCGCACCTTTAATGGTGCTCACCCCGGAGACGCAGTCATGACCCCCGTCAAGACCTTTTCGATGATCGCACTGACGCTCGCCACGCTGGGCGGAAGCCTCGGCACGTCCGTCACCTCGGCCTCGGCGGAGACGCTTTGGCAGTACTATCATCCGCGCCGCGCGGAGGTGAACGAACGCCTCGCCTACCAGAACTATCGCATCAATGACGGCATGGAGGATGGCCGCATCTCGCCGTGGCGGGCGGCGCGACTGCATGCGGAGGATCGCTTGATCCGCGGCGAGGAGCGCTTCATGGCGCGCCTGAACGGCGGCTCCATCACCCCTGCCCAGCAGCGCGCGCTGAACCAGCAGGAGAATGCGGTAAGCCGGCAGATCGGCCGGTAGGGATTAATTCCGAGGGTGGGCATGACGCGATATGCGCTTTTGTCCACCCTCGCAAATGCGCAAGCCTATCGAGGCCGCGGGCAGCGCGGAAAACTATCTGAGCCGGATCGAAGCTCAGTCAAAGCTGCGCTGGAAAGGCGACGTGCCGCAATTCGTCATCGGCGGCGCCGGCGCGGCACCGTCGACGCCCGTTATTGTGCCGATCACGGCGACGCCGCGATCCAACTAGACTTGTCGGCTGGCTCATGGGAGAGATCGTCTAGTATTCGCCGTGCCCCTGCGGATCGACCAGCCGGTTCATCCGCTGGGCCGCGGCGATCGCAAAGCGCACCATCATCAATTTGCGAGTGGGCGCGGGCAGGCGGTGCTCCGGCGCGTCGCACAGCAGATGCGCGCCGTAGGCGTCCGCCACGATCAAGCCGGTCTCCTTCGGAAAAATCTCGTAAGGTACGTCCTGGGTAAAGGCAAAGAACAGCCGGTCGCAGTGGGCGCGATAGTCCTCCCACTTGTGATCGGCGCGCAGATCCTCGACCGACGACTTGATCTCGACAATCCAGATCTCGCCGCGTTCGTTCAACGCCACCAGATCGGCGCGGCGGCCCGACGGCAGCGGCAATTCGCCGATGCAGGAAAAGCCGAGCGAACGTAACAGCCGCGCAGTGCCGCGCGCGATGGCGAGCGCGGTGTCCGATTGACGGCGGTCCGCCGGCGGTACCAGGCTGATTTTCGGGGCAGGCTTTTCCATATGACGATGTTAGCCGATTCCAAGGGTATTCCCGCAGAAAGTTTTGCTTTCGAGACGTGCCAAAAACCGGCATTCTGCGCCCATGACAGATGAAACCCAGACCAAGGCGAAGGCCGGCGCGATGATCGTGCCAGTGACGCCGTTCGAGCAGAACTGCACCATCATCTGGTGCGAGGCGACCAGGAAGGCCGTGGTGATCGATCCCGGCGGCGACGTGCCGAGGATTCTGGGCGCGATCAAGCAGGCCGGCGTCACCGTCGAGAAGATCTGGCTGACCCACGGCCATATCGACCATGTCGGCGGCGCGGCGGAGCTGCGCGACGCGCTGAAAGTGCCGATCGAAGGCCCGCACCAGGCGGACGGCTTCATGCTGGACCATGTGGTGGACAGCGGCGCGCGTTTCGGCATGACCGGCGTGCGCGATTTCAAGACCGACCGCTTCCTTGAGGAGGGCGATCAGGTCAAAATCGGCGAGCTGACGTTCGACATCCTGCACTGCCCCGGCCATTCGCCGGGCAGCGTGGTCTATTTCTGCAAAGAGCTGCGCTTTGCCCATGTCGGTGACGTGCTGTTTGCGGGCTCGGTCGGCCGCACCGACCTGCCTGGGGGCAGCCATGCGACCCTGATCAGGTCGATCAAGGAAAAACTGCTGCCACTTGGCGATGACGTCGGCTTCATTTGCGGCCATGGCGCGGGCTCGAGCATCGGCCAGGAGCGGATGACCAACCCGTTCATCACCGGCGAGCTGTAGTTTCCGCCTACTCAGCAGCCTGGGCCACGGCGTCGTCAGCACCGGTCGCGAGATGGCGGTAGCCCCAGTCGCGGATGGCCGCGACCACCGGGATAAAACTCTTGCCCTTGCGGGTCAGACAATACTCGACTTTGGGCGGGACGACGCCGAAGTCCTTGCGCCCGATCAGCCCGCTTGTCGTGAGCTGCTTCAACTCGCGCCTCAGCACCCGGGGCGCGATCTCGGCACCGCCGTCGAGCCCGCGCAACAGTCCGCTCCTGAGTTCGCCGTAGCGGCGCGGCCCATCCTTCAGATCCCAGATGATCCGAAGCTTGTACTTTCCGCTGATCAGCTTCTGGAAAACCGCCACAGGGCAGCTGCGCGCAGGCGCCTTCGCTTTCACCATGTCGTGACCTCGCGAAAAACCGTCACTGAGCATATGAACTGCCGCGTCGAAGTCCATACTATCATTTTTGTCCATACTTGCGCGTTTGCTCCCAAACGACAGATGATCCGCTGCATCGCGGGACCAGGCCGCGTCAAGGGAGCGATCGGATGAAGCATTTCATGATCAAATACCGGTTCGCCAACGGCACCATGGCGGATTGGCACGGCGAAATCGCGCGGTTCATTGCGGCGATCGACGGCGATCCGGAGCTGAAGGGCAGGATCACATACCGCTGCATGAAGAACCGCGACGATGCGAGCTATTTCCACCTGGCGGCCGCCGCCGACGATGCGGCGGTGAAGACGCTGCAGTCGCGGGATTTCTTCAAGGCCTACAGCGAGGCGACCCGCAAGGTTGCAGCCGGCGGCGAGGTCACGGTCACGCCGATCGAACTGATCGGAGAGACCGCGGGCTGAGATAGTCAGGGGCTACTTTCGTAAACCCGCCGCGGTAAGCACGCGGGTGATCGCGGCGCCGACGTCGATCACACGGCGCCGTGGTTTGCGCTCCGGCTCCGCCTGTGGCTTGGGCTCCGCCTCCACTTGTCGCTTGCGCGCGGCCTCCGCTTGTGGCTTGCGTGCGGCCTGCGGCCACAACACCTCGGACAGATCCGGAGGCGCCGTCACCGGCATGATTCGCCCGATCGGCGAGACCGTCGGTATCAATTTCGTGCTTGGCGAGTCGGCAATCGGCACCTTTTCGGGTTTGGCCGCCGCCCTTGCCTGCTTGATCCAAGCTGTGAGGCCGAAGAATTTTGCGATGTGATAGGAGGAGGAAATCCCCGCCTCGATCAGGAACGCGCCTTCGCTGCCATAATGCTTGTCATTGTCGGCCCTGCCGAGCGGCGTGCCGTGGGCCATGTCGGTGATGGTGTAGGACTCGATCAGCGTTTCGCCGTCGCCGCCCCACCAGACCTGGCGCGGATGGCCGTCGACCATGCCTTCCGACATCGGCTCCAGCGGCAGATGATGCAGGTCGAGCCACTGCTTGACGATCTCGTCGGCATTGGCCGGGTTGACCATGCGGTCGGCGCTGCCGTGCCACACCGAAAGCCGCGGCCACTTGCCCTTGTGACGGGAGGCCTTGCGCACGAGATCGCCGAGCTCATGGCCGGACCGCGCTTTCCCGCCATACATGCCCGTCAGCGCCTCGCGCACGTTGGACGCGACGCCATACGGCAAGCCTGCAATCACGGCACCGGCGGCGAACACCTCCGGATAGGTTGCGAGCATCACCGTGGTCATGGCGCCGCCAGCGGAAAGCCCGGTGATGAACACGCGGCGCGGATCGATACCATGTGTATCAACCATGCGCCTGATCATCTGCCGGATCGACGCAGCCTCGCCGCTCTCGCGCGTGATATCTTCAGGGACGAACCAGTTGAAGCAGGTATTGGCGTTGTTCGAAACCTGTTGCTCGGGCAAGAGCAGCGCGAAGCCGTAGTGCTTGGCGAGCGTCGACCAGCCGGCGCCATGATCGTAGCCGGCCGCCGTCTGCCCGCAGCCATGCAGCACGACGACAAGTGCGCGCGGCTGCTGCAAGTTGGCCGGCACGAAAGCAAACATGCGCAGGCTGCCCGGATTCGAGCCGAACCGAGTGACTTCGACGAGCGGGCTACGCACGTCACGTCGGTGACTGCGCGCGTAGGCCTCCAAATTGTCAAAGCCGTTCAGCTTGCGCAAACGGCTCAGGTAATCGACATTTTCGGCAAGGGACACCGGTCGCTCCTTGAGGCTTTCTTGACCTCACCAAACAGATAGTTGCCGCACTGCAAAATAAAAAGGGATAAAATGGCCGTGTGCTGTCGATCCCCAATATTTCGAGAAAGTGTTGCCGAATTCACTTACGGTAAAAAGTTAACGTGGCTAACTTTCGGGCACCGCGCCGCAACCACGACAAAAATGCGACGCTTGTCATAATCGATCATACGCCAGCAAAGCGCTGCAAACATCGTGTGTTGCGCTGAGCCTGCTGATTCGATCACAAAGTATACCGCGCCCGACAACGTTTCATCAGTGCAAAGACCCCCTCGCAGGTGAGCGGTCCTTCGCGCTCGTCACGGTGGGTCCCGGAGCGCCCATTGGCCGCACGCATGGCAGCCTTTCCGTTTGACCGATTGCGGCGTCGAACAATTGCCTTGCACGGCGCCAGCACGTAGCCTTGAAAGCTCGGAAAACGAGAAAAATTCGGCTTGGGAGAAAAGCAATATGCCGCGCCTGAAATTCGGAGCCTTCCTCGCCCCGCACCACCCGCTCGGCGAGCATCCGATGCTGCAATTCCGCCGTGACCTCGATTTCGTCGAGCTGCTCGACGAGCTCGGTTATGACGAGTTCTGGTGCGGCGAGCATCATTCGAGCGGCTGGGAAATGATCGCCTCGCCGGAAATGTTTCTGGCGGCGGCGGGCGAGCGCACCAAGCGCATCAAGCTCGGCACCGGCGTCATTTCGCTGCCCTATCACCATCCCTTCAACGTGGCGCAGCGCATGGTGCAGCTCGACCACATGACCGGCGGCCGCGCGATCTTCGGCTCGGGTCCGGGCGCCCTCGCCTCCGATGCGCACACGCTCGGCATCGATCCGATGACCCAGCGCGACCGCCAGGATGAGGCGATCGCGATCATCCGTCGCCTCTTCAAGGGCGAGCGCGTCACCGCCAGGAGCGACTGGTTCACCATGCAGGATGCCGCGCTGCAGATCCTGCCCCTGCAGGAAGAGATGCCGTGCGTCGTGGCCTCGATGATTTCGCCGTCGGGCATGACTCTCGCCGGCAAATACGGCATCGGAATCATCTCGCTCGGCTCGATGTCGACCAAGGGGTTGATGTCGCTGGCGCAGCAGTGGGAATTTGCCGAGGATGCGGCGAAAAAGCACGGCACCACAGTCAGCCGTGCCGACTGGCGTGTGCTGCTGACCTGGCACGTCGCCGAGAGCCGCGAGCAGGCACGGCGCGAGGCGGGCGCCGGCCTGATGCGGTGGCACAACGAATATAACGTCGGAACGTTGATGCGACCGGGGCTGAAGGCGTTCTCCTCTCCCGACGAGGCCGTCGACCAGACCGCCTTTGTCGAGGGCGCGGCGTCGGCGATCGGCACGCCGGACGACCTCGTGAAGCTGATCAAGAACGTGATGAAGGTCTCGGGCGGCGTTGGCACGATCATCGGTTTCGCGCATGACTGGGCAAATCCGGAGAATACGCGCCGGAGCTGGGACATGGTGGCGCGCTATGTGGTGCCGGAGATCAACGGCTATGTCGACAGCATGCGCAAGTCGCAGAATTTCGTGATCGAGAACCGCGCCATCTTTGAGCGCGCTGGCGAGGCTGTCATGGCCAAGATCATGGGGAACGAGAAGGCGGCCGCCGCGCTTACGGATACAGGGCCTGGGCGCGTCGCGATTCCCTCGGCGAACGCGCCCGATTTGCAGAAGGAAGCGGCGAAGCGGAAGGCTTAACGAAGATGCGGCGTGCCGGGCGCGCGCCGCCTCATTCGATGACCTCGTCCGCCTGGGCGAGCAGGGATTGCGGGACAGTCCGACCAAGCGCCCTCGCCGTCTTCAGGTTGAACACCAGCTCGAATTTGGTCGGGAGCTGGACCGGGAGGTATCCAACAAGAACTGCGATCCGGCGCATACGTCCGGCCCGCTCCGCTCGCGCGCCGAGAACACCGATGTTTGTGGTCACTG
>Ga0335080_10008778_pt1 | contig 10543 bp, 9 predicted proteins | sample Lox_Sample_34_FD_206720 | JGI IMG/M metagenome (GOLD analysis project Ga0335080, IMG submission 206720) | Soil microbial communities from Loxahatchee National Wildlife Refuge, Florida, United States - Lox_Sample_3.4 | ecosystem: Environmental > Terrestrial > Soil > Wetlands | place: USA: Florida... | reverse complement strand
AAATCCCCCCTCCCGTCCATCGTCGCCGACGTGGTCGGGCCCGTCTGCGAGACCGGCGATTTCCTCGCCCGCGAACGCAGGATCGCCAACGTGATGCCGGGCGATTTCCTCGCCGTGTGCACGGCCGGCGCCTATGGCTTTACCCAGGCGTCGAACTACAACTCGCGCCCCCGCCCTCCCGAGGTGCTGGTGGAGGGAGACAAATACCGCATCGTCCGCCGCCGCGAAACCTGCGAGGACCTCGTCCGCGGCGAAGTCGTCTAATCCCCGCGCGCAAGATCGCCAGCGCAATCCCGCACGCCGGCGCCCGCGGTCCACCCAGGTCCGCCGCAAAACCGGCGAGGACCTCGTCCGCGGCGAAGCGCCTGATCCCCGTGCCCGCAGCCGCGCCGGAGTGACGCCGGACGCCGGCGCCCGCGGTCCACCCAGGCCCGCCGCGAAACCCGCGAGGACCTCGTCCGCGGCGCAGTCGTCTAGTCCCCGCGCGCAAGATCGCCAACGCAATCCCGCATGGCGGCGTCCGCGGCCCACCCAGGTCCGCCGCAAAACCGGCGAGGACCTCGTCCGCAGCGAAGCGCCTGATCCCCTCGCCCGCAGCCGCGCCGGAGTGACGCCGCACGCCGGCGCCCGCGGTCCACCCAGGTCCGCCGCGAAACCGGCGAGGACCTCGTCCGCGGCGAAGCGTCTGATCCCCTCGCCCGCAACCGTGCCGGCGCGACGCCGGACGCCGATGCCTGCCGTGCACCGGCGGAGGGTACGGATATCGCACTATTCACCGCATCCCGAACCTGGGCGTGCATCCGGTCCGCGGAGAAGTCGTATAATTCCGGCAGGAGGGAAGAGGGTGCGGACGATCGGCCTTTGCTTGACGACACTCGCGGCGGCCCTTCCCGCCGTGGCCCACGACCCCATCACCACCAAAGTCACCTGGACGCAGGAGATTTCCCGTATCGTTTATAAGCGCTGCGCCGGCTGCCACCGCGAGGGCGGGAGCGCACCCATGTCTCTCCTCACCTACGACGAAGCGCGCCCCTGGGCCAAGGCCATCCGCGACGAGGTGCTGGAACGCCGCATGCCCCCGTGGGCGCCGGTGAAAGGAGTGAGCGAGTTTCAGGATGACCCCAGCCTCTCCCAACCCGAAATCGAGCTGGTGGTGAGTTGGGTGGAAGGCGGCGCGCCGCAAGGCGACGATATCTACTTGCCGGCGCTGCCGAAAGCCCCAGCGGCAAAACCCGTCGCGCCGCTTGGCCGCGAACTGGCGGTAGCGGAGTCGCGCGTGCTGGCCGAACCACTGGGCGTGCTCGGCGTTCGCCCACGGGGTGTCGCCGAGCGCGGCAGCTTCGAAGCGGCCGCGATCCTGCCGGACGGCTCGGTCGAACGGCTCATCTGGATCCGCGACTTTCGCGGCGAATGGAATCGGGCCTACTGGTTCCGCGATCCGCTGCCGCTGCCCTCCGGCACGCGGATCGCGGTCTACTCATCCCCCGGGGCTTCGGCCGTTCTTACCGTTGCCGGAACCGGTCACTTGACCGCCCGGTAACCGCATTTTCCGGCTTTACGCATCGCCTCCACGCCCTCCTCGATGCCGAGCAGCGGCGTGGTCTTGACCGCCTTGCAGGATCCGCCGCCGGCAACCGCGATCGCAAACGCCGCCGCGCTGGCGTTTTCCGGCATCGTGACCACCACCATCACGTCGTAGTCGCCAAACGTCATCCACGCCTGCTCGACCTTGCCGCCGAGCTTCTCGACCGCGGCACCCACCACCTGCACGCGGTCCTGCGGCTTCTTGATCAGGGACGCCCAGGCCGCGGGCGTGTACGAAACTTGAACCAGGAATTGGGGCATAGCCCTCCTTTCGACTAGGACAGACTATACCAGGCGGCTGCGTTCCGGCAAGACCCCACAGAAGTTCCTTTCCTGCCCGGGGCTGCGGGCCCCGGCACCGCCGATTCCCGATTTGCGCTGGCTACTTGCGGAACCAGTAGAGCAGGATGCCGTAACCGACGCCCGCGGGATCGGTCGTCCGGGCGAACTGAAACGCCGCGAAACGTCCGTCGGTGGAAACCACGGGATTGGACGCCTTACCGGTATCGTAGTCGTTGAAGAACGTGAGGCGCGTGAAGTCCTTCCCTGTCCCGTCCAGCTTGAGCTTCCAGAGGTCGATGTTTCCCGAGCCGCGTTTCCCACCCAGCTTCTCGCACTGGCGGTCGCCTTCCACCATGGTGTACTGGCCGTCGGGAAAGATGCCTTCGCACTCGTTGTAGCTTCCGGGCGCCTTGGACATGTTGGTGACCTGGCCGGTGGCGAAGTCGATCGACATGGCCGAGGCCAGCCCCTTCGGCTCGTAGCAGGTGAAGGTCATCTTGGAATCGTTGTCGTAGAAATCCTGCGACTCCAACCGGCAGCTTGCGTCCTTGCTTTCGTACACCGTCTTCTTGTTCACGAGCTTCGCCGTGCCCCCGGAAAGGTCTACGTCCGCCACGATCATGCGCGAGGCTTCGGCCGGGATCGAAGGGTCTTGCGTATGAAACAGCGCGAACGAGATCTTCATGCTCTTCTTGGAAATGGCCGCGCCTTCGCTCATCCTCTGGTTCAGCTTGACCGGTTTCGAGCCCGGCTCCCTGCTCAGGAACCAGAGTTCGTTGTCGCGGGTCCGGCTGGTGCGGATGTCTTCGAAATGATCCGGCCCGATCAGGATGTAGTCGCCGGTGGAAAGGTGCATCACCCGGAGGAACGCGGCGCCCGGCACGTTGCAGGTCAGGCAGCGGATGATCCTGTCCTTCAGGTCGATCACGAACGCGTCGCCGAAGCTTTTGTTCATGAACGCAATCCGCTGGTTGTCGGGCGAGATGTCCGCGCGCTCTCCGAAATGCGTCAGGATCTCGATATTGGACGGCAGGTGCTCGAGGGGATTGCCGGTCTTCCGCTGCGCGCCCAGGGAAGCCGCGAGGATCAGGAACGAGCCGATGAGTTTCATATGCATAGACAGCATCCTATCATGTGGACTGCCACGCGGACCTCGTGGGAGGCGGCTCGGGTCACCGCAACTGCGACACCGGAACCGTGAAGGCCACCGTGTTCACCACGCCGAGGCGCTGGAACTGCACCCATACGCGGTACAGGGTCGCGCGTGGAAAGAAGAGGTTGAACTGCAGTTGCGGGCCGCCGTCGGCCAGGAACGGGTGGTCGTGGATGGTGTCGACCAGGTCGGCACTCACCGCCAGCATGTGGCTCCAGGCGCCCAGGTAGGGTTCGAGGCCCGCGGCCGGGTTGAGGCGGAAGAACAGCATGGTCTTCTTGCCGGCAATCGGCACGGGCGGGTCCAGCGACAGCTCCACGTCCAGGTTCTCCCCGTGCTTCGGCGCCAGGTCGGCGGCCAGCTTCGGGATTCCCGACTCGATGGACTTCGTGTAGCCGGCGGTGGTCAGCGTGCGCGGCAGCAGTTGCGGAGTGCCTCCCTTGGGGTAGAGGTCCGCCAGCAGGCGGTAGACGCCCGGCTTCGGCAGTTCCGTGCGCAGCCGGAAGCTCCCATCGGGCTCGGCGTCCGGGTGCACGTGGGCGAACCATTCCAGGTCCTGACTGACGAGGAACAGGTGAAACAGCTTCTCGTGCACCACCTCGAACTGCTTCACCGGGGCGCCGGTCTTGGGATCGGAAAGGCGAAACTCCAGCAGGAGCGGGCGGCCGGCCGGGATCTGCGGCGGCGTGATCCGCAGCCCGAGCCGGTACTCGGCCGGCTCGGGGATGCCGGGCACCAGCTTCATGCCGCAGCGCGGGCACCTGCCTGGTCCCTTGGCGCGCACTTCCGGATCCATCGGGCAGACGAACTCGGGCGCCGGCGGCTGTTGCGCGGCCAGCGCCAGCGCCGCCGGAAAAACGAGTGCGGAACGCCGCGTCATCATCCTCCTTTGATCCTACTCCGGTTCGTAGGGCCACATCGACGTGGTAGTGAAGCCGCCGTCCACCGGAATGATCTGGCCGGTGATGTAGTCCGACCCGCGCCCGGCGAGGAAGACGGCCAGCGGCGCGACGTCCTCCGGCGTGCCCAGCCGCGGGTTTGCCTGGTTGGCCCGCAGCCACGCCAGCATGTCTTCCCTCAGCATCAGGTCGCGCACCAGGTCGGTGAGGATGAAACCGGGCGCGATGCAGTTCACCTGGATGTCGTAGCGCGCCCACTCCGCGGCCAGCGCCCGGGTCAACTGCCCCAGAGCGCCTTTCGTCATGGCATACACGGACACGTACGGATAGGCGAGCAAGGTGGTCAGGCTGCCGATGTTGATCACCTTCCCGCCCTTCCCGCGTTGGATCATCTTCGCGCCCACCTTTTGGGTGAGGGCCACCAGCCCGTGCAGGTTGGTGGTGAAGATGCGGTCGTACTCCTCCCGCGTGTACTCTTCGAACCGCCGGCGGACGTTCGTGCCGGCCACGTTGACCAGGATGTCGGGCGCATCGATGCCCGCGGCGGCGGCGGCGACCGAGTCCGGGTCGGCCACGTCCATCACCAGGGCGCGGGCCTGGAGCCCCTGCTCGGTCAGTTCCCGCGCCCGTGCCTCCAGCGTTTCGCGGGAGCGGGAAGCCAGGGTGACGCAGGCGCCGGCGCCGGCGAGTCCCTGGGCGATGGTGAGGCCGATGCCGCGGCTGGCCCCGGCCACGAGCGCGGTTTTTCCGGCCAACGAGAAGATGTTCCAGGAAGGTTCCAAGACCTTCGATTATACCGGCGGCACGGCAGCCGCGCGCCGGCCGCCGTACAACGTGACGGGAGGCGGCGCCCGCAACGGAGGCACCGGACCGTGAATCGTGCGGGCACCGGGCGCTTCGATGGGCAATGACGTGCCGGTGGGACGCAGCGCACCCGGGAGGGCAGGGAGCGCCGTGAAGCGTGGCGATGTGCCCGAGCAGGGCTGGGGGCGCCAGGCGCCGTGGGGCGTGAATGGGTGCGTGGGCCGGCACCATGGCGCGGCGCAGACCCGCACCACGAGTCATAATGAGGTCTCGATGGATTTCGTCTTCCTCTGCCATGCTCCGGAAGATGCGGCCGTTGCTTACGACCTCGGCGTACACCTCGAGCGGAACTGTCCGTGCGACATCCGCTACAACGAGTGCGGCACAGGCGCCGCGCACGACCTGCTCGAGGCCGTGGAGCAATCCATGGCCGCCCGGGCCATCATCGTGCTGCTCTCGCCCGCCTCGGTGCCGGAGCGCTGGGTGCGCAGCCGTTGGGAGCCGGTGCTGCTGGAGCAGCCGGCGGAAGCCGGAACCGGCGTGGCCTGCGTGGAACTCCGCGATTGCCGGTTCCCCGAGCTGCTTCGCCGGCGCGACTTCTTCGGTGCCTCGCTCGCCGGGCGGCGCGCACTCAAGCGCTGGCTGCTCGAGAAGTTTCCGTCCGTTGTGGAGATGCCGGAAGGAGCGGTGCCAGCGGCGCCGGAGGCGGTGCTCGAAGACCTGCGGCGCCGCCTCGCCGACGAGCCGGGAAGCATCACCGGGGTGCCGCTCGAAACCGCGCTTGCCTTCGCGCACGCCTCGGTAGCCGACTTCGAGGGGGTGATCTGGCTCGACTGCACCCGCCGTTCGCGCGCGGGAGCGGCGGGCGATCTGTGCGCCGCCCTCGGACTGGCCGTCTCCGGAGTCATCGAGGAAAACGAGGAGGAACTGCGGCGTGTCCTCGCCTCCCGCCGGCTGCTGGTGGTCTTCGACAACCTCGCCGGCGACCCGATCGCCCGTGAAGGCAAGTGCTCGATGCTCGCTACCGCGCGGCGCGCAGGCACCGAGCCCCGCCCCTTCGCCGAAGTGGCGGAGGCGTTCTCCCGCTGGACGATCGACGACCGCCGCTGCCTCGCCCTGCTTCGCGACCTGGCCGCCGCCATCAACGGCAACCGCGACTGGCCGGGCGTCCGCACGCTGGCCTTCGACGCCGTCGGCCTGCTCAGCCGGCGGCGGGAGCGGACAGGAGAACTGCTCGAGCTGCTCGAGCTGCTGATCGCACGCGCCTGGGACGAGGGCGACGACGAAGCGCTGCGCAAATTCGAATGGGAGCGCGGCTGGATCCCGACCCGCGCCAACCAGTCCCGGCCCCATTCGCCGCCACCCGCGCCCGGCGATCAGCTTTCGCTCGAACTGCTCTTCGGGTAGGCGGGCGCGCGCCGCCCGGTCGCAGAGAGTGCGGGGCTTTGCCGCCGCGGTTCTCGCGAGCAGTTGTGGAGAAAAGACGGCCGGGCCTGCGTGGCCGTACACGGCGAGAGTGGACCAGGAAGACGGGGCCGTTTTTCGGGCAGCGGGGGCGCGCTCCGCCCGCTCGCGGAAAACGCCGGGCTTTGCTGCCGCGACTTTCGCGTGGAGCAGTCGAGACAAGCCCGCCGGGCGACCCGAAGGTGGGCGGCGAATGTGGACAGAGAAGACGCGGCCTCGACCCGCTTTTCGGGTTGGCGGGCGCGCCGCTCGCGGAGCCTTTGCCTCCGCGGTTCTCTCGAGGAGCAGTGGAGACAAGCCCACCGGGCCGGCCCGCGCATACGCGAAGGCGGGCGAGAGAAAACGAGACCTCGTGCCGACACCGTCGCCCTCCTGGAGCAGCGCCAGAAATCCCTTCCCGCAACCCCTATAATGAAACTCGAACATGCAGACATTCACGATCGCGGTCATCGCCGGCGACGGCGTTGGCCGCGAAGTCGTTCCGCAAGCCAGGCGCGTGCTGGAAGCCGTGGCCCGGAAACACGGCGTCGCCTTCGCGTTTCAGGATTTCGACTGGGGCGCCGAACACTTCTTTCGCTGGGGCCGGATGATGCCCGCCGGGGCGATCGACCTGCTGCAACCTTGCGACGCCATTCTTCTCGGCGCCGTCGGGCATCCCGACATTCCCGACCACACCACGCTGAACGGCCTGCTGCTGCCCATCCGCCGCGCCTTCGACCAGTACGCGAACGTGCGCCCCGCCTACCTGTATCCCGGCGTGCAGTCGCCGCTCGCCGGCCGCAAGGGCGGCGACATCGACCTGGTGGTGGTCCGCGAAAACACCGAGGGCGAATACGCGCAGATCGGCGGCTTTCTCTACGCGCACCAGCCCGAAGAAGTCGCGGTGCAGACTTCCGTCTTCACCCGCCGCGGCGTGGAGCGCATCATCCGCTTCGCCTTCGAACTGGCGGTGAAGCGCAACCGCAAGAAGCGCGTGACGTCGATCACCAAATCCAACGCGCAGGGCTACAGCATGGCGCTGTGGGACCGCATCTTCGAGGCCGTGGCGGCCGACTTTCCCGACGTCGAGACCGAGTCGCTGCTGGTGGACGCCGCGGCCATGAATTTCATCCGCCGGCCGGACACCTTCGACGTGGTGGTGGGCTCGAACCTGTTCGGCGACATTCTGAGCGACATTTCCGCCATCATCATCGGCAGCATGGGGCTGGCGGCCAGCGCCAACCTCGATCCGCTGCGCCGCTTTCCCTCCATGTTCGAGCCCGTTCACGGTTCGGCGCCCGACATCGCGGGCAAGGGCATCGTCAATCCACTCGCCACCATCCTCACCGCGGGCATGATGCTGGAGCACCTGGAAATGCAGGAGGCCGCCCGCGACGTGGAGAGCGCGGTCTCGTCGGTGCTGGCCGAAGGACGGATCCGCACCCCCGACCTGGGCGGCAAGAGCAGTACCGAGGAGGTCACCCATGCCGTACTGGAGAAGCTCTAGGACCGGCCTCCCGGCCGGTCCGCGACTGTTTTCCCGCCGTCTTGCCGCGGCGGCACTGGCCGCATCGGCATTGATGGCGCAACCCAAGCCTCGCGACCGCTACGCCGAAGTCAACGGCGTCAAGCTGCACTACGTGGAGCAGGGCGCGAAGGGTTCCGTGATCCTCTTTCTCCACGGCTTTCCCGAGTTCTGGTACGCCTGGAAGGACATGCTGGCCGAGTTCAGCAAGGACTACCGCGCCATCGCCCCGGATATGCGGGGTTACAATCTATCCTCCAGGCCCGACGCTGTCGAACAGTATCGCGTGCCCGTGCTCGTGGAGGACGTGCGCGCGCTCGCCGAGAAACTCGGCGCGAAGAAGTTCACCCTCGTCGGCCACGACTGGGGCGGCGTGGTGGCATGGGCCTTCGCCGCCGAGCACCCGGAGATGCTGGACTACCTGATCGTCATCAACGCCCCCCATCCGACGGTGTTCGCGCGCGAACTGGCCAACAACCCGGACCAGCAGAAGGCGAGCGCCTACTTCAACCTGTTCACGTCGGACAAGGCCGAAGCCACGCTGGGCCAGAACGACTTCCAGCCGCTTCAGGGCATGATCAAGGGCTGGGCCAGCGAAGCGGACCGGCGCGAGTACCTGGCCTGCTGGAAGCGCGGCATCACCGGGGGCCTGAACTACTACCGCGCCGCCGGGCTGCGTTCGCCGGTGGAGGGGCAGGCCGCTTCCCCTCCGGCCGTTACGCCGCTGAAGCCCATCACCGTCCCCACCATGGTGATCTGGGGGGAAAAGGACACCGCCCTGCTCACCGGCAACCTCGACGGGCTCGGCGAGTGCGTCAAAGAACTGACCATCAAGCGCATCCAGGACGGCTCGCACTGGGTGGTGCACGAGAAGCCCGGCCTGATGATCGGCTACATCCGGGACTTTATCCGGCCATGACCCGGCGCGAGCTGGCCGCCCTTGCCGCCGCACCTTTCATGCGTGCGCCCGAAAGCGTGCTGGTGCACGAGCACATCCTCGTGGACTTCACCGGCGGCGCGGGCTGGGACCGGGACGAAGTGTTCCGGATGGCGCACCCGAAAGTGGAACAGGCAGTTCGTCTCGGATGCCGCCGCCTGCAGGAATGCACGCCGGCTTTTCTGGGCCGCGATCCGCGGCTGCTGCGCCGGCTGTCCGACAGCATCGGCATCGACATCTGGACCAACACCGGCATCTACGGCGCCGCCCGCCACAGATTCGTGCCCGCCTTCGCCCTGCGGGAGCCGGCGGAGCAACTGGCGCGCCGCTGGATCGCCGAGGCGGCCAACGGGGTGGACGGCATGACGCCGCGCTTCATCAAGACCGGCGTGGACCGCGCTCCGCTGGACGAAATCGACCGCAAGCTGGTTCGCGCCGCCGCCATCACCTCCCGGGAAACCGGCCTGACCATCGCCGCCCACACAGGCGACGGCCCGGCCGCGCTCGAGCAGCTCGATCTCCTCGCTTCCGAGCAAGTCGAGCCGGGCCGGTTTGTCTGGGTGCATGCCCAGAACGAACCCAATCGCGCCACCCACGAGCGGGTGGCGCGCGCGGGGGCGTGGGTCGAGTTCGACGGCATCAGCGCGAAATCGCTCGACTGGCACCTGGAATGCGTCCGCCACATGGCGGCCGCCGGCCTGTTGCGCCGCACCCTCGTTTCGCAGGATGCCGGCTGGTATCACGCCGGCGAGCCGGGCGGAGGCGATTACCGCCCTTACACTTTCCTCTACACGGACTTTCTGCCCCGACTGGCGCCCGCCGAAGCGCGCCAACTGATGTGGGAGAATCCGCGGCGGGCGTTCGGGTCTTGAGCGCGCGAGGTTCCAGCGAGAGCACCCGGCGGCACGCGGCCCTGATCGCGGCGGGCATCCTGCTGAGCCGCATCATCGGCCTGGTGCGCACGCGCATCTTCGCTTACTACTTCGGGCTGAAGTCCGATCCGGCGGACGCGTTCAACGCCGCCTTCCGCATTCCCAACTTCCTGCAGAACCTGTTCGGGGAAGGCGTGCTCTCGGCGTCGTTCATCCCGGTGTACGCGCGCCTGCTGGCCCGGGGCGACGATGAGGAAGCGGGGCGTGTGGCCGGCGCCATCGGCGCCATTCTTGCCCTGGCCTGTTCGCTGCTGGTGCTGGCCGGGGTGATGGCCACGCCGCTGCTCATCGACGCCATCGCTCCCGGATTTCACGGCGCCAAGCGGGCCCTGACCGTCCAACTGGTGCGCGTCCTGTTCCCGGGCGCCGGGCTGCTGGTGCTTTCGGCGTGGTGCCTGGGGATTCTGAACAGCCACCGCCGCTTCTTTCTCTCTTATTCGGCTCCGGTGCTGTGGAATGCCGCCATGATCGCGACCTTGCTCGGCTGGGGCGGCCGCGCCGATCAGGAGCGGCTGGCAGTGGCCCTGGCGTGGGGATCGGTGGCGGGCAGCGGGTTGCAGTTCGGAGTGCAGGTGCCGGTGGTGGCGGGGCTGGTCCGGCGACTGCGCGTGCGCCTGGAGACGCGATCGCCGGAGGTGCGCGAAGTGCTGCGCAACTTCGTGCCGGTGTTCATCAGCCGCGGCGTGGTGCAGATCAGCGCGTACATCGACGCGCTGCTGGCCAGCCTGCTCGCCACCGGAGCGGTCACGGGACTGACCAACGCGCAGCTGCTCTACACGCTGCCGGTGAGCCTGTTCGGCATGTCGGTCTCGGCGGCCGAGCTGCCGGCGATGTCGAGCGCTTTGGGCGACCAGGCGGAGGTGGCGGCTTATCTGCGGCGGCGCCTCGAAGCGGCGGCGCGGCAGATGGCCTTCCTTATCGTCCCCTCGGCGGTGGGCTTCCTGGCGTTGGGCGATGTGGCAGCGGCCGCCCTGCTCGAGACCG
>Ga0335080_10008777_pt1 | contig 10543 bp, 13 predicted proteins | sample Lox_Sample_34_FD_206720 | JGI IMG/M metagenome (GOLD analysis project Ga0335080, IMG submission 206720) | Soil microbial communities from Loxahatchee National Wildlife Refuge, Florida, United States - Lox_Sample_3.4 | ecosystem: Environmental > Terrestrial > Soil > Wetlands | place: USA... | reverse complement strand
CCCCCGAGATTGGCTTTTGTTCCTTCAATGGCATTAATGGCGACAAATAAATTCTCCTTGTTTTCCCGAACTAAATTTTTCTCAAAATTTGTCGGGATTTGTATGGCCAGGTCAGCTTTCTCCTGTTCCACCATTGAGAGGGCCTGGTTATAAGATGCAGTATATCCTGTTAATTTAAAATGTCCGGATGCAGTAATTTTTGAAATCAGTTTTTGAGAGAAGGTGGAATGATCGTTGTCCACCACGGCAATGGAAATATTTTTTACCGAATAGTCTGCAGCAAGTGGCAATAATATCAATTGAATACTCGGAGCTATCAGCAAAGTGCGCAGGATCTGCCTGTTTCGCAGGATCTGCCGGAACTCTTTTTCAAGCAAAAATAAAAGCGTTTTCATTGCAATCTGATTTTAAACCTCCTCAGGCTGAGAACAAATAATGAAACAGACATCACCGTCAGGATCGATATTTCCTTCCATACTGCCGAAAATCCAAGACCCTTCAGCATTACCTTTTTTATAATAAGAAAATACCATCTCGAAGGAACAATATTCGAGAGCAACTGTAAAGCGATCGGCATATTTTCAATGGGGAAAAGAAATCCTGTGAGCAACATGGTCGGAAGCATCATGCCCATCAGGCTTCCTGCCATCGCTGCCTGCTGCGTTTTTGCGCCAATTGATAAAAGCAACCCGATCGATAAAGAAGTTAGAATGAAAAGAATACTACCGAATACTAACAGCAAAACACTTCCCTTGACCTGAAGATCGAGAAAAAGTGAACTAAGTATGAGTATCACGAAAAGATTTACCACAGAAATGATCAGGTAGGGGGTGAGTTTCGAAATAATAATATAAAGTGGCTTGAACGGCGAAACCAATAATATTTCCATCGTCCCTAATTCCTTTTCTTTCACAATGGCGACCGATGTCATCATGGTGCAGACCAGCATCAACACCAATGCCATCACACCTGGAACAAAATTGGGAGCTCCTCTTAATTCAGGATTGTACAACATCTGAATTTGGGGCATGATTTGCAATGGCTGTGGCGAGCTATTACTTAATTGCGAATTAAAATCATTGATGATCTGGGTAACATAATTCGTAATTGCAGTTGCTACGTTTGGATCCGACGCATCGGCAATAACCTGCACGGTAGCTTTGTTTGTATGCATGAGATCTTCAGCAAAATTTTCTGGAAAAACGATGGCCATTTTAATCGTTCCTTTCTTGAAAGCTGCTTCAATCTGAGAAGCACTTTGAAGATTGTATTCAACATCGAAATATTTGCTGGCTGCAATCTTATCGGTCAGTTTGGTGGTGACAGCATCCTTTGAATAATCGGCCACCACAATTTTAGAATCCTTGATTTCATTGGACAGCGCAAATCCGAACAATACGATCTGTGCAATGGGCAAACCGAAGAGCATCAGTAAAGTTTTTCTGTCACGAAAAACATGCAGGAATTCTTTTTTTATAAAAATGATGAGTTGCTTCATGTTAATCTCCCTGGCGTTTTGCTTTTCTTGCTAATTCATAAAATACATCTTCCATGTTCTCGTGACCATAATTTTTTTTGAGGTTAGCCGGACTGTCCAACGCCGCAATGACTCCATCCACCATAATAGAAACCCGGTTGCAATATTCTGCTTCATCCATATAATGTGTGGTTACAAAAACAGTGACTCCTTTATTCGCTGCATAGTAGATCAGGTCCCAGAATTGTCTTCGCGTGACCGGATCAACGCCGCCGGTAGGTTCATCCAGGAAAACAATTTCAGGATCGTGGACAATGGATACGAGAAAAGATAATTTTTGTTTCCATCCCAACGGCAATTCACTAACCAGAGTTTTTGCTTCGTTCTGCAATTGCAATACTTCGAGCAATGACTGTGTTTTTGTTTTGATGTCCTTTCGTGTCATTCCGTAAATGCCTCCGTAAAAACGGATGTTTTCAGATACTGTAAGATTGTCGTATAAAGAAAACTTCTGACTCATATAGCCGATATTCCTCTTTATTTTTTCAGTTTGCGTATATATATCAAAGCCGGCAATGCTTGCTTTTCCGGAAGAAGGGGCCAGTAAGCCGCACAGCATGCGCATGGCCGTTGTCTTGCCTGCTCCATTTGCTCCCAGGAAACCGAAGATCTCTCCTTTGCCAACTTCGAAAGTCAGTTCATTCGCAGCTATAAAATTGCCAAAGCGTTTGGTTAATTTTTCTGTTTTTATAACAGCATCCATGAATCAATTTTTTAAAAGATGAATAAAGCAATCTTCGATACCAGGTGCGATTGATTCGATAACAAGGTCGGTATGTCCTTTTGCGCATAAATATTCTGATATGTCTTTGTCTGACTGATCCTTAAATGTTACATGCAACGCATCACCAAAAGCAAAACAGCTGGCTGTATCCGGGAAATCCCTTACATCATGCAATAACTGGTAAGTGTTCGATGATTTGATCGCAAATAATTTTTCAGGAAAAGAACCTACAATATTTGCAGGTGTGTCAATGGATAATATTTCTCCTTTTTGAATCAGGCCGATCCGGTCACACAATTTGGCTTCATCCATATAAGGTGTTGAGACAAGGATTGTAATTCCCTGTGCTTTCAATCTTTTCAGCATTTCCCAGAATTCTTTTCGCGATACTACGTCGACACCAGTCGTTGGTTCATCGAGGAAGAGGACATCAGGTTTATGTATGAGCGCACAACATAAAGCCAGCTTCTGTTTCATCCCGCCTGATAATTTTCCCGCTCTTCGGTCTTTGAAGGGTTCTATTTGCTGATAGATATCTTTGATCAGATTATAATTCTCCCGGATTGTCGTGCCAAATACAGTAGCAAAAAAACTCAGGTTCTCTTCAATTGTCAGATCCTGGTAGAGACTGAACCTGCCCGGCATATAACCAACGCAATTCCTGATTTCCCTGAATTGTTTGACAACATCGAAGCCATTTACCGTTGCCCTTCCTTCATCTGCAAGAAGTAAAGTGGTCAGTATCCGGAAGAGACTCGTTTTACCGGCACCATCAGGACCAATCAGTCCAAATATTTCTCCATTGTTGACTGCGAAAGAAATATTTTTTACTGCCGTAATGGTTCCTTTATTGTATGTTTTTTTTATGTTCTCAAGTGTGATCATCAATTGAATTTTACTTCACCATACATTCCCAATTTCAGGAATCCATCATTCTTAACTCTGATTTTGATAGCATAGACCAGGTTGGCCCTTTCATCTTTGGTCTGAATGGTTTTAGGAGTGAACTCGGATTTATCTGAAATCCATGAGATCTGTCCCGGGTATTCTTTATATTTTTTTGTCCCTTCATCTCTGAACACTTTCACATTCTGTCCTAATTTGACAGATGTCAGTTGTGATCCTGTTATATAAGCTCTCAGTGTGAGGGTGTCGAGGTTGGCGATTTTATATAAAGCTTTTCCTATCGATGTTACTTCTCCTTCGAGTGCATATTTTGTTAACACGGTTCCCCTGATTGGGTTCACTATTTTTCCTTTGTTGATTTGATCCTGGTACATGGCCGCTGCTTTTTCAAGTGCACCTTTTTCACTCAAAACAGAACGGTTTTGTGTGGCAGTATTCGACTGATCGAGTTTGATCTGTTGTTGCGTTGCGGCAATTTGTTTTTGAGTCTGGTCGATCTGAGCATCCAGATCATCTAATTGCTTTCCTGTTGCTGCATCCGCTTTCACCAGTTTTTCTGTTCTTGCTCTTTCTTTTTGTAAGTACTCAAGCTGTGATTGCTGGACTGCCAATTGGCGCTTAATAAATTCCGTTTGAGGCATTGGATTGGATGTTTTTTCGCTGAGTGCCTGAATATTTGCCAGCATCTGTTGTTTCTGTAAGGTGATGCCATTGACATCTATTTGTCCGACGACCTGGCCCTGGCTTAATGTATCACCTTCTGTGATTGAAAATGATAACAGCTTTCCATTTTGTTCAGCAGAAACAATGACTTCATCCGATTCGAAATTTCCTGAAGCATCAAAAATGTCTTTTTTATTGCAGGAGCTGAATATAATTGCAGTAGTTGTCAGAATCCCAAAAAATGATTTCATCTTATTCATTTTAAATAGTTGACTTAATTCCCGGAAGTGGTTTTATAATTATAAGTAGTATTGAGTAATTGAATTTGGTGCAACAGAAAATCCTGTCTTGCCCTGTTTTCGTCATTGACATAGGTCAGATAATCATGCACGGTAATGACTCCATTTTGCGCCTGCGCCTTCCCTGCATTTTTGATAGAAGCCCTCAGTTCGATAATTTGTTTGTCTTTATCGATCAATTGCCGCAGTTTCGTGATCTCATCGCCCTGCTGTGTTAATGTCTGATTGGTATTGAATACAAAAGTTTCTTTCATCACATCCTGGTTATTGCGATTCAATTCCAGAATTTGTTTTTCATTTTTATGGGTATACAAACTGCTCAATGGCCAATTAAATCTCAGTCCGCCGATATAATAAAATTCCGGATTCGCGCTGAGCATATTCAACGGAGGCTGGGCATATCCCCCCTGGATGAATGCGCTCACTTTGGGCAGAAGATTTACCGAAAGCTGCTTTTCCTGCACATCATATAATTTCTTTTGGGTATCATACAATTTTATTTCAGGACGATTGATATCGGATGAAATTGCGAGATCAGGTGGTGTTTCAAGAACAGTTGATTCATCCAGTGATAGGTTGACCAGGAGTCCCAACATCGACAAATAGGCTTTCCTTGTGCTTCGTAAATCAATATTATTTTGCTGTGCTTTAAGCAATTCAACTTTCGCTTCGTCCAGACTTCTCCGGTATCCGGCTCCGTTATCCACTGCTGCCTGGGTTGCATCGACTACAAATTGAAGATCCTGTTGTTGCAGTTCATTTTGTTTTACCTGTTCATTGATGAGCAGAATACTGAAAAAAAGCTGATTGACCCGGTCTTTCAAAGTATATAATTCCACTTCCAGGTTTTGATCCTGGATATCAGCATTCGCTTTTTCCACCTGCTTTTGCCATTTGATATTTCCACCATCATAGATAGTCTGATCAATTTCTCCATAAATCTTATACTGTGTTTTAGGAATAATCGGAACGTCGAGGCCGGGAATACCCGGAATAACTTTGAATGGAAGTTGGGTGACATCCGATTGATAAGTGACCTGCCCGCTGCTGGTCCACTGTGGCAGGTAGCCTGTCCCAATATTTTCAATCGTATAATCTCTGGTCTTTCTGATCAATTCTCTTTGTTTGATCATAGGATAATTTTGCTTGGCCAGGTCATAGCATTGTTGCAAAGTAAGCATCAAAGGATTTGTGCTTTGAGCATGTATCGATAAAGAAATTATCAAACCAGCTGTCAGCAAAATGTATTTCCTGGATAGATCAGAAAATGAAAATGCGCAATTCATGATTCACTATTTTGATTTACTGTTTTACTTTTAATATGGCCCTGATCCATATGGGCACCCATTTTTTTCGTTCCTCCATAAGTGCGTCGAATTCTTCATCATTCACATTTGTTACTCTTTGAAGTATGGGCTTTGCGACAAATGGAAATACGGTTAGTCCGACCAGGTTGGCGATAAAATGAAAATATCCGATCGGGGCCAGTTTGCCCGATTTCATGCCTTCCTGTAATTGCTTAAGGAAAAAGGAGCGCATCGGGCTCACTTCTGTATTGATCTTCGATGCAATTTTGGATGGATTGCCCCTTATTTCATTCAAAATAAAAAGCGGGAGATCGGGATGATTGGTCAGCATGTCGATATAAGCAACTGCCAACTTTTCAACCTTCTCTTCAATGCTTGTCTTTTCATCGTATATATTCATCGATATCACCTGAATGAATTGTTTGAAATTCTCCATCATGATGATATCAAACAATTTTTCCTTGCTCCGGAAATAATAATTCAGCAACGCAAGATTGATTCCTGCTTCTGCAGCGATATCACGGGTTTTGACCATCGCATATCCTTTTTGTGTGAATAATTTGCGGGCTGCCTGCTTGATCTTCTCTTCCGTCGGCATATCTTTTATCTTTTTGGAGATTGATTTTTTCTTCATGGCACAAAGGTAAAATCAAAAATTTGATTTAAACAATTATTTTAATCAAATGATTAAATATTTAATACAAAAATAATCTTCCGCGAGCCAAACCCATTGCTGAACAAAAGATATGTTGTTCATTCAGCATATTTTTTTATATTCACTAATCAAAATGATTGCTGTATGATCAATTTTAGCGAAATCAAAATAGGGGATATCGTTATGACCGATTACGAGGGTGTGCGTGCCGAAGGTGAAGTTACCGAACTGAATCACGAGGATAAGGAAGTATGTGTTGAAACTGATGTGCAGGAATTCTGGTTCACCCCTGATCAGTTATTCCCTATTCCCCTGGATGATGACCAGTTGAAAAAATTCCATTTTGAAAAGAAAGAAAATGGAGATGGAACCGTCAAGTATATGCGGGGCCCTTTCAGGATACAACTACCGCAGAAAGGAAGTTTCTCCAATTTCGAAATGTGGTACCGGGAAGACAGAAGGCATATGACCCACCCGGTTACAGTACATGAACTCCAGAATCATTACCACCAGATGACTAAGGTCGAGTTAACGAGATAAGTCGGAAGTCCGGAGTCCGGGGGTCAGAAAGTCGGGAAATAAGGAACTATCAGGAACCTGTTGGCCTGCTTTCGGACTTCAGGAGTTCGGATTGCCTGATTATTATTCAACATTTTTTCCCGAAATTTCTTGTTTCGGCTACTTATGCCTATCTTTGCGCTCCCAAAATTGTATGGCCAAACAAGCACTCATTAAACAGGATGGAACGATTACGGAAGCCCTGTCCAATGCTATGTTTAAAGTAAAACTGGAAAACGGACATGAAATCCTGGCCACCATCTCTGGAAAAATGAGAATGCACTATATCAGGATACTTCCTGGTGATAAAGTTGGCGTAGAAATGAGTCCATATGATTTGACCAGGGGAAGAATCATTTTCCGGTATAAATAATTAATGTTAAAGCCGAATACAATGAAAGTCAGGGCATCCATAAAAAAACGCAGTGCAGACTGTAAGATCGTGAGGAGAAAAGGGAGATTGTATGTGATCAACAAAAAGAATCCCCGCTTCAAGCAAAGACAGGGATAGTTTAAGTTTGGGGTTTTAAGTTTCCGGTTCCCGCATCAAAATATTGTGGCACCAAAAACTGAAGACTCAAGACTAAAACTAAAAACTCAAAACTCAATAAAACTATAAACTGAATATGGCACGTATTGCCGGTGTAGACTTACCAAAAAACAAGAGAGGTGAAATAGGCCTTACTTATATTTTTGGAATTGGCCGTTCAACGGCTCAGTATATATTGAATAAAGCGGGTATCAGTCTGGATAAAAAAGTGAGCCAGTGGAATGACGAGGAGCTGAACAATATCCGTAATATTATTACCAATGAATTAAAAGTAGAAGGAGCACTTCGTTCAGAAGTTCAGATGAACATCAAACGCTTACTGGATATTGCATGCTATCGTGGAGTACGCCATCGTAAAGGACTTCCTGTTCGCGGTCAGAGAACAAGAACCAATAGCCGTACCAGAAAAGGTAAGCGCAGAACAGTAGCCGGTAAGAAAAAAGCGCCTAAGAAATAGTGTTTAGATAAGAATTTGCACCAGTCATTTTGAATCAATTGCGGAAACCAGGGTGCAGGCGGAGAATTGATTCAGTTTTTCTCTCAATCAAAAAGAGAAAAAATTAAATAACAAAGATTACCTGTCGACAAATTATGGCAAAAGCACAAGTACCCAGCCAGAAAGCGGCTGCGAAAAAAAGAGTAGTAAAAGTTGATACCTATGGTGATGCACATATCACCGCCAGCTTCAACAATATAATTATCAGCATCACCAATAAACAAGGCCAGATCATTTCCTGGAGCAGTGCCGGCAAAATGGGTTTTAAAGGTTCAAAAAAGAATACTCCTTATGCTGCACAAATGGCTGCTTCAGATGCTGCAAAAACTGCATTAGAAGCAGGATTGAAGAAGGTCGATGTTTTTGTGAAAGGACCTGGTTCAGGTCGTGAAAGTTCAATCAGGGCCATTGCCAACAGCGGCATTGAGGTGATGATGATCAAAGACGTAACGCCATTACCACATAATGGTTGCCGTCCGCCTAAGAAAAGAAGAGTTTAAACTGAAGTCTGAGGTAAGAAGTCAGACATCAGACTTCCGACCTCAAATTTTTAATATCGGGTGTACGATTGATTTTTAAGATTTTTAATGATCGTGCATCGTCACTAAAAAATCAATAAATAAATTATGGCACGTTACAGAGGTCCAAAGACCAAAATCTCCCGCATTTTCGGTGAACCCATTTTAGGAAATGGAAAGTATTTAAACAAGAACAGTAATCCTCCGGGCCAGCATGGCGCTTCACGCAAAAGGAAAAGTCTGGGCGAATATGCATTACAGTTAAAAGAAAAACAAAAGGCAAAGTACACATATGGTGTTCTTGAGCGCCAGTTCCGCAAGACTTTTGAAGAAGCATCCCGCAGAAAAGGAGTAACCGGCGAAAACCTGATCAGGTTACTGGAAGCACGTTTGGATAATACTGTTTTCCGTTTGGGAATTGCTCCCTCACGCCCTGCTGCCCGTCAGTTAGTGGCGCATAAGCATATTGCAGTTAATGGTGACCTCGTGAATACACCTTCATATTCTCTGAAACCCGGTGATGTTATCACACTGAAGGAAAAGACCCAGTCGAACACAGGCATTACAAGTCATATGCGTGGTAAGAATAATAAATTTAACTGGCTTGACTGGAATGAGGCAGAATTCAAGGGAACTTTTATTTCTTATCCGGAAAGAGAAAGCGTTCCTGAGAACATTAAAGAGCAGTTGATCGTTGAGTTGTACAGCAAGTAAAACCCCTTCCCCTAAAGGGGATAGGATCTATAAATATTTTTTAAGTCCCATTTGGGATTTAGGGTAAATTAAAATCGAAATTTTAAATATGGCCATTTTAAATTTTCAGAAACCAGACAAAATCATTCTGCAAAAAGCAACTGATTTTGAAGCACAATTTGAATTCCGTCCATTAGAACCCGGTTACGGCGTAACTATTGGCAACGCTTTGCGCAGAGTATTGCTCAATTCTCTGGAAGGATATGCTATCATTGGAGTGAAAATCGAAGGAGCCGATCATGAATTCGCCACCCTGAAAGGTGTTACTGAAGACGTGGTCGAGATTATCCTCAACCTCAAGCAGGTAAGGTTTAAGAAGAAAGTAGAACATGAAGTACCACAGGAAAAAATTAACCTGAGCCTTAAAAACAAAACTGAATTCACTGCAGGTACAATTGCTGAAGCAACTCCAAGTTTTGAAGTGATGAATCCCAATCTGCTTATTTGCACGATGGATCCTTCAGCAAAACTGGAAATTGAAATCACAATCGGAAAAGGACGTGGTTATATTCCGGCTGAAGACAATAAGCCTAAAGATGCAACCTTCGGTTATATCCCCACTGATGCCATCTTTACACCCATCAAAAATGTAAAGTATTCTATCGAGAATACGCGCGTTGAACAGCGTACAGATTTTGAAAAATTGCTGATGGAAGTCGCAACAGATGGGACCATTCATCCTGAAGAAGCTGTTAAGCAGGCAAGCCGCATTCTTATTCAGCACCTGATGATCATTACAGATGAAAATATAACTTTCGATAATAAAGAAGAGAAGAAAGAAGACCTGGTAGACGAACAGACATTGCAATTGCGCAAAGTATTGAAGACTCCGCTGGAAGACCTCGATCTTTCTGTCCGCGCCTTCAACTGTCTGAAAGCTGCAAAGATCAATAGCCTGAGTGAACTGGTTACTTATGAGCAGGAAGACCTGATGAAGTTCCGCAACTTTGGTCAGAAATCACTCGCAGAAATTGAACAGGTATTGGGTGAAAGAGGTTTGCATTTCGGAATGGACCTGAGTAAACTGAAATTGGATGATGAGTGATGAATGTGAAAAATTGAGAATGTGGAAATATGAAAAATAAATTTCCAAATTCCGGGTCACTCTATTCATCATCTTAAATATGAAATGTGAAGTATAAAAATGTTCATTAGCACAGTTTTCACATTTCCAGATTAAACTATCTTCTTGCAATTCCTGACACGGTGCAAGATTTAAAAATTAAAACGTCATGCGTCACGGAGACAAAATCAAAAACCTGAGCAGAACGGCATCACACCGTAAAGCTCTTCTCAGCAACCTGGCCTGCCAGTTGATCGGCAACAAGAGCATTGTAACAACACTGGCCAAAGCAAAAGCATTAAGGGTATATGTAGAGCCCCTTATTACAAAAGCAAAAGAAAATACAACACATCAGCGCAGGGTGGTATTCAGCTACCTGCAGGATAAGGAAGCCATCAACGAGTTGTTCGGAAATGTTGCAGGAAAAGTGGGCGGTCGTCCGGGCGGATATACCAGAATCATTAAACTCGGAACCCGGGTAGGTGATAACGCTGAAACTGCTTTGATTGAACTG
>Ga0335080_10008776_pt1 | contig 10544 bp, 6 predicted proteins | sample Lox_Sample_34_FD_206720 | JGI IMG/M metagenome (GOLD analysis project Ga0335080, IMG submission 206720) | Soil microbial communities from Loxahatchee National Wildlife Refuge, Florida, United States - Lox_Sample_3.4 | ecosystem: Environmental > Terrestrial > Soil > Wetlands | place: USA: Florida... | reverse complement strand
CGGGAACTGAAATTTCATCCCGTCAATGTCGATCTCCCGCGGATCGGTCGGCACATTCCATTCAACACGCTCGCATACGACGGTGCTGCATATTTCCGTTTGATGGGAAGAAACAGTGCCGCATGGAGAAATCCCTGGAGGAAGGAAGAGGATGGGAAGCACATGGTAAGCGACAGATATCGGTATCAGTACTCGGATCAGGAGTTGGGAGAGATTGCGCTCGCCGTGAAACAGGCCGGAAGCTGGAACGATACGAAGTTCGTGGTCTTCCACAATGATCCCGAGGCAAACTCCGTGTACAACGGTTTCCGGCTCAGGAAGCTGATCTCTCCCCGTTCGCCGATCCGCGTTCCGCGTCGCACGATCACGGCATTTCCTTCCCTCGCCGAATTTGCAACACCGGTCTGACGCTCACTTCTTCATCGGTTTCATGCACTCGGGCCCGTCGTTCCGGGAATTGCTGACGTACGTCGAAACCCTGAAGGCATCCGTTCTGGTCGCGGGATATGGCTTGAGGAGGTTGTGCAGTTTTTCGGTATCGTGAAATGACCGGTCTGTCCACGCTTCGTAGTCTTTCTCATTGAGGATGACCGGCATACGGTTATGGATCGGACTCATGACCGAATTCGGCTCTGTGGTAATAATCGTAAAAGTGGGCATCTCTTCGCCTTTCGGATTCTTCCAAACCGAGAAGAGACCGGCAAACATTATCGTCTCATCATCTTTCCTGCGGATGCACCAGGGCTGTTTCTGATCGATGACCTTCTCCTTTCCACGGACCTCTCCGGTCACCCTGATCTTCTGCCATTCATAAAACGCATCCGCGGGAACCAGACAGCGGCTGCTCTTGAAATACGGAGCAAACAGCTTGCTCTTCGTAAGGGTATCGGCACGTGCATTGAATGTGGAGCCGAGCACCTTCCCGTCTTTCGACCAGTGAGGAATAAGCCACCACTGCATAGGCTGGAAACAGACTTCCTGATCGCGCACCGCAAGAACCGGAAGTTTCTGCATCGGTGAAGCATTATACCGCGGAAGGGCGGCGAATGGCTCGCCGACTCTTTTCGCGTTCCTCACCCACGGCGCAACAGTATAAATTTTCTCCTCGCTGAGGATTGCATATCTGCCGCACATACCATTACTCCTGAAGGATGCGTCTTCGTTCCGTTTTCATTTCAAACGACCGAGTGCTCGTTGTGCTGTTTCCTCTGTGGGTGAGATGCGCAGGATCGCCTGATACTCCGATTTTGCTTCACCCATTCTTCCGGATCGTTCCAGAATGCCCGCACGCAGATAGCGTGCCCCCAGATTCTGAGAATCGATCAGTAAAATATCCTGAATCTCCATGAGAGCGCTGTCCGGTTTGCCGAACATCGCAAAATACCTTCCAAGATTCAGGCGCGCATCGAGTGATCGGGCATCGAGTGCCACGGCTTTTTCCCAGTGAATCGCGGCTTCAGGAAGCCGGTTGGTTCGCGCAAGCGCCGTCCCGTAGTTGAACTGCGCCAGCGCATTCGACGGATTCCAGCGAACTGCCGACCCGAAGGAGCTCAGGGCATTCGTATCCTCACCCAGGCGGTTACAGAGAATTCCGAGATTCAAATATGCCGAAGCATTGGTTGAATCCCACCGAAGCGCATCGGTGAAATGCTGCATTGCCTCGTCGTTCCGATTCTGCATCCCTGCGATCATGCCGAGGACAACTGCGATGGAAGAGTTGTGGGGCTCGACGGTCTGCACGCGGCGGCATTCCGCAAGAGCTTGATCAAAGTTCTTCTGCCTTGCGTACACTTCCGCCAGGCGGGAATGCAAACGCATGTTTTCCGGGTCCGCGGCGAGGGCATTCCGGAACTGGGTGACTGCCTCACTCATCCGGCCCTGCTCCGCCAGAAGGTCTCCGACGAATTCGCGGAGTGAAGGGTCGTTGTTCCCATGATTGAGCTGCCAGAAATACTCCTGAATCGCTTCTTCCCTCTTCCCCATGGCGAGATATGACCGGGCAAGGTTCTGATGTGCCGGCGGATAATTCGGCTGAATCCTCAGACAGGCTTCGAGATCGGCCACGGCTTCCCGGTGCAATCCGGAATCGGCAAGGGCACTCGCAAGATTGTTCAGCGCGATGAAGTTCCCCTCCGTTGTTGCAACCGCATGCTCGAAGAGCGACCTGCTGTCCTTCCAGTAATCTACCTGGGCGAGAGTTGCCGCAGACATCAGACACACAATGATCACTGATGCCGCGGCGAGGAAGACCTTTTTCAGTTGCCCGGAAGGAACAAAATCCGGCGCCAGCCACGCAACCATGATCGAAAGCCCGATCATCGGAATGTACATATACCGGTCTGCCATCGACTGCAGTCCCACCTGCACGATGCCGATCACCGGAACGAGAGTACCGAGGAACCAGAGCCAGCCGACGGCGGCGGCGGGATGGCGAGTTCTCGCCTTCCAGACAAGCACAGAAATCACAACCAGCACAACGAGGGGCGCGACGACCTGGGGAGCCGAAGTGCCGAATGCCGGGTGCGGGTAGAATACGGCAAGCCCGGATGGTACGATCGTCATGCGAAGATACTGCATGTACGACACGAGAGCATTTGCCAGCCGTTCTGTCAGGGAAAGAGGAGCCAGACCAGAAGTCGCTCCACCGGCTTTCTGAACGATTATCGTAACCACCGAGAAGACTGCCGCGAGGACAAAAAACGGGATCTTGCCAATAATACTCTTTCTGAGACCAGGAAGGAATCCACGTCCCGCAGACGGGATTCTCCTGAGCGGCCAGAAGTCAAGGAGGATGAGCACGAACGGCAGTGTGACCAGCATCGGCTTTGCGATGAGACCGAGAAGAAAGAATCCGAACGACGCTCCGTACCATATCTTCTTCCCGCTCTCATGAAAGCGCGCATACGCCAGAAGCGTAAGCATCCAGAAGACTCCGCTGAGGACATCCTTCCGTTCCGCGATCCACGCCACCGACTCGACGTGCAGAGGATGGAGCGCAAAGACCACCGCCACGAACGCGCTTCGGTACAGCGAGCCGGTCATCCGCTCAAGTGCGAAGAAGAGAAGAAGTACCGAGAGAATATGCAGGGCAAGATTGACAAGATGATGATATTCCGGCACAAGTCCGAACAGGGAACAATCGAGGGAGTGCGAGAGCCAGGTCAACGGATGCCAGTTGGCAGTTTGTGTCGAACTAAATGCCCAGGCAAACGTTTGAATCGATAAACCGGATTGGACGTGACCGTTGTGCGTCACGTATTCCGGATCATCGTAATTGAGGAACGAACAGGCGGTAACGCCGTGGAACACGGCAATAGGCAGGGCGATCAGGAGAACGATGAGTACTGCCCGTTCCCGAAACCCGCTCTTGAATTTATGCAGAGATTGATCCAAAGTTTCGTCGATGAACTCGTAGGAACCTGAAGGCAATCCGGGTGAGCATCCTGTAATTGGCTCTTCGCCCACGTGTGGATGATACCGGTCCCGGGGAGGCGAGAGGACGGAGTCTTACAGGGACGTGCGAACAGCGGTTCTGAGAGTTTCCAGGACTGCATCGACGCTCCGCTGGCGTTCGTCTTCGCTGCGGAGGGTCAGAAGATATTCTCGTCCTTCTGCAATCAGGCGCCGGACTTCCGGATTCGGATTCTTGACCATCGTGCCGACAAACCAGTCGAATGTGTCGAGGGCCGCCATCGGCACTACACGAAGGAAAAATGGATATTCGGAATCGTCACGCGGATCATCAGTTCGGCGGATTCATATTTCGACTGGAGATTGTGGATCTCCTGCCAGAAGTTCTTTCTCCGGTCTTTGCTCACGGTGTACCGGGCGGCAAGGATCGATTTCCAGTCATCCATCACGGCATTGTCGAGCCGGATGATATGGTCGACTTTCGCCTTCGTGGTATGAATAAGAATCGAGTTGTGGAAATCCTGGGCGATATTCTTTTCCCGGATGACCACTTGCTCGATAAGCTTCAAATCTTTGTTTGCGGCAACCGGATGTTTGGTTTCCCGCTGCGGCATTCTTCTCTTCGCACTCTCCGAGGTGCTCGCCAGCTGGCTGATGCGTTCGTCCATCACAAAAACCTCCACATTCCATTCCTCCGCATCATGGAGATCGATCAGGACTTTCAGGATTTCGACATAATAATCTTCGACCCTGTTGATGATCCGGTCTCTTCCCTGGAGGATCGTCCAGAACGGGAGAGCGATCATCGTATCCTCACTCCGGAGGACATTGCCGATGAATTCGTGCTGCAGTTTATACGGAGAAGTCTTCGGTGTCGGCAGTACCGGTCGGCCAAGCTTATCGAGCGAATAGTCGGTCACGTTCAGCTTGCTGACGTAGAGCCGCACGTCACCATAGTCGATCATGAAGACGTCGTTCGTTCCGTCGATCCCTTTGAACTTGAGCTTCCGCGTGGGAATCCCCTTGCCGGTGCTGTCCGGGGCATAGCTGATGCCATAAAGATAGAACCAGTCATCGGGCTGCAGCTGGAAATCGAGCGGGGAAGTCGGGAAGGGTTCCTTGACCGCAAAGTGCTCCATGATGGAATGTGGCGACTCATCGGGAAGTGCGGAAACGGGGACAGGTTCCTCTTCCCGTAAGATGACCTGCTTTGCGGACGGAGGAGGTACGGATTCGGGCTCTCTTTCCGGAGGCTGGTCCTCCACTGCCGGAGCTGCCGGAGAACTCTCCTGTGCCGCTTCGCGTTCAATCAGGAGAACGATGAGATCCCGCAAATCGCTCGATAGGAGATATTCAAATTGATTGAGAATGGCATCGGCGACCTTCTCGACCGGGAGATCGGTGAATGCTTCGAGTTTTTTGCGCAGACTCTCGTGCGTCCGGATCTTCTCAGAGAGTTCTTCCAGAATAAGATCTGAGAGCCGCCGTTTGGTATCGTCTTTCATATGCCCCAATTATGACTCATGCCGACCCCGCTGCACTCTCGCGGAGAGCGAGGGATTCGAACCCCCAAGCCCTTGCGGGCGCCGGTTTTCAAGACCGGTGCAATAGCCGTTCTGCCAGCTCTCCTCTGCATTCTATCCCCAATGCCGCATATCTGTGCTGAACTGCAGCGAAGCCGACTCAATATAGAGAAAACACGCTGCGAAATCAAGGGCATCGTGTTCCAGATCTGCGGGTGTTCGATGCCTACTCCCTTGATTTTTCAGAACAGCCCTTCGACCGAGATCTCACCTCCTGTGACTCTCTCTCACGAACGGTAAAATTTGTCCCAAGGGAAAATTATTGTATCTTCACGAATATTTCCGGGTTTTTTCACAGCCAACATTCTCTTCAGGCATTCATGCCGGCAAAATCCAAAAAGGAAAAATCAACACGCGAACGGCTCTTTCTCCTCGACGGCATGGCGCTCGCGTACAGGGCATACTTTTCGTTCATTAACCGGCCGCTGATCAATTCCCGCGGAGAGAACACGAGTGCGATTTTCGGATTCGTGAATGCATTGATGAAGATCCTCAACGAGGATGAGCCGGAACATATCGCCGTGGTATTTGATACCAAGGAGCCGACATTCCGCCATATCATGTATGATCAATACAAAGCGACGCGTGAGAAGATGCCGGAAGATATGGCAGGGCAGATCGACAAGCTCAAAGACGTCGTACGCGCATTTAACGTTCCGGTTGTGGAGCTCCCCGGGTATGAAGCGGACGATATCATGGGCACACTTGCACGGAAAGCCGAGCGCGAGCATATCGATACGCTCCTGGTGACGGGCGATAAGGATTTCATGCAGCTTGTCTCCCCTCGCGTCAGAATCTACCGGCCCGGCAAGCAGGGCGATCAGTGGGAAATCCTCGATGCGAAAGCCGTGCTGGAAAAATTCGGCGTCGAGCCGGCACATGTGATCGATGTCCTTGCACTCACCGGGGATAAATCCGACAATGTGCCGGGAGTCTACGGCGTCGGCGACAAGAGTGCGATACCGCTGGTACAGGAATTCGGCACGGTCGAGAATATTCTCGCTCATCTCGACCAGATCCCGCAAAAGGGATTGCAGCAAAAGCTGCGGGACCATTCTGCTGATGCCCTCCTTTCCAAGAAACTCGTTACCATCGATGTTCAGGTACCGATTGATGTCGACCTTCACCACCTCACGGCAAGGCCAAAGGATCTCCCCCGTCTCCTGCAATTGTTCGGAGAGCTGGAATTCAACTCTCTTCGCCGCAAGCTTGCCGCTGAATCTCCCGCAACCGCTGTCGACGAGACCCCACAAGTTCTTCCGGCAGATGCAGCCACTCTCGCTTCAGTTCCCCACGACTATGACATCATCACGACCGAGAAAGAGCTTCATGCACTCGCCGGCCGTCTGAAGAAATCAGGAAAGTTCGTCTTCGATACCGAAACAACCTCGACAGAACCGCTGCTGGCTGAGCTCGTCGGCATTTCATTCTGCATCAAGCCGGGTGAGGCCTCGTATGTTCCGGTACTCCCGAGTTCGCCCGAATGTTCGGAGCCGGAGGATCTCTTCGGAGAGGGAGAGAAAAAAGGCAGGGGAAAGAAACCGGGACGGAAGGCGCCTGCTTCCGCGAAGGGAGATGAGAACGGCTTTCCGGTGAAGATCATCCGTTCTGTGCTCGGTCCGGTATTTTCCGACGCGTCGATTGCGAAGATCGGTCAGAACATCAAGTACGATATTCTCGTTCTTTCATCGCACGGAATTGAGACGAACGGAATTGCCTTCGACACGATGGTCGCCCATTACATCCTCCGTCCAGATGCCGCACACGGGATGGATGCGATGGCAATGGAATACCTTACGTACCGGCCGATATCGTACGACGATCTCACCGGCACCGGAAAAGATCGCAGGGACATCCGCGAGATCGATATTGCCAGCGTGGCAGAGTATTCCAGCGAAGACGCCGATGTGACGTTCCGCCTTTACGAGATGCTCGCAGAAAAACTGGAACGGGAGAAGCTTCTCAAACTCTGCCGGGAAATCGAATTCCCCCTGATCTCCGTCCTGGCATCAATGGAACAGGCAGGAGTCGCCCTGGACAGCGCGTATCTTGCCGATCTTTCGAAGGAGCTTGAACGCACCCTCGCAAATCTCACTTCCACAATCTACGAGCTTGCGGGCGATAAATTCAATATCAACTCAACGCAGCAGCTGAGCAGAATTCTATTCCAGGAACTGAAACTCACCACCGTACGAAAGACCAAGACCGGTTATTCGACCGACGTCGGCGTGCTCGAAGCGCTGCGCCATGAGCACCCGATCATCGAACAGCTCCTCGACTACCGCCAGATCCAGAAGCTGAAGTCGACATACATCGATGCTCTTCCGACGCTCATCAACCCGAAGACGGGGAGAGTGCACACATCGTTCAACCAGACCGTCGCGGCAACAGGGCGGCTTTCGAGCAGCAATCCGAATCTGCAGAATATTCCCATCCGGACTGAACTTGGCCGGAATATCCGGAAGGCATTCATTCCGGGAACGGAGCGTGCGCGCATCCTCTCCGCCGATTATTCACAGATCGAGCTGCGTATCATGGCGCACGTCAGCGACGATGAAGGACTGAAGGACGCGTTCCGCAATCATGAAGACATCCACGCCACGACTGCGGCGAAGGTGTTCGGCGTTGACCCGCGCGAGGTCTCGAAAGATATGCGCCGGAAGGCAAAGGAAGTTAATTTCGGGATCATGTACGGGATCGGGCCGTTCGGACTCGCCAACCGGCTCGACATCTCACAGGTCGAAGCGAAAGAAATCATCTCCACATACTTTGCGCGTTTCCCGCGCGTGAGTGAGTACATCGGGGATACGATTCTCAAGGCCCGAACCGATGGATATGTCTGTACGCTTCTGAATCGCCGCAGATACCTCCCCGACATCAACAGCAGGAATTTCAATTTGCGGGGAAATGCAGAACGGCAGGCAATCAACATGCCGATTCAGGGAACTGCCGCGGATATGATCAAGATCGCGATGGTCAGAATTCAGGAGGCAATCCGGGAAGAAAAACTCAAAGCCATCATGCTCCTTCAGGTGCACGACGAACTCGTATTTGAAACGGATATCCGTGAAGAGAAGCGCTCGGGTGATCTCATTTCAAAACAGATGGTCAATGCACTCCCGCTATCAGTTCCGGTGGAAGTGGATATCGGGATCGGAAAACACTGGCTCGAAGCTCACTGACCCTTCGTCCGTATAGACGGTTCCGTTCCATTTCCGTTCTGCATGGGTTGAGAATTTCGCCGACTTTCGAGCGTTCCCCCGATTTTCTCTTCCCTCCCTGAGATCGATCCGCTATTGACAATGCCGGTTGAACTGAGTAGATTTCAAGTAAGCAGTTCTTTGAGAGATAATTTCGGAAAGGAGAGTATGATTGTATGCGATTCCTCCGGATCACAAACAGAGTAAGTCTGATTTTCGCCACCGTGCTGGTTTGCTCTCTCTCCGGACCAGTCTCCTTCGCCCAGCCAAAATTCCGCATCCCCATCGTCCTGAAAGACAGCGGCACCACCGTTGCGACGACGACGGCGTATTTCGGAGTACATCCCAACGCAACAAACTGTCTCGACACCAATTTCCTGACCGGCTTCAACGATCATTGGGCGGATATCTTCGTCTTCGGCACGCCCTACACATCCGGCATGGTGGAGATCGATCCGCCTCCTCCCGGGCAGGGCGTCGACCTCCGCGTCGCAAGTCTGTACCCATCCGGGTGCCGAACCGGGCTCTATGCGAACATTCAGGGTTACACCAGCGCTACGCAGGTCGACAGTTTCCAGATCGTTCCTCAACCATCCGATGCGACCTCTCCCCATCCTATGATTTACTCAGTACCTTCTGTCATCGGCGCGTATTGTGACAGTCTCGTGCTTATCGGTTCGAAATTTGATATCGATGCCGGTCAGGCGTTCAACTATCATGTCAATCTCGTCACGACAAACGGAAGATTTGTCGATATCCCGACGAATCCGGACATGGTGCTGTTACCGAGCTTCAAGCTCTATATGTATCATCCGAAAACCGGTCCTGGCGCACCGGCTGCCGTATCGCTCGTTTCTCCTCCCAGTGGCGACACCGGCGACTCGCTGGTGACCGCGCTTTCGTGGACTGCCCCGGCTCTCGCGGATTCGTACCGCGTGCAGATTGCCACTGATACGGCCTTCTCGTCTCCAATCAGTGACAGGACAACGACATCAACCACTCTCATCACCCCGGTGCTCACTTCCGGAACAACATATTTCTGGCGTGTTGAAGTGTATAACAAATACGGCATCAGCTATTATCCGGACCCTCCGTGGAGCTTCACGACCAAAGTTGTCTCCGGGGTTGCACCCGATAAACCAGGCCTTCCGGGATCATTTTCAATCTCACAGAATTATCCGAATCCCTTCAACCCGTCGACGACGATTGACTATTCGCTGCCAAGCGCTGTGCATGTTCAGCTGAAGATCTACAATCTCTTCGGCCAGGAAGTGAGATTGCTGATCGATGGCGTTCAACATGCCGGTTACCATCAGGTGGTGTTCACTGCATCAAATCTCCCGAGCGGTATTTATGTCTATCGGCTGTTGGCCGGACGCTATTCTGGAACCGGCAGGATGTCTCTCGTGAAATGACCTGACACGGGAAGAGGTAACCGTCGGGACCCGATCGTCGCGCGCGTGACAATCACGAGACCTTGAATATACGCGCGCCATTCTCTATATTCCTGCAACGATAATCGATGATGCAGGAATCCCGCTCTCCGAACGAAGGCAGTACCGCTGCCGCCCCGCGCCTTGCGCGGCGGCTGGGATTGTTCGATGCCACCATGCTCGTCATGGGCGGCATCATCGGTTCGGGCATATTCATGAATCCCTCAGTTGTCGCAAATCAGGTTCATTCTCCTTTTCTGATTCTCGGTGCATGGCTGCTCGGCGGCTTCGCTGCACTCGCCGGCGCATTTGTCTATGCCGAGCTCGCGTCGCTCCGTCCCGATGTTGGCGGACAATACGCCTATCTGCGGGAAGCATATCATCCTGCAGTTGCGTTTATCTTCGGCTGGGCGCTCCTTCTTGTCACGCAGACCGGCGGAATGGCGGCGGTGGCAATCACATTTGCGCGGTACTTCTCGGAACTCACACATTTTCCGCTTCCCGACTGGCTGATCGCTTCGGCGGCGCTCGGCATTCTCACGCTGATCAACTGCTTCGGCGTGAGGGCGGGAAGTACGGTACAGAGCATATTGATGATATTGAAGATCGCGGCAATAGCCCTTCTGGTACTTTTTGGAGCATTTGCGGCGAGAGAATCCAATCTGTTCGGCAGTGTTTCTGCGGAACCGACAGTGCCTTACGATTCTCTTCCTTCATTCGGAGCTGCCATGATCCCGGTCCTCTTTGCCTACGGTGGATGGCAAACGACCAATTTCATTGCCGGGGAAATTCACAATCCGCGCAAGAACCTTCCGTACGGCCTCCTCCTCGGTGTCGTCGGTGTGGCAATTCTCTATCTCTCCGTAAACCTTGTCTGCATTCTGGTGCTTGGTGCGCATGATCTCGCGCTTACCACC
>Ga0335080_10008775_pt1 | contig 10546 bp, 13 predicted proteins | sample Lox_Sample_34_FD_206720 | JGI IMG/M metagenome (GOLD analysis project Ga0335080, IMG submission 206720) | Soil microbial communities from Loxahatchee National Wildlife Refuge, Florida, United States - Lox_Sample_3.4 | ecosystem: Environmental > Terrestrial > Soil > Wetlands | place: USA... | reverse complement strand
AACTTCGAGGGCGGCTGGCCGTCGAACGGCCCGGCGGCGCTCGGGCCGCGCAGCAACGGCAGCTTCGAGACGATCCCGGCGCTCGGGGTGCCGGCGATCAACACGATGATCCTGCTGACCTCCGGCGTCACGGTCACGATCGCGCACCATGCGCTGCGCGCCGGCAACCGCGCGCTCCTCAAGGTGTTCCTCGCGGCGACCTGGCTCCTCGGCTTCCTGTTCGTCTACCTGCAGGCGCAGGAGTACCACCACGCCTACACCGAGCTCGGGCTCACGCTCGGCACCGGCATCTACGGCTCGACGTTCTTCATGCTGACGGGCTTCCACGGCTTCCACGTGACCGTCGGCGCGATCATGCTGCTCGTGATCTGGGGTCGCGTGATGCGCGGGCACTTCACGCCGTCGCGCCACTTCGCCTTCGAGGGCGTGGCGTGGTACTGGCACTTCGTCGACGTGGTGTGGCTCGGCCTGTACGTGTTCGTCTACTGGCTGTAGTCAGCGGCCGACGTCGTGCGGCGCGATCCAGCCCTGGCGCGCCGCGATGAGCAGCAGCGCGAATAGCGCGAGCGACAGGCCAACGCGCCAGGTCAGCGCGCGCAGCATCTTCGCCGGGTCGCCGCGCCGCCGGCCGAGCTGGTAGAGCGCGATGCCGAGACTCACGACGATCGCGAGCAGGGTTCCGATGATCAACAGCCGCATCACGCCCAACGCACGTCTCCCGGTGGGGGGGCCAGTATAGTGCGGCTGCCCGGCGGCCGACGCTTCGCGCCCTCCGCGTGGGCGACGCTCGGCGCCGCCGCCGGCGTCGCGCTGTGCGCGGTCCTCGGCACGTGGCAGCTCGGGCGCGCCGACGAGAAGCGCGCGCAGCTCGCCGCCTACGCCGCGGCGACGACGCCGGTCCCGCTGCCGCGCGCGGCGCAGGCGCTGCCGCGCTACGCGCACGTGCGCGTCGCCGGCCATTTCCTCCCGGAGCGGCAGTTCCTGCTCGACAACATGACGCACGCTTCGGTCGCCGGCTATCGCGTGCTGACGCCGTTCCTGACCGAGGACGGCGACACGCTGATCGTCGACCGCGGCTGGCTGCCGATGGGGCCGAGCCGCGCCGAGCTGCCGCGCATCGACGTCGACGCGGCGCCGCGCGAGCTCAAGGGTCGCAGCGACGCGCTGCCGCGCCCCGGCATCGAGCCTCCCGCCGCCCCGCCCGCCGACCGCTGGCCACGCGTCGTCGCCTTCCCGAAGCTCGAGGACCTCGAGCGCGCGCTCGGGCGCCCGCTCTACCCCGCGGTGCTGCTGCTCGATCCTGCCGAGCCGGACGGCTACCTCAGGGACTGGCGCCCGGGCGGGCTGCCGCCCGAGCGTCACGTCGGCTACGCGGTCCAGTGGTACGCGCTCGGCGCGACGCTCCTCGTCGCGTTCGTGATCGCGAGCCTGAAGGCCCCGGCATGACGCCGCCCGTGCCCGGCGTGCGCCAGCGCCGCCTGCAGCTGCTCGCGCTCGCGGCGCTGTTCCTGGGCCCGCTCGGCCTCGCGGCGCTCGTCTACTTCGCGAGCGACCTGCGCCCCGCCGGCCACCTGCAGCACGGCGAGCTCCTGGATCCCCCGCGGCCGCTGCCGGCGGCGCGCCTGGCGCGCGCCGATGGCGGGGCCACGGCGCCCGACTTCCTGCGCCACCACTGGTCGCTCGTGACGGTTGCGCACGGCGCCTGCGGCGCGAGCTGTGCGACGGCGATCGAGACGATGCGCATCGCGCGCCTGGCGCTCGATGCGGACGCGGCGCGCGTGCAGCGCGTGCTCCTCGTCGACGCGCCGTGCTGCGGCGGCGGCGCGCCGGCCGCGGCCGAGCTCGCATCCGCATGGCTCGACTCGAAGGACGGGGCGGCGCTCCTCGCGGCGCTCGGCTCGCGGTCCGCGCCCGTCCCCGAGGACGGGCGGATCCTGCTGGTCGACCCGCTCGGGAATCTCGTGCTCAGCTACGCGCCCGGCGTCGACGCGAAGGACCTGCTGAAGGACCTCGCGCGCCTGCTCAGGCTCTCGACGATCGGCTGAGCGCTACTTCGCGGCCGCCGCGATGTAGTCGACGGCGTTGATCACCGACTGGTCCGAAAGGTCCGCGCGCCCGCCCTTGGCCGGCATGACGCCCGCCTTGCCGGTGAAGCCCGCGAGCGCGTGCTGGTGCAGCGTCGCCGCGCCCTGCTGGAGCCTCGGTCCCCACGCCGCCTTGTCGCCGAACTTCGGCGCGCCGCCGATGCCCGCCGCGTGGCACATCGCGCACACGCTCTTGTAGACGTCGGCGCCGCCGAGGACCTCGGTCGAGACCGCGGGCGCCTTGGCCGCCGCGGCCGCGGTGCCGATGATCGCGAGCGACTTGTTGTCCTGGCCGGCGACCGCGACGCGGCCGACGGGCTCGGTGTGCTCGGTGACTTCCTTCACGTACTCGGGATCGTCGAGGTCGCGCCCGCCGCCCGCGTGCCGGCCGACGTAGCTCGCGACGACGAAGATGCCGACCGCGAGGCCGATCAGGCCGCCGATCACGATGCTGACGAGGTTCAGGAACTGGCTGTCGTGTTTCTTGCTCACCGCCGCACCGTCAGTGCAGGAACGACGCGAGCCGCGTCGCGAACGTGTAGTCGCCCTCGATCGCCATCAGGCCGATCAGGATCAGCAGGCACAGGGGCGGCAGCAGGATCGCGAACTTGAGCGCGAGCCGCTCCCACTTCATGTGCATGAAGATCGCGACGATCAGGCCTGCCTTGACGATCATCAGGAACAGGATCAGCGACCAGCGCAGCAGGCCCTGCACGTGGAAGTAGTCGACGAGGTAGGAGAACGTGCTGACGACGAACAGCATGATCCAGACGACCAGGTAGATCGTCAGCGGGTGTTGCTGGCCTTCGGCGTGCGCGGCGGTCGCGGTGGCGGAGTGGTCCATGGTTGGCCTACCAGAGATAGAAGAGCGCGAAGATGAACACCCACACGAGATCGACGAAGTGCCAGTACAGGCCCGCGATCTCGACGGTCTCGTAGCTGCCCTTGCGGTCGTAGAAGCCGTTCCAGACCCGCAGCGCCACGACCGTCAGGTACACGACGCCGGCCGACACGTGCAGGCCGTGGAAGCCCGTGATCATGAAGAACGACGCGCCGAACTGGTCGGCGCCGAGCGGGCTGCCCCAGGGGCGCACGTGCTCGTGGACGATCAGCTTCGTCCACTCGAAGGCCTGCATGCCGACGAAGGTCGCGCCGAAGCCGGCCGTGATCAGCATCAGCGCGGTCGTGTTCGCGCGGTTGCGGCGGTAGCCGTAGTTGACCGCGAGCGCCATCGTGCCGCTCGAGGTGATCAGCACCATCGTCATGATCGCGATCAGGAGCAGCGGCACCGACGTGTGGCCGACGGTGAGCGCGAACACCTCGCTCGGGTTCGGCCACTTCGCGGTGGTCGAGATCCGCACGTTCATGTAGGACGTCAGGAAGCACGAGAAGATGAACGTGTCGGACAGCAGGAAGATCCACATCATCAGCTTCCCCCACGGGACGGGGAAAGCCTGCTTGTCGGATGCGAAGTCGGCCGCGACGCCCTCGAGGCCGGGCAGTTCCGTGGCGGTGCTCGTCAGTGCATCTGCAGCCATACGCTCGTCATCCTTCGGTCAGGTGGACAACAAGAGTCCAAACAGCACCAGCCACACCAGCAGCAGGTAGTGCCAGTAGACGGTGCACAGTCCGATCGTCAGCCGCGACTCCTGCGGCTTCGCGCCCGGTCGCGACAGGCGCTTGAGCGTATAGCCCCAGACGCCGAGGCCGCCGACGAGGTGCAGGCCGTGCACCGCGGTCAGCAGGTAGAAGAACGCGATCGCGGGGTTGCCGACGGCGAAGAACTCGGTGTCGGCGACCTCGCGCCACGCGACGAGCTGCCCGACCAGGAACGCGCCCGTGAGCATCCCGCCGCCGACCAGCCGCCACCTGAGCGCGGGCGCATCGTCGTGCTGCGCGGCCGAGCGCGCCCACTGCATCACGGCGCTGCCGGCCATCAGCACCAGCGTATTGGCCCACAGCAGCGGCGGCACCGGGAAGTGGCGCCAGTCGCCGTGCTCCATGCCGTCCAGCATTCGCATGTGGTACGCGGTGATGAACAGGGCAAAGAGCGACGTCACGACCGCGAGGAACACCACGAGCCCGATCCGCGCCGGCGGCTGCTCGGTGATCCGGCCGAGGATGCCGGGCGACTCGGCCTGCCACGGCTTCGCCATCAGGCGGCTGACGAGCACCGCCCAGACGGTGGCGCCCGCGACGAGCGCGCCGTACGCGGTCGTCAGCGTCACGCGTGCTTCTCGTGGCTCGGCGCCGGCGAGCCCGGGCCCGGCGGCACGTTCTGCGGGATGAAGTCCGCGCTCGCGCCCGGCACGCTGTAGTCGTAGGCCCAGCGGTAGACGACCGGCAGCTTCGCGCCCCAGTTGCCGTGCTTGGGCGGCGTGTCGGGCGTCTGCCACTCGAGCGTCGTCGCGCGCCAGGGGTTGCCGCCCGCCTCGCGACCGTGCCGGAGCGACCAGAAGAGGTTGATCAGGAAGAACAGCTGCGCGAACGCGACGATCAGCGCCGCGATCGTGATCGAGGCGTTGAGCGACTGCACCGAGGCCGGGAAGTCGGCGGTCGTGTAGGCGTAGTAGCGCCGCGGCACGCCGAGGATCCCGAGGTAGTGCATCGGCAGGTAGATCGCGTAGACGCCGAGGAACGTGACCCAGAAGTGCAGGCGTCCGAGCGTGTCGTTCAGCATCCGGCCGGTCATCTTCGGGTACCAGTGGTAGATCGCGCCGAACACCACGAGGATCGGCGAGACGCCCATGACCATGTGAAAGTGCGCGACCACGAAGTAGGTCGCCGACAGCGGCACGTCGACGGTCACGTTGCCGAGGAACAGGCCGGTGAGGCCGCCGTGCGTGAACGTGAAGATGAAGCCGATCGCGAACAGCATCGGCACCGTCAGGTGGATGTCGCCCTTCCACAGCGTCAGCACCCAGTTGTAGACCTTGAGCGCCGTCGGGATCGCGATGATCAGCGTCGTCGTCGCGAAGAAGAACCCGAAGTACGGGTTCATGCCGCTGACGTACATGTGGTGCGCCCACACGACGAAGCTCAGGCACCCGATCGCGAGGATCGCCCACACCATCATCCGGTAGCCGAAGATGTGGCGCCGCGCGTGCGTGCTCAGCAGGTCCGAGACGATGCCGAAGGCCGGCAGCGCGACGATGTAGACCTCGGGGTGGCCGAAGAACCAGAACAGGTGCTGGAACAGCAGCGGACTGCCGCCGTGATGCGTCGGCGACTGGCCCATCGAGACGACCGCCGGCATGAAGAAGCTGGTCCCGATCGTCGCGTCGAGCGTCATCATGATCGCCGAGACGAACAGCGCGGGGAACGCCAGCAGGCCGAGGATCGTCGCCATGAAGATGCCCCACACCGACAGCGGCATGCGCATCAGCGTCATGCCGCGGCAGCGCGCCTGCAGCACCGTCGTCACGTAGTTGAGGCCGCCCATCGTGAACGCGACGATGAAGATCGCGAGCGAGGCGAGCATGCAGATGATGCCCCACGAGGCGCCGGGCGTTCCGGTGGAGATCGCCTGCGGCGGGTACAGCGTCCAGCCGGCGCCCGTCGGGCCGCCGGGCAGGAAGAAGCCCGCGACCAGCACCAGCACCGCGAGCAGGTACACCCAGTAGCTCAGCATGTTCATGTACGGGAACACCATGTCCCGTGCGCCGCACATCAGCGGGATCAGGTAATTGCCGAAGCCGCCGAGGAACAGCGCGGTCAGCAGGTAGATCACCATGATCATCCCGTGCATCGTGACCGCCTGGTAGTAGTCGTTCGGGGCGATCAGCGAGAACGTGTGCGGGAAGCCGAGCTGCAGGCGCATCAGCACCGAGAGCACGAGCGCGACCAGCCCGATCGCGATCGCGGTCAGCGCATACTGGATCGCGATGACCTTGTGGTCCTGGCTCCAGATGTACTTGGTGATGAAAGTCTGCGGGTCGTGGAGCGCATGATCGCGGTCCGCCAACGCTACGTACGCCATCCGCCTCTCCTTGTCTGCCGCGCCTCGGGCGCGGCCCTGAAAACACGGCCGGCCGGCACGCGCCGGCCGGCGAATCTCACCTCAGGGTATCCAGGTACGCGACGAGGTCGCTGATCGCGCGCTGGTCGTGCAGCGCGATCGCGAGCTGCGCCATCTGCGCGCCCGAGTAGTCGCTCGGGTGCGCGCCGCGCACGCCGCTCCTGAAGTTCTCGAGCTGGCGCGTCAGGTACCAGTCGGGCATGCCCGCGAGCCGCGGCGCGAGGGTGGCCCAGACGCCCTCGCCCTTGACGCCGTGGCAGGCGCCGCAGGTCGAGTAGAGCGCCTTGCCATGATCGACGTCGCCGGCGACGCTGATCGGCGCCGCGTTGTCGGGCAGCGTCGCGATGTAGGCGACGACGTTCGCGATCGCGGCATCGTCGGCGAGCGTGCCCGCCATCGGCGACATCTGCTGGCCGTAGGTGTCGCGGCTGTCGGCGCCGCGCAGCCCCGCCTTGAAGTTCCTGAGCTGCTTGGCGAGGTACCACGGCGCCTGGTGCGCGAGCTTGGGCGCATTGAGCGCCTGGTTGCCCTGGCCCTCGGTGCCGTGGCAGGCGCTGCACACCTGGTAGAGCGCGGCGCCGGCGGTCGCATCGCCAGCGGCCATGGCCTGCGTCGCGGCGAAGGTCTTCTGGCTCGCGAGCCACGCCTGGTAGGCGGGCTCGTCGTCGACGACGACGCGCCCGCGCATCGCGAAGTGCGCGACGCCGCACAGCTGCTCGCACAGCACGTTGAAGGCGCCGGTGCGCGTCGGCGTGAACCAGAAGTAGGTCACCATGCCCGGGACCATGTCCATCTTGACGCGGAACTGCGGCACCGCGAACTGATGGCTGACGTCGCGCGAGCGCAGCAGGATCTTGACGGGCTTGCCGACCGGCAGGTGCAGCTCCGGGCTCGAGATCAGGACGTCGTCCTGGCCCTTCGGATCGTTGGGGTCGACGCCGAAGGGATTGGCGGGCGTGATCAGCGCCGCGTCCGAGTGGCCGAGCGCGCCGTCCTTGCCCGGCAGCCGGTAGCTCCAGTTCCACTGCTGGCCGACGACCTCGACCTCGGTCGCCTCACTCGGCACCGTCACGAACTTCGCCCACACGAACAGCCCCGGCGTCAGCAGCAGCGCCACGCCAAGCGTCGTCGCGATCGTCAGGATCCACTCGAGCTTGTTGTCCTCGGGCTTGTAGAGCGCCTTCTGGTCCTTGCGATGGCGGAACTTCACGATCGCGTAGGCCATGAACAGGTTCACGGCGACGAACACGATGCCGGTGACGATGAACGTCAGCTTGACGGTGTCGTCCATCATCGACCAGTTCGACGCGATCGGCGTGAACCACCACGGGCTCCACAGGTGGAACGCCACCGTGCCGACGACCAGCAGGATCAGGATGAGCGCAAGTGCCATGGGGTCAGCTCTTCTGGAGGGCTTTGGTGTCGCGGCGCGCAGGCTCGCCGCCGCGCGTCAGCCGACTGAAGGGGTTCAGGAAGTAGCGGTCCTCGCCGGCGAACTCGGCCTCGCGGTGGCGGTCCGCCATCATCGCGCGCACCTTGTCCTCGAGCTCCTTGTGCGCGTAGATCAGGATCAGGTAGCGCCCGGCGACCAGGTCGTCGTGGAAGCGCTCGAGCTTCTTGTTCTCGGTCGCGACCCCGATCAGACCGCCTTCCCAGGCGCCGAACAGCGTCGCGACGACGACGACGAAGCCGTAGACCATGTTCGGCACGCCCGGCCCGAAGGGCTCGAAGTAGCGCAGGAGCTCCACGCCGATGAGCCCCGCGACGAAGCCGAGGAACGCACCGATGAAGCCGACGCGGATCACGTCGAGCGTCTCGAGGTAGTTCGACGAGTGGACGTGCTGCTGCTTGAGGCCCGACTCGTCGCGCGAGATCACGTGGATGTAGAAGTCCTTGATCCCGGCGTTGTGCAGGTCGTTGGAGACCTGCGTCGTGCTCGCGAGCGTCGGCGACAGGTAATAGAAGCACTTCATGCTGCACCCCTCGAAATCCGCGGCCGCGGGCCGGCGCGGATCGCTATGTGTCGTGTGAACGGTTCGCTCGTCTCCGGACCATCGTGAATCGCGGGCAGCCGTGCGCGCCGGCGCCGAGGCCGGCAGGGACTGCCAGAGCGGAATCGGAAACAGACCTGCCGCGGCGCGTCGCTGCGTTCAGCCCATCGTCGCTACGAAATGTCGATCGCGCTGTCGCTCGCACCGCGTCTGTCACCGCCTGTCGATCCGTCAACCATCATCGGCCACATCCCCGGGCGCACCACGGCGCGGCGGGGTCTTAAGCCTCGGTCGTCGTACTCAACTCTAGTCGGCCATCTCAGCGATCGTCGGATCCCCACCACCACGCAAGGCCGCCGAAAAAGAACAGCGTGCACGCAATGACTGCGAACGGCAGCGGCGGCAGCCAAACCGGGATTTCATGGGTCTTGAAGGAGGGCGCGGTGACGGAGGCGATCGCGGCGAGCGCGAGGCCGACGGCGATGCCGATCGCCAGTTCCGCGCGCTTGCGCAGGGCCGCGACCCACAGCGCGAACGCGACGATGCAAGCCGCCACGAAGACCAACATAGCCACCCTCAACGTCTGTCTTGGAGCGGATCCGGGTTCGGGCGATCCGGTCACCGTTCATTCAGGGGGCGGCGCGTGCTGCGCTGCACCAACCCGACGCGGTGCCGATCGAATGCAAATCATTCAACTCTGCCGCGCAGAATATTGCAACAGCGGCCGTGTCACGAAGGGTTTCTGCGCACGCGCCGCGCACGCGCGCGCCACTCTGGAACGGAATTTGCGCGCGGCCTAAGCGAGCGAAGCGCTGACGGCGGCCTCGACGTGCAACTCGACGGTGTCGAACATGCGCACCCGCGGCCGGTCCGCCTGACCGATCAGGAGCGGAATTTCCGTGCAGCCGAGAATCACGCCCTCGACGCCGCGCGCCGCGAGCGCATCGACCATCGCGAGATAGCGCGCCTTCGACTCGGGTCGAAAATCGCCGCGGCACAGTTCGTCGAAGATGATCCGGTTGCCCTCGTCCTGCTCGTCGACGCTCGGCACCAGCACCTCGACGCCGAAGCGCTCGGCATAGCGGCGCTTGAGGTAGTCGGTCGACATCACGGGCTTCGTGCCGAGGAGCCCGACGCGGGTCATCCCGGCGGCGCGGATCGCGGTCGCCGTCGGGTCGACGATGTGCAGGAACGGGATCGACAGGCGCGCCGTGAAGGCGTCGGCGCAGCGATGCAGCGTGTTGGAGACGCAGATCAGCAGGTCCGCCCCGGCGCGTTCGAGCGCTTCGGCCCGTCCGGTCAGGTATTGCGCCGCAGCATCCCATTCGCCACGGCGGACCCAGGCCTCGGCCAGCGCGAAATTCATAGAGGAGACAATGAGTTCTGCGGTGTTGAAGCCGCCGAGGCGCCGGTTGACGCAGGCGTTCAGCCGCTTGTAATAGTCGGCCGTCGCCTGATCGCTCGAGCCGCCTAAGATGCCGATCCTTTTCACGATAGCGGATGCCGCCTTCTGACCGGGCCGGGCCCTGATATTTTGTATGCTAGCTTTCTTTAGCGGCGGGTGCCCAGCGCTGAGCGGGGGCCTCGCGCCTGGATTCCAAGGGGGTTTGGAGTGTCTAGCGTCGACGCCCACGAGCGCGCCGCCGTCGAATCGGCGCTGCACCGCTTCGGGCACGAGCCCGGCCCGCTGCTCGTGGTGCTGCATGCGGTGCAGGATGCGCTCGGCTTCATCCCCGAGGCCGCGATCCCGCAGATCGCCGAAGCGCTGAACCTGTCGCGCGCCGAAGTGCACGGCGTCGTGACCTTCTACCACTACTTCCGGACGCGGCCGCACGGCAAGCGCGTCGTCCAGGTGTGCCGTGCCGAGGCCTGCCAGGCGCGCGGCGGCGCGGCGCTCGAGGCACACGCGCAGGCACGCCTCGGCGTCGGCTTCGACGAGACGAGCGCCGACGGCGCGGTGACGCTCGAGGCGGTCTATTGCCTCGGCAACTGCGCGACGGGACCTTCCATCCGCGTCGACGGTCGAATGCACAGTCACGTGACGCCCGAGCGCTTCGATGCGCTGACCGGGCCCCGGAGAGCGCAGTGACGGTGCGGGTATTCGTTCCGAAGGACGCGACGGCGCTCTCGGTAGGCGCCGACGAGGTCGCGAGCGCGCTCGCCGCCCAGGCCGGCGCGCGCGTCGAGATCGTGCGCACCGGCTCGCGCGGGCTGTTCTGGCTCGAGCCGCTCGTCGAGGTCGCAACGCCCGCCGGCCGCGTCGGCTACGGGCCGGTCGGCGCGGCCGACGTCGCGGGCCTCATCGCCGCGGGCCTGCTCGAGGGCCGCGACCATCCGCTCAAGGTCGGCCTCGTCGAGTCGCACCCGTACCTCAAGAGCCAGCAGCGCCTGACCTTCGCGCGCGTCGGCGTCGTCGACCCCGCCTCGGTCGCCGATTTCGTCGCCCACGGCGG
>Ga0335080_10008774_pt1 | contig 10546 bp, 9 predicted proteins | sample Lox_Sample_34_FD_206720 | JGI IMG/M metagenome (GOLD analysis project Ga0335080, IMG submission 206720) | Soil microbial communities from Loxahatchee National Wildlife Refuge, Florida, United States - Lox_Sample_3.4 | ecosystem: Environmental > Terrestrial > Soil > Wetlands | place: USA: Florida... | reverse complement strand
ACGTGCAGGTGAGCCACGTGCGCACCCAGGACGAACAGATAGACGTGCTCGGCGCCTTCGGAAATTCGCAGCGCCGCCGCCAGCCGGCTGGCCAGCCAGCCCACGCGCTCGGCCTCGGCGCGAGTCAGGTCGCCGAAGCCCGGCACGCAGCGCCGCGGCTCGACGAAGAGCGTGCCGAGATAGGCGTCGGAGCGGCCCTCGTCGATCACGCCGTGAGTCGAATAGACCAGCTCATCCGCATAGATGGCGCCCCCGGGAACCGCGATCTCGCCGCGCTGTTTCCGGCATACGAAGCAGTCCGACACCGGGCGATGATACGCTGCACCCAACGTGCGATGAAGGCTCGGCCGGAGCAGAGTTGGATGGGCGCCGGCTATGCCGCGGCGGCGTACACGTGGTGGGGAGTCATGCCCGCCTATTGGAAGCTGCTCGCCTCCATTTCGCCGCTCGAGGTCGTGGCGCACCGCGTGCTCTGGTCGCTGGTGTTCACGGTGCCGCTCCTGCTCTGGCTCGGCCGCGCCAGTGAGCTGCGCAGCGTGCTGGCCGATCGGCGCCGGCGCTGGGCGCTGCTCGCCTCGGGTGCGCTGATCGGCCTGAACTGGGGCATGTTCATCTGGGCCGTGGGCGCGGGCCGGATCGTCGAGGCCAGCTTCGGCTACTTCCTGAATCCGCTGGTCTCGATCGCCTTGGGCGTGGCCCTGCTCGGCGAGCGCATGCGGCGCGCGCAGCTCGTGGCGGTGTTCCTGGCGATCGCGGGCGTGTGCGTGCTGGGCTTCGGCTCCGGCACCGCCCCCTGGCTGCCGCTGGCGCTCGCGGCAACCTTCGCGCTGTACGGGCTCTTGCGCAAAGTGACTCTGGTGTCGTCGCTGGTCGGGCTCACGATCGAGACCTCGCTGATCGCGCCGCTCGCGCTCGGCACGCTCGCGTTTCTGGCGCGCAGCGGAGAGAGTCACTTCGGTGCCGACGCTCGGGTCACCGCACTGCTCGCCTGCTCGGGCGTGCTGACCGCGCTGCCGCTACTCTGGTTTGCGCGCGCGGCGCGCAGCCTGCCGCTGTCGACGCTCGGCTTCTTCCAGTATCTGGCGCCCACGCTCTCGGCGCTGTTGGCCGTGATCCGCTACGGCGAGTCGTTCGACCACGTGCGCGGCGCGGCGCTGCTCTTCATTTGGGCTGGGATTCTGGTGTACTCGATGGACTCTCTGCGCTCGGATCGAGTGGAGCCAGCGCCAGTGTCCGTGGCTCCGTCCGCAGTCCCTCCAAAGTGACTCCCACCAGGATCAGGAGCGCCCCCAACAGCGCCAGCGCGCCGACCGGCTCGGACAAGAGCGCCCGGCCCGCGACCAGGCCGATCAGCGGCTGCACGAAGATGAACGCCGCCATCGTGCCCGCGCTGATCTGCTGCAGCGCGTAGTTCCAGGCGAGCGGGCCGAGCGCCGAGGCCAGGACCGCGAGCAGCACCATCCAGCCCAGCGCCGGCAGCGCCCGCTCGAGCTGGAACGGCTCGCCCAGCGCGAGCGCGACCAGGATCGGAATCGAGAGCAGCACTGCGCAAAGCGACACGCGCCCGGGATCGTGGCGCTCGAGCAGCGGCTTCGCGGCCAGCGTGTAGATCGCCCAGGCCAGGTGACCGGCGGCGATCAAGCCGTCGCCGAGCGGATCGCCGAGCTCGGGCCGCACGCCCCCCTGCAGCACGATCAACAGCGCCCCGAGCGTGCCCAGTCCCACCGCGAGCAGCCGCCACGAAGTGAGTCGCTCGCCGAAGAACAGCGCACCGCCCAGCAGGATGCCGATCGGCTCGAGCGGCGAGAGCAGGGCTCCGTTGGTGCCGCTCGAGCGCGCGATGCCGTGCGCGAGCAGCACCTGCGGCAGCGCGAAGCCGGCCCACGACACCGTGAGCAGTAGTGCCCAGTCGCGGCGCGAGAACGGCTGCGGCGCGCGAGTCACAGGGACGGCGCCGCGCAGCCAGCGCGACATCGCGAACAGCACACACACGCCCAGGAGCTGGCGCACGGCCACCATGCTCCACGGCCCGAAGCCCGCCAGCGCCAGCTTGGTCAGGATCGGCGTGAGTCCGCCACAGGTCTGCGCCAGCAGGATGGCCACCAGGACCGAAGCGGACATGCTCACGGCGGCGCGGGCTGGAGCGAGAACTTCGGGATGCCGCTGGCCTCGAGCGCGAGCTCGTCGTGCGAGACCACGATGCCCACGCCGTGATCGCGCTCGAGCGAGCCCAGGAAGCGCCGCAGCAGGTCGAGCCGGACCGTCGACTCCGGCACCACGAACATGCTGTAGATGCTGGGCTTGGGGATGTTCTGGCGGATGCCGTCGATGTTGTTGGCGATGTCTCCGGCGAGGATCCAGGTCTTCACGCCCTCGCCGTCGCCGTCGCGCACGTGGGCCACGAACACCTGCGAGCCGGGCGTGTGACCCGCGGCCGCGAAGAATCCCAGACCCGGGAAGCCCGGGATCGCGATCAGCGGCCCGCCCTCGAGCGTATGGCGCGCGAGACACTTGGCCTTGGCCAGGATCTCGAGCCCCGGCCGCGTGGTGTAGTTCGACGAGTCGATCCAGAGCTTGTCGAGGAACAGCTTCATCGGCTGCGGATGCGCGCGGCACAGCTCGAGCGCGCCCGTGGTGTGGTCGACGTGCTCGTGAGTGAACGAGACACCGGCGACGCGACTCACCGCGTCGCCGAGCTGCTCGACCACCGTGCCGTGCGGCTCGACGCGCTTCCCGCCCATGACGATCTCCGTGAGCTTCCCGAAGTCGATCGCGGACTGCGCGTCCATGCCCAGGTCGACCAGGAAGATCCGGCCGTCGGACCACTCCAGCACGAACGCCGGAATCGACAGGATGTACGGCGACTTGGGGTTGGGATCGAGGCTCGATTCCAGGACCCCTGCGCGCGGCATGCGCTGACTGGCGGTGTTGATCCAGGAGAGCCGCACCGGCAGGTCGGAGCTCGGGTCGAAGGCCAGGACCTCGGGCACGGAAGGCAGCGGCGGGGTCAGGCCCACGATTGCCCGCTTGGCCAGAAACAGCCCTCCCAGGGCAAACAGCACCGCTGCGAGCACGAGTGACAGAAGGCCCAGAAAGATTCGGCGCAACATCTGCGGCGCAGTTTAGCCAGTCAGCCGCGGCTCCGAATAGTCCGGGAAACCGCTCGAGGGCAGAGATGGCCGCCTTGACGCTCGTGTACCAGGACGACCTGGTGAAGATCTTCTGGCACGAGGCTCACTCGTACTACATGTCGGAGTGGCAGCCGGTATTCCGCAAGGGCGCCGAGCTGCGGCGCGCCTATCAGGCCTGCATCGACGCGGCGAAGGCGCGACCGGGCGCGCTGTGGCTCGTGGACGCGAGCAAGTTCGCGGTGATCGACCCGAGCGACGTGAAGTGGATCGAGAGCACCTTCTGGCCCGCGTTCATCGGCGCGGGCGCGGTCTACGAAGCGGCGCTGCCCCCGACCAAGGAAGTCTCGAAGATGTCGGCCAGCCGCACGGTCGAGAAGATCATGAAGAAGGGTGGCTTCGAGATCAGCGTCCACGCCAGCCGCGAAGAGGCCGAGGCGGCGCTGCTCGCCTGGCGCAAGAAGCACGCCGAAAGCGAGTGACTCCCCGCTCCTAGTCCGGCGGCAGGTGCTTCACGCGCGCCACGGGCTTGGGCGCGAGCTTCTGGCCGCGCGCCGGGATGCCGGCGAACTCGAGCTCGCCCAGGTCGAACTGACTCTCTTTCTCGCGCTGGCGCTTCTGCGCCACGTACTGCAGGTGGACCTTCCCGAACGGGCCCTCGCCCGGCAGGAGCAGGTCGATCTTGCCCTTCTCGTCCTTGAAGAACCGGTACTCCTTGTCGTGGATGAACGACTCGATGTGCACGCGCTTGCCGTACGCGTTCCGGTCGCCGTCGCGGTACACGAGCGTGAAGTCCTGACCCTTCTCGGGCTCGAACACGCCCACGTACAGCACCTTGCGCGGCAGCAGCACCTTCTTGGGCGGGGCCATGATGCGGTAGCTGCCGTCGCTCGAGACGGCCAGGATGCGGTCGTACTCGGTGACTTGCAGCGCGTGCTCCGAGCCGCGCACGTCGGAGCCGAAGAAGCCCGACTCCTCGTCGTACGAGAGCTTCACGTTGGCGGTCGCCACCGCCTTCTTGTCGACCTCTTCGATCGAGGTGATCTTGGTCTTGCGCTTGTACTGCTCGCCGTACTTCTCGAGCAGTGACTCGAGCCAGGCGATCACGGTCTTGGTGAGCTGCCGGAGCTTCTTGCGCGTGGCCTCGAGGTCGCCCTCGACGGCCGCCAGCTCTTCCCGGTGCTGCTCGATGTCGTAGGCCGAGATGCGCCGGATCCGGATCTCGAGCAGGCGCTTCACGTCGTCGTCGACCATCGGGCGGATGAACTGGCGCTTGAACTCCTCCATACCTTTCAGCACCGCCTCGTGGACCTTCTCGGCGGTGCGCGCGGTCTCGATCTTCTTGTAGACGCGGTTCTCGATGAAGATGCGTTCGAGCGTGAGCCAGTGCTGGCGGTCGACGAGCTTGCCTTCCTCGTGCTCGAGCTCGGCCTTGATCTGCTTCTTCAGCCGCTCGGTGGCGTCCTCGAGCACCTCGGCCGTCGTCATCTCGACGGGCTTCTCGTCCTTGATCACGAGCAGCGACGACTGCAGCGTCACTTCGCAGTCGGTGTAGGCGTAGAGTTGGGGAATCACTTCGTCGGCGTACACGCCGCGCGCCAGCGACAGCTCGATCTCGACCTTGTCGGTGGTGAAGTCCTCGATGCCGCTGATCTTGACGCGGCCCTTCTGCGCGGCGCTCTCGATCGACGCGATGAGTGACTCGGTGGTGGTGCTCCAGGGGATCTCGCGGATCACCACGGTCTTGTCGCCCTTGGCCTCGATCCGGGCGCGCACCTTCACCTTGCCGCGGCCCTTGTCGTACTCCGACACGTCCATGAGCCCGCCGCTCTGGAAGTCGGGGTAGAGCCGGTAGCGCTCGCCCGAGAGGATCGCGATCTGGCCGCGCAACAGCTCGACGAACGAGTGCGGCAGGATGCGCGTGGCCATGCCGACGGCGATGCCCTCGACGCCGAGCAGCAGCACGACCGGCAGCTTCGCGGGCAGGAACACCGGCTCGAGCCGGCGCCCGTCGTAGCTGGGCTGGAACTCGGTGAGGTTCGGGTTGAACAGCGTCTCGCGCGCCAGCGGAGTGAGTCGGCACTCGATGTAGCGCGGGGCCGCGGCCTCGTGACCCGTGATCGGGTTCCCGAAATTGCCCTGGCGCTCGATGAAGTAGTCCTTGTTGCCGAGCACGATCAGCGCGTCGCCGATCGAGGCGTCGCCGTGCGGGTGCAGCTTCATCGTCTCGCCGATGACGTTGGCGACCTTGTGGAACAGGCCGTCGTCCATCTCGTACAGCGTGTGCAGGATGCGCCGCTGCACCGGCTTGCAGCCGTCGCGCAGGTCGGGCAGCGCGCGATCCAGGATCGTGTAGCTGGCGTATTCGAGGAAGTTCCGCCGCATCAGCGGCGCGAGGTTCGACATGCGCGCCCCTCTCAGCTCACGTCGTAGACGAGGTTGTCGACGATGAAGTCACGCCGCGCGGGCGTGTTCTTGCCCATGCAGAACTCGAGGCTCGAGGACGCCTCGCCCAGGTTCGCCAGCGCGACCGGCACGAGCCGGATCTCGGGGCCGATGAACTGTCCGAACTCGCTCGGCGAGATCTCGCCCAGTCCCTTGAAGCGCGTGATCTCGGCGCCCTGGATCGCGGCCGCGGCCTGGTCGCGCTCCTTCTCGCTGTAGCAGTAGCGCGTCTCTTTCTTGTTGCGCACGCGGAACAGCGGCGTCTCGAGGATGTACAGGTGACCCTTCAGCACCAGCTCCTCGAAGTAGCGCAGGAAGTAAGTCAGGAGCAGGTTGCGGATGTGCATGCCGTCGACGTCGGCGTCGGTGGCGATCACCACGCGGTTGTAGCGCAGGCCGTCGAGGCCGTCCTCGATGCCGAGCGCCCGCATCACGTTGTAGAGCTCTTCGTTCTTGTAGACCGCGTCGCGCTGCAGGCCGTAGGTGTTGAGCGGCTTTCCCTTCAGCGTGTAGATCGCCTGGGTGTACACGTCGCGCGAGCTGATCATCGGCCCGCCGGCCGAGTTGCCCTCGCACAGGAAGATCGTCGACTCAGCGCGGCGCTCGTCGAGCAGCTCGTTGTAGTGCGCTTTGCAGTCGACGAGCTTCGGAATGCGGATCGCGACCGACTTCGCGCGCTCGCGCGCCTGCTTCTTGATCGCCGACAGCTCCTTCCGGAGTCTCTCGTTGGCCTTGATCTTCTCGATCAGCGCCTCGGCCGCCGGCGTGTTGCGGTGCAGCCACAGGATCACCTGCTCCTTCACTTCCTTGGTGATCCAGGGCTTGATGTCCGTCGAGCCGAGCTTGTTCTTGGTCTGTGACTCGAAGACCGGGTCCTGGATCTTCACCGCCACCGCGCCCACCAGGCCGTCGCGCACGTCCTCGCCCGCGAAGTCCTTGCTTGCGAACTCGTTCACGCCGCGCAACAGGCCCTCGCGGAAGGCGGCCTGGTGCGTGCCGCCGTCGTTCGTGAACTGGCCGTTCACGAAGCTGAAGTAGTTCTCGCCGTACTGGTGCGTGTGCGTGAACGCGAACTCGAGCCGGTCGAGCTTGCAGTGCAGGATCTCGTAGATCGGCGGCTCCTCGCCGATCTCCTTGGTCAGCAGGTCCGCCAGGCCGCCGGGGCTCTTGAAGCTCTTGCCGTTGTAGCTGAGCGTGAGCCCCGTATTCAGGTAGGCGTAGTACCAGAGCCGATCGCCGATCAGCTCGTCGCTCCAGTGAGTCGTCTTGAAGATCGTGGGGTCGGGCGTGAAGCGCACGAACGTGCCGTCGGCCTGCTCCGACTCCTTGCCCTGCTTGTCCGAAGCGATCTTGCCCTGCTTGAAGGTGGCGCGGCGGTACTTGCCCTCGCGCCAGGAGGTGACCTCGAACGCCGCCGAGAGCGCGTTCACGGCCTTGGTGCCCACGCCGTTCAGGCCGACCGAGAACTGGAATACGTCGTCGTTGTACTTGCCGCCCGTGTTGATCTGCGAGACACACTCGACGACCTTGCCCAGGGGGATGCCACGGCCGTAGTCGCGCACCGAGATCGTGTCGTCGTCGCGCTCGATCTCGATCCTCTTGCCGTGGCCCATGATGAACTCGTCGACCGAATTGTCGATCACTTCCTTGAGCATCACGTACACGCCGTCGGCGGCATGCGTGCCGTCGCCGATCCGGCCGATGTACATGCCGGTGCGCAGGCGGATGTGCTCGAGCGCGTCGAGCGTCTGGATCGTGCTCTCGTCGTAGGCGACGGGCTGTTTGCGCGAACCCTTGCGGTCGCCGTCGGCGGCCATGCGTTCTCCCTGGGGGTGCTGGGACGATCGAAGACCCACGCCGCTCCGTCAAGGACGCAAAGCCCGTGCGACACTCCCGCCCTGTGACTCGCGGCCGCTTCGCACCCACCACCTCGGGCCCGGCCCATCCGGGAACGCTCCTGGCCGGGCTCCTGGCCTGGCTCGACGTGCGCTCGCGTGGCGGCCACTTCACGCTGAGACTCGAGGACGTCGACCCCGAGCGCTGCACGCCCGAGTCAGCCGACGACATGCGCGCCGCCCTGCGCTGGTTCGGCCTGGATTGGGACGCCGAGGAGCTCCAGAGCCGGGCACGACCACACCACGAAGCCGCGCTCGACCGGCTGGCCGAGCTGGGCCTCCTGTACCCGTGCCGCTGCAGCCGCAGCGAGATCGCGCGCTCGGGCGTGCGCGCCGCGGACGGCGGCTGGCGCTACACCGAACAGTGTCGCGAGCGGTCACTGCCCGCGGGCGGCTGGCGTGCGGCCGATGCGGCTCTGCGCTTCCGCGTGCCCGACGGCCGAGTCGCGCTGGTTGACGAGAGCGGGCTCGACCTGTCTCAAGACGTCCGCCACGAGATGGGCGACCCGGTGCTGCGCCGGCGCGACGGCGCGATCGCCTACCACCTGGCCGCGGTGGTCGACGACGCGCGGATCGGGGTGACCCGGATCGTGCGCGGCCGCGACCTGGCGACCTCGACCGCGACCCACGTGGCGCTGCAGCGGGCGTTGGGCTTTCCGACGCCGAGCTACCGGCACCACTTCCTGTTCCTGGAGGAGTCCGGCGGCAAGCTGGCCAAGCTGCACGGCTCGCTGGGCTGGCGGGAGCTCGCGCGCGCCGGCTCGGGCGAAGCGACCCGGCAGCGCATCGCGGAGCTCGCTGGAATCACAACGCCCTTCGACTGGGCGCGCGTGAGAGCCGACGACTGCGTGCTCAGCTGGACGGGCTCCGAGCTCACAGCCAGCGCGCGATGAGCCGGGCGAAAGTCTGTTTCGCGCGCGGAGTCAGGCCGCGCTCGCGCCAGCTCGTGGCATCGATCATCTCGGTGCCGACCAGGTCGTGGTCGAAGAGCGCGGTCGCGTCGTCTCCGAAGCTCTTGCCGAGCACGATCGTGTTCAGCTCGTCGTTGTAGAGCAGGCTCCGCCAGTCGAGGTTGGTCGAGCCGACGGTCGTCCAGACGCCGTCGATCACCGCGGTCTTGGCGTGGAGGAGCGCGCCCCGCAGCTCGTGGATGTGCACGCCCGCGTCGAGCAGCTCGCCGTAGTAGGAGCGGCCGGCTTCGAGCACCACCCAGGAGTCACTGAAGCCGGGCAGGATCAGCTCCACGTCCACGCCTCGGCGCGCGGCGGCTTCGAGCGCTTCGCGGATCTCGGCGTCGGGCACGAAGTAGGCCATGGTCACGAACACGCTGCGGCGCGCGACCCGGATCGCCGACACGAGCGTGAGATACATGCGCCGCTCGTCGTCCGAGCTCGTGCCGACGACGCTCACGATCTTGTTGCCCTCGACCGGCACCCTCGGAAAGTAGGCGTGCGCGTCGAGCGGCGCGCAGTTCTGCTTCTGCCAGCTCTCCAGGAAGAGCTGCTGGTACTCCTCGACGGCCGGCCCGCGCAGCTCGATGTTGGTGTCGCGCCAGCCGCTCTTCACGCTCGGAGCTCGGTCGCGACCGCCCGCGGAGCCGCTCGAGTACACGTCGCTGAAGTTGATGCCGCCACTCACGGCGACGCGGCCGTCGACAATCACCTGCTTGCGGTGATCGCGCTGGTTCGGATCGGCGACCATCCCGCGGCTCGGCAGGAGTGGATTGAACTCACAGACGTGGATCCCGGCGCCGCGCAGCCGGTCGAAGAAGTCGGACGAGGTACCGATCGAGCCGACCGCGTCGTAGAGCAGATTCACCTGCACGCCCTGTGACTGCTTGCGGATCAAGAGGTTCGAGAGCCGTTGCTCGACCTGTTGACCCTCGACGATGTAGCTCTCGATGTTCACGGTATGCCGGGCCGCGGCGATCGCGCGGAAGATCACGCGGTAGCTGGCGGGGCCATCGACGAGCAGCCGCACGCGGTTGCCGCCCACCCACGGCTCCACGGGCGAGGCGGCTTGCTGGAGGCTCCCGCTCGAATCGTGAGGCCGGGGCAGGCTCGCGCATGCCAGAGCCACGGAAGCCAGCAGCAGGGACAGGACTCGAGTCACCCCTGCCGACGAAGCAAGAGGCGGGCCATCTCCGGCAGCGCGAAAAGGTACAAAATGCCGTGAACGTCCTTGACCCGTTCCCTGCTCCCGGACACGATGGAGTCACATGCCGAGACATCCCGCTCGCGCCTTGATTTTGCTGGTTGCGGCCGCTCTGGCGGGCGCCTGTTCATCCGGTGAGCAGCTGGCTTCGGCCGAAGCCCAGGTGCCTCACTTCCGGCAGCTCATGGCAGCGCGGAGGTTCGAGGAGATCTACGAGACGGGAAGTGAAGACCTGAAGAAGGCAGGGCCGGAAGAGGGGTTCGTCAAGTTCCTGGGCGGCGTGGACGGGAAGCTCGGTGCCGCGAAAGATAGCGAGCGGACGGGCTGGAACGTCAATTTCAACGTCGCGGCAACCTATGTGACTCTTGGATTCAAGACTCACTTCGAACGGGGCGACGGTGAGGAGATCTTCGTGTACCGGGTGGCGGACAAGGAAGCTCGGCTCGTCGGCTATCACGTCACCTCGAACGCATTCGTCACGAACTAGCCTCCCACCCCGGTCACCAGCGCGAGGCGACCGCTCTGCGAGGGAAGGTCCGCTTCGCTCCGGCCCGACATCGCCAGTCACCGCCGGGCTAGCATGCGGGCATGCCGGCGAAGAGCCCGCTGCGCTTCGGCGTGGCCTACGACTTCCGCAACCCGCCCGATTCGGGGATCCCGACCCCGAAGCTCTACGCGCAGACGCTCGAGCAGGTCGGGCTCGCGGATCGGCTCGGGTTCGACCTGGTCTGGCTGACCGAGCACCACTTCGTGGACGACGGCTATCTGCCGTCGTTCACCGCGGTGGCGGGCGCGTTCGCGGCTCGCACGTCGCGCATTCGCATCTCTAGCGACGTCGCGCTCGCGCCGTTCCACCACCCGCTCCGGCTGGCCGAGGACCTGTGTGTGCTCGACAACCTGTCGGGCGGGCGCATGGAGCTGGGC
>Ga0335080_10008773_pt1 | contig 10547 bp, 7 predicted proteins | sample Lox_Sample_34_FD_206720 | JGI IMG/M metagenome (GOLD analysis project Ga0335080, IMG submission 206720) | Soil microbial communities from Loxahatchee National Wildlife Refuge, Florida, United States - Lox_Sample_3.4 | ecosystem: Environmental > Terrestrial > Soil > Wetlands | place: USA: Florida... | reverse complement strand
CCCAGAACCGGCTTCCACACCCGTGGGGGGCAGGGCCGGTGGTTCGGGGCAAGAATTTGCGCCACTCGCTGCGAGGTCTGCCGCATCCCCCGTACCGCGGCTTGGGCGAGCCCCAATCCGCGACGGAGCAGGCTCTTCTCGGCCACCGTCACCAGGCACTTGGCATAACTCCGAGGGTTCCCGATGCGCGACAACACGTGATCGTCGCACGCCATCTCGCGCTCGAACGAGAGCTGATGGTCAATCCACCATACGGCGGGATGAAAGAATAGGAGCGCGCGAATGATCTTTTGCCCAAGATTCGTCCAATCATCCCAGCGCCTTAAATGTGCGAGTTCATGGATCAGAATCGAGTTCAGTTCTTGCGGCGACAACTCGTTCACCGCCCATGCCGGAATCAGAATCATCGGTTTAAAAAAACCGATGGCTGCCGGAACGGATAGGCGTCGCGAAACGCCCACGCGTGGCGTGCGCCGCTGCTGAAATTCGCTCAAGGTGCGCTGTAACATGGGATCGAGCGAGCGCGGGTCGAGGGGGGAGTGATCGGCGCGCAGCCTGCTTAGATTCCACAGCCCTAGGGCGATTCGGCTCAATCCCAGACCGGCAATCGTCAGCCAGGCCAGAAACAGGCCCCTCGCCCAGGAACTGGGGATCACGACGGCCGACGATAAGCTCTGACGGCTTGCGAAATAGCTCGCCGCGAGACCGCTCGCGACTGGCAACACCACGATGGCAACTAGCGCCACACACCAGGCCGCAAACCGCGTGCTTGAACTCTTGCGGCCGAACATCCACAAAGAAAACCAGGTGAGGAAGGCTACGACGATGCCGTCGGGCACACCATTGAGCAAGTGCTCGGTGATCCATCCGCTCGCCTGGTAAACGTGGATCAGGCTCATTCTGACTCCTTCACCTGCAAGAACTGCCGTAGACGCTTCAACTCCTCCTCATCGATGCTACTGTCCTCGAGAATGTTCAGCAGGAGAAGGTCGCGCGAGTTGTTGAAGAAACGATGCACCAAATGACTGATCTCCGACCGGGTGGCTTCTTGCCGCTCGATGACCGGGGTATAAACGTGCGCCCGGCCATCCTTCAGGTGCTTGACGTATCCCTTCTTTTCGAGGATGCGCATGGTGGTCAGCACGGAGTTGTAGGCCAAGGCCGGCTTCGCCGGAAGCGCCTCGAGAACTTGCTGCACGGTCGAGGAACCCTTGTCCCACAGCACCTCCATGAGCCGCAGCTCAGCTTCGGTCAGAGTCGCGGATTTCGTGGGCGGCACAGCACCTCCATCTCACAAGTAGTTAGACGACCCAGCGCCGGGAATGTCAACTAAATTTTTAGTTGCACTCTCCGATGAGATGGTTGCCTGCTCAAATCTCAAGAAGCCCGGCTTCGCCCAAAGGTAACCTGCTCACCAGCGTCTTCCCTGCCTCGGTTTCAAGTTCACATCGCGAAAACCGCGGCCAGGACACCCGGTAAGCCGGGTGCATTTCGTTCGGCAGACCCGTATTAATAAGAAGAGACGATCAGCTATGATTTGCTAGCAAGCCGACGCAAGGCAGCAGGGAGACAAGGCGTAAGCATGTTTTTCAAGCAGGTTGTGTGCATTTTGTTGCTCTTGGGAACGATCCCAGCAGGGGCTCAAGTTGCCGGCGTCGCGCCCTCCATTCCAGATACGACCTTGGCCATCAACTCGCCGACGCCGCTGTCCGAGCGGGTGGTGCACTACGAGATCGATGCCAAGTACGATCGCGAGAAGCACGTCCTCGACGCCACGGAAACCCTGACCTACCACAACCTCACCGGGCAGGAGCTGGACACATTCCCTTTTCATCTTTATTTGAATGCTTTTCAGCCAGCCTCCAGCTGGGTACGCGAGGCCAAGCGCGAGGAAACGCCGGGCGGGGTGTTCGCGCAGTGGGATCCCCAGAACTACGGAGCGGTTGAGATCAAAAAATTTGAGGTCGTCGATCAGGGCGATCTTGCGTCGCAGTTGGAGTTCGTTCATCCCGACGATGACAACCAGGAGGATAAGACGGTTGTCCAGGCGCGCCTCCCCCAGCCCATTCCGCCGAACGGGTACGTCCAATTCAAGATCCGGTTCCACGACCAGTTTCCCGAGACCCTCGCACGCACCGGCTGGAACCGCGATTCCGTGCTAGGTGGGCAATGGTTTCCCAAGGTTGGGGTTTGGTGGCATGGGGCGTGGAATTGCCACCAGTTTCACTACGACACCGAGTTCTTCGCCGATTTTGGCGTCTATGACGTGAAGCTCACCCTGGCCCAGAACGAAGTGGTCGGTGCCAGCGGAGTTGAGCTTGACACGGTCAACAATCGAGACGGCACCAAGACCGTCACCTACCACGGCGATGACATTCACGACTTCGCCTGGACGGCGAGTCCACACTTCAAAGATTATTACGACACCTTCCAGGGCAGCCTGGGGCCGGTGAAGATCCGCATCATGCTGCAACCTTCTCACTGGAGCCAAGCCGAACGGCATGACCGGATTGTCAAAGAAACCATGGAGCGCTTCGAAACGTGGTACGGGCCCTATCCGTACAAGACCTTGACCGTAGTCGATCCCGAACCTGGCTCGGAGGCGGGCGGCATGGAATATCCGACCTTCATAACCGGCGATGCTGCCTGGTTCTGGCCGAAGGGTTACCTCGAAACCGAGGTGGTCGTGTCGCATGAATTCGGGCACCAATATTGGTACGGGATGGTGGCGACCAATGAATTTGAAGATGCCTGGATGGACGAGGGCATCAACACCTATACGGAAATCAAGGTAATGGACTCCATCTTCGGCCCCAGAACCTCGGTCATCAATTTGCCGGGTGCTACCCTCGGAGACAGCGAAGAGCAAAGGCTCTCTTATCTCGGAGTAGCCGATCTTGATCCCATAACGCGCTATGGCTGGCAATATGCCGACAGCGCCTCCTACGGAGGCATCACGTACGGCAAAACCGGTTTGGTTTTACTTACCCTGGAGAACATGCTGGGCGAAAACACCATGCAGCGGGCCATGCAAACATATTTCATGCGCTACCGTTTTACCCACCCAACCAAGGAAGACTTCCTGAAGACCATAGAAGAAGCATCCGGCAAAGACCTACGCTGGTACTTTAACCAGGCGGTCGATGGCACGCAGGTCCTGGATTATGAGGTCTTCAAAGTCCGCTCCTATCCCGTCGACTGGTACGAGCATAAGTTGACAGAGAAAAAGGGGCAGACCGAATACGTTTCGAATGTGTGGATTCATCGCAAGAACGATTTCGTTTTCCCCGTAGACCTCGATGTGAAGTTCGATAACGGTGAGACGATCCGCGAGCGCTGGGATGGCAAGGACCGCTGGGCGAGATACACCTACCAAAAAAAGGCGCAGATCGCCTCGGTTGAGATTGACCCGGAACACCGGATCGAGTTCGATCGCAACAACTTCAATAACAGCTACATCGTCAAAGCCGTGAAGGCCCCGGCGCGGAAACTGGTAAATTATTGGACGTTCTGCAGCCAGCTCTTGGCCCAATTGCTGGCCTGGTGGATGGTTTAAGAACTAGCTTTGACCGCTCAAGACTGAGAACGAGAGGACCAACGTTGGCGGATAAGACCAGCCTAATTTCGGCGAGCACATGCATCCTGAGTGCCGGCAAGCGATACATCCTATGGTTTTATCTGCTGAACTTGGCATTCGCCTGGTTGGGGGCGGCGGCCTTCAGCAAGAGCGCCCATGGCATCTTGGACCACAGCCTGTACGCCGACCGGGTGCTCCACGGCTTGGACCTCGGAGTACTCGAGGAGATGATCGGGCGTCCCGAATTCGGACCTCGTCGCAGTTCCGAGGCACCGGCTTTGAGCTTCGCGTTTCTGTTCCTTCTGGCCAGTCTTCTATTCGTGCCGGGAGTGCTGCTCGGCTATTCTTCCGATCATCGCATCTCGCGCGAGGAGTTCTTCCGCACCTGTGGACGCAACGTTTGGCGATTTGTGCGGCTGGCGGTGGTTTTTGCCCTCATCGCAGGAATCGTGACCGGCATCGGTTCCCTCATGCAGGGCGCCGGAATGAACGCCCTCGATACCTCTTCGCAAGACGACCGTCGGCTCGCTCTGGTCGAATGGCTGAGCCTGGGCTTGATGTTTCTTTTCTTGACGGTGATGCGGATTTGGTTCGACCTGGCCGAAACCGACGTGGTGTTGCGCGAGCGGCCGGCGGTTCGCGGGTCCATTCTATGGGCGTTTCGCGCTATCCTAAGCAACTTCTTTCCTCTGCTCGCAGCTTATCTCCTCGCCGCCATCACGGCGGCGGTAATCTTGCTGGCGGGAATTTTTCTTTGGCACCTTGTGCTGCCGCCCCAGAGCGTGGTGGGAGCATTTCTCGTCAGCCAGGTCACGCTGGTGCTGCTGCTGGCGGCGCGTTTCTGGCAAAGGGCGATCGCCGTGGCCTTCTATCAGCGGATCTCGACGGAGCGTGCGCTCCCCTTGTTCGCGACCGTCCGCGTGCCGGTAACCCAGGCCCCATAACTCGACGCTCAAGCCGAGATCACGACCACCCGCCGAAAATCAATGGCCAGTTCTTCAAACGTTTACTGATTGACCATACAGGATTCGCTGTATGCGATACGCACTGCAATCGGGGGTATAAAGGGCCTTGCAAGTTTGTGGCTTGGTGCTCTTTGCTCGGTTGCTGAAAACGTCCGAATCGACTCCAGGAGGGCGTTCGCCGATGGGTCATCGAAGTCGACACGTGCTGCGTAGCTCAGCGGCTGCCGTTCAAGCGGAGAATTTCCTGGACGGCCCAGAACTTATATTCCTCGACCCTGTGGCGGCGACGGGCGGCCAGGGCAGCGATTTGCTCAATCTCGTGCGGGAAGCCATCTTCGTCCTGAACAACGAAGGCATGATTGTCTTTTGGAATCGCGGTGCAGAACAACTCTATGGCTGGAGCTGTTCGGAGGCCATCGGCAGGTCTCCCATCGAGCTGCTGAAGACCGAACTGCCGCGTCCCCTGAACCAGATCGAGAATATTTTGCGGAGCGACCTCTACTGGGATTGCGAACTCAGACAGACCACCAAGCAAGAGCAACGCGTGACCGTGGCCAGCCGATGGGCGCTCTGGCGGGACGAAGCGGACCGCATTTGCGGCCGCTTCCAACTCGACACCGATATCACCCGCCGCAAGCAGATTGAAAACGAATTGCGGGTGCTTTCCGGGCGCCTGCTCAGCTTGCGCGATGAAGAACGCCGCCGGCTGGCCCGGGACTTGCACGACAGTGTCGGCCAGTTGCTGGCGGGCGCAGCCATGAATCTGACTATGGTCGAACGCAAGCTTTCCCTCACCGACCCAGCCAGCTTGCAATGGCTGAAGAATCTGGGCAGCCTGCTCGAGCAAAGCGTCAAAGAAGTTCGCACCATGTCGTATCTTCTGCATCCTCCCCTGCTGGACGAGGTCGGATTGCCCTCCGCCCTGGAGTGGTATGTTTCGGGCTTTTCCGAACGCAGCCAGATCAAAGTGGCGCTCGAACTGCCTGAAAATCTGGGTCGCCTGCGGCACGACGTCGAGCTCGCCTTATTCCGGATTGTGCAAGAGGCGCTGACCAACGTTCATCGCCATTCCGAAAGCCCCACCGCCAAGGTCACTCTTTCGAAGACGCCCGGACAGGTTCGATTGAAAGTCGAGGACCGCGGCAAGGGAATGGAAATGCCGCTCGACCACGGGGACAACGAAGAACGCCCGGTGCTCGGCGTAGGCATCAGCGGAATGCGGGAACGGGTGAGGAACCTGGGCGGTCAAATGCAACTTCGCTCGGGAAGCTGGGGCACCGAGCTCGAAATCCTGCTTCCGATTGCCGAAGCCATGTCGGCCCAGGGCTCGCGGTAACGAGAGCAGCCGATCGCGCCCCCGCCACGCTCACTCGGGAGGAGGCTCGGGCTCAGCCGAGCCGTCGGCCCGAGGATCCGAACCCCCATAGTTGAGCTTGGTTTTGCCGTCGTGCATTACCGCCTGGCCCCGGCCCATGGAGCTCGAATACTCTCGCTCGACATCGAACTGGTGTCCCATCGCCGAGAGCTTTTCGATCACATCGGCTTTCACCCGGGATTCGATCACCACATGGCAGCCTCGCTTAGGACTGACGGTAAAGCGTGGATTCTCCAAGGCTGCCTGCAGGTTCATCCCATAGTCGGCGAGGTTCGACACGAATTGGGCATGGGCTACCGGCTGGTTGGGTCCTCCCATAATGCCAAACCCGATGTGCCGGTCGCCACGTTCCATGAAGGCCGGAATGATGGTGTGAAACGGACGCTTGCGGGGGGCAAGCACATTGGGAGAGGAGGGATCGAGCGAGAACAGCCCGCCCCGGTCTTGCAGGACGAATCCCATGCCCCCGACGGTAATTCCCGAACCGAACATTTCATAATTGCTCTGAATCAGGGAAACGATGTTGCCCTGGCGGTCGACCACCGAGAGATAGGTGGTGTCGCTCCCTGGCGGCTTGCCGGAGGTAACGTCGCAATGGGCCGCGGAGGGGCTGATCAATTTCGCGCGCTCCTGGGCGTACGCTTTCGACAACAATCCTTCGACCGGGACAGGATGAAAACGCGGATCGGCGTTGTAGCGATAAAGATCGGCGTAGGCGAGCTTCATGGCTTCGATCTTCTTGTGCAGTTCGGGAACGCTCGACGGGCCCTCGGGTGAAGCCGGTGAGGTCTCCATGAGATTGAGCATCTCAAGCGCCGCCATGCCCTGGCCATTGGGAGGAAGCTCATAAATCGTCCAGCCGCGATAGGTGGTCGAGACCGGAGTCACCCATTCAGGGGAGAATTCGGCCAAATCATCGGCGGCCATGGTGCCCCCGAACGATTCGGAAGTAGCCAAAATGGCGCGCGCGACTTCACCTTTGTAGAAGGCATCGGGTCCTCCGTCGGCCACACTGCGCAAGGCTTTGGCCACATCAGGATTGCGGAATACCGCTCCGAGCGCCGGAGCTTTCCCCTCGGGTAAGAACACGCGGCGGCTCTCCGGATTCTGCGAGATCCACTCGGTGGCGCCTTCCCAATAGTCGTGAATCACCTCCGGCACGGGATAGCCTTTATCGGCGTAGAAGATGGCCGCACGAAAAAGATCCTTCCAGGGCAACCGCCCAAAACGCTGATGCAGAGCGCCCCAACCGGCCACGGCGCCCGGAACGGTCACCGCATCGATGCCGGCCTGCGGCATGGAGCTGGCGCCTTTGGCTTGGAGGCGCTTGAGGGTGAGTCCGCGCGGGGCCCACCCGCTCGAATTGATGCCATACAGCTTTCCGCTTTCCGCCTCCCAATAGATGGCAAACAGATCCCCGCCCATGCCGCACATCATGGGCTCGGTAACGCCGAGCACGGCATTCGCGGCAATCGCCGCATCCACGGCCGATCCGCCGCGAGCCAGGATTTGGGCGCCGGCCACCGAAGCCTGGACATGGCTGGTGGCCACGATGCCGTAACGCGAGATCACCATGGAGCGGGCGTGCGAGCGCTCCTGGCCAAAGGCGGAACGATGGAAGAGCAAGACCACCAGCGAGACCAGCAACACACGCATAGGCAACCTCGCGGAACTGGAATTCTCATCGCCGGCGCGCTGGGTGTCAAGGCACAACAACTTGCTGAAACCTTCTCGTTCCTGGCAGCATCTGTGAGGGATTCCCGGCGCTCGGGAAAAAACCACCCATGGCTGCTGCCTCGGCACCCGCGACGCTGCCCAAGAATCCCTGGTTCATTGCAATCTCAGTCATGCTGGCCACGTTCATGGAGGTGCTCGACACCTCGATTGCGGCCGTAGCCTTGCCCTACATAGCCGGAAGTCTTTCCGCCAGCAACGATGAAGCAACTTGGGTACTCACCAGTTACCTGGTGGCCAACGCCGTGGTGCTTCCCGCCAGCAGCTGGTTCTCCCTTCGCTTCGGCCGCAAGCGGTTTCTGGTGACCTGCATTATCATCTTCACAATCTCATCCTTCCTCTGCGGCGCCGCCCCGAGCCTAGCCTTTATTCTCCTCGCCCGCGCCGTCCAGGGTGCGGGAGGAGGCGCCTTGCAGCCCTTATCCCTGTCGATCCTGCTCGAGAGCTTTCCCGCCGACAAGCGTGGCTTGGCGGCGGCCGTGTTTGCCCTCGGCGTGGTTGTTGCCCCGGTACTCGGCCCCACGCTTGGGGGCTGGCTCACCGACACCTACTCTTGGCGCTGGGCGTTCTACATCAATATCCCCGTCGGTATATTCGCGGTGTTCATGATTCTCCGCTATGTGGAGGATCCGCCTTACATCAAAGATGCAAAGCCGGGAAAACTGGACGGAATCGGGCTGGGCCTGCTGGCCATTTGGCTGGGATGCTTGCAGATAATTCTCGACAAAGGACAGGAAGATGATTGGTTCGGGGCGACCTGGATCCGTTGGGCCAGTCTGATTCTGGTGGTCTGTCTGGTGGGCTTCCTGATTCGCCAGTTTCGCCACGACAAACCGCTCGTCGATCTGCGGGTTTTTAAGCACCGTAACTTTACTTTGGGATGTTTACTGATCGGCATGTTTGGCGCCGCTCTCTACGGGCTGGTCACTCTGTTGCCGCTCTTTTACCAGGAATTGCTGGGTTACACGGCGCTAGCTGCAGGCTGGGCGGTTAGCCCTCGCGGGATCGGAGCGATTTTGGCCATGCCGATCATCGGCGTTTTAACCGCGAAAATCGATAACCGATGGCTCATTATCGCCGGCTTTTTATTGTTTGCCATCAGCAGCCTGCGCTTTGGCCAGGCGACCCTCGAGATTTCGCAGTGGAGCTTTATCTGGGCGATTATCGTGAGCGGCTTCGGTTCCGGCTGCGTCTTTGTCCCGCTTTCTACGATGACCGTGGCCGGGCTTAAGAACGAGGAAATCGGCAATGCCAGCGGACTGTACAATTTGCTGCGCAATATCGGAGGCAGCGTGGGGATCGCCGTGGTCAACACCTTGGTTGTCCGCCGCGAGCAGCTGCATCGCACCGAGCTTGTGCATTCACTCGCTCCCGGCAGCGTAACCTTAGTCGGCAGATTGCACGCCCTGCAGCAGCTTCTGCAGGCGCAAGGAGCCTCGGCTTCGCTGGCTCTCGACCGGGCTCATGGTTTGATCAACGAGGCGCTGAATCGGCAGGCACGCCTTTGGTCGTATGTGGATGATTTCCGCTACATGGCCCTGCTGTGCTTTGCCTGTATCCCGTTCGCGCTTGCCATGAAGAAAACCGTGGGCCGAGGCGGGATCAGCGCCGGTCACTAGGTCAAGGTGCTTGGCCGTGGCCGGCGTCGCCGCGCTGGTTCGCCGGCGATTCGGTTGTTTGAATAGCACTGCCTCTCGTTCTCGGACGGAAGCATGCATGCCGCACTCCTTGACGCGCCCGCGAAGATTTCCCAGCAGCCGTTACGGATAGCGGAGGTCCCCGCTCCGTCTTTGAGTCCCGGACATGTCCTGCTGCGGGTTCGCGCCTGCGGTGTGTGCCGCACCGACTTGCATATCGTCGAAGGCGAATTGCCGCCGCGCCGCCAGAGCCTGATTCCAGGTCACCAGATTGTGGGAGACATCATCGACGGCGGGCGGCCGGATCTGCCGCTCGGCATGCGCGTTGGCGTGTCCTGGATGGGCGGGGTCGACGGCACGTGTTGGTACTGCCGATCAGGCCTCGAGAACTTGTGCGACTCTCCCAGCTTCACCGGCTACACCGTCAACGGCGGATATGCGGAGTGCGCGTTGGCACGCGCCGATTTTATTTACCCCTTACCGGCATCGCTCGACGATCTGCATGCCGCTCCCCTCCTCTGCGCCGGCATCATCGGGTTCCGCAGCCTGCGAGTGGCGCAGGTCGCGTTGGGAGAGCGGGTGGGGCTATTTGGCTTCGGTGCGTCGGCGCATTTGGTCATCGCCGTTCTCCAGTCCTGGAACTGCAAAGTCTATGTTTCCACCCGGGGAGAGTCTCATCAGCGGCTGGCTTCCTCTCTGGGAGCGGATTGGGTCGGAAGCGAACACGATCAACCGCCCGTCGAGCTCGATCGCGCCATCACCTTTGCGCCTAGCGGAGAGGTGGTGATTGCGGCGCTCTCCAGCCTGCGCAAGGGCGGTGTGGTGGCCATTAACGCCATTCATCTCGACCGCATTCCGCAGTTTGATTACGACCGGCTGCTGTGGGGCGAACGCCAGCTTCGCAGCGTAGCCAACATGACGCGGGCCGATGCACGGGACTTCCTGGATATTGCCGGGAAAATCGGCTTGAAGCCGAAAGTCACGGTGTTCTCGCTTGCCCAGGCGAACGAAGCGCTGGCGGCGGTGAAGAACGACGCGATTGACGGTGCGGCGGTGATCGTTCCCTGAGGCCCCGCCAGCCGGATCCGCTTTGGGAAAAAACACAAAAGGCGCCCCGGACTCTAAAGTCACAGGACGCCTGAACAGCCCTCCCCCAGAACTGCTCAGTGATGAAAGTAAACCGACCAGCAGAGGACGTAAAGGGCACGACTGTGCCATCGCCTTAGCCGAACAGTGCCAACCGCCTACCCGGAAGCCCA
>Ga0335080_10008772_pt1 | contig 10547 bp, 11 predicted proteins | sample Lox_Sample_34_FD_206720 | JGI IMG/M metagenome (GOLD analysis project Ga0335080, IMG submission 206720) | Soil microbial communities from Loxahatchee National Wildlife Refuge, Florida, United States - Lox_Sample_3.4 | ecosystem: Environmental > Terrestrial > Soil > Wetlands | place: USA... | reverse complement strand
CCGCCGCCGACCGGAGATTTCCTGCGCTCGAGCCCCGGGGACGGCGTGCCGCTAGCCGCGGCACCGTCGTTTCCACCGATCACGTGGTTCAGACGGCCGCCGAAAAATCCCAGTTGCACCTCTCGGGAGCCATCGCGGTCGAGATGGAGGCAGCGGGAGTCGCGGAGCGGGCCGCGCAGCATGGATTGCCGTTTTTCTGTATTAAAGCCGTGACCGATCTGGCGAGCGAAGATATGGCGAATGATTTCAATTCTGCCCTGCGGCCCGACGGGCACTTCGCTACAATGGATATTCTTAGCAGTTCATTGCGACAGCCTATGACCCGCATACCGGAACTGATCCGGTTGCGGAAGCGCTGTGCCCGGGCCGCCCTGTCATTGGGAGAGTTTATTGCCGACTGCCGATTTTGAATTGAGCGCCGTTCCTCAAACCATGCACGCAGCGGTCTATCGCGGCGGCAGTGTCGTCGATGTCGAGGAGATTCCCACTCCCACGATAGGGCCGGGAGAAATCCTCCTGCAGGTGGAGGCATGCGGGATCTGCCACACCGACCTGAAGAAGATCGAGCACAACCTGCTGGCTCCTCCGCGTATCTTCGGGCATGAGACGGCCGGAGTAATCGCGGCAGCCGGTTCGGGCGTAACGAAGTTTCGTGCGGGCGATCGCGTAGTGGCGTTCCATCATGTCCCGTGCGGCAAGTGCTTCTATTGTCATCGTAAGATATACGCGCAGTGCGCGACATACAAGAGAGTTGGGATCACGGCGGGATTCGAACCCGCGGGCGGGGGCTTCGCGCAGTACGTGCGAGTGATGGATTGGATCGTGGACTCGGGAGTAGAAAAAATTCCGGACCACATTTCATTCGAGCGCGCCACTCTGGTGGAGCCGCTGAACACCTGCCTGAAGGCCGTCGTCCAGTGCGATCCTCAGCCCGGGGATTTCGTGGTGGTTCTCGGCCAGGGACCGATCGGGCTGATGTTCACCATGCTGGTGGCACGCACGGGCGCGGCCGTGGCTGCCACCGACACGATCGGCGCCCGGCTGGCGCTGTCGTCGCGGTGCGGCTCTCACTTTGCGTGGGACCCGCGATCGGTGGACGTGGCGGCTGAGGTCAAGCGGCGCACCGAGGGGCGGGGCGCGGACCTGGTGATTGTGGCGGCGTCGGTGCCGGGAATCGTGGAGCAGGCGATCGCGTGTTCGCGGCCGGGCGCGCGCATTCTGCTGTTTGCGCAGACATCCGCCACGGAGCGAATCGAAGCCTCAGGCGCCGACATCTGTGTAGGTGAACGGACGCTATTCGGGTGCTATAGTGCTTCAATAGATCTGCAGAAAGAATCGGCAAGGCTGGTTTTCAGCGGTGAGATACCCGTCGAAGAACTGATCTCTCACCGGCTGCCCTTGGTTAAAATCCGTTCAGGATTTGAATTAGCATTGCATCCAGGACCTAAATCGTTGAAAATAATCGTTCAGCCACAGAGGTGGTCATAAGTGAATAGCCACATGATGGCTGCTGTGCTTTACGGAAAAGAGCATCTGCAAGTAGAGCCGGTAGCCGTTCCCACAATCGGTAGCGGTGACATTCTCGTACGAGTGAAAGTGGCGCTGACCTGCGGTACGGACGTAAAGGTGTTCCGTCGCGGATATCACGCCCGGATGATCGTGCCCCCGGCCGTGTTCGGGCACGAGCTGGCCGGCGATGTAGTCGCGGTAGGCGAGGGTGTCAGGAGATTCTCTATCGGGCAGCGCGTGGTGGCGGCCAATTCCGCTCCCTGCGACGATTGCTATTTCTGCAAGCGGGACCTGCAAAACGTTTGCGAGGATCTGCTCTTCAACAACGGCGCTTACGCGGAGTATATTCGCATCCCAGCCCGGATCGTCGAACGCAATACATATTTAATTCCGGAGGGCGTGGGTTACCAGGATGCGGCATTGATCGAACCGCTGGCGTGCGTGGTGAAGGGATTTGAAGACTCGGCTCCGCGCGCGGGAGATTCGGTGGCAATCATCGGGCTCGGTCCCATCGGGCTGATGTTCGTCAAGCTGGCGAAGCTGGCCGGCTGCCGGGTGGTGGCCGTGGGCAGGCGGCAGACGCAGTTGGATCGCGCCGCCGCGCTGGGCGCCGACGATCTGGTGGTGGCCGGCGAGCACGGCGATCCGGTGCAGGCGATCCGGGCCATGACGCAAGGCCGCGGCGTAGACGCGGCCATCGAAGCAGTCGGGAAGCCGCAGACGTGGCAGTGGGCCGTGAACATGGTGCGGCGCGGCGGCACCGTGAATTTCTTCGGCGGATGCCCCAACGACAGCAAAGTCAATCTCGACACCGCGCTGCTGCACTACTCCGAAATCACCTGCAAGGCCAGTTTTCACCACACTCCGGCTTACATTCAGAAGGCCCTGGACCTGGTCTGCGCCGGCCACATCACTGCCGGCTTCTTCGTAAACCGGGAAGAGCCCCTGGCGAACCTGCTGGAAGTGATGCGCCACCTGATGAGCCACAACGGCCATCTCAAAACTGCGATCGTGCCATAAATGCTTGCGCCGGCCGAGTTCGTAAAATCGCCGGAAGCGCTTCAGAGAACCTACACCAGCGAAGAAGGCTGCGCGTACACCCGCTGGCTTGCCACGCACCATTACGAGAACTTCCACGTGGTGAGCTTTCTCCTGCCCAAGCGCCTGCACCAGGATTTCTATAATGTCTACGCCTATTGCCGCTGGGCGGACGATCTGGGCGACGAGATCGGCGACACGGCCGAAAGCCTGCGCCTGCTGGAATGGTGGCGCGGTGAACTGGACGGCATGTACGCCGGCCGGGCACGGCATCCCGTGTTTGCGGCCCTCCGGCGCACGGTGGAGGAATACGCCATCCCGCGCGAGCCGTTCACCGACCTGCTCGATGCCTTCGTGCAGGACCAGACGGTGACGCGCTACCGCGATTGGGACGGAGTCTTCGGCTACTGTCGCAACTCTGCGAACCCGGTGGGCCGGCTGGTGCTGTACCTGTGCGGCTACTCCGATGCGGCGCGGCAGCGGCTCAGCGACGCCACGTGCACCGCGCTGCAGCTTGCCAACTTCTGGCAGGATGTCACGATTGACCTGCTCAAGGACCGCGTATACATTCCATTGGAGATCATCGAGCGCCACGGGTACTCGCTCGACGAGCTTTTCGCCCGGCGGTTCACACCCGCGTTCCGCGAGGTGATGCGGGAGATTGTCGCGAAGGCCCGCGATCTGTTTTCCGAGGGGCTGCCGCTTTCGAAAATGGTCGACCGGCGCCTGGCGATCGATCTGGACCTTTTCAGCCGCGGCGGCATGCGCGTGCTGGACAAGATCGAGCAGCAGGGCTACGACGTACTGCGCGCGCGGCCGGCGATTTCGAAGGTGGAGCGCGTGGGACTGCTGCTGGGATCGCTGGCCCGGGTGGCCTTCGCGGCGCGGGCGGCGTGATGATCACGGTCGAGGAGTCGTACCAGTATTGCCTGAAGGTGGCGCGCACGCGCGCCAAGAACTTCTACTACTCGTTCGTGCTGCTTTCGCGGCAGCAACGGAAGGCGATGTGCGCCATCTACGCGTTCATGCGATACTGCGACGACCTGAGCGACGAACCCGGGGCGTCGCGGGCGGCGGTCGATCGCTGGCGCGCGGAACTCACGGAGGCGCTGGAGGGCCGCTTCAGCGAGCACCCGGTGTGGCCGGCGTTCCACCACACGGTCCGGCGGTTCGGCATCCCGCACGAGTATTTTCACCAGATGATCGACGGCATCGCCAGCGACCTGGAACCGAAGCGGATCGAGACGTTCGAGGAGTTGTACGGCTACTGCTACCGCGTAGCATCGGTGGTGGGGCTGACCATCATCCACATTTTCGGCTTCGACACGCGCAGCGCGCTGCCGCTGGCCGAGAAGTGCGGCGTGGCGTTCCAACTCACCAACATTCTGCGCGACATCCGCGAAGACGCCGAGCGGGGCCGCATCTACATTCCAGCGGACGACCTGCGGCGGTTCGGCGTAACGGAGGAGGATCTGCGCGCGGGCCGGCGGGACGAGGCGTTTCTCCGGCTGATGCGTTTCGAAGCCGCGCGGGCGCGGGCCTATTACAACGAGTCGGCGCCGCTGCTGGAACTGATCCACCCGCGCAGCCGGTCGTCGCTGCTGGCTCTCGTGTCCATCTACTCGCGCCTGCTGGAGCGGATCGAAGGCAAGAATTACGACGTGTTTTCGTCGCGCGTGCGGCTAAGCCTGTTTGAGAAGAGCTGGATCGTGGTGCGGGCCATGGTAGGTTGAAACACATGACCATCCGCGGCGGCTGGTTTTTTCTGCCCATCGTTCTCTCCGCCCAGTCGACCACGGTTACAGATAACCCCGCGGTCCGGATCATCAGCGCGGTGGACCGTCCACACGAGGCGACGCCGCCGCACAAGCACGACTACAATCGCGTGATGATCTACCTGGACGACGGCGACCAGGACATCACCATCGGCGGCAACGTGGAGCATCATCATTGGAAGGCGGGGGAGGTCGTTTGGAGCCCGGCCGGACCGATGCACGTGAGCGAGAACGTGGGTCCGGCCAACCTGCGGATCGTGGAGATCGAGATCAAGAAGGCCGCGCCGGCCGACCCTCCGAAACGCGATCCCAGGCTGGACCCCCTGGCGGTGGACCGCGCGCACAATACCCTGATCTTCGAGAACGAGCAGGTGCGCGTTTTCCGCAACAAGCTGCCTGCCGGAGCTCGCGAGAAGTGGCACGAGCATGCCGGCGCCGGGCGGGCGGTGGTGCTGCTGGCGCCGATCGCGGCGCGCGTGGAGGAGGCCAATCGAGAAGCCTCACCGATGAACGGCGCAGCCGGAGAGGTATTCTGGCGCGAGGGCGGGGCGAAGCATCGCGGGACCAACATCGGCTCGCGGGAAAGCGAAATGGTGCTGGTCGAGGTGAAGTAGGACGGCAGGAAGGTCTCGTTCACCGCGGAGACGCACAAACCAGAGGGCAGCGACGGGAAACAGGCGCTGACGCTAGCGAGATCTGCTGCGGCCGGAGCGGCCTATTTCGCGGCCTTGCGCTTGAACAAGCCTTTCTTTTGCTGAGAGCCGATGATGTTGCGGATGAAATCGACCTCCTCCTGCTTGTAGGGCGTGCCGTCTTTGCGGAAAATGTCGTGGAACCAGAGCGGCGGCTCGGCGGAGGTGTAGGGCTTCTGCCAGGAGTCCCAAGGGAAGATGGTCTGCGTCTTGCCCGAGACGAATCCCCAGTTGATGGCAGCTACCTTGTACTGCTTGGCGATGGGCAGAATGCCCTGGAACGTGCTGCCGCGCGGACGCGCCATGTACTCGGTGCATAGAATGGGCCGGTGGAATGCCATCAGCCACTTGACGCGTTTCTCGAACTCCTGCGGCGGATCGTAGCTGTGGAAGGAGATCACGTCGCTCTGCTCGATCTGAGTCTTCTGGATCGGGGTGAGCTTGTCCGCACTGGACCAATCGCCGGCCCAAACCCCGCTGGTCACCGGCTGAATGGGATCCATGTCGTGCGCCCAGCCAAACACTTTGGGTAAGAGCGCCTGCACCAGCTCTTTCTTGTTCACGGGATCGAGCTTGTGGTATTCGGGGTTGTTCTCGTTGTCGGGCTCGTTCCACAGGTCCCAGGCGAGAACGCGGCGGTCGTACCGGTAGGCCCCGATCACGCCCTGCACGTACTGGCGCAGGCGATCGTACTCGGCGGGATTCGGCAGGACGGCTGCGCCCGGGCTCTGCACCCAGCCGGAGTTGTGCACGCCGGGGCGCGGCGGCCGCTGCGTCCCCATCTGAGGGAACGGGTCCCAGACCGAATCGAAGAGAACGAAGATGGGCTTGATTTTGCGGCGGTCGCAGATGCCGAGGAAGCGGTCGATGCGGCGCTGATAGGCGGCGGCGTCCTGCTTCCAGGGCAGGTCGTGGAGGAAGACGCGCATGGTATTCATGCCGATGTCTTCCGCCCAGCCCAGCTCGGTTTCGATCCAGACCGGATCGAAGGTCTCCTGCTGCCACATCTCGAGCTGATTGATGGCGGTGGCGGGGATGTAGTTGGCGCCGACCAGCCAGGGCTGTTTGGCGTACCAATCGTTGGCAGCCTTCTCGGCCCAGCGGGGCGCCTGGGCGCAAAGCGATCCCGCAAGGGTCAGGACGATCAGGAAAAATCTCATTTTCTACGATGATAGCCTGTCACGGAGGCCTTCAGTCCGGTGATGCTATCCTGAATAGAGCACACCTTGAAAATCGGTTTTGTCAGCCTGGGCTGCCCCAAAAATCTGGTCGACAGCGAAGTCATGATGGGTCAACTTGTGGCCAAGGGCCACGAGCTGACGCCCCATCCGGACCAAGCGGACGTTCTGGTGGTCAATACCTGCAGCTTTATCGACCCGGCCAAGAAGGAATCGGTGGACACGATCCTGGAGATGGCGGAATACAAGAAGATCGGCCGGGCGAAGAAACTGATCGTGGCCGGGTGCCTGGTGGAGCGCTACCGCGGGGACATCCGCAAGGAGCTGCCGGAGGTGGACGCCATCATCGGAACCAACGAGCTGGACGGAATCGTGGCGGCCTGCGAGGGGATGGAGCCCGGCACCGATCCGCTGCAGCCGTATTTGTATCACGATCTCACGCCGCGGGTGCTCTCCACGCCGCGCCAGTTCGCATACGTGAAGATCGCGGAGGGGTGCGATCATCCGTGCACGTTCTGCGTGATCCCGCAGTATCGCGGGGCGTTCCGCAGCCGCCGGTTCGAATCCGTGATCCGGGAGGCGGAGCGTCTCTTCGCGCAGGGAGTACGCGAGATCAACCTCATCGGGCAGGACACGACCTGCTACGGGGAAGATCTCGGAATCGCGCACGGGCTCGCGCACCTGCTGGCGCGGCTGGCGAGGATCGAGACGGCGAGCGAGAAATGGATCCGCTTCCTCTACGCCTATCCGAACAAGGTGACGCAGAGGCTTCTGGACACGATGGCGGAGCATCGGGCGGCCCTCGCGCCCTATATCGATATGCCGCTCCAGCACGCCAGCGCAGCGGTGTTGAAGCGCATGAAGCGCGGCGCTTCGGGAGACATCTTCCTGCGCCTGATCGAGCGCATCCGCGGGACCGTCCCGGGAGTGGCGATTCGAACCAGCTTCATCGTCGGATTCCCCGGTGAATCCGCGCAGGATTTCGAGGAGCTTTGCCAGTTTGTGCAAGCGGCGCAGTTCGACAACCTGGGCGTGTTCACCTATTCCGACGAGGACACCAGCGCCAGCTACGCGCTGGACGGCAAGGTGGACGGGCGGACCATTCAGAATCGCAAGCGCCGCCTGATGGCCATTCAGCGCAAGATTTCGCGCGCGCGGAACCGGGGGCTGGTTGGCAGCGTGACGCCGGTCCTGGTTTCGGGGGTGTCCGACGAGACCGACCTGCTGTGGGAGGGCCGCATGCCTACGCAGGCGCCGGAGATCGACGGCGTCGCGCTGATCAACGACGTGGAAGGCGCCCCGCCCGTGCCGGGCGAGATCCGGCGCCTGCGGATTACGGACGCTCAGGATTACGACGTGATCGGCACGCTGCTGCCGCCCAGCGAGTCCGCGCCACGCTTCGCGCCGCCGGGGCTCGTCAACATCGCTGCTCCGCTGGCGGTATGATCCGATGTCCCATCTGCAAGAAAGAGGTCGCGCCCGGCGGCCCCGATTTTCCGTTTTGCAGCGAACGCTGCCGCACGATCGATCTGGGCAACTGGGCATCGGAGAAGTACAAGATCTCCACCGCGGCGCCTCCGCCCGAGCCGCAGGATGACGAAGAGTAAGCTCGCGGTTCTTCTGGCCACGTGGTTCGGCTGCGGCTACTCCCCGGCAGCGCCCGGGACCGCAGGCTCGCTGGCGGCGCTGGCGCTGGGTGTCGTGCTTCACGAGTTTCTGGGCCTCGCGGGATGGCACTTCCTTGTGCTGGCCGCGATCCTCCTGATCCCCGCCGTGTGGGCGGCGGGGGTTACGGCAAACCTCAAAGGCCTCAAAGATCCGCAGATCGTGGTGATCGACGAAGTCATCGGGCAGTGGATCGCGCTAGCCGGCGCGCGGCACCTGAACTGGGCAGGCTACATCGCCGCGCTTGCGCTTTTCCGCCTGTTCGACGTGTGGAAACCGCCCCCTGTGCGGCAGCTCGAGGCCCTCCCGGGCGGGCTCGGCATCAACGCCGACGACGTGATGGCGGGCATCTACGCCGCACTTGTGTTATTCGCGGCGGGATGTTTCAATCTCTATTAGCATGCCTATTCGGAAATCATCCGACCCCAGGCCTCAGATTTCCCGTGTCAGCCCCCACGCAGCCATCGCAGGCGGCGAATTGCAGATTCAGGGGAAGGGTTTCGCGAAATCTGAGCGGCCGCGAGTGACCATCGGAGACATCGGCGCGCCGGTGATCATCGGTTCGGATTCGCTGGTGATCGCGCGCGTTCCCGAGGGGGCCAGCGATGGCGAACTGGTGGTGGAAAGCGGTTCCCAGTCGAGCGAAAGCTGGGCCTGCGACATCGGCGTCCTGATCGGGGAGGGATTGCACCCGGTTGCCAGCCCGGCGGTCGATTCGTTCGGGAACATCTACAGCACGTTCAGCGGTTCGCGCGGGCAGAAGGTGCCGGTCGCGGTTTACAAGGTCGACCTGAATTACAGCATGAAGCCGTTCATCAACGACCTGATGAACGCCACCGGACTCGCCGTGGATGCGCACGGCATGCTGTACGTCTCCAGCCGCTACGACGGCATCGTGTACCAGGTGACGCCGAACGGGAACATGAGCGTGTACGTGGAGGGTATGGGAATCGCCACCGGGATTGCCTTCGATTCGGAGCAGAACCTGTACGTCGGCGATCGCAGCGGCACGATCTTCAAGATCAGCGCCAGCCGGCAGATCTTTGTTTTCGCGACCATCGAGGCCTCGATTGCGGCCTATCATCTGGCGTTCGGGCCCGACGGCTATTTGTACCTGACGGGTCCGACCACCTCGAGCTACGATTGCGTGTACCGGATCTCGCACGAGGGCGAGGTCGAAGTGTTCTACCGCGGGCTGGGCCGTCCGCAGGGGTTGGCCTTCGACGAGGAAGGGCGGCTGTACGTGGCTGCCTCGCTGTCGGGCCGCAAGGGGGTGGTGCGGATCATGCCTGACAGGCATGCCGAGTTGTTCCTTTCCGGTCCGGGAATCGTCGGGCTCGCGTTCACGCCGTCACGGGCGCTGGTTGTGGCCACCACAAGCGCGCTCTACCGCGTCGATGCGGGCATCAAAGGGCGTCCGCTGTTCTGATGGACGCGGAAATCATCGCAGTCGGCAGCGAGATGCTGACGCCCGACCGCCTGGACACCAATTCGCTCTATTTGACGGCGGAGCTGAACAAGTTGGGCGTGGAGGTGGTGTCTAAGGGCGTGATCGGCGACAACCGCGACCGGCTGGCGGGGGCGGTGCGCGGCGCGATGTCGCGGTCGCGGATCCTGGTGCTGACGGGCGGGCTGGGTCCCACCGAAGACGACGTGACTCGCGATGCGGTGGCGCAGGCGCTGGACCGCAGGCTGGTCTTCAACGAGGAGATCGCGGCCTGGCTGGCCGAGCGATTCGCCAAGGCGCGGCGGAAAATGGCGGAGATCAACAAGCGCCAGGCGTTTCTGATCGAAGGCGCGGAGATGCTTTCCAACGACCGGGGAACCGCGCCCGGACAGTGGGTGGAGGATTCCGGCGCGGTCGCGATGCTGCTGCCCGGTCCGCCTCACGAGCTGAAGTCGATGTTCGAGCGGCACTGCATTCCGCGCCTCGGGCGGATCGTGCCGAAGCAGGCGATCCGGACATTGTTCCTGCGGGTGACGGGCATGCCGGAAAGCGATCTCGACGAGCTGATCTCGCCGGTCTACAAGAAGTACAGCAATCCGGCCTGCACGATCCTGGCGGCCAACGGCGACCTGCAGATCCATCTGCGCGCCCGGTGCGGCACCGAGGCGGAGGCCGACGCGCTCCTGGCGGAGGTGGGAGGGCCGATCGAGCTGTTGCTGGGCGACCGGCTGTACTCGTGCAACGGCGACCCGCTGGAGGCGGTGGTGGGTAACCTGCTCCGCCAGAATCGGGAGACGGTGGCGGTGGCGGAGAGCGCGACCGGGGGCATGTTAGGCGAGCGGTTCACGAGCGTGCCGGGCAGCTCCGACTACTTCGCGGGGGGCTTCATCACCTACACCAACGCGATGAAGATGGAACTCCTGGGTGTGGACCCGCAGATTCTGGAGCAGTACGGAGCGGTGAGCCGGGAGACGGCGGAGGCGATGGCCGTCGGGGCGAGGCAGCGGACGAACGCGGCGTACGCTCTCTCGATCACGGGGGCGGCGGGGCCGGACTCGGGGGGAGAGAACGTTCCGGTCGGGACGATGTGGGTGGGTTTGGCGGACGCCGCGGGGGTGATTGCCGTGCACCGCCAGTTTCTGGGGGACCGGCAGCGGATCCGGACGTTTACAGTCCAGATGGCGCTGGATGTGCTGCGGAGAAGGATGATGGGACGGAGGTAGCGTCGGGTTCATCAGTTGTT
>Ga0335080_10008771_pt1 | contig 10547 bp, 6 predicted proteins | sample Lox_Sample_34_FD_206720 | JGI IMG/M metagenome (GOLD analysis project Ga0335080, IMG submission 206720) | Soil microbial communities from Loxahatchee National Wildlife Refuge, Florida, United States - Lox_Sample_3.4 | ecosystem: Environmental > Terrestrial > Soil > Wetlands | place: USA: Florida... | reverse complement strand
CGAGGGCCGCCGCTTCCCCGAGCGCCTCCACCTCGCCGTGGGCGCGCTCGACGGCGGCTTCGCCCTCCCCGGCCTGGTGGTGTTCACCGATCACCAGGTGTTCCGGCGCGCGCGGCGCATCCGCCGCCCGCGGCGCTACCGCCAGGCCTCGCCGGTGGGCGCGGTCGCGGCCCTGAAGCCCGGCGACGCGGTGGTCCACCTCGAGCACGGCATCGGCATCTACCGCGGCATGCAGACCATCGCCGTGGGCGACGGCACGCTGGACGTGGCCGCCGTCGAGTACCACGGCGGCGACCTGCTGCACGTGCCGCTGTACCGGATCGACCAGCTGGAGCGGTTCCGCGGCGAGCTGGACGACGCGGGCGGCGACGCGAGGCCGCCCAAGCTCGACCACCTCGGCGGCAAGCGGTGGGCGCGGGTGCGGCGCCAGGCGGAGGAGTCGGTCCACCGCCTCGCCGCGGAGCTGCTGGACCTGTACGCGCGGCGGCGGCTCGCGCCGGGCTACGCGTTCCCGCCCGACGGCAAGTGGCAGCGCGAGCTGGAGTCGTCCTTCCTCTACGAGGACACGCCCGACCAGCGCAAGGCCACCCTCGAGGTAAAGGCCGACATGGAGGCCGCGCGCCCGATGGACCGCCTGGTGGTGGGCGACGTGGGGTACGGGAAGACCGAGATCGCGGTGCGGGCCGCGTTCAAGGCGGTGACCGCGGGCAAGCAGGTGGCGGTGCTCGCGCCGACGACCATTCTGGCCGAGCAGCACGGCCGCACGTTCGGCGAGCGGCTCGCGGACTACCCGGTGCGGCTGGTGACGCTGTCGCGGTTCCGGACGGCCCGCGAGCAGCAGGCGGCGCTGGCGGACCTCGCGGCGGGCAAGCTCGACGTGGTGATCGGCACCCACCGGCTGCTCTCGCCCGACGTCCAGTTCCACGACCTCGGGCTCATCGTGGTGGACGAGGAGCACCGCTTCGGCGTGGAGCACAAGGAGCGGCTGAAGAAGTTGCGGCTGGCGGTGGACGTGCTCACCCTGACCGCCACGCCGATCCCGCGCACCCTGCAGCTCTCGCTCGCGGGGCTCCGCGACCTGACGCTGATCGAGACGCCCCCGCGCGACCGCTCGCCGGTCCTGACGTTCGTGGAGCCCTGGGACGACGAGCTGCTCGAGGAGGCCGTGGCGCGCGAGCTGGACCGCGGCGGGCAGGTGTACTTCGTCCATAACCGGATCGAGACCATCGAGACGATGGTTGAGCGCCTCAAGCGGGTGGCCCCGCGCGCCGCGATCGGCCTGGCGCACGGCGAGATGCGCGCCCGCGACCTCGACGACGTGATGCGCCGCTTCGTCTCGGGCGAGGTGGGCGTGCTGTGCTCCACGATGATCGTCGAGTCGGGGCTCGACGTGCCGAACGCCAACACCATGATCGTCCACCACGCCGAGCAGCTGGGGCTGGCGCAGCTCTACCAGCTGCGCGGGCGCGTCGGCCGCAGCCACCGCCGCGCCTACTGCTACCTGCTGGTGCCCGACGACGTGGACGCGACGGCGGAGGCGCGGCTCGAGACGCTGGTGCATTACACCGAGCTGGGCGCCGGCTACCGGATCGCGCTCAAGGACCTCGAGCTCCGGGGCGCGGGCAACATCCTGGGCGCCGAGCAGTCGGGGTTCGCGCTGTCGGTGGGGGTGGACGTGTACCTGCGGATGCTCGACGACACGGTGCGCAGCCTCAAGGGCGAGGCCCGCGGCCTGAGCGCCGCGCCTCCGGAGGTGCTGCTCGACCGCGCGGCGCTGCTCCCCGACGGCTACGTGCCGGACGACGCGGCCAAGCTCGACCTGTATCGGCGGCTGGCGCGCAGCCAGACGAGTGGCGAGATTGAGCAGTTGCGGGAGGAAATGGTGGACCGGTTCGGCCGGCCGCCCGCCGAGGCCGAGGCGCTCGTGGCCCTCACCCACCTGCGGGTGATCGGCGCGCGTCTCGGCCTCGAAACGGTTCTGGTGCGCGGCGAGGAGGCCCGGCTGGTGTTCCGCGCGGGCGCGGTGCCGCGGCTCGCGAACCTGACGGCCGCGATGGACGAGGTGCAGTTCGACGCCGAGGTGCGGCGGGCGGCGCCCCTGGTGATGAAGCTCCGCCGTCTGGGCGGCATGCCGCTGGTGGCGGGACTGGTGCGTGCGCTGTCGCGCGCGGTGGACGAGTCAACCCGATAGGAGACACGATGCTTCGCCGCCTTGCGGTGATTTCCTGCGTCGCCCTGGCCGGCTGCTCCGGCCTGCGGGACGCCTTGAGCGCCCACCAGGACGTCGTCGCGCGGGTGGGAAGCCAGGAGTTGACGGTGAGCCAGCTGGCGCAGCTGATCGCGCCGGTCAAGCAGGTGCCGATGCGGCGGGAGGTCATTGACCGCCTGGCGGACCTGTGGGTGGACTACCAGTTGTTCGGCCAGGCCGCGGCGCGGGGCGACAGCCTGCTCGACAGCGCCACGGTGATGGCGGCGAACTGGCCGGCCGTGATGCAGCGCATCGCGGACCGGTACCACGATTCGATCATCGTCTCGCGCTCCCAGGTGACGGACCGGCAGGTGGACAGCGCCTACGACGCCGGCAACGTGCGGTGGCTGGACCACATCCTGGTCCGCGTCGCGCAGGATACGACGGCCGACCTCCTGGCGGCGAAGCGGCGGGTGGCGGAGGGGTACCTGGCGCAGATCCGCCGCGGCGCGGATTTCGGCAAGCTCGCCTCCCAGAAGTCGGAGGACCCGGGCAGCGCGAAGAGCGGCGGCTCCCTGGGCCTGGTGGCCCGCGGCAGCCTGGTGAAGACCTTCGAGGACGCGGCGTGGGGCCTGAAGCCCGGGCAGATCTCGGACCCGGTGCAGACGCCGTGGGGCTACCACATCATCTGGCGGCCGACGCTGGCGCAGGTGCGCGACTCGTTCGCCACCAGCCTGCGCGGCATCCAGGTGGCCCGCCTCGACTCGGCCTACGCCGACAGCGTGAACCGCGCGGGCGACATCAAGATCCGCAGCTCCGCGCCGGCGGCCGCGCGCCTGGCGGCGCAGAACCTCCGGGACGCCAAGACCAGCGGGCGGGTGCTCGCCACCTACCGGGGCGGGAAGCTCACCGAGCGGGACTTCGCGCGCTGGCTGCAGGCGTTCCCGCCGCAGACGCGGGCGGCGGTGGCGCAGGCGGCGGACTCGACGCTGAAGCAGTTCGTCCAGACCGTGGTCCGCAACCAGATGATGATCGCGTCGGCCCGGGCGCGGCACATCGACCTGACGGCCTCGGACCGCGACTCCATCCGGGCCGAGTACCGGCTGGACCTCAACGCCATGGAGTCCCGGCTCGGCGTCGCGCCGGAATCGCTCGCCGCCGACTCGGCTTCCCGGCGTCCCGAGGTGGCGGCCCACCGGGTGGACCAGTACTTCGCGGGCATCGTGTCGGAACCGCAGACGCATCCCTTCTTCGAGGTCCCCGCGTTCCTGGCCGACGTGCTGCGCGAGCGTTCGTCGTGGAGCATTTCGCCGGCGGGCGTGGACCGGGCGCTGGAGAAGGCGACCGAGCTGCGCGGGCCGGGCACGCCGAGCGAGGCGCCGCAGATGGCGCCGGCACCCGGCGGCCCGCCCATCGGCGGCCAGCGGCCGACGCCGACCAAGCCGCGGCGGACGATCCAGTAGGCCGATGCTGCGCGCGCGCCATCTCCTCTGGGCGCTGATGCTCGCGCCCGCGCCCGCGGGCGCGCAGCAGGCTCCGCAGCTGATCGACCGCGTCGTGGCGGTGGTGGGCACCCAGCCCATCCTGCTCTCCGACGTGCAGGAGAAGCTGCTCATCCAGCAGGCGCAGAACGGGCTGGTGCTGCCGCCCGACAGCGCCGGCCGGATGGCGCTGCGGCGCCGGATCCTGCAGGGGATGATCGACGACGAGGTGCTCTACCAGAAGGCGCGGCGCGACACCTCCATCACGGTGAACGACGCCGACGTCCTGAGCAAGGCCGACGACCAGGCCAAGGACATCCGCAACCAGTTCCGCACCGAGGCCGAGTTCCGCTCCTCGATCGCGTCGGCCGGCTTCGGGACGCCGGAGGAATGGCGGCGCTGGCTGACGGAGCAGCAGCGGCGCTCGCAGTACCAGGACGCCTACCTGACCAAGCTCCGGCAGGACGGGAAGCTCCACCCGCTCCCGGTCACCACGTCCGAGCTGCACGACGCCTTCCGCGAGTGGCAGCAGACCGTGGGCCAGCGCCAGAAGCGCCCCGCGATGGTTTTCTTCAAGCAGATCGTCGTCGCGCCGCAGCCCACGCCCGAGGCCAAGGCGGCGGCGCTGGCGCGCGCGGAATCGGTGCTGGTGCAGATCCGGCACGGCGCCGACTTCGCGACGCTGGCGCGCCGGCTCTCGGAGGACCCGGGGTCCCGGGACCAGGGCGGCGACCTGGGCTGGTTCCGCCGCGGCACGATGGTGGACGCGTTCGACCGCGTCGCCTTCAACATGCGCCCGGGCGACGTGTCCGAGCCGGTCGAGACGCCGTTCGGCTACCACATCATCAAGGTGGAGCGCGTGCAGCCGGGCGAGGTCGAGGCGCGGCACATCCTGTTCGTGCCGGCGATCGATTCCACCAACCTGGCGGTGGCGCGCGCCCGCGCCGACACCGTCTACCAGGCGCTCCGCGCGGGGGCGAACTTCGATTCGCTGGCGCGGATCTACGCCGACACCACCGAGCAGACGCACGTGGATTCGGTGGAGCGCGCCAAGCTGCCGCCGATCTACGCCGCGGCGTTCGACTCGGCCACCCTGGGGCAGGTGATCCCGCCGTTCGCGACCAACCCGGAGTCGGAGAACCGCACCAAGTTCGTGGTGGCGATCGTCACCGACCAGCAGCCCGAGCGCGACTACACGTTCGACGACGTGCGCGACATGCTGCGGCAGCAGCTCGCCCAGCAGAAGGGCATCAAGGAGCTGCTGCGCACGCTGCGCAACCAGGTCTACGTGAGCGCCAGTCTCTGAGGAGTTGCAGAGGTGCAGGGGTGCGGTCTGCTTTCTGATCTCTTACGACTCGTAACCGCTCGCAACTTGGCGTCTCGCAACTGTTCTGACGGCTCGAATCTGTCCCCTCTCTTCTCGCGGGGGCCCATATCTCCCTTCCAAGACTAGCCATCACCGTGGGCGACCCCCGCGGCATCGGCCCCGAGGTCGCCGCGGCGGCCCTGGGCACGCCCGGCATCGAGGTCACGCTGGTGGGTCCCGACGACGTGATCGCCGGCGCGGCCGCCGCGCACGCCGTGGGCGTGGGCCGGTGGGACGGCGGCGAGGGGAGCGGCGACGCGGTGGCGCTGGCCGGCCGGCTCACCGGGCGCGCCGTGGAGGCGGCGGTGCGGCTGTGGAAGGACGGGCGGGTGGACGCCATCGTGACCGCGCCTGGCGACAAGCGCGCGCTCAACGCCGCCGGCTACCGGTTCCCGGGGCACACCGAGCTGCTGCGCGACCTGACGGGCGCGAAGCAGGTGGCGATGATGCTGGCGTCCGACCGGCTGCGGGTCGTGCTGGTCACCACCCACCTCGCGCTCAGGGACGCGCTGTCCATCCTGACGCCGGAGCGCATCGTGGAGGTGGGGCGCGTGACGCGGACCTTCCTCCAATCCTGGTTCGGCCTGGCGGAGCCGAGGCTGGCGCTGTGCGCCCTGAACCCGCACGCGGGCGAGGGGGGCCTGTTCGGTCACGAGGAGGAGCGGGTGCTGCGGCCCGCCGCCGAGACGCTCGGTGTCGTGGGACCGCTGCCCGCCGACACGGTGTTCGTGCGGGCGATGCGCGGGGAGTTCGACGCGGTGCTCGCGCCCTATCACGACGTGGGGATGACGGCCATCAAGGTCGCGTCGTTCGGGCACGCGGTGAACGTCACGCTGGGCCTGCCGGTGCCGCGAACGTCGCCGGATCACGGGACGGCGATGGATATCGCGGGACGCGGTGTGGCGGACGCGTCGTCGATGAAGGAGGCCGTCAAGGTGGCGGCGGGAATCGTGCGGAGGCTACGGGAAGGTGATGGGGTCATGAGGGTGATGACGTGATGAGGTGATGAGGGGAGCGCGCTCCATCATCACTCCATCACCGCATCACCTCCGTCACTTCATCACCTCCCCGTCCCTGACGAATCTCGCCTCCCCCACCCGCCGTCCGTCCATCGCCACGATCTCGAACGCTCCGCCGTCCACCGCGACGCGGTCTCCGGCCTTGGGCAGCCGGCCCAGGCGCCCGAACAGATACCCGCCCAGCGTGGCGTAGTCGTCGCTCGCGATCGACACGCCGCAGCGCGCGTTGACCTCGGCGAGGGGGAGGTCGCCGGGGAGCGCGGACCCCGGAGGCGGCGCGGCGCCGCTGGGCCGCGCCTCGGCCGGCCGGTCGTATTCGTCGTAGATCTGCCCCACGATCTCCTCGAGCAGATCCTCCATCGTCACCAGGCCCGCCGTGCCGCCGAACTCGTCGAGCACGATGACCATGTGCACGCGCTTGAGCTTCATGTCGGCGAGCACGTCCTCGACCTCGCGCGAGCCGGGCACGAAGTGCGCGGGCCGCATCAGCTCGCCCAGCGTCGTCGGCGGGCCGGGCCGCCGCAGCGCCGCCAGCACGTCCTTGGCGTGGACGATGCCCACGATGTCGTCGAGCGAGGCGCCGCTCACGGGGTAGCGCGAGCGGCGCGCCGCGGCGATGCGGTCCGCCGCCTCGGCGAGGGTGGCCGTGGCGGGCAGGGCGGTCATCGCCGTGCGCGGCGTCATCACGTCGCGCGCGGTCTTCTCCGAGAACTCGAACACGCCGGCCAGCAGCCGCGCGTCGTCGCGGTCGAGCTTGCCGCCCTTGGCGCTCTGGTCCACCAGCATCCGCAGCTCCTCCGACGAGTGCAGGCGGTCGAGGCGGGTGGGGGTGCGCAGGCCGAAGACGCGCAGGACGAGGTTCGCGCTGCCGCGCAGCAGCCAGATGAAGGGGTTGGTCGCGTAGGCGAACGCGATCAGCGGCCCCGACAGCCACCGGCTGGTGCGTTCGGGGTAGAGCAGCGCGACGGCCTTCGGCGCCAGCTCCCCGAGGACGACGTCCAGGAAGGTGATGGAGAGGAACGCCGCCAGGACGGCGACGCCGTGCGTGGCCAGCGCCGCCGCCGGCCGCGGCAGCAGGGCGAAGAGGCCCGCCAGCGTCCGGGCGATGGCGGGTTCCCCGACCCAGCCGAGGCCGAGGCTGGCGAGAGTGATGCCCAACTGCGTGGCGGAGATCGAGCGGTCGAGGGTCAGCAGGGCGCGGCGCGCCAGCTTGGCTTTTGCGTCGCCCCTCCGTATCATCGCCTCGATGCGCGTGCGTCGCGAGGCCACGAGCGCGTACTCGGCGGCGACGAAGAAGGCGTTCGCCAGAACGAGCAACGCGACCACGCCGAGGCGCGCGGCGACCGACTGCCAGGAGTCGTTCATGTCCGGGGTGGCAAGCTACACGTGAAGGCCGGGCGCCGCATCCGGAGCCGCCGGTGAGCGAGGCGGGCTGCATCCAGCCGCCCGAGCGGCCGGAGAGCGCGCGCGCCCTCACCTGGGCGCTGGCGCTGACCGTGGTGATCGCCGTCGCCGAGGTGGGCGGCGGGCTGCTGTCGCACTCGCTGGCCCTGCTGGCGGACGCGTGGCACATGGTCACCGACACCGGCGCGCTGGCCCTGTCGCTGTTCGCGCTGTGGATCGCCCGCCGGCCGGCCGCGGCCGAGAAGACCTTCGGCTACTACCGCCTCGAGATCCTGGCCGCGCTGTTCAACGGCGCCCTGCTGATCGTCGTCACGGTGTGGATCGTGGTGGCGGCCCTGGCGCGGCTGCGGCAGCCGCCGGAGATCCGCTCGGGGCTGATGCTGGCCGTGGCGGTCCTGGGGCTCGCGGCCAACGTGGCGGCGGTGGTGATGCTGCACCGCGCGCGGGACGAGAACCTCAACGCGAAGGCCGCCTACCTGCACATCCTGGGCGACACCCTGGGCTCGGTGGGGACGATCGTGGCGGCGGGCGTGATCCTCGCGACCGGCTGGCGGCCGGCCGACCCCATCATCTCGATGGTCATCGCCGCGCTGATCCTGGTGAGCGCGGTGCGGCTGCTCGGCGAGTCGGTGGACGTGCTGCTCGAGGCCGCGCCGCACCACGTGTCGCTGCCGCGTCTGAAGGGGGCGATCGGCGCCGTGGCGGGCGTGGCCGACGTGCACGACATCCACGTCTGGACGGTGAGCAACGGCGTGGTGGCGATGAGCGCGCACGCCACCGTGCGCGACCCCGGCCGGCATCAGGCGGCGCTGGAGGAGATCTGCCGCACGGTGCGCGCGTTCGGCATCCAGCACGTGACGATCCAGATGGAAAGGGAGACGGGGTGGCACGAGGAGGTGAAGGCGAGGGGTGAGGGGTGAGAGGTGAGAAGACGAAGTGAGAGGACGCTTCCACCTTCTCACGCCGTTCGACCCCTCACTTCTCACCTGTCCTTCTCACCCCTCACCTCTCACCCCTCACCTGCCTTTCTCACCCCTCACGCCGCCGCTTGTACCGCCCTTGCGCCCTAGCCGGTCCCCTTCTAGCTTGCCGCCCGCCACCTTATGAGACGCGACATCTAGGTTCCCAGCCAGCGCGGTTTCCTGTGCACATCCGCAACATCGCCATCATCGCCCACGTCGACCACGGGAAGACGACTCTCGTGGACATGATGCTGCGCCAGGCGGGCGTTTTTCGCGCCGGGCAGCAGGTGATGGAGCGGGTGCTGGACTCCAATCCGCTGGAGCGGGAGCGCGGGATCACGATTCTCTCCAAGAACACCGCGGTGCGCTGGGGCGAGACCAAGATCAACATCGTGGACACGCCGGGGCACGCGGATTTCGGCGGCGAGGTCGAGCGCATCCTCAAGATGGTGGATGGCGTGCTGCTGCTGGTGGACGCGGCCGAGGGGCCGATGCCGCAGACCCGGTTCGTGACGCGCAAGGCGCTGGCGCTGGGCCTCAAGCCGATCGTCGTGATCAACAAGATCGACCGGGGCGACGCCGAGCCGCTGCGGGTGCACGACGAGTGTCTCGAGCTGTTCATGGATCTCGAGGCGTCGTCGGCCCAGATCGACGCGCCGTTCCTCTACGCCTCGAGCCGGTTCGGGGTGGCCTTCCGGGAGTTGCCGCGGAAGACGGATGCGGCGGCGCCGGCGTCGGAAGCGGCGGAGTCCGCGGTGGACACGGCCGACCCCCTGCACCCGTTCGTCGTTCCGGGGACGCCCGACTGGCTGCGCGGCGACCTCCGGCCGCTGTTCGAGACCATCCTGGACTACGTGCCGCCGCCCGAGGCGCGCGAGGGGCCGTTCCAGATGCTGGTCTCGACGCTCGACCACTCGCCCTACGTGGGGCGCATCGCGATCGGCAAGATCGAGCGCGGGACCGTGCGCGCGGGGCAGACCGTGGCGTTGCTTCCGTGGGGCGAGCCGGGTCTGGTGTCGGAGGGCACGTTCACGCGGGCGAAGGTCGCGCAGCTGCACGGCTTCGAGGGGCTGGCGCGGGTCGAGGTGGAGGCGGCGTCGGCGGGCGAGATCGTGGCGCTCTCCGGGCTCGAGGGCATCGAGATCGGTCAGACGGTGACCGATCCCGAGACGCCGGAGCGCCTGACGGGCATTGCGGTCGAGGAGCCCACGATCACGGTGGACTTCTCGGTCAACACCGGGCCGTTCGCGGGGCGCGACGGCCGGTACGTGACCAGCCGGCAGCTCCGGGAGCGGCTGTTCCGCGAGGTGGAGCGCAACGTGGCGCTGCGGGTGGACGAGACCGATACGCCCGACACCTTCCGGGTGGCGGGCCGCGGCGAGCTGCACCTGGGCATCCTGATGGAGACCATGCGGCGCGAGGGGTACGAGTTCCTGGTCTCGCGCCCCCGCGTGATCACGCGGGAGGGGCCGGACGGCGAGTCGCAGGAGCCGTACGAGGAGCTGGCGATCGACGTCTCGGAGCCGTTCGTGGGGACCGTCATGGAGAAGCTGGGGCCGCGGCGGGCCGAGCTGGTGGACATGCGGAATCCCGGGCACGGCACCGTCCGGATGGCCTTCCGCATCCCGGCGCGGGGCCTGTTCGGCTACCGCTCCGAGTTCCTGACGGACACGCGGGGCAACGGCGTGATGCACCACCGGTTCCTGGAGTACGGGCCGTGGGCCGGACCGCTCGCGGGCCGCAACCGCGGGGTGATGGTGAGCATGATCCAGGGAACCGCGGTGGCCTTCGCGTTGTTCAATCTGCAGGAGCGGGGGGTGCTGTTCGTGCGACCGACGGAACCGGTGTACGAGGGCATGGTGGTGGGGGAGCATTGCCGGCCGGGGGACCTGGACGTGAACCCCGCCAAGGGCAAGCGGATGAGCAACATGCGGCAATCCGGGTCGGACGAAGCCGTCTTGCTGGAACCGCCCCGGGACATTACCCTCGAACTCGCGCTCGAGTACATCGAGGACGACGAGCTGATCGAGGTCACCCCGGGGGCGGTGCGGCTCAGGAAGCGCGCCCTCGGCCAGAACGAACGGAAGAAACTTGCCCGGGCCGCCCGGGCGGTGGTGGATTGAATGT
>Ga0335080_10008770_pt1 | contig 10548 bp, 5 predicted proteins | sample Lox_Sample_34_FD_206720 | JGI IMG/M metagenome (GOLD analysis project Ga0335080, IMG submission 206720) | Soil microbial communities from Loxahatchee National Wildlife Refuge, Florida, United States - Lox_Sample_3.4 | ecosystem: Environmental > Terrestrial > Soil > Wetlands | place: USA: Florida... | reverse complement strand
CGGCAACGTGCTGGTGCGGCTCAATCGTCCGGACGCGGCCATCGCGGCCTACGACGCCGCCCGGCGCATCGCCGGCGACACCGCCCAGCTCCTCACCAACCGCGCACATGCGCTGCGCCGGCTCGATCGCGTCGAGGACGCGGTCGCCGACCTGCAGCAGGCGGTCGCGCTCCGGCCGGATTTCGCCGAGGCGCATTTCGAGCTCGGCATGGCCCGGCTCGGGCTCGGCGACTTTGCACGCGGCTGGGACGAATACGAATGGCGCTGGCAAACCGCGGCGTTCGCGCCGAGCCGCCGCCCCTTCGTGTCGCCGCTGTGGACCGGCGCGCAGGATCCGGCGGGCAAGACCATCCTGCTGCACGGCGAGCAGGGGCTGGGCGACACCATCCAGTTCGTGCGCTACGTGCCGCTGCTCGCCCGGCGCGGCGCGAGCGTGATCCTCGAGGTGCAGCCCGAGCTCGTGTCATTGCTCGCCGGCTTCGCCGGTGCGGCCAGCGTGATCGCGCGCGGCCGCAAGCTGCCGCGCTTCGACCTGCATTCTCCGCTCATGAGCCTGCCGCGCGCCTTCCGCACCACGGCCGAGACGGTTCCCGCGGCTGCGCCGTACATCCAGGTCGACGCCGCGCGGGCGCAGGCGTTTTCGCAGCGGCTGGCGGGGCAAGGCCCGTTGATCGGCATCGCCTGGGCGGGGCGCCGTGCGCATCACAACGATCAGAACCGCTCGCTGCCGCTTGCGCGGCTGGCCCCGCTCATGCGCCGTGCCGGTGGCCGCTTCGTCAGCCTGCAGCGCGACCTGCGCGACGGGGACGATGCGATCCTGCGCCAGACTCCGAATGTGCTCGATCTCGGCGGCGTGCCGGAGGATTTCGCCGACACGGCGGCGCTGATCGCGCGGCTCGACGCGGTGGTCTCGGTCGACACCGCGGTCGCCCATCTGGCCGGTGCGCTCGGCAAGCGGCTCTTTCTGTTGCTGCCGTTCGCGGCGGATTTCCGCTGGCTGCGCCGGCGCGAGGACAGCCCGTGGTATCCGACGGCGCAGCTGATGCGCCAGTCCGCCTTCGGCGACTGGGATGGCGTGATCGCGCGACTATGCGCGCAACTACCTTGACCTAAGGGAAGGGTGCTTTCGCTCAGCCCCGGCCGCGCAGGCCGGCGGCGAGCTCGCGGTTGATGCTGATGAGCGAATTGACGATCTCGGCCTTCGGGTCGGACGTGACCGCGATCGTCTGGCTCATGATGTACATGCCGAGATTGGCGACGTTCTGCCGGATCTCCACCGGCAGCGGATTGTCGTCATTCATCGCCGAGCCGAGGAAGACCGTCCAGAGCTTGCGATTGTAGAGCAGGGCGCCGTCGAGGTCGGACCGGTTCTGGTCCCAGCTGTCGACCACCGCCTGCAGTCGGGCCGCCGCCTTGAGCAGCAGGCTCGCCTCAAGCTCGCGCGGACTTGCGATCTCCTTCGCTACCGCCCGATATGCCTGGGTTCCGTGCTGCGTCTTCAAGAAGCTCTCCCTCGTATGAGATCAGTTTCTTGGCATCCTTGAGGGCCTTATACAGTTCGCCCGTTAAGATATGATTATTGATACTCTCGATGTACCTCCACGTGCTCGGCGCGGCCTCGAGGATGTCGCGCATGAGCGCGAAGTAGGTTTCGTGATGCGCGCACGCGTCGCGCGAGAGGTACATCAGCTGAACCGCGAGATAGATGCGCTTGGCGGGCGTGTTGGCGGTTTCTGCGGTCAAAATGTCCTTCTCGCGCAGTATCGGAGTATCGCCTTCGATCAGCAGCCGCGTGCGCTGGTCCGAATTGGTGATGACGCAGTCGCCGATGATCATCCGCTCGCCGGGCTTCATTTCGACTTTGAGGGCCATCCTGGTCTCCAGTTTCGTGTTCTGGCCGATCCTTCCCGAACGACGATTGATGTTCGGTTAAGAATTCGTGGAGGATGCCGACGGCATTTGCCGGCCGTCCTCCCCGGGTTCCGCGGAACCGTCAGCCGAACAGCTTGAGCACCGACTGCTGGGCCTGCGAGGCGAGCGACAGCGCGGTGACCGACAGCTGCTGGCGCGTCTGCAGGGCGAGCATGTTGGCGCCTTCCTCGTTGGTGTCGGCGAGCGTGAGGCCGTCGGCGCCGACCCTCAGCGTGTTGATCATGTTGTTGGTGAATTGCTGGCGGTTCTGCACGATCGACAGGTGCGAGCCGAAATCGGAGGCCTGGCTCGCCACCGTGCCGAGCGCCGTCGTCAGCGCCTGCAGCCGGGCGTCGACCGCCGTGTTGTCCTCGAATTCCGTGTTGGTGGCGGACGCGATGCCGAGCGTCGTGCTGTTGATGCCGTTCGGGTTGGTCGACTGGATCGACAGCGTGCTGGTGCCGAGCTCGTTGAAGAACAGCTTGAGCACGTCGCCGGTCAGCAGGTTGATGCCGTTGAAGCTCGCATCATCCGCGGTCTTGTCGAGCTGGTCCTTGAGCTGGTTGAACTGGGTGACCAGATTGGCGCGCACGCCGTTGCCGCCGATCGTCGAGGTTCCGGCGCTGCCGTCGGCCTTGCCGCTGACCGCGCCGATGCCCGTCACCGTCATGGTGCTGATTGAGATGTTGGTGATCTGCAGCTGACCGGCGTTGTTCGACGCCTTGACCTTGCCGGAGAGCGACGCATTGGCGTTGATCGCGGCGACCACCTGGTCGACGGTCTCGGCGGTGCCGAAACCGACCGACGAGACCGTGTTGGTGCCGCCGAAGCCCGCCGCGGTCAGAACGGCAGCGGTGCCGCCGAGCGTGACCGTGTTCGGGCCGACGTCTTTCAACTGGATCTCGCCGCCCGCCACGGTGGAGGCCAGGCTGTAGCCGGCCGCCGCGTTGATCTTGGCGATGACGTCCGTCACCAAATCCGATGCCGCGACGGTGACGGACACGGCGACGCCGCCGTTGATGTCGGCCGCCTGGATCGTGAGGCTGCCGGCCTGGTTGATGCTGCCGGTGCCGCTCTGGAAGCCGGTGGTGGCGCCGGTCAGGGTCTCCTGGTCGTTGATGGCGACGTTGACCGGGGTGCTGCCGACGGACCCGCCCTGGAAGCTGAGGAACTTCGTGGCGGTGGTGCTGATGTTGGCGCTGTCGATCGTGTACGACTTGCTCTGCCACGACGCGTCCTGGCGCGCCTGGGTCACCGTCGCTTGCATCGACTGGATGGTCGTGGTGATCGAGGTGAGGCCGTTGTCGGCCGCCTTGAGGGTGTTCACGCCGTTGGTCATCGAGTCGAGAAGGCTCGAGAGCTCGGTGCTGCGCGTGGTCAGCGAGGCGGCGGTGAAGAAGTTCACCGCGTTGTCGAGCGCCGAATTGACCTTCTTGCCGGTGGAAAGCCGGGTCTGGGTCCGTTCCTGAAGCTGGCTGGTGCTCTGCAGCGAGAGCAGGTTTTGGCGAATTCCAGCCGAAAGGACGATGTCGTTACTCATCTCATGGCCCTCGAATCGAACCGCGGCCGCGGCTTCAAGTGGCCTGATAATGATTCGGTAACCCTAATGCCGCGTTAACGGTTACTTGGCAAAAGGTTAACGCGACCGGTGACAATGTTCCTCACTGTGGGCGCGCCAAGCCAATGAGCCGCCAATGTTTCTTCGGGTTCGGTTGTCGCGAATCATCCGATCAGCCATCGTGTCCGTCCGGCCTGTCTCCGACTGCCTCGGCATCATTCCGTAAGGTCAGGGATGAAGAAGAGATCGCGATTCGAAGGAGGGCGCCTCGGCACCCCGCCGGCCCGCCAGCAGGGCCGGCCGTCGGCCGCGCCCCCGATCTCGTCCGCCCTCATGGCGCTGTTCGGCGAGGCCGTCGCCCTGCACCAGGCTGGGCGCCTGATCGAGGCCGAGCCGCTCTATCGCCGCGTGCTCGAGGCGCAGCCCCGGCACTTCGACAGCCTGCACCTGCTGGGGGTCATCCATTACCAGCGGCGGCAATACGGCGAGGCCATTCGCCTGATCGACGCCGCTCTGGCGATCAATCCCACCGTCGCCGCCGCCCACAACAACCGCGGGAACGCGCTCAAGGACCTGGGCGAGACCGCGCAGGCGCTGGCGAGCTTCGACCGCGCGATCGCGCTCAAGCCCGACTACGCCGAGGCCTGCTACAACCGGGCGAACCTGTTGCGCGACCTCGCGCGCTTCGACGACGCCGTCGCGAGCTACGACCGGGCGGTGGCGCTGCGGCCGGACTACCTCGACGCACTCAATAATCGCGGCAGCGCGCTCAAGGAGCTGGGACGTTTCGAGGAGGCGCTGGCGAGCTTCGACCGCGCACTCGCGCTCAAGCCGGACTACGTGGAGGCCTGGTTCAATCGCGGCAACGCGCTGCACGAATTGCAGCGTTTCGAAGATTCCGTGGCGAGCTGCGACAAGGCCATCGCGTTGCGGCCGGACTTCGTCGAGGCGCTGAACAATCGCGCCAACGCACTCAAGAGCCTGCGCCGGTTCGACGAGGCGATCGAAGGCTATGACCGTGCCCTGGCGCTCCGGCCCGCGTACGCCGACGCCATCAACAACCGCGGCAGCGCCCGCAAGGAGCTCAGGCGCTTCGATGAGGCCCTGGCGGACTTCAGCCGGGCGATCGCGCTCGAGCCCGATCGCGTCGAGGCGGTCGCCAACCGCGGCGGTACGCTTCTGGAGCTGCGCCGCCTCGAAGAGGCGGTGGCGGACCTCGGTCGGGCCATGGAGCTCGATCCCGACCAGGTCGAGCTCAGAGGCCTGCATCTCCACGCCCGCATGTTCCTGTGCGAGTGGACCGGCTTCGACGCGCTGTGCGCCGCGTTGAACGCGGCGGTGGAAAGCGGAGCCCTGGCGACCCAGCCGTTCCACCTGCTGGCCTGCCCGTCCACCCCCGCGCTGCAGCTCAAGGCGGCGCGGACCTATGTGGCCGAGAAGTTTCCGCCGCGGCCCGAGCCGCGCTGGCGCAGCGAACGGTACGCGCACGAGCGCATCCGCGTCGGCTATCTGTCGCCCGACCTGCGCGACCACGCGGTCGCGCATCTCATCGCCGGCATGTTCACCCGGCACGACCGCTCGCGTTTCGAGACGGTCGCGATCTCGTTCGGCAAGGATCAGCCGAGCGACATGCGCACGCGGCTGAAAGCATCGTTCGATCGGTTCGTCGATGCGGATGCGATGAACGACGAGGCGGTGGCCGCGCTGGTGCGCGAGCTGGAGATCGACATCGCGGTCGATCTCGCCGGCTTCACCGACGGCGCGCGGCCGAACGTGTTCGCCCAGCGCCCGGCGCCGGTCCAGGTGAGCTATCTCGGCTTCGCCAGCACGCTCGGCGAGGATTATTGCGACTACATCATCGCCGATCGCTTCGTCATTCCCGAGGGCGCGCAGGCGCACTATGCCGAAAAGGTGGTCTACCTGCCCGAGTCCTTCATGGTGAACGACAGCGAGCGCGCGATTTCCCCGCACCTGCCCTCGCGCGCCGAAGCGGGGCTGCCGGACGGGTTCGTCTTTTCCTCGATCAACAATGTCTCCAAGATCACACCCGACCTGTTCGAGGTGTGGATGCGGCTGCTGCGCGCGACCGACGGCAGCGCGCTCTGGCTGCCGAGCGTGAACCCGGCCGTCGCGCGCAATCTGCGGCGCGAGGCCGAAAGCAGGGGGGTCGCGCCCGATCGGCTCGTGTTCGCGGCGAAGACGCGGTTCAATGCCGATCACCTGGCGCGCCTGGGTCTCGCCGATCTCTTTCTCGATACGCTGCACTACAACGCCCATGCGAGCGCGGCCGACGCGCTGTGGGCCGGGCTCCCGGTGCTGACCTGCGCGGGCGCTACGTTTGCGAGCCGCGTCGCCGGCAGCCTGCTTCACGCCGTCGGCCTGCCCGAACTGGTGACCGGTTCGCTCGCCGAGTACGAGGCGCTGGCGCTGCGGCTCGCCCGCGACCCGGCGCTGCTGGCGTCCCTGCGCGGCCGGCTCGCGCGCAATCGCAGCACATGCCCGCTGTTCGACACCGCTCGGTTCACGCGGCACATCGAGGCGGCCTACGTGACGATGTGGCGGCGCGCCGAGCGCGGCGAGCCGCCGCAAAGCTTTTCCGTCGAGCCGATCGAGGCCGGCAGCCGACCATGAGCCGTTCGAAGGGAACGAACCGTTCGATGCAGCGGGAGGTGCGCTCCCAGCCGCGTCCGGACCCGTCGCTGGCGCGGCGACTGGCGGCATTGTTCGGACAAGCGCTCGGGCTGCACCAGGCGGGCCGGCGCGAGGAAGCCGAGGCGATCTATCGCACGATCCTGGCGGACGATCCCGGTCATTTCGACGCGCGCCACATGCTCGGCGTCGTTCATCTGCAGCGTGGCGAGCACATCGCGGCGCTGCGCAACATCGACGCCGCCCTGAAGGCCAATCCCGCGGTCGCCGCCGCGCACAACAACCGGGGCACCGCGCTCGCGGGCCTCGGGCGGCTCGCCGAGGCGGCCGATGGCTACGCGCGCGCGGTCGCGCTGGCGCCGGACTACCTCGATGCGGTGATCAATCGGGGCAACACCCTCAAGGACCTCGGCCGGCTGGAGGAGGCGCTCGCCTGCTACGACGGCGCCATGGCGATCTCGCCGCGTCATGCGGTCGCCTTGCTCAAGCGGGGCAATGTCCTGCACGGCCTGCGCCGCCACGAGGAGGCGATCGCAAGCTACGATCGGGCGGTCTCGATCGACCCTGACCTGAGCGAAGCCTGGCACAATCGCGGCGCAGCGCTGGCGCGGGCCGGCCGGCCGGCGGATTCGGTCGCCTCCTATGACCGGGCGATCGCGCTGCGGCCGCGCGACGCCGAGGCGTTCTGCCATCGCGGGCAGGCCCTCGCCGACCTCCGCCGGTTCGACGAGGCGCTCGCGAGCTACGAACGCGCGATGGCGATCGATCCCGAGCAGGACGAGCTCAAGGGCGTCCATCTCCACGCCCGCATGCATCTCTGCGACTGGGACGGCTTCGACGCATTGTGCGTCCGATTGACCACCGCCGTCGACAGCGGGGCGCTGGCGACCCACCCGTTCAATCTGCTGGCCTGCCCGTCGACGCCGGCGGTCCAGCTCGCGGCGGCCCGCACCTACGTTGCGAGGAAACATCCGGCCCCTCCCGAGCCGCTGTGGCGCGGCGAGCGCTACGCGCATCGGCGCATCCGCGTCGCCTACCTGTCGCCCGATCTGCGCGACCACCCGGTCGGCAACCTCACCGCCGGCCTGTTCACCCGGCACGACCGCGCGCGGTTCGAAACTGTCGCCGTGTCGTTCGGCAAGGATGAGCCGAGCGATGTGCGTGCGCGGATGCAGGCCTCGTTCGATCGGTTCGTGGACGCGGATGCGATGAGCGACGACGCGGTGGCCGCGCTGGTGCGCGAGCTCGAGGTCGACATCGCGGTCGATCTCGCCGGCCTCACCGGCGGCGGCCGATCGAGCATTTTCGCCCGGCGGCCGGCGCCCGTGCAGGTGAACTATCTCGGCTATGCCGGCACGCTCGGCCGGGAATATTGGGACTATATCGTCGCCGATCGTTTCGTGCTGCCTGAGGCCGCGCAGCCGTACTATGGCGAAAAGGTCGCCTATCTGCCCGACTCGTTCATGGTGACCGATGGCGACCGCAGGATTTCCCCGCGCACGCCGTCGCGCGCCGAGGCGGGGCTGCCGGACGGGTTCGTGTTCTGCTCGCTCAACAACCTGTTCAAGATCACGCCCGACCTGTTCGACGTGTGGATGCGGCTGCTGCGCGCGACCGACGGCAGCGCGCTCTGGCTGCCGAAGGCCCACCCGGCCGCGGTCGGCAATCTGCGGCGCGAAGCCGAGGGGAGGGGCGTCCATCCCGATCGCCTCGTGTTCGCCGCGCCGACGCCGCTCAAGGAGGATCACCTCGCCCGCCTGCAGCTCGCGGACCTCTTTCTCGACACGCATTATTATAGTGCGCATGCGTCGGCGGCCGACGCGCTGTGGGCCGGGCTCCCGGTCCTGACCTGCGCGGGCGCCACGTTTGCCAGCCGCGTCGCCGGCAGCCTGCTTCACGCCGTCGGCCTGCCCGAGCTGGTGACCGGATCGCTCGCCGAGTACGAGGCGCTGGCACTGCAGCTTACCCGCGAGCCGCAGCTGCTCGCGTCCTTGCGCGACCGGCTCGCGCGCAACCGCGGCATCTGCCCGCTGTTCGACACCGCCCGGTTCACGCGCCACATCGAGGTGGCCTACACCACGATGTGGCAGCGCGCCGAACGCGGCGAGCCGCCGCAAAGCTTTTCCGTCGACCCGATCGAGGCTGCCGGCCGACCATGAGCCGTTCGAAGGGAACGAACCGTTCGACGCGGCGGGAGGCGCACCCCCGGCCGCGTCCCGACTCATCCCTGGCGCCGCGCCTGGCGGCACTGTTCGGGCAAGCGCTGCCGCTGCACCAGGCGGGGCGGCTCGAGGAAGCCGAGGTAATCTATCGCCGGATGCTCGAGATCGACCCCGCGCATTTCGACGCGCGCCACATGCTCGGCGTCGTTCATCTGCAGCGCGGCGAGCACATCGCGGCGCTGCGCAACATCGAGGCGGCCCTCGCGGTCAATCCCGCGGTCGCCGCCGCTCACAACAACCGGGGTACTGCGCTCACCGCGCTGGGGCGGCTCGACGACGCGGCCGAGTGTTACGGCCGCGCCGTCGCACTGGCGCCCGACTACGTCGATGCCGTGGTCAACCGCGGCAACACGCTCAAGGACCTCGGCCGGCCGGAAGAGGCGCTTGCCTGCTACGACAAGGCGATCGCGATTGCGCCGCGTCATGCCATTGGGTTCGTGAAGCGCGGCAACGTGCTTGCGGCTTTGGAACGCCACGACGAGGCCGTTGCGAGCTACGACCAGGCGCTCGCCATCAGCCCCGACCTGAGCGAGGTCTGGCACAATCGCGGCGTAGCGCTGGGGCGGGCAGGGCGGCCGGTGGATGCGGTCGCGAGCTATGACCGGGCCATTGCGCTGCGGCCGCGCGACGCCGAGGCGCTGCGCCACCGCGGGATCGCGCTTGCCGGCCTCGGTCGCTTCGACGAGGCGCTCGCGAGCTACGATCGTGCGATCGCGCTCGACCCGACGGATGGCGCCGCGTTCGCCCATCGCGGCCAGGCACTGACCGAGCTCGGGCGGCTGGAGGACGCGCTGGCGAGCTACGACCGCGCGCTCCGCGACGAGCCGGACGACACCGCTGCGCTCAATGATCGCGCCGTGGTGCTGTGCTGGCTCGGGCGGTTCGAGGATGCACTCGCGACGTGCGACCGCTCGATCGGCCTCGCGCCGAACCATGCCGAGTCGTTCAACAATCGCGGCAATGCGCTCGGCGGATTGCGGCGTTTCGACGAAGCGCTGTCCAGCTTCGACACCGCCATCGCGCTCAAGCCCGACCTCGCCGACGCCTACAGCAACCGCGGAACGGTCCTGGGCCAGCTGCGCCGCCTCGACGAGGCGATCGCGAGCTGCGAGCGGGCGGTCGCCTTGCGCCCCGACAAGGCCGAATACCACAACAACCTCGCGATTGCGCTCGCCGGCCGCAAAAATTTCGAGGCGGCGGTCGCGAGCTACGAACGAGCGGTTGCGCTCAAGCCGGACTACGCCGACGCCTGGAACAACCTCGGCCATGCATATCGGGCGCTGAGCCGGCCGACCGACGCGCTCGCGAGCTTCACCCGGGCGTTCGCGCTCGCGCCCGACATGCACTACGTCGCCGGCATGCATTTCTACGCCAGGATGCATGTCTGCGACTGGAGCGATTTCGACGGCGCATATGCGCGCCTGCGCGCCGCCGTGATCGGCGGGCGCGCCGCCACCATGCCGTTCGTCCTGCTCGGAACCCCGGCGGACCTCGACCTGCAGCGGCGCTGCGCCAGCATCTACGCCGCCGACCGGATCCGCGCCTCCGGCCCGCCGCTCTGGCGCGGCGAGCGCTACGCGCACGGGCGCATCCGGCTGGCCTATCTGTCGTCGGATCTGCGCGATCATCCCGTCGGGATGCTGACCGCCGGTCTGTTCGAGCGCCACGACCGGTCGCGCTTCGCGACGGTGGCGGTCTCGTTCAAGTCGGATCCGCAGAGCCGGCTGCAGGCGCGCCTGCGCGCGTCGTTCGGCCGGTTCGTCGACGCGAGCCAGATGAGCGATCGCGACGTGGCTGCGCTGCTGCGCGAGCTGGAGATCGACATCGCGATCGATCTCAACGGATACACCGAAGGCGCGCGGTCGGACATTCTTGCGCAACGCGTCGCGCCGGTGCAGGTCAGCTATCTCGGTTATGCCGCAACCCTGGGCCAGCCGGCCTGGGATTATGTCGTGGCGGATCGCTTCGTCGTTCCGGATGCCGATCGCGCGCACTTCGCCGAGAAGGTCGTCTACCTGCCGGACTGTTTCATGGTCACCGATCGCGGGCGCGCGATCTCGCCCGCTGTCCCGACCCGCGCGCAGGCCGGGCTTCCCGAGCGCGGGCTGGTCTTCTGCTGCTTCAACAACAGCTTCAAGATCACACCTCATGTGTTCGACGTCTGGATGCGACTGCTCGGCCGGTTCGAGGGCAGCGTGCTGTGGCTGT
>Ga0335080_10008769_pt1 | contig 10548 bp, 7 predicted proteins | sample Lox_Sample_34_FD_206720 | JGI IMG/M metagenome (GOLD analysis project Ga0335080, IMG submission 206720) | Soil microbial communities from Loxahatchee National Wildlife Refuge, Florida, United States - Lox_Sample_3.4 | ecosystem: Environmental > Terrestrial > Soil > Wetlands | place: USA: Florida... | reverse complement strand
CTTAACGGCCGCGTGCTTCTGCTGCACAATGAAAAGAACGGAACCTTCAAAGATGTTACCGAAGCCGCCGGAATCAAAAGCGACGGCCTCAACCTCGGCCTCACTTTCATCGACTACGATCACGACGGCGATCTGGACCTGTACGTGAGCCGCAAGGCCAAGGGTGAAATGGCCGGCGCCAACACCATGTGGCGCAATAACGGCAACGGCCAGTTCACCGACGTGACCGAAGCGACCGGCCTGGCAGGATCGACGCCCGGCGCAAATGCCATCGGAACGGACTATAACAACGACCGCGCCGTAGACCTGGCCGTAAGCGGTGCAGACGTAACCATCTTCGAAAATCCGCGCGAAGGCGCCTTTCAGCGCAAGCGGCCCTGGGTCTACGACACCCGGGTTCCGGCCGAGGGCTTGGCCGTTCTGGATTTCGACCACGACGGCTGGATGGACATCGCACTCACCTCTCTCACTCAGCCTGCCGTTACCCTCTGGCGCAATGATGAGGCGAAGACCTTCGAGAAGACGCAGCTTCCAGAAACCAGTTGGAGCGCGGCTTACGGAGTTGCCGCGTTCGACTATGACAACGACGGCTGGGTGGACCTGATCGCGGTGGGAACAACTAAAGAGGGCAAAGGCGAGGCGCGCCTGTTCCGAAATCTTGGCCCGGATGGCTTTAAAGATGTGACCGCCGACGTTGGCCTGGACAAGATTCAACTGCAGGAGCCTCGCGCGGTTCTCACCGCCGATTACGATGGCGACGGCGCCACCGATCTGCTCATCACGCAAAATCGCGGTCCGGCAATTCTTCTGCGCAACGAAGGCGGGAATAAGAACAACTGGCTCCGCCTGGCTCTTAAGGGCCTGAACGACAACAAGAGCGCCATCGGAACCAAAGTTGAAATCTTCGCCGGCGGAAACCGCCAGAAATTCGAGATTGCCGGCTCCTCCGGCTACCTGGGGCAGAATTCCACCATCATCAACGTCGGCTTGGGGCAAAACAAGCAGGCCGACGTCGTCCGCATGCTATGGCCGACCGGAGTTTTGCAGGATGAAGTCGAGGTGGCCGGCCTGCGCGAGCAGCCCTATACCGAGCTCGACCGCCGTGGCAGCTCCTGTCCTACGCTGTTCGCCTGGAATGGCAATCATTACGAACTGGTCGGCGACATGCTGGGCGCCGGCGTCGTCGGCCACTGGATTGGCCCGGGCCAGCGTGATATTCCTCGGCCGACCGAGTACATCAAGGTTGACCGTAATGCGATTCGCGAGAAGAACGGCAAGCTCAGCTTCCGCTTTATGGAGCCGCTGGAGGAGGTGGTTTACCTCGATCAGGTCAAGCTGCTGGCCGTCGACCATCCTGCAAGCTTCGACGTTTTCCCCAACGAATATTTCGCCAGCAGTCCGCCGTATCCGCCGTTCAAGGTAGTCGCCAGCCGCGATGCCGGTCCCCCGGCCGCCGCTCGCGACGATCACGGGCGCGACGTGCTGCCTGACCTGCTCGCCCATCGCTACATCGGCGATTTCGAGTTGCTGCCTTTTCATGGCTTCGCCAAGCTTCATAGCCTCGAGCTCGATCTGGGCGCAGCCTACGATGGCGGCCCGCTGCACCTGATCATGCACGGCGAAGTGGAATACTTCAGCGCCACCAGCATGTTCGCCGCTTACCAGGCGGGAGTGGAAGCCGTCGCGCCCTACGTCGAAGCCCTGCGACCCGACGGAAAATGGCAGAAGTTGGTGGACGATATGGGCTTCCCGGCGGGAGGTCCGCGCACCATGACCGCCGACCTTACCTCTAAACTGCCGCCCGGCACGCGCCGCATCCGCATCTGGACCAATCTGCAGATTTACTGGGACAACATTCTCATCGATCGCTTCCAGCAGGAGCAGGACACCAGACTCACTTCCGTTCCCCTTTCGCGTGCCGATCTCCGCTTTCACGGCTTCCCGCGCAAGATCGAGGGCACTCCGCCGGGCAATGTTCGCTACATCTACGAGCAGGCAAGCGCCACCGGTCCGTACACGCGTCCGGCAGGCGTTTACACGCGCATCGGCGATGTGCTGCCGCTGCTCACCGCCTTCGACGACAGGTTGGTCGTGTTCGGTTCGGGCGATGAGGTTGCCCTGGACTTCGATCCCGCCCCACTTCCAGCGCTCCCCAAGGGCTGGGCGCGCGATTATTTCTTCGTGGCCAACGGCTACGAAAAAGATATGGATTTCTACGCTGCGGAGGGAAACACAGTGGCGCCGCTGCCCTTCCGCGCCATGGGGATTTATCCCTATCCGGCGGGCAAAGCCTTCCCCCTCGATGACGCGCACGTGAAATATCTGTTGGACTACAACACCCGCGCCATGTCCGGAGAAGAAGCGCAGCCCTACTCTTTCCGCTATTGAGAGTGGAGCGGCTTGAGCGACAAGCGCCGCACAGTGCGATAACCACAGGGGGCGCAAAGGGAATCTGATTCCCGCGTTCTTAGCCTTTGTGCCCTTTGTGGTTAAGGGTTCTGTGCAGGCCTTTGCCGCTTTGCTTCCCAAAACCGCAGGCATGGTTCAGGATGACCCCTTCGCCCAGTACCCAGCGTAAGGGTCTGGTTTATAATCACGTTTCCACACTTTTCTCTGGAGTTTTCGATCACGTGATTCGCTTTCTGCAAACCCCTGGTCCGACTAAAAAGATCGTTCTCGGCGGGCTGCTGCTGATTATTTGCGCTGCCATGGTCATCACGCTCGTCCCTGGTGGCATTGGCTCCAGCTTCGGTATCGGCGGCCCTGGCCAGGGCGTCGTAGCCACCGTCGGCGGCGAGCAGGTCTCGACGGCTGACGTGCAACGCGAGGCCCGCAACATGCTGCAGCAGCAATTCCCGCGCGGCGGGGCGCAGGCATCCGCCCTATTGCCCTACTTTGCCTCTCGAGCCGCCGAGAATCTCATCAGCCGCAAAACCCTTCTGGTCGAAGCACAGCGGCTCGGGCTGCGCGCGAGCGATGAGGAACTGCGCGACGAGTTGCAGCACGGCCGTTACGCCCCGGTTTTCTTCCCCAACGGCGTTTTCGTCGGACAGGAGCAATACGAAGGAAGGCTGCAGCAAGCTGATCTCACCGTTCCCATGTTTGAGGAGAGCGTAAAAGAGGAAATTCTCCTCGAAAAACTGCGCAACCTGGTGGCCGCGAGCGTTGTAGTTCCGGATGCCGAGCTTCGCCAGGCTTTCCTCAAGCAGAACACGAAAATCAAGTTCGATTACGCGGTTCTTCGCACGGAAGACGTCAGCAAGGACATTCATCCCGCCGAGACCGAGCTCAAGGCCTACTTCGAAAGCCACAAGGCCAGCTACACCAATGCCATTCCGGAGAAGCGCAAGGTCAGCTACGTGCTGATCGATTCTTCCAGACTGGCCGCCGAAACTACCGTCACCCAGCAGGATTTGCAGAACTACTACGATCAGCATCGTGACGAGTATCGCGTGCCCGAGCAGGTAAACGTCCGTCAAATGATCTTCAAGACACCCTTACCCGGCCCGGACGGTAAGACAGACCCCAAAGGTATGGAAGAAGCACGCAAAAAGGCCGAGGATGTGCTCAAGCAGCTAAAGGCTGGGGCAAAATTCGAAGATCTGGCAAAAAAGTACTCGGAGGATCCGAGCGGCAAGAACGGAGGCTCGGTTGGTTGGATTCGCGAGTTTCCGGTGCCGGAGGTCAATAAAATTGCCTATTCATTACCCAAAGGCGGTACCAGCGACGTCATCAACGCCGGCTTTGCCTTTGTTATTCTTCGGGTCGACGATAAGCAGGACGCCCACGTCAAAACTCTCGCCGACGTCAAAGCTCAGATCGAGCCTTTGATCAAGCAGCAAAAGGCTTTTCAGGCAGCCGAGTCTCAGGCCAACGCCCTGCTCTCGCAAGCACGAAGCACCAGCCTGGAAAAAGCGGCCGCAACCAAAGACTTGCAGGCAGTGACCACAGATTTCGTAGCGCGTACTGACTCACTTCCCGGCATCGGCAGCTCGCCGCAGTTCATGTCGGCCATTTTCGGCACCAACGAAAAAGCCCCTCCCGATCTGGCGCAGTTGCCCACGGGCTACGCGATTTATCTGGTGCTGCAAGTAAAGCCTCCGGCGACGCCCAGCTTCGAAGAAATTCGCAGCCGCGTGGAAAGCGACTTCAAAAACGAGCGCGCCTCGCTGCTCCTCAACCAGAAGACGCAGGAACTCGCCGATCGCGCCAAAACGGAACATGACCTGAAAAAGGCAGCCAAGGAACTGGGTGCTACTATGAAAACCAGCGAACTTGTCGGGCCCGACGGCCAGGTTCCGGATATCGGTTCCATGTCCGGTCAGGCCGCGGTCGCCTTCAACCTCAAGCCGGGTGAAATCGCCGGCCCCATCATGACCGGCAGCAACGGCGTCGTGCTGTCGCTGGTTGAGCGCCAGGAACCCTCCGATCAGGAGTTCGCCGCCAAGAAAGACGAAACCCGGGATTCGCTGGTATTAAGCAAACAAAACGAACTTTTCAATTTATTTATTGCAAACTTGCGCCAGCAGATGGAAAAATCAGGGAAAATTAAAATCAATCCTAGCGAGATGAACAATCTCACGCGCAGCCAAAGCAATGAAGAAGGCGAGTAGTGGGCGATACAGGGCTTTCGTCGGTGGAAGTGTAAGCATCTGACCTCAAATCTGGGAGGACGGCACAGCTCTTCGGCCTGAGAGCTGTCATACAGGCATCAGACAAAGTTGCCTTTTGGTAAATAGCGATGTCCTTCCCTCGCGCTACCGGTATTCTGCTTCACCCTACGTCCCTGCCGTCCCACGGCGGGATAGGAGATTTTGGTCCTGCCGCTTACGAGTTTGTCGACTTTCTTGCCGCAGCTCGCCAGGGCCTCTGGCAAGTGCTCCCGCTGGGTCCACCCGCCAATGGCAACTCGCCTTATTCTTCCCTTTCAGCATTTGCCGGCAATCCGCTGCTGATCAGCCTGGAGCGTCTGGCCGAGCGCGGCTGGATTGACCCCTCCCGCCTCGGCGACCTGCAGGACCAGGCGGAATACATCGACTATGGCCAGGTCTGCGAGTGGAAACTGCCGCTGCTGACCGACTCGGCCCGCTATTTTCTGGAGTGTGCTTCTCCCTGGGCGCGGGACCGCTTTGACCACTTCTGCGCCTGGAATGCCTGGTGGCTGGAAGATTTTGTCCTCTTCGACGCCCTGCGCGAGCGCTTCGGCAAACAAGCCTGGAATCGCTGGCCTTCCGAGTTGGCGCGCCGCGAGCCGCAGGCTCTTGAAGCCGCGCGCGCGGAACTTGCCTGCGACATGGCCATCCGCCGCGCCATCCAGTTTGCCTTTTATGAGCAGTGGCGCAGCTTGCGTCTGGCTTGCGCCCGGCGATCGATTCGCGTGGTGGGCGACGTTGCCATTTTCGTCGACTATGACAGCGTCGACGTCTGGGCCAACCGCCATCTCTATCGTTTGCGCGATGACCTCGAGCCGGAAGTCGTTGCCGGTGTCCCGCCGGATGCCTTCAGCTCCGACGGCCAGCGCTGGGGCAATCCTCTCTACAATTGGGAGGCGATCCGCAGCACTGGCTATGAGTGGTGGATCCAGCGTTTGCGCTGGGCCACGCAGACCTGCGACTACATCCGCCTCGATCACTTCCGCGGCTTTGACCAGTTCTGGGAGATTCCTGCCGACCAGCCCAGCGCCATCCATGGACGCTGGGTCGACGGTCCCAGGGATGATCTATTCAACCACCTGCGTGACGCACTGGGTGGCTTGCCCTTTTTTGCCGAGGACCTGGGCTACATCACGCCGGAAGTGCACGCCTTGCGCGAGCGCCATCAGATTCCCGGCCTCGCCGTTCTGCAGTTCGGCTTCAACAATACCGGCGCTCACGTCTACCTGCCCCATCGCCTCACCCCGGATCGCGTGGTCTACACCGGCACTCACGACAATGACACGACGTTAGGCTGGTGGCATTCCGGCGTGTCTGAGCATGAGCGGCATGCAATTGAGGCCTACGTCTCTCCGTGCAAGGACGGTGTCCATTGGTCCATGATCCGACTGGCTCAGACGTCTGTGGCTTGCTTGTCGGTCATTCCCATGCAGGATGTTCTCGGTCTCGGCAGCGAAGCCCGTCTTAACATTCCCAGCGTTTCTGATGGCAATTTCCGCTGGCGCTTCCGCCGCAGCGCCCTCACCCGTGAACTGGTCGAGCGCCTGGCAATGCTGGCCGAAGTTACCGATCGCTTGCCCTGTCCCTTCTCTTCCCCACCCGACGAGGACTTTGCCGCCTGAGCCTGGCGCTGGCGTGTGGCCGCGGGCGCCCTCGCCCGCGAAAAGCAGCGCAGCTGCTGCCCGGCGACTCTGAACAAAAAAGCCGGAGCATTTTCAGCTCCGGCGTAGTTGGCAGTTTGCCCGGATAAAACTTGAGGCGCTTGCGCGGCGTGAGCGAAAGCGGGAGCCGCGCGCCGAAATCCTGAGCGCGGCGAAGACCTACGCGCTCCTCCTCGGACGCAGACTGAGGTCCCGCACCTGCGACAGGACGCTCGACATCTGCATGCCGCTCATCTGGCACACCCAGGGCATGAGCTCCGCGATAAACTGGTCTTTCATGAGATCGCGAATCTCTTCCTGGCGGCTGCGTTCTCCGCCCGAGAGCAAATCGGGAACCGTGACTTCCAGCGCCCGTGCCAGCCGTTGCAGCGAGGAAAGGGTCGGCGTAGCTTTTTCATTCTCGATTTTGGAGACATAGGTCCGCGGCACCGACATGCGGCCTGCCAGTTGCCGCTGGCTGAGCCCGCTGCGCAGGCGCAGGGCGCGAATCGAAGCCGCGAGGTTCAGGTGCCCCCGCGGCCCTGTGCTCATTGGCAGCATCTGCGGTTCAGGCGCCGGGGAAACCGCTTCCGGCTCGTCTTCGTCGAGCGAGGCATGGCAGCGCCGGCATAAATTGTTGGTTGTTCGAAACTGAACCAGCAGGCAACGATCGCAGCGAACTACTTCCCTTGAATCTACCGGGGCAAGCGTTGTGACCATCTAGGTTTGGGAGTTGCCAGAGCTGGGCTTCTCCGGAACCGATTGCCCGGTTCCAACCTTGGAGCGTAATCTGCGGTACTGAGGCTGTGGAAGTCAAGGGAATTCTGGACTGAAAAACAAAACTCTCCACAGAAAAAGCAAAGCTACACGGAGAAAACCCGGAGAAAGCAGGTAAGAAAGCATGTTTGATCGCCAGGCCGCGTGGGGGTTACTAACTGAGTTCACTCAATCCGAGAGTTTGCGCAAACACGCGCTCGCTGTCGAAGCCTGCATGACCGCCTACGCGCGGAAATTCGGTGCAAGTTCGGACGCAGCGGAAGTCTGGAGCGTGGTCGGCCTGATTCACGATTTCGATTACGAGCAGTATCCCAGCCTCGACGATCATCCCTACAAGGGAAATGCCATCCTCGAGCAGCGCGGCTGGCCCGAACCGATTCGGCGCGCCATCCTCTCGCATGCCGAGTATTCCGGCGTCAGCCGCGACACTCCCATGGAGAAGGCGCTCTTCGCCTGCGACGAACTGGCCGGATTCATTACCGCCGTCGCCCTCATCAAGCCGGGAAAGTCGCTTGCCGAAGTCGATGTGAAGTCGGTAAGAAAAAGGATGAAGGATAAAGCCTTCGCCCGCAAAGTGAACCGCGATGACATCATCAATGGCGCGGCCGACCTGGGGGTCGATCTCGACGAGCACATCGCCTTTTGCATTGATGCCTTAAAGGAAGTTGCACCCGCGCTCGGCCTCGACGGCAGCGCGGCTCAATCGGCTTAGCCTGCTCGCGTTTCAGGCGCTGGACGTGGGTGAATCCACCACGTACACCTTGCCGGGCCCGGCCGTCTGAACGTTATTTTTTTGGAAGGATTCTTTGATTCGCCGCCGGAGCTCCCGGCTGATCGGGTATTGCTTGTTGGGACGGGTTTTGACCAGCATCAGGTATTCGGCCTCGCCGTTGCCGACGCGATCAAGACCTGGAACCTGAATATCTCCCACGATATCGTCTGCAAACGCGGCATCGTGGCGCACGTCCTCGCCGGTTTGCTTCAGCAACGCAACGATCTTGTCGCTGGGCTCGCCATACGCCACGATCACCCGTAACGCCAGCTGCGACCAGTCGCGAGTGGCGTTGGAAACGATGGTGATCTGGCTATTGGGCACGGTGTGCAGCGTGCCGTCATCGTCGCGCAGAACGGTCCGGCGCAGGCTCATTTCCTCCACTGTGCCCCTTACCCCCGCTATCTTCACCACGTCGCCGAGATCGTACTGATTTTCCAGCAGGATGAAAAAGCCGTTAATGAAGTCGTGCACCAGCGTCTGCGCCCCGAAACCGATTGCCAGGCCGGCAATGCCGGCGCTGGCCAGCAGCGGTCCAAGGTTCAGGCCAAGCAGCGAAAGCACCTCGAGCGTGGCTACAAAGAGAATCCCAAACACGCCGATGCTGGTGATTACGCCGGCCAGCGTGCGGATCTTCTGCGCGCTGATGCCTGAGGGCAGCTTGCGCGCCTGCAGCTCCGTCGCTTTGCCAGTAATCAGTCGCAGGATGCGAACCAGAAGAAACGACACCAGCACGATCAGCACGAGCTTGGGCGCGTCGTGCCGCAGGAAGGTCATGGTGTCATCACGCCATTCGTGCAGCAGAGTCGGCAGGTTTCCGGCGTCCGGAATCAAGGTTTGAAAAGACATCGGGAGCTTCGTTTCGGCGTGATTATAGCAAGCTGAGATGCGGCTCCCCGGAAACAGGTTCGACGTATAATCACGGCAGAGAATTTTCTTCTTCGCAGAGGTCCCTGTGCATTACAAATCGGTTCTTCTCGTGGTTTGCTCTGTCCTCTTCACCCTGGCGCCAAACAACCTATGGAGCGCCCAAGGCACGTTTCCGATTGCTCCAGGAGGGCAGTTGCCCGGCCTGGATCAGAGCCGGACGCTTCCCGGCCGGCCTGAACCCGAAGAAGAGCCTCGTTCGCGCGCGGAAAAGGAAATGGCGAAGCGCGCCAACGAGCAGCGGCAGGTGCAACTGAAACGCGACACCGAGCACCTGTTGAAGCTCGCGACAGAATTGCAGGAATATGTGGACAAATCCAACGAAAATATCCTCTCCTTGAGCGTCGTGAAGAAGGCCGAAGAGATCGAGAAACTGGCCCATAGCGTGAAAGAAAAAATGAAGGGGCAGTAGGGACGCCTCGGGACAGCCGCCCCCGGCTGTCCAAACACATCCCGGCCCTCAAATTCCGCCCGCTTAATGGTTGAATGCAGGTTTTCGCGGATGGCGTTCCCCATTGGCTACGCCGATCTTGCAACCCAGTTTCAATAAGGATAAAATCCAGCCATGCCGATGCCGCAAACCGAAGCGCCAGGACGGTTGCAGGCGGAACTGATGTCGCGCGGCCTGCGCATGACGCACCAGCGCCGCACCATTCTTGGCGTGGTGGAAACCGCAAAACAACACTTGGATGCAAGCCAGATCCTGCGCAAAGCGCGCAAACTCGATCCCCAGATCGACCGCGTCACCGTCTATCGCACCATTGCGCTGCTCAAGCGCCACGGCCTGATCGATGAATTGGACCTGATGCATATGCAGGGCGAGAAGCATTATTATGAGCGCCGCCCTCAGCGTGACCACATCCACATGGCCTGCCTGCGCTGCGGCAAAATCATGGAGTTCGAGAGCGACCTCTTTGACCGCCTGAAGGGGCAGATTCAGCGCGACTGCCAGTTTCACATCATCGTCACCCGCCTCGAAGTAGGCGGTTACTGCAATCAGTGCCGCACTGAGCCATCCGCCTGATTTTCAATCGTTGCATCTGGTTGCATCAATTCTGAAACGAAAAATGCGGGCCATCGCTTGACGGGGGCGGGTCTTGCCGCTACGATCAATACTCCTCTTTGAGTTGCAACCGAGTTGCAACTAATCGTTGCCAATAAATTGCAACTGAGTTGCAAGTTATTGCGCGAGCTTGTTGCAACTCATTTGCAAGTAAGTCCGGAGCCTATGGCCAAGATCGTTGCCCTGCTGGTGTTGATCGTCTCCCTGACCGCGATAGCTGCCGCGCAGGAGCCTCCTTATTTCATTACCTATTCGCACGCCATGGAGGAGCCGGGCAACCTGGAAATTTCCTTCAAGGGCGCGCAGGCTTCGCCCAAGTATGCGAACCCGTTTGTCAGCGAAACCATGGAACTCGAGTACGGCGCCCAAGCCTGGTGGACCACCGAGTTGTATCTTTCCGGGCAGCACACTTCGAACGACAGCACCATCTTCGGCGGATTCCGCTGGGAAAACCGCTTTCGCCCGCTTTTCCGCGAGCATTTCATCAACCCCGTCCTCTACATCGAGTACGAGAACCTGAACCACGCGGACCGCAGCCTGCTCGAAGTGACCGGCCACGACAGCATCTCCGATCTGCTGGTCAGCAATGGTCGGGGACGCAGGGAGACGGAGCGGGAGCTGGAACTGAAGCTCATTCTCTCCAGCAACACACACGGCTGGAATATCTCCGAAAACTTCATTACGGAAAAAGCGCTGAACGGGTCTGAGCCTTGGGGT
>Ga0335080_10008767_pt1 | contig 10549 bp, 9 predicted proteins | sample Lox_Sample_34_FD_206720 | JGI IMG/M metagenome (GOLD analysis project Ga0335080, IMG submission 206720) | Soil microbial communities from Loxahatchee National Wildlife Refuge, Florida, United States - Lox_Sample_3.4 | ecosystem: Environmental > Terrestrial > Soil > Wetlands | place: USA: Florida... | reverse complement strand
GATCGATGAACTCGCCCGCGACGAGGATTTCTGGCGCGAGATTCAATCGGCCTTCACGCTCGACCGCAACATCATTAACCTGAACAATGGCGGCGTCAGCCCCTCGCCGCGCATCGTGCAGGAGTCCATGCGCCGCGCCCTCGAGTTCAGCAATATCGCTCCCGCGCACACCATGTGGGCGGTGCTCGAGCCCGAGGTGGAAATCGTTCGTCAGCGGCTGGCCGCCGACTTCGGCTGCGATCCGGAAGAGATCGCCATCACCCGCAACGCCTCCGAGGGTCTGGAGATCTGCCAGCTCGGCCTCGACCTCAAGGCCGGCGACGAAGTCCTGACTACCGATCAGGATTATCCGCGTATGATCACCACCTGGAAACAGCGCGAGCGCCGCGAAGGCATCGTGCTGAAGATGATTTCTTTTCCTACGCCGCCGCCTTCGCTGGACGATCTGGTGGACCGCTTTGAGCGCGCCATTACGCCCCGCACCCGCGTCATCCATTTCTGCCATATCACCAACCTCACCGGACAGATTTTCCCGGTTCAGCGCATTTGCCAGATGGCGCGCAGCCGGGGCATCGAAGCCATCGTCGATGGCGCTCACGCCTACGCCCAATTTCCCTTCAAACACGCCGACCTCGATTGCGACTACTACGGCACCAGCCTCCACAAGTGGCTGCTGGCGCCGCACGGCACCGGCTTTCTCTACGTGCGCAAATCCAAGATCCCCAAGGTGTGGCCGCTCATGGCCGCGCCGGCGGAGATGGCCGGCGATATCCGCAAGTTTGAGGAGATCGGAACACACCCGGCCGCCAATCACAACGCCGTCGCAGACGCGCTCGAATTTCACAACGCGATCGGCGTGGAGCGCAAAGCCGCCCGCCTGCGCTACCTGCGTTCGGTGTGGACCGAGCGCCTCACCCGCTTGCCCGGCGTCTCCACGCCCACCAGCTCAGACCCGCGCCAGAGCTGCGGCATCGGCTTGCTTTCCGTGGCGGGCAAAGAGCCAGGTCCGCTGGCCGATAAGCTCTGGGAGAAGTACCGCATCCTGACAGTTGGTATCGTTCACCCGCAGTTCAAGGGCCTGCGCATCACGCCTAACGTCTATACCACCCTTCCCGAAATCGAGACGTTCTGCGCCGCGATCGAAAAACTGGTCGCTTGAGGGCGCTTGACGCGGTGCGCGCGGGTTCTTCGGATATACTGGACCGCATGAATCGGTCCTTCCGCGCCGCGGCCCTTGCACTCTGCTCCGCGGCGCTTGCCCTTTCGCAGACCGCCGCTTCGGACGCCGCCAAGCTCGGCCACTCGTCTCATGGCGCTGCCTTCGATGCCGGCCCGCGGCAAAAGCCGTGGATCATGGACGGCATCGGATCCGCGCCGTTCCCCATCACCACGAAGAACCCCGAGGTCCAGCAGTGGTTCAACCAGGGCAACGCGATGCTCCACTCGTTCTACTTCTATGAGGCGGAGCGCGCTTTCCGCTGGTGCGTGAAGCTGGAGCCAGAAAATGCCATGGCCTATTGGGGCTTGGCCAACGCCACCGAAGGCGAGCGCGCCAAAGATTTCCTGCGCGAGGCGGTGCAACGCAAGAACACCGTTACCGAGCGTGAACGGCTCTACATCGAAGCCCAGCAAGCGGCCCTCCTGCCCAGACCGGGCGGTTTCACCCGCGGCGCCCCCGCCTCCAGCGACGAAGGGCGGCGGGAGCAGATCAAGAAACTGGAAACCATTTGCCTCAAGTACCCGCGAGACATGGAGGCTCGCGCCTACCTGGCCCTGGCCACCATGGGAAGCAGCCGGTACGGCGCCGAGCTGATCATCCGCGAGGTTCTGGCCCAAGAGCCCATGCACCCGGGCGCGCACCACTACCGCATCCATAACTGGGACTACCACGAGCCGGAACAGGCGCTGGAAAGCTGCCGCAAGTACACGGAGGCCGTCCCCAATATCGGCCACGCGCAGCACATGCCCGGGCACATTTACAGCATCCTAGGGATGTGGAACGAAGCGGCAATCTCCATGGATTCGGCCACCCGCGTCGAGAAACGGCAGATGCAGGAGACCCTCACCTTCCCGTTCAACAACTGGAACTACGGGCACAACCGCAACTATCTCTCCTACATTCAGGAACAGCTCGGTATGGTAGATGCCGCCATTTTCGGCGCCCGCCAGTTGATCGACGCTCCGCTGGATCCCGAGGACAACAACGAGAACTGGCGCAGTTCGCACTCCTACGGCCTGTTCGCCCTTGCCCGCGCGCTCCTGCGCTCCGAACGTTGGGACGCCCTTCTCGACCCGAACACAGTGCCCTGGCGCGACATCCACCGCGACAAGTGTTGGAAGGCCTTCTTCGAGGCGCGCGCCTGGCTGGGCAAAGGCGACCTGGTGAAGGCCGAGAAGAGCATCGCCGCTCACGCCGAGCTCAACAAAGAACTCGAGAAGAACAAGGACTTCGAAGAGATTTACCAGATCCAGCAAATGGAGTTGAACGCCCGCCTTGCCCTGGCCGGCGGAGATTCCATCGCCGGGCTTGGCGCGCTGGCGGAGGCTGCGGAGCGAGAGGCCGCGTTCCAACGTGACTACGCCGACCCGCCGCTTTATCCCGATCCCATCTACCCGGCGCTCGGCGAAGCTTATCTGAAGGTGAACTCGCCGGACCTCGCCGCGCGGGCATTCGAAAAGGGATTGGAGCTCACGCACAACGACGTGTTCTCGCTCTCCGGCCTGGTGCGCGCCTATGCCGCGCTGGGAGACAAGGCCAAAGCGCAGGAGTTCATGGCGCGGCTAACGTACGGCGCCCGCCATGCCGATGCCGGATGGAAGCCGCTCGAACTCGCCCGGGCCGCCGGCATCTCCGCCGAACCGCGCGCTGTGGTGCCGGCTTCCGAGCGCGATTACGCCCGCACCGACCTGGCGCGCTATGGCCCTGCCCGCTGGGTGCCCTACGACGCGCCGGCGCTCGACGTGCGCGACGCATCGGGCAAGCAGGTCTCGCTGGCGGACTACAAAGGCAGGAACGTCATCCTGGTTTTCTATCTGGGATTCGAATGCCCGCACTGCATGCGCCAGTTGCACGCGATCCAAAAACGAAGCGCCGAGTGGGAGTCCCTCGATGCCGTCGTCCTGGCCGTCAGCAGCGCCAAGCCGCAAAAGAACGCCGACACCATCAAGCAAATGGGCGCCCTGGCCGGCGTCCAGCTGCTCTCCGACGACCACTATGCCAATGCCCGCCGCTTCCATTCCTACGACGACTTCGAGGAGATCGAGCTGCACTCCACCATCCTGGTCGACAAGCTGGGGCGCGTCTACTGGGCCCGGTTCGGGGGCGATCCGTTCGGCGACCTGGATTTCATCAGCAAACAACTCGAACGAATGAACGCGCTGGTGCTCGCCGAAAAGGATGCGGCGGGCAAACCGGCGAGGGGCGAGTGAGCGGCCCTACTGCGTGAGCGCTGTGTATTCCTTGAAGCCGTTCCCGCTGAAACCCACGGTCGTACCGCCAACCGATACCGTGCCCGAGTATTGCGCCGTCTGCTCGTAGATGATGGCGTTGGGGACCGACGGCGGCAGCGGCGCTGCCAGCGGATCGGTGCTCTGCACGTTCATCGTCAGGGCGATTGACGCCGTGCCGTTATTCGCCTGAAACACCGATTGCGTCGGGTAGTTCAGGTGGTACACCGGATCGTAAGCCCACATGGTGTGGGTGAGCGTGTATTGATTATTCTGGAACACGTAGCGCTGGCCGTTGACGCCGATGCTCGCCACCCCGCCTGGCTTGTTCGGGAAGTCGCCTAAGTCAAAAGTCAAACCCGGCTGTGCATACTGCGCCCAGTTCCACGGCACCCCGGTCAGGTCCCACTCACCCCAGTTGTGGTCGTGATAGCCGGGGGCGTTGACGCTATAGGAGACGCCGTCCACGGTCAGCGTTCCGGAAACCGACGCTTCCGGCATATAGAGCAGCCAGCTCATCAGCTCCCAAGATTCGGAGGCCACGTTCGAACGGTTCGCTGCGTACCACGAGGGCGCCGTCCGCGCGTAGGTGAGGTCCCACGTGATCCGTCCGTCCCGCGTGGCGCCGGTGATCCGGTAAGTGTCCGCGTCCACCGCCATGACCGCGTTGCCGCCGATCTGGACGTTCGCCGCGCTGTACGCCGCGGAAAACGCGTGCGCCGGGTACGCCTCCTCTTCGCTCACGATCCCGCCGGTGGTGTACGCCACCGCCGCCATCTCCGAGATTCCCAACGGAAACACCCCACCTGGCTGGCTGGCCGGATTGGTGATCAGGTAGCTGAAAATCGCCTGCAGCTTGTTGGTGGAATCGTAGACATTGAAGTACCACCACTCCGTGTAGTCCGCTAGGTGCCCCGTCCCCAGCCAGTCGAGGAAATGATATCCGTCCGCTGTCTCCGGGACCTGGCGCGTTTGTCCCCCGGCATTCATCCCCAGCAGAAGCAGAACGGCCGCCGCGCCGGCACCTCGCACTCGCATGGGGACATTATGTCATCGCCCGGCCCGCCGCGCTCCCGGCCGAAGTCCTGCCGGCAGGCCACGCCGGGTCTGCCCCACCGCCATCGCCCCGCGGCAAGGACGCAAACAGCTATCCTGAGAATCACGAGCCCCACATGCCGCCGCGGCGCATCGAAGACGTGCTGGAACGAATGTCCGCCCTCCGCGAGGCTCCGCCTGTAGAGGCGGTCCCAGCTTTGCGCCGGTTCCTCGGCGACCGGGTCAACGTCGTTGCCGCCAAGGCCGCTCGGATCGCCGCCGAGCGCCAGATGAAAGAGCTCATCCCGGATCTGCTCGCCGCCTTCGCCCGCCTGTTCGACAACCCTGTGGAACGCGATCCGCAGTGCTGGGGCAAGAACGCTATCGCGGCCGCGCTGCGCGATCTCGAGCATGGCGAATCCGCGCCTTTCCTGCGCGGCATGCGCCACATCCAGATGGAGCCGGTTTGGGGTAAGCTCGAGGACACCGCGCAGCCGCTACGGGGCGCCTGCCTGCTGGCCCTGGTGGCCTGCACCGATATCGGCCGCGGCGAACTCTTCCGCTGCCTGGTGGAAGCACTCACCGAACGCGAGGCGGTGGTGCGGGCCGAAGCCGTCCGCGGCCTGGCCGAAATGGAGGGCGAGGAGGCCGTCCTCTTGCTGCGCATGAAAGCCCGCCTGGGCGACGAAGAACCGCAGATCGCGGGCCAGGTATTGGACGCGCTGCTGCGGGTGGAAGGAGAACCGGCCGTGCCGTTCGTCGCCGCCTTCCTGGATTCCGCGGGTAGCGAGACCCGCGACGAAGCCGCCCTCGCGCTGGGCGTCTCCCGGTCCGCCGCGGCCGTGGAGATTCTGCGCCAAGCCTGCGCCGCCGCCCGCGATCCCGGCTTCCGCGAAGTCCTGTTTCGCGCCCTCAGCCTGTCCCGCCGCCCCGAAGCGCTGGAATTCCTGAAAACCGTGCTGGCCACCGGCCGCCGCGCCGAAACGAAAGCCGTCCTCGATGCTCTGCAGCTGCATCAAGAGAATCCGGAGATCCGCCGTCTGATGGAGAAGTTCGCCGCCGGCAGCAGATGACCGAATGATGCGCCAACCTGTGGTGGGGCCCGGTTGAAGCGTGCCCTTGCCCTTGACCGGGCATGCCTCAGCGTACCTGCGTTGCGCGGCCCAACGGGTACCGCCTGCCGCGCCACTTGATGGAACTGCCGCAGGAGGATGACAGCAGCGCGGCCAGCCAGAGCCACGTTCCCAGAGGCACCAGCACCGTATGGATCCAGCCCCAGCGGCGGAACCAGGCGGCATGGCCCGGCAGGGCGGCGCAGGCGGTACGCGCGCGTCCGCGCCCCTTCGCTATTCCCGGCACGAGCTGAACGGCGAGCAGCCAGCCGGCGATGGCCGAACCATGGAGGCAGGCGGCCGCCGCGGCAGCCATGCCGGCGCAGTAAACCACGTGCCCGGCCAGGGCAGCCCGCCAGAGATTCGGGCTGTAGACGCGCGTCAGCAACAGCTGGCGGCGCGACCACTCGAAGAAACGGCCGGCCGTGATTCCCTCGTAACTGGGCGCCAGCGCGCCTGGAGCGAAGGCGATGCGCAGGCCGGCGCGGTGTACTGCGGCGGAGAGCGCGTAGTCGTCGCTGATCGCGGCTTTCCATGCGTCCAGGACGCCGACGTCGTAGAAGCGATCGCGGCGCATTGCCATCGAACCGCCCCAGGCAAAGGGGTTGTCGGCCGGCCCCAGCACACCGAGCGACACGGCGTCCCAAACCGCGCGCAGCAGGCTCCAGACACCGCCTGGTGCGGGCATGAACCAGCGATAGCCGGTCGACGCGCCGACGCCGGGCTCGTCGAGCGGAGCGGCCAGCGCCCGCAGCCAGCCTGTAGTCACGCGCGCGTCTGAATCGGCGAAGGCGTACACGGTGCTGGTATGGCGCGCCGCGGCGGCGGCCGCCGCCAGGTTCTGCACCTTCTCGCTGGCGGCCGCGCTGGTTCCGCCGTCGCCGTGCGCCAGCACCACCTTCACGCGCGGCGGCAGCACGCCGGCTGGAATATCGGCGGCACACTGCGCGGTCACAATCAGCTCGTAATCGGGATAGTCGAGTGCCGCCAGCGCCGCCAGGTTCTCACCCAGTCCGTCGTCGTCGCCCTTCACCGGCACGATTACCGTGGCGGGCGGCAGCGCCCCGGCGCGCGCGGAGAGGCGCGCCTGCACATAGGCCGCGCGCCGCCGCTCGCCGCGGAGCGAAGCCAGAGCGAGGAGCGCCGCCAGCCCCGCGATCAGCCAGTACCAGTGCACGCAGGCAGCCTCACTTCACCGTCAGCTCAAAATCGACCACCAGCACCAGAGCGTCGTTGGTGACGCGGATCTCAGACACCCGGAACTGGCGCAGTTCGCGCCGGTAGTCCGGCTGCATGCCGGGATCTTCCAGCGCCCGTTGCGCCTCGGATGCCAGCGGGTAATGGAAATCGCGCGACAGGCTGGACGAAAGCGCCTGGCAGACGCGGCGGATGTAAAAGCCGTTCTTTCCGTCGCTCACCGCGCTCACGCCGGCCAACCCCACATTGCCCTGCTGGAAGACCGGCGTGGCCGTGATTACCACCGTGAAAGCGTCTCCCAGGCCGACGCACTGGCCGAACATGTTCAGCGAAGAGCGGCCGCTGAAACGCGCGCGGATCACCAGGCGGCCATCTTTGCCCTGGAACTTCGGCTGTTCCAGATAAGCGAAATTGCAGCGCGTCTTTTCACTGCCCTTGACGTACTTGCGGCCGTCCTGCGTGAACACCTGCTTGGACAGCATGCGCTCCAGGGCGGCGAACTGCAGGTGAACCTCCACCGCGCCTGCGGGGAAGACAGCCAGCAGCGCCAGGGCCGGGAGCTTGCGGCACCGCCCGAAATGAGTGGGCGCGGCGTGGGCGCGCGGCAGGCGGAACGCGGGCCGGAGCATGCGGATCCTCATCGGCCTGGCTCGCCGAACAGCGCGAATTCGGAAAGCGCCGGGCTGGCCGACGCCTGTGTCACGCGCAAGCGCACGCGCGAGGCGGTGACCGCCTGTTCCAGCCGGATCAAGCGCCGCGGGCCGATGCTGGTGGCGGCGGCAAACTCCCGCCACGCGCCGTTTTCGAACCGGTCCAGTGCGGCCGCCTCGATGCGCTGCCCGAAGCGGATGGCTTCGCGGATGCGAAGTACCGTGAACCTGGTTTCGCGCGGTAGATCCACCGTAAGCTGCGCGGCGCGGGCCGCGCCGTCTGCTGCCCAATACGTCTCCGGGTGCCCGTCCAGGAGATTGGCGGCAGGGTGGCCGGCGAGCGTGCTCGAGGCGTGTACGCGTCCGCCCGCCGCCAGGTTCTCGTCAAAGGTCTTACGGCGGTAGGCGCCGAAGGCGCGCAGCGAAGCAATGTCTTCGGTCCCCAGCAGGCCATCGCGATTGGGCGGCACGTTCAGCAGCAGCGTGGCGCCGCGCCCCACCGACAGATAGTAGAGTTCGATCAACTCGGCCGCTGTTTTCACTTGCGCATTCTGATCGGCGTGCCAGAACCATCCCGGCCGGATGGAGACGTCGCACTCCGCGGGGAGCCAGCGCGACCCGTGGCGACTCCCCGCCGGCGATTCGCTTTCCCGGACGTCTCCGGGAGACGCCGGGCCGCCCTTGGCGCCCACCGGATCGTAGGCCGCCCAACACGGGTCGCCGGCGATGCCGCGTTCATTGCCTACCCAGCGGACGTCGGGGCCCACGTCGCTGAAGATCACCGCTTCCGGTTGCAGGCTGCGCACCAACTCCCAGGTATGCGGCCAATCGTAGTAAGCCGTTTTGTCGATCAGCCGTTTTTCACGCGCTCCCCCGTAAAAGCCATCGCCGCCATTGGCGCCGTCGTGCCACACCTCGAAGATGGGACCGTAGCCGGAGAGCAGTTCGCGAAGCTGCCGCCGGTAGATTTCGATATAAGGTGCGCGGCCGTAATGCGGGCTGTTGCGGTCCCACGGCGATAGATACACGCCGAACTCCAGGCCGTGGCGCCGGGCGGCCTCTGCCACATCGCGCACCACGTCGCCGCGGCCGCCGCGCCACGCGCTGGATCGCACCGAATGCTCCGTGGTGGCGGTCGGCCAGAGGCAGAAGCCGTCATGGTGCTTGCAGGTGAGAATGACGCCTTTCATCCCCGCCTGGGCTAGCGGTTGGACAATCGCATCCGCGTCAAATCGCGCCGGGGCGAAAATGTTGGGGTCCTCATCGCCGTAACCCCACTCCTGACCGGTGAACGTAGTCACCGTGAAATGGAGAAACGCGGTCGTTTCCAACTCGTGCCAGCGCAGTTGCCGCAAGGAAGGGATGGCGCCATAAGGTGCGGGAGCCGCGGCGCCGAGCGCACGAGCCGTCACACCGGCCGCGGCAGCGGTCAGGAACGCCCTCCGGTGCATGTCTATTTGCGCGCCTTGGCTTTGGGCTTGGCTTTCGCCGCGGCCTTGACCACCGTCTTGGGTTTGGGCGCGGCTCCTGCCGCCTGGCCCACTGCTTTGGCTTTGGGCTTCTCTCCTGCCACTGGGGCATCCGCGTCGGTTTCGGCTCCGGCATCGTCGACTGGGTGCGCGGCTGGATCGGCCGTTCCGTCCGCGGCCGCCACGGCCGCGGGGTTAGCCTTCTGCAGCACTTCGTTGAAGAGCGCCTGTTTACGCGGATCCACTTTCGGCGGCGGCGCCTGCTCGTGGCGGAAATCGTGATCGCTGTGGCAGATGCGGCAGCGCACTTTGGCCGGCTCGGAGTTCACAACGGACACGATGGAGTGATTCATGATGCGCTTGCAGCGCACACAATAATCGTCGATATCGTCGCCGAGCCTCGGTTCGCGCATGCTTTCTCCTCGTGCCTAAGCCGTGGTGGGCTGGTTAGCCGGCTCCGGCTCCGCGGCTTGCTTGGGTTCGGGAAGCGCCCACTCGGCAGGTTCGAATCCCACGTACTTGCAGATGCGCAGCCTGCCCTCTTCCGTCTCCAAAAGGTCGCCCACTTCCAGTGCATCGCCCGATTCGCGCGCCGCGCGCCAGGCATCGTATTCGTTCAGCCCTTCCACCTGGCCGAGTTGCTCGAAATCTCTCGGCTTCACCGAAACCGCCCCGCTGACGTGCGGCGCCAAGCGGAAGTGCTGCCGCGGGGCGTCCTTCATTCGGTAAATCCGATAGAGCGCCATAGCCCTACATTGTAATCGATGTAATCGACCGCAGCGCGCGTTGGCCGTCCTGCTCGCCCTGCTCCAGCCAGCGCTGCAGATTCGCCTTCCGCCAGACCACGGCTTCGCGCATGCGGCCCAAGGGGAAGGAAGGTTCGATACGAATCACCTGGAGCGCGCTGCCGGCACTGTGCTGGCCGAAGAGCGCATGCGCAGCCCGGAAGACCGGCCCCGTCAGCGCATTCACGGCGATGGCGTGGGTGGCTCCCATGGCTTCCGCCGCCCACAGCGGCAGCGCGCCGCGCAGCCCGCCGTCCACATAATCCTTGCCGCCGATGCGCACCGGGGGGAAACACAGGGGGATGCTGCAGGAGGCGGCCAGGTGCTGCCACGTAATTTCGGCATCGCGCACCAGGCGTGCGCGCAGCCGGGGGACTTCGGCGACCGTGAGCCCGAACGGAATCCGCGGCCGGTAACGGGCATGGAGATCGCGCGCTTTGCGGTGCAGCCCATCCGGCCGCAGTAGGCCCCTGGAATGAGGGCCCCACTGGAAGACGCGGCCGAGCGTGGGGTCGAGCCAATCACCCCGCAGCTCTTCGAAGGTTGCGCCGCCGGCGATCGCCCATCCATTCCATGCGCCGGCCGACGCGCCCACCACCAGGTCGAATTCCACGCGATCGCGCAGCGCGTTCCAAACGCCCACCTCCCAGGCAGCGAACAGGCCCCCAGCCGAGAGCACGAGTGCAGTGGCCACGATTTCATCCTAAACTCAGCCGCGCCCGGGAGAAGAAACGGAGAGAAGCCATCCGTCATTCTTCAAAAACAAAGGACCATTCCATCCGTTTCAGGTCGGCCACCCCAATTCCCGCATCGCAACCGCGGGACGAAAGGACAACTCCGTTTCCCGCGCCCTA
>Ga0335080_10008766_pt1 | contig 10549 bp, 5 predicted proteins | sample Lox_Sample_34_FD_206720 | JGI IMG/M metagenome (GOLD analysis project Ga0335080, IMG submission 206720) | Soil microbial communities from Loxahatchee National Wildlife Refuge, Florida, United States - Lox_Sample_3.4 | ecosystem: Environmental > Terrestrial > Soil > Wetlands | place: USA: Florida... | reverse complement strand
GCCGTCACTCTGCGAGCAATGGACCTTCGAGGACGAGGCCCGTTCGGTCCGCCTGCGGCTGCGGCCCGACGTCACGTTCTCCGACGGCACGCCGGTCACGGCCGCGGCGGTCAAGGCCTCGCTCGAGCACTCGATTCGGCTCTCGAAGGACCAGCTTCCGGCGGCCTTCGTCGCGATCCGGGGCGTCACGGAATTCCTCGGCGGCGCGAGCGGCGAGGTCTCCGGGATCGCGGCGCGGTCGGAGCGCGAGATCGAGATCCGGCTCGCGGACTCGCTGCCGATCTTTCCTTCGCTCCTGACCGACCATCGCACGGCGATCACCTCCGGCGCGTCGGGACCGGCGGCCCGGCCGCTCGGAACCGGCCCCTTCCGCGTCGCCGTCCAGACGTCCGAGAAGGTCGTCCTCGAGCGAAATCCCCGCTCCTGGAAGCAGCCCCCGGCGCGACTCGACGGCCTGGAATTCCGCGCGTCCCTCTCCGCGCCCGCGATCGCGGAAGGCCTGCGCAACGGCTCGATCGATCTCGCGCGGGACCTGCTTCCGAAAGACCTCGAGGCGATCCTCCGCGAGCCGCGATTCCGCGCCGGCTTCGTCGAGACGCCGAAGAAGAACACGTACTTCGCCGTCTTCCAGACGGGAACCCCCGTCGGGTCGAACGCGGCGGTGCGCCGAGCGCTCGCGGGCGCCGTCCGCACGCAGGACCTCGTGTGGGGCGCGCTCGGACGCCTCGCGCTGCCGGCCACCGGCCTGATCCCGCCCGGCATCCTCGGCCACGACGCCGGACGGCGGCAGACGCACGTCGCGCGCGAGCAGGCGATCGAAGCGATCCGGTCCTCGGGGCTGTCGGTCCCGATCCGGCTGCGTGTGTCCCTCCATCCGACCCTGCAGAACCAGTACGCCGCGCTGACCGAGGCGCTCTTCGCGGCCTGGAAAGATCTCGGCGTCGAGGTCGACGTTGTCGCGAAGACGATGCCCGAGTTCCTCGATTCGTGGCTCGAGAATCGGCACGTGGATCTGATGATCGGGCGGTGGATCGCCGACTACGACGACCCCGACAACTTCACGTTCACGCTCTTCCACTCGGGCAACGGCGCCGCCCGCGCGTACTTCTGCTCCCCCGAGACGGACCGGCTTCTCGAGGAGGCCCGCGCGGAGACGCGGCCGGCGGCGCGCGAAGCCGTCTACCGGAAGTTCGAGCACGCGCTCCTCGACCCGGCGATCGTCGTGCCGCTCTTCCACGACGTGGACTACCGGATCGCGAGCCCGGCGGTTCGCGGACTGCAGCTGCGAAGCACCGCGCCGTACGTGAACTACGCGGAGCTTGGCAAGGCCGAGGCGCCGGAGGCTCGCGCGGGAGCCGACCGGCACGTCGCCGGCGGGATGCTGCACGTGCCGATCGCAGGCGTCGTCAAGGAGCTCGACCCGGTCCTCTGCGAAACGCAGGAGCAAAGCGACGTGGCGCCGTGCCTTTTCGAGACGCTGACGCGCGCGATCGGGGGCACACGGATCGTGCCGTGGCTCGCTTCCGAGATCACGCCCGAGGCCGACGGCCGGCGATACCGTTTCCGGCTTCGGCCGGGCATCCGATTCCACGACGGCCGGCGCCTGACCGCGCGCGACGTGCGATCCTCCTGGGAGCGGCTGCTGCTCAGCCAGAGCGTGAACCGCTGGCTGCTCGCGCCGATCCAGGGCGCGCGCAAGATCTTCGACGGCGAGGCGGCCGATCTCGAGGGATTCCACATCGTGTCGCCGAGCGAGTTCTCCGTCGACCTCGAGAAGCCCGTCGCCTTCTTCCCCGCGGTCATCTCCTACACACCGACGGCCGTCCTCCCGGAGGGAACCGCCGCCGTCGGATCGGGAGCCGGTGACGGCGTCGTCGGCACCGGTCCGTTCCGCCTCGTTCGCTTCGAGTCGGGACGCCGGCTCGAGCTCGAGCGCAATGCGCACTACTGGCGCGACGGCTTCCCGCGCAGCGAAGGGATCGAGTTCCGCTTCGGGGTGTCGCCCGAGGAGATCCGGAGCGAGTTCCTCGCCGGAAGGTTCTCCATTTCGTCCGATCTGCTGCCGGCCGATGCCGAAGCTTTCCGTCACGATCCGCGATTCGCCGGCAACTACCGCGAGAGCCCGAGACTCTCGACCTACTTCCTGACCTTCAACAGCCTCAAGGGACCGTTTCAGGACGTGGAGCGGCGGCGCGACCTCGTTCGTAACGTGGACGTCGCCGGGATGGTCCGGCGCACGCTGGGCCGGGTCGCGATCCCGGCGCACGGCATCATCCCGCCCGGTCTCCTGGGCTACTCGGCTTCGGGCCCGGGCTCCGGCCCGATCTCCGGCGCGCACGCCTCCGACAGCTCCGTGGAAGCGACGGTCTCGCGGGAGCCGACGGACCTGTCGGCCGCGGTCCACCCCGTTTTCTTCGGCGAGTTCTCGGGCTTCTTTCGCGAGCTGACGGCGTCCTTCCGCGACATCGGCTTCCGCCTCCGGCCGATCAACAAGACGATGGCCGAGTACATGGCGGGGCAACCGAAGGGCGAAGGCGACGTGAACATCGGGCGATGGAACGCGGACTACGCGGACGCGGACAACTTCGTCCACACGCTCTTCCATTCGGACGCCGGGTTCTTCGGGAAATACGTCGGCTCGCGGGAGATCGACGAGCTCGCCGAGCGCGGCCGCGCCGAGACCGATCCCCGCACCCGCCACGCGATCTACCGTCAGGTCGAGGAGCTCCTCGCGCGCGAGGCCTACGTCATCCCGCTCTTCCACGACCAGGTGTACTGCTTCGCGCGGCCCGAGGTCGAGGGCCTCGGCATCCTCGGATCGAATCCGATCATTTCTTACGAAGAGCTGTCGATCCGGCGGTGAAGGCCGGGACAGGATTGTGGAGAGACGGGATTACCGCCGGCCTCGACGGCCGGTTGTCTCGCGCCCTCGGCCGCATTTGCTGCCAACGAGGCGGCGCGATCCCGTGCGAGCGAAGTGCGATTGGAGCTCGCGCTTAGCGAACTCAGAAAGATTGGCGGAGAGGACGGGATTCGAACCCGTGATAGAGGTTTAGGCCCCTATGGCGGTTTAGCAAACCGCTGGTTTCAGCCACTCACCCACCTCTCCGCAAGTGGTCCAGCCGGCCGATGTTAGTGGATCTGCTTCGAGTTGGAAACCAGCGGCGCATGCGACGCACGCCCGCTGGGTTGGCTCCGGCAGGAAGCCGGCGCCCTTTCGGTCGGCTCGCGCCGACCTCAAGTCAGCCACTCACCCACCTCTCCGCAAGTGGTCCAGCCGGCCGATGTTAGTGGATCTGCTTCGAGTTGGAAACCGTTACCATCCCAGCGCGTGAAACGGTTCCTCCTCGTCCTGGCCGCGGTCGTCGCGGCCGCCATAGGAATCTGGGCGTACCACAACACTTCGATCCACCGCCTGCGGCGCGAGTTCCAGCCCTGGATGGAACGCCTCGTGCGCTGGCGGGACGCCTGCGAGGCGACGCGCCGGGCGCTTCGGAGCCGCGAGCCGACGGCCGCCGACCCTCAGGGCCTGGCGGCGCTCCGCTCGTGGGCATGGTCTGGTCTCGAACGGATGGGCTACGTCGACTTCCGCGTCGAGAAGCCGGCGCACGAGGACCGCGGCGGCGTCGAGAAGACCTCGGGCCGCGTCCGCTTCACCGTGGGCGGCTTCACTGCGAATGGCGCGCGAATCGAACGGAGCGCCGACGTCCGGGTGACCGAGGAGACGCGCGGATCCGCCGCGCCGAACTTCTCGGTCTCGCTCCTCTCCGCCGCGGCCGATCGCACCGAACCCTCCCCGCGCTTCCACGATGCCACCGCCGAGTCCGGCCTGGGGGCGCCGCGCAACGATCCCCCGCTCCGGCTCACCAATCACCTGATCTCGGACATCTGGCCCGGTTCGGGTGTCGCCGTCCTCGACTACGACCAGGACGGCGCCGAGGATCTCTTCGTGGCGGATGGCCTTCGCTCGATCCTCTACCGCAACGACGGGCGCGGCCACTTCACCGACGTCACCGAAAAGGCCGGCCTCGCGAAGGACGCGGCGCACGGCATCGCCGCGACGGGCGTCGCCGCCGGAGACATCGACGGCGACGCCTACCCCGACCTCTTCGTGACGGACGCCTTCGGCCCCGCGCGCCTCTTCCACAACAAGGGCGACGGGACCTTCGAGGAGTGGACCGATCGATCCGGCATCTCGATCCCCAAGGACGCGCGCACGGCGACGTTCGCCGACGTGGACGGCGACGGCGACCTCGACCTCTTCGTCTGCGTGACGGGCGATTACTACAACAAGATGCCCGACCCGCCGTTCGATGCAAACGACGGCAAGCCGAACCATCTCTACATCAACGACGGCCACGGGCACTTCACCGACGCGAGCGCCGACTGGGGGGTCGCGGAGCCGCCGCGCTGGACGCTCTCGTCGCTCTTCGCCGACTACGACGGCGACGGGCGCACGGACCTCTTCCTGACGAACGATTTCGGTCTGACGCAGCTGTACCGCAACGACGGCGGCCGGCGATTCGCCGAGGTGACGAAGAAGGCCGGCGCGGAGATCCGCGCGTACGGGATGTCGGCGATCTGGGGCGATTTCGACGGCGACGGCCAGCTCGACCTCTACACGACCGGCGCCGATACGCAGTGGTACTTCCTCCACGAGTATCCGTCGCTGCCGATCGGTATCCCCGGGCGGATCTTCCTGCCCGTCGCGATTGCCTGGATGGAGAAGATGGCGACGGGAAACTCGCTTCTCCTCCAGCGCCCCGATCACACCTTCGAGAACGCGACCGCGCGCTCGGGCGCCGCCCACGCGGGATGGAACTGGAGCACGATCGCCGCCGACCTCGACAACGATTCCTGGCTCGACCTCTACGCGACCAACGGCATGTGGGGCGATGGGCGCGACCACGACACGGAGCTCGAGTTCTGGTGGGACTCGCTCGCGTACTGGGACGATTACGTCGCGGGAACGCGGACGTTCGACCGCAAGGGATTCGGAATGGCCGGCACCGAGCGCGACCGCTACTTCCACAATCGCGGCACGGGGCGTGAAGGCGATCCGATGTTCGAGGAGCGTGGCTTCCTCGACGGGCTCGACCTCGAGACGAACGGGCGCGCGGCCGTGGCCTTCGACGCCAACGGCGACGGCGCCCTCGACGTCTACGTGCGCTCGGTGCAGGCTCCCGAGGCGCTCTTTCTCGGAAGCCGGAGGCCCGGCGAGCACTTCCTGCGGATCCGTCTACGCGGAGCGCCCGGCGTGGACAATCGCGATGGCGTCGGCGCGAGGATCACGGCGACGCTCCCGGGCGGCCGCATGCTCCTCGTCGAGACCGACAACGCGAGCGGCTACCTCTCGACGGGCAGCCCGATCGCGCATCTCGGGCTCGGCGCCGCGACCCGGCTGGTCGCTTTCGCCGTGCAGTGGCCGTCGGGACGAGTCCAGGAGCTGGGCCCCGTCGAGCGCGTGGACCGCACGATCACCGTCGACGAGCGGAGCGGAATTCTGCCGTAGACTAGGATTCCCCATGGCCTCGGCCGAGCCTCTTCCCACGCCGGAGTCCGCCTTCGACTACGACGTCGCCGTCGTCGGGGGCGCCGTGGCCGGCGCGTCGACGGCGATTCTCCTGAAGCGCGGCCGGCCGGACCTGAAGGTCCTCGTCGTCGAGAAAACCGAACTCTTCGACTGGAAGGTCGGCGAATCGACCGTCGAGGTCTCGGCCTACTTCCTGACGCGCGTCCTGAAGCTTTGGGACCACCTGTCGCGCGAGCAGCTTCCGAAGCAGGCCTTCCGCTACTGGTTCGTCAACGACCGGGTGACTTGCCTGCGCGAAGCTTCCGAGACCGGCCCGACCCAACTCGCCCGAACCCCGTCCTTTCAGCTCGACCGTTCGAAGCTCGACGAGCACCTCCTGAAGCTCGCCCGCGAGGAGGGCAGCGAAGTCTGGCGGCCGGCGAGGGTCACGGCCTGGGAGCTCGGAGGAACGGAAGGCAACTCGCTGACCATCGAGAAGAGCGACGGGTCGCGCCATACGGTGCGCTGCCGCTGGATGGTCGACGCGACGGGCCGACAGGCCATGCTCGCGCGCAAGCGCGGCGGGGTGACGCCGATCGAGACGCACCCGACCGCCGCGATCTGGGTGCGGTATCGCAACGTCAAGGACATGGACGGCGTCGCCGTCGCGGGAACGGACCCGGGCGATCCGTGGGCTCGGGCGGTGCTCGCGCCGCGGCGCCTCGCGACGAACCACATGACCGGCTGGGGATACTGGATCTGGTTCATCCCGCTCTCCGGCGGCGAGACGAGCGTCGGTGTCGTCTGGGACAAGCGTCTCGTCAACCCCGAAGGCAAGACGCCGCTCGAAAGGTTGACGCGATTCCTCGACGGAAATCCCCTGGCCCGTGAGCTCCTCGTCGGCGCCGAGGCGATCGAAGGCGATTGCCGCTCCTACGCACATCTGCCCTACTTCGTCGACAAATACATCGGCGCGGGCTGGACTTGCGTCGGCGACGCGGGCGGATTCCTCGATCCCTTCTACTCGCCGGGTCTCGACCAAATGTCCTTCTCCGTGTGGACGCGGACGCGGCTGATCCTCCAGGCCCTCTCCGGCGCGCCCGCCGAGGAAATGGAAAAGGAGTACTCGGAGCACAACCGCCGCTACGACCGGTTCTTCAAGTACTTCTACGAGTCGATCTATCGCGACAAGTACTACGTCATGGGCGATTACGACACCATGACGATCGCCTTCCTCCTCGACACGGCGCTCTACTACTTCGCCGCGATCACGCCGATCTACCGCTGGTCGCATGAACGGCTCGGCGTGCCGCCATTTTTCGAGGACGGCGCCGAGATCGGCTACTACCCGATTCGTTTCTACAACCGGCGTCTCGTCAAGATCGCGCAGCGCAAGATGAAGCTCGGCATCTACGGCAACCACAACGCCGGCCGGCGGCCGAAGTTCGTCGGCTTCTCCGTGCGCTCGGCGCGATGGGTCATGCTGTTCCACGGCCTCCTGCGCTGGGCGAAGGCCGAGCTCGCGCACGCCGGGACCTACGTCGTGCGTCCGCGGCCGCTCACGAAGGCGTCGGCCGGCACCGATTCCGCGGCGACCGCGCATCCCCGCCTCTCGACTCTGGACTCTTGACGCGGCCCGTCGCGCTCGTCACCGGCGCCTCGAGCGGCCTCGGTCTCGAGCTCGCGACGATCGCGGCGCGGGACGGGCACGACCTCGTCCTCGTCGCGCGCCGGCGCGATCGCCTCGAGAGCATCGGCAAGGGACTGCGGGAGGAGTTCGGGGCAGCCGTCACGATCATCGTGAGGGATCTGGCAGAGAGCGAGGCGGCGCGGGTCGTGGCCCAGGAGGTCGAGGCCCGGGGATTGGCGGTCGAGTTGCTCGTCAACAACGCCGGACTCGGCGTCCACGGACCGTTCGCGGAAACCCCGCTCGACCGGGAGCTCGCGATGATCCGCGTGAACCTCGTCGCGCTGACGGAGCTCACGAAGCGCGTACTGCCGGGAATGATCGCGCGAGGCCGCGGGCGAATCCTGAACGTCGCGTCGACGGCGGCGTTTCAACCGGGCCCACTCATGGCCGTCTACTACGCGACGAAGGCGTACGTGCTCTCGTTTTCCGAAGCGATCGCGAGCGAGGTCGCCGGCTCGGGCGTGACCGTGACCGCGCTCTGCCCCGGCCCGACGCGGACCGAGTTCGGGAAGGCGGCGGGCATGCTCGAGACACGGCTCTTTCGCAGCCCGCTCGTCCGGGATGCTCGATCGGTGGCCGAGGCCGGATACCTTGGGATGAAACGTGGACGGCGCGTCGTGATTCCGGGAATCGGGAACTGGATCCTCGCCGAGGCCGTTCGGTTCACGCCCCGGCGGCTCGTGACCGCGGTTTCGCTGGCGGTGCAGAGGACACGGCGCGCAACGAAGGAGAGCTGATCCCCGGATCATCGCCTGCCGACCCGAGACCGCCTGACGGAGGAGGAGGGATGGAGCAGCGAGTTCGAGTGGCGGAGGAGGAAGGATTCGAACCTTCGGTGCTGTCACCAGCACAGCAGTTTTCAAGACTGCCGCCTTAAACCGCTCGGCCACTCCTCCGTCGTCTCAGTGTAGCCGAGCGTCGCGATTCGACGAGAAAGACCGGGGAGCGATTCGGTTTTCCCGAGCCGTCAGGCCGCCCGGCGGTTCCCCCGGCGTTTTACGCGACCAGAACCGCGGCGAGGCCGATTCCCGCCGCAGGGCGAGCTCGCGAGGACGCGCCGCAGGCTCCGGAGCAGTCGCGCCGGGTCGATCGGTTTGGTCACCATCGCCCGGGCCTGAGCGAGATCCGTATCGGTCCAACCGGTCATGAGTACGAGAGGCACCTTCGAGAGGCTCCGATTCGCCCGATGACGCTCCAGGAACTCCCACCCCGTGATCCCCGGCATCATCAGATCGAGCAGAATGACGCAAGGCTTTCGCCGGCCGCGAAGCCGGCGGAGCGCGGTCGTCCCGTTCGGCTCTCGCCAGGTCTTGAATCCGTTCTCCCGGAGCAGGCCGGCGACGGCGGTCCGGGTGTACGGGTCATCTTCGACCACCAGGATCGCGTGCTCGTGACGCATCGACGTCCTCCCGGCGCGGAGGGAGGTGCAACCGGCGTGCCGCGACGGATCAGGCGCCGAGGCGCGCCGACGGGCTACGGCCCGTAGAGCACGAGTTTGAACGCGTTGGTCAGGAACTTCGACATCTCGTCCCGCGCGACGTCGGTCGTCGGACAGTACTGGTTCGCCGGGCATCCGGCGATGATCCCCTTGGCCCAGAGGAAGTGGACGTGTTTGCAGAACGGATCCGAGACCGACACGTCCGTGAAGTAGAGATTCGGGCTCGCAGGATCGCACGAGTACGAGAAGCCGGTCACCGGATCGGGTCCGTAGGTCATCGGAACGGCCGCGCCGCCGGCGGGAGCCACGATCGCCTTGGCGATAAAGATTCCCATCTCGGCGCGCGTGATGTTGTCGGCGGCGCAATAACGGCCCGGCGAGCAGCCTGTCGTCACGTTCTGCACGGCAATGTAATGGACGCTCTTGCAGAAGATGTCCGTCGGCTTCACGTCGCTGAAGAGCGAGACACCGCCGGCGGTGCAGTTGTACGGCTGGCCGTTCCAGACACCGGCCGTCGGAACATTGCCGCCGCCCTTGGCGATTCCGCGCGCGATGAAGATCGCCATCTGCGAGCGCGGCACCTTGGCCGTCGGGCAGTACTCGGTCGCCGTACAACCCACCGTGATGAGGTTGTGGTAGATCGTCTCGATCTTCTTGTAGAAGGGATACGAGCGCGGCACGTCCGAGAAGCTGTCACCCAGGTGCAGCGTCCAGACCTTCGGAGGCGTCGTCGGATGGTTTAGCGTCTCCGTGACCGTTATGTCCCAGTGCGACGCAGGCCGCGGTCCAGACGCCGCCGCGAAGACTGCGTAGGGATCCGGTGCGCAGCTGACCGAGGCTCCGGCGCCGACGACGCCGTACGCGGCGACGGAGTCGGTGATGGAGTAGACGCCGCCGGCCGGGCCCGTGGCCGCGGAAGCGACGCCGTCCAGGTCATAGGACGAGCCGCCAGCATTCTTCCAGTAAGGATCGACGTCGGCCGTCTCGTTGGGCTCGAGGACTCCGTTTCCGTCGCTGCTCGCACCGGCCGTCGTATCGACGTCCAGGGCGGTCGGAATGAAATCGGCCGGCGGCGTCGGTGTCGCGGTCGGTGTCACGGTCGGAGTCGGCGTCGACGGAGGGACCGTTGGCGTCGGCGTGGACGACGGAGTCGCGGTCTGAGTCGGCGTCGCAGTCGGAGTCGGCGTCGCGGTCGAAGTTGGCGTCGGCGACGACGTGATCGTCGGGGTCGACGTCGGGGTTGCGGTGGCTGGTGGCGTAGCCGTCGGCGTCGCCGTGGCGGTGGCCGTCGGCGTGTTCGTCGCTGTGGGTGTCGGCGTTGCCGTCGGCGGCAGGGCTGTCGGCGTCGAGGTCGGCGTTGACGTAGTCGTCGGACTCGCCGTAGCCGTGAACGTCGGCGTTGCGGTTGCGGTCGGCGTAGACGTCGGGGTCGAAGTCGCGGCCGGCGTGCTCGTCGGCGTAGGTGTCGCCGTGGGCGGCACCGGTGTCGGTGTCGAGGTCGCCGTGGGTGTTGCCGTCGCCGTGAACGTTGGTGTCTGAGTCGGGGTCTGGGTCGGCGACGGTGTGATCGTCGGAGTGGACGTCGGCGTGGACGTAACCGTCGGCGTCGCAGTTGCCGTCGGCGTGATTGTCGGCGTAGGTGTCGCTGTGGGCGGCACCGGCGTCGGTGTCGAGGTCGCCGTGGGTGTTGCCGTCGCCGTGGGCGTAGGCGTCGTGGTGAACGTCGGCGTCTGAGTCGGGGTCGGCGACGGCGTGATCGTCGGCGTAGGTGTCGCTGTGGGCGGCACCGGCGTCGGCGTCGAGGTCGCCGTGGCTGTTGCCGTCGCTGTGAACGTAGGTGTCTGGGTCGGGGTCTGCGTCGGCGTCGGGGTGATCGTCGGAGTGGGCGTCGGCGTCGAAGGTGTCGTCG
>Ga0335080_10008765_pt1 | contig 10550 bp, 5 predicted proteins | sample Lox_Sample_34_FD_206720 | JGI IMG/M metagenome (GOLD analysis project Ga0335080, IMG submission 206720) | Soil microbial communities from Loxahatchee National Wildlife Refuge, Florida, United States - Lox_Sample_3.4 | ecosystem: Environmental > Terrestrial > Soil > Wetlands | place: USA: Florida... | reverse complement strand
ACCGGCGACATCACCACGCTCGCCAATCCGGATATCGTCGAGCAGATTCGCCAGCTTGTTCAGGGCCGCGAGATCATGCCGCTCAACGAAGGCCCGGAAGACATCAAGTTGTTTGGCGACGAACGCTGAGGTTCACTTCGTTTCCTGAAACACCACTTTGCCACCGACCATCGTCAGCTGCACTTTCGTGTTGCTGATCTGGTCGGCCGGCGCGGCGAAGACGTCCTGCGACAATACCGCCAGGTCCGCTTCTTTCCCGGCCTCCAGCGTTCCCAGCTTATCTTCGGAAAACCGCGCATACGCCGAGCCCCAGGTGTAGCCGCGCACCGCGGTTTCCACGGACACGCGCTCCTCCGGCACATAGGACAGCAGCGTGCCCACGGCGCCGCCCTGGTTCGCTCCGTCCAGCACCGCGCCCGTCAAGCCCGAAATAGATGGTGCGCGCCACACCTGCCGCGTCGCCATTTCCTGCATGCTCACGAAGGGGTCGGGCGGCCACGTGCACGGCCAATCGCTCCCGAACGCCAGCGTCGCTCCCGTCTTTTCCAGGGTGTTCCAGCGATCGGTCGGCGTCTTATCTTGCGGATCGAAATTCGCACCATTGTCGCCACAGCAAAACGTCGGCTGCATGCTTACCACCACGTTTAACTTTCTGAAACGTGGTAAATCGTCGTCCCACACGATGTCCGCGTGCTCCATACGCAGCCGGCGGTCCCGCGCGCCGTTGGTTTTCTCCAATTCTTCGTACGCGTCGAGGACCATGTGCGCGGTGTCGCCTCGCAGCGAGTGCGTCATCAACTGATATCCCCGTTTGTCGAGCTCCAAACAAGCTTCTTGAATTCCGGCGCGGTGTACGTCAGCGGCGGAATCAGTCCGCTGCCTCCGTCCGAGAAGAATTTCACCAGGTTCGCCGAAACCCAATCGTCGTGATACTGTGTCCGCGCTTTCTCCAGATCCGCCAGGAACTCCGGCGTTAAATGATGATTTACGGCCACCGCTCCAAACGAATTGCGCGTTCGCACCGTCAGTCCGCCGCTATCGCGCAACGCGCCATATAGCTCGATCTCGGCCAGATTCCCCGTGGCGTTCACCACGTTGGTAACCCCATACCGGTTCAAGTACAGCGAAGCGTCGTGCAGCCAGGCCAGTTTCTCTTCGCGCGGCACCGCAGCAAACACGGCGCGTTCCATCACTTCCATCGCTGACTCCAGTAACACGCCCGAGGGATGGCCGCTGGCATCGCGCACGATGTTGCGCTCCTCGTCGGGATTGGCCACCGGCTCGTCCGTGATTCCTGCAAGCGCCAGTGCCTTGGCATTCAGCCACAGCGCGTGCTCGCTGGTATTGTGGATGATCACCGGCCGGTCACTGACTGCGTGGTCCAACAGTTCGTGCGACGGGGCGCCCGGCGGCGAGGTCCCGAAATCGGCCCGGCCAAACAGGATTTTCTCGTTAGGGTGCGCTGCGGCAAACGCCTTGATCTTGTCCACCAACAAGTCGGGCATGTCCTGCGTAATCGTCCCTTCGGGCGTGGAAAGATTAAAGCCGTGCAGCGCCATGGCGCCAAACCACATGTGTGTGTGCGAATCGGAAATTCCTGGAATCACGGTTCGTCCGTGAAGATCAATCACCTGCGTGGCAGTCTGCTTCTTCGCCAGGATTTCTGTGTCGCTTCCTACCGCTTCAATCTTTGTACCCGTCACCGCAAGCGCCTGTGCCCATGGCGCCTTCGCGTTTCCTGTATAAATATGCCCGTGAATGAAAATCACATCCGCAGCGCACATGAGGACTGGCGCGCGCAGGGTGAACAGGACACAACAAATACCTAGAACCACTCGAATCCGCCGCATTCTTCCCCCCTCTCGAATGCCACGGATTCTACACTGAATCGCCAGCGAAACCTCGATTCCCTACCCTGCCCTCACTGCAAATCAACGCGCGGTCCGTTCAGCACCGCCTCGGCTTCCTGCAAACGCCCCTCCGCGCGCAACGTCTTTACCAGTTGCTCGCGCGCGGCCTCCAGATCCGGTCGTTGCTCAAGTAACTCCTGGAATTCTTTCACCGCAGCCTCATATCGTTCCTGCGCCAGGTACGCATTCCCCAGCGCCAGCAACACTTCCGGCCGATTCGGCGCCAACTCCTTCGCCAGTTTCAGTTCCGAAATCGCCTGCCGGTTGTATCCCTCCGCCAGATACAGCTGGGCAAGCTGAAAGTGATGGCGGGGATCCTTGCTATCCACCTGAATCGCCCGCTCAAACGATTGCACAGCCTTTTCGTACTCGCCCCTGCCCGCATACACACGCCCGCGTGTGGCGTAAATCTCCGCATAGCTGGCGTCCAATTTTTCCGCCTGTGCCAATGCCTGCAGCGCTTCGCTGAACTCGCCTTGCGCTTCGCGCGCGTGCGCCAGCGTGATGTAACTTGCCGCGTCCGCCGGCCGAAGCTGTACGAACAGCAACGCCTCCCGCAAGGCGCACTCCGGCAGATGCGCGTGGTAACACACCGTCGAGCGCACTCCGTGCGCGTAGGGTGACTGTGGCGCCAACGCCACCGCTCGCGTGGCCGCGCCAAACGCCGCGATCCAATCCTCTTCGACGCTCAACACGTGCGCGTACACCAACTGCACAGTCGGATCATTCATACAGGTAGTCCGTCGCTTTCGGCAATCGCAGCGCCAGTCCCCACCGGTTGCGCGGCCCCGGCGCTCGCTGCACCACGCGGATGGTCTCCGCGTCCGCGCCGGCTGCGGAAAGTGCGCTCAGAAAAGCAATGTCGGGATAGGTAGTCAGTCCGTGAGCGCTCGCTTCCTCCCGAATCTCTTCTTGTGTCAGCCCTTCCAATTGCCAGGCCAACACCTGCTCTGGCGCGACCGGGCTATTCACTTCATTGGCTGAAAGATTTTGTTGCGAGGGGATCGTCAACGCTGCCAACAGCAGGAAGGTAAGCACGCAGGCCGCCTTGCAGGCAAATCACGCCTTTTGCCCAACCTGTCTTTATCGGCAGTCTTCCGCCAGGCCTTGATTGAATTAGTGTTCTCTAGGAATTTGTTTCCGGCCGGCCCACTTCGGTCACAAAGGGATTCACTACCAGAACTCCCTCATATTTCTGCCCGTGCGATAAATCTTCCGAATAAAGAATCTCGCAATTCGCGCTCTCCGCATTCCACAATCAACGCATCCCAGAAGGAAATCTGATATCGCTCCTCGATCTCCAAGGCACGCAACACAGAGTTCGCCGTATTCACCACTATTGCCCATCTTCCATAAGCTCGGATCACTTCCCGAACCTGTCGCGGTTTCATCGGCTGCACAAAATTCTTGCGTGGATTGACGCACAATTTGCGGGAGTCAAGGCTACCACGTAACTATCATAAGTATCTTCATCTTAGGAATTAAACAGTTAAGGCTTCGCGGGCCCCGTTGCAGACGCCGCTGACGGGCTGCCACAAGCCTGGTCTACCGCCGCCTTGACGTCCGCATCGAGTTGCGCGCCTTGCCACCCTTGTGCCGAGCACACCTGCCAGGCCTCCAGCCCCAGCGCGCCGCGCAGGTCCGCGCCCATCAGGTTGGCCCCATCGAGTTTCACCTGGCGCAGAATTGCCCCGGCGAACGTGCCGCCGCGCAAGTCCGCCCGGGATAAGTCGCCTTCCAGGAAAATCGTGCCCTTGGCTTGCACGCCGGTGAGGTTCGCACCAATCATCTTTGCCGCGGAAAGATCAGTCTGCTCCAGCGTTGCCAGCGAGAGGTTGGCTCCTTCCAGTTTCGTATCCCGCAAATCGGCGCGCGAAAGATCGGCACGCAGCAAATTGGCATTGCGGAGATTCACCGAATACAGCGTGGCCTTCGACAGATTTGCCGTGGCTAGCGTCGCGCCTTCCAGAATCGCGTAGGACATATCGGCATTCTGGAAAGAGCCACTGGAAAACACCGCCCACCGCGCGTCCGCGCTCACCAGATTGGCCTTATCCGCCCGCAACCCATCCATGCGCGCTGACCTGAGATTGCTCTCGCGCAGGTTCGCTCCGCGAAAATCGCCTTCCACCAGGCTGGAACCTTCCAGATTCGCCCGCCACAAACGAGCGTTGCCGAACGCGGCGTGATATCCCCGCGCATACCTCAGATTAATCTCGTTCAACCGCGGCCCATTGGGTTCACCGTTCGGAGCGGCATCCGCCGCCGGCGCCTTTTCGCGCCCCGTCGCCATGCGTTCGTCGGTCAGATCCGCGTACGGGCGGTATCCCAAAGCCTGGAATGCCGTGGAAGCCCACCGGCGGGGATCACCGCTGCCGACGTCGGGCCGCACCGTATTGTCCCCCGGCAACCCTCGGATAACGCCCATCGAGAGTAGAAACATCACCGCGCCAACGAGCACCGGAATACGCGTAGCATGCAGCACGTCGTGTAGAAACTGCGAGGTGCTCTCTTCTGTCCAGTCGCCCGGCCGCAGCACTCGTTTAACAATCCGGGGCATCCCGCAGGCCGCGGCACTCGCCAGCGTGAACAGAAACGCGTGCAGCAAGGTGCCACGATAGTCCTGCATCACCAGGTATCGCAGCCAGAAAAAGAAAAGCGTCGCCGGCACGGCCCAATACGCCATCCCCATCGCCACGTAGCATTCCACCAGGCCAAGGGGCGAACGCGGATCGCGCGACCACTTCAGATGCGGACGAATCGGCCCCATCAGATACCAGCGCCCGTCTTTCTCCGGCGTCTGCCCATCGGGAAAAACCGCCGGCAGCGCGCCCATGCTTCCCCACAACCGCAAAAGCAGAAATTGCAGGCGCAGGTAAAGCACGGCGAGCAGCAGCGGTCCACCCAGGAAGAATCCCTGCAACGGCAAAATATTCGGGATGCGCGCCACGCGAATCGCCGACTGGTCCAGCAACAGCCGTACATCGCTGGTCAGCGCAATCAGCGCCCACGCTCCCAGGCAAATCGCCATCAGCAGCAGGTAGAACCATCGCGCCGACCGCGTGAATTGCGCGATCGTGCGGCTGCCGTTCAGTGTCGCCACAGCTTCCGGCAACGTTGCGTCGAACAAATTCGTGCCGCCCAGCCGCCCGGCCCAGAGTCCTTGCGCGCCATACAGATTCGCGCCCATCAGGTTCGCGCCGGAAAATTCCGTGCCCAGCAAATTGGATTCGCGTAGATCCGCTTCCACCAGGTTGGCGTTGCGCAGGTTCGCCATCGAGAGATCAGCGCCACGCAGATTCACTTTCTGCAGTTGTGCCCCTTGAAGGTTCGCGCCGGTTAAATCCGTTTCCGACAGGTTGGCTCCGGAAAATTCGCCGCGCGAACCGCTCTCGCCGTTCGTTTCCACCCACATGCGATGCTGATCCAGCATCTCGGCATATTCCAACAGGTAACTCGACGTGGCGTGAGATTCCGGAACCAGGTCCACTTCGGCGATTCGCGGCTCCTCCGCCGCCGAAATCTCCGCGGTCTTGCCGTCTGCCTTCGCGGATTCCGAAGGGGCGGAAGCGGGCCCGGGTTCGTCCTGCAGCGCCAACGGCTCTTGCACAGCTGGGCGGGGTGGTTCGCTGGGAGGCTCGGCCGCCGGCAGGCTCGTTTCCGGCTTGGCGGCAGATTCGATTTGCAATTCCGAAGTCTCTGCGGTTGCTGGTTCGTCCGCGCCTATCTCTACGACAACTTCGCTCGCGGCCTCCACCCGGGTCGTGGAAGGCGAGTTTCGTTTCACCAGGTCCTGGACGAGCTGTTCTTCGAACAGCGCCAGGATCTTCGCCTCCGTGGCCGGATCGGGCGCAATGGCGCCATATTCGGCGAGCTCCTCCGGTGTGGCGAGCCGTTCGTGCAGCTTTTCCGAGCTGCTGCCCCACGAGAATCCAAAAAATCGTTTGGCCGGCTGCTCCGGCATCGTGGTCGTCCCTATCGCTTCTCCCCCGAGAAGCTGTGAATTCACACCCGTACTGGGGATAAGGCCATCTTGGAGGAAGGTTTTGGGAAAATCGCCTGCCCCAAAGGACAGGCGCTACCTGGGCAGCAACCCGCGTCTCGGCTCCGGCCGATTACTGATTACTTGTATCTGATTTCTGATACCTGATACCTGATATCTGATATCTGATAACCGACACCTGTGAACGGGAGGGCGCAGACTCTTGCTAGCGGCACATCGAGTAAGGAGGGCAACCGAATCCACCGCACCAACAAAAGAGGCCGGGATGCTCCGCTGAGGGGCCGATGCATCCCGGCTATTTCCCGCCCGCCTCCGCAGTGAGCGAGCAAGGAACTTGTACTGCCAAACTTGCGCAGTTTTCGGCGGCGACTACTGCTCTTCGCTGCCGCGCAGAAACTCGTACCGTTCGATCGCTGCCACTACTCCTACCGAACCCTCTTCGCGCGGTTCGGTACGCTGCACACGCCCCAGGCAACGCACTTTCACGGGGCCGGCCAACGTAATTTCATTGGGGAGCGTCAACAAAATTTCGACGGGCGAACCTTCTTTCACATCCTTAGATAAGAAGAAATAAACCCCACGGGAGCTAACATCACGGGATTCGGTGCTGGTTTCGCCAACTGCTGCTCCGGTAGTCCAACGCACGGTAAGCGGCAGCCGCATGGAAAACCTCTGGGTTGTGCGGCGCTCTGAGCCGGTCAAGGCAAACCTCCCTGATTGAAGGATTGAGTCTATAAGGGCTTACGAGTAAGAACAATAGAACTGGGGATACAAAGATTTTGCCTATGGAAAAAGTACGAAAGTCCTAGGACCCCTCTTTGCGCGCCGTTCCAGACCACTTAGCGCTTTCCCAAGCGTGTGCAGTACGGCGGCGTTCATCGGTGGCTTCCATGGTCTTGCCGCTGCATTATGCTATCGATCACCGATTGGCGATCACCATGACGATAACGCCTGCTCCATTGCGACGCAACACTCACTCGGGGCTTCCCAGTGCTCGCCGCTAAAACAGGAATTTCAGCGCCAACTGTACGATTCTGCCGGGTTGCGCCGCCTGAATGAACCCAAAGTTCGGTGAGTCGATGTCATTGTCCGGCAGGCGGAAGTTTACGTTGTTGAAAATGTTAAAAAATTCCGCTCGGAATTGCAGGTTCATGGACTCATGAATCGGAATGGTCTTGATTGCCGAAAAATCCCATTGCTGGTACGCCGGACCCAGCATGGTTCCCCGGCCAACATCGCCGAATTGCCCCGGTGGTGCATGCGCGAAGGCGCTGGTATTGAACCAGCAGCTGGCCGTGCGGATCGGAACCGAAACGCCGTTCTGTTGGCACGACCCGGAGTTCGGATTGCCAACGAGGTTGGGCCGGGCGCTGTAGAAGCCGGTGATTTCCGGCGCCCCGCCTTGCGCGGAAGGATTGCTTGAATCGTACACCGTGAACGGTGTGTTGCTCATCAGGGTGGTAATCCCGTTCACCTGCCAATTTCCCAAAATATGCCCGTACCAGTTTTCCGGCTTGCTAAACCACGGCAGATTCCATTGATAGCTCAGCACAAAGCGGTGGCGCGCATCGAACATGGAACGCCCATGCTCCGCGGCAAGATCGAACGGATTCTGGGCCAAATCGTTTTCTCCCGCTGTGCTTTGCGACGCCGAACCCGTGATGTTGAATGTGGAGGCATCGTCAAGAGTCTTGGAGAAGGTGTACGAAGCAAGGAATGAAATGCCATCGCTAAACCTTTTGCGGAGGCTGGCCTGCAATGCGTTATAGGTCGAGTTGGCGATTCCGGAAATCAGGCCTGCCGAAGAGAATGTGCAAGGCGCCGCCGGTTCCGCTACCGTGCATCCCGAATATAGCCGCCGCTGATCCGAGAGTTGTCCGTTTTCTGCCGGCGACAAATCCGGGTCGTAAACGGTCGGATTGCCTTCGACGAAACGGGGAAGTCTAGTCCCCTTGGTGCCGATATAGCCGGCCTGGAAGAGCCAGTCCCTTCCGAAAGAAAGTTGCACGTTCAGATTCCAATCCTGGGCATAGGGCAATCGCAGGTTAGGATCGAGTGTCAGCAACGTCATCGGATACACAAAGCCGTTGACGGGCGGAGCGATTCCTTCGTACGGGTTAGCAAAAGACTGAGGGCCATTGATCTGCGAGGTCAACAAGTAGGGCGGCGCACTGATCGGCGTCTGCAACGGGCCACCCTGCCCTGTGTAGTACGGATCGTAGAAGATTCCGTACGCTGCGGTGACCAGCCATCGTCCACTCCCCGTTGGATCCCAGGCGATGCCCACGCGCGGCGCAAACGCGATTCTTTCCGTCGGGAGGAGGCCGCGCGGCACTCCCTTGTCGCCGGGATACAGCAATCCCGCCGGAGCATCTGGATTTACGGTGGACTGCACGCCGGGTATCCACAGATTCTGGCGATTGTGGATTTCCGTGTAAGGCGAAGGAATTTCATAACGCAGTCCCAAATTCAGTGTCAGGCGGGAGTTGATCCGGTAAGTGTCCTGCGCATACATATTCACGGAGTGCCCGCGTAGGCCACGAGAGAAGTCGCCGCTTCCCTGCAGGAAGAACACCGGGTTGCCTGACAAGAAACTCGCAAATGCGTCGGTGAAAGGAAAGGTCGCAAAGACAAAGAATCCGTTGCTGGCAATGCCTTGCAACACATTGATCTGGTCGTATTGATAACCGGCCCCGAACTTCATCTGGTGGCGGCCGCGCACCCAGGTTAACGATCCGGAAACGTCGAAAGAATTCTGATACGTGTTGCGCGGCCCGGTGATCGGGTCGCCCACGGAGGCGTACCCACCGGCCTGTATAAACGGCGGCCCAATCGCTGCTTCCAGCGAAGGCGCGTATTCAAATCCCAGGCTTTCTGGAGTTGTGTGATTGAGGTGCTCGTCAAACAAGAATTTGTTCCTCAGGTAGGAAAACCGCGCGACGCCTACGATCGTGGGAGAGAAAGTATGCGTTTCCTGGGCTATAAAGTTCTGCGAGCGCTGCTTCTCGCCAACGGGAAAGCCCGGCACGTTGGCGCCCGAAGTGGACAGCGGATCAATCTGTGAACCCTGGCTGAAGCTATAGCGAAAATTCAGCACGTCCTCCGGTCGCAGGTAGTGATCCACACGTACGCCGAATTGATCATTGTTGGAAGTGAAGGTCTGCGTGCCTGCAAAGATGTTCGAACCCTCGTTCGCGTGCGGATAGAAAGGCAAGATGTTTTCTGAAATCGGGCTAATCGCGTCTGGGCTGAAAACCGGAAAAATCTTGTTAAACGGTACCGGAGTAACCGGATCCGTCAGGACAAGCCCCAGTTGGCCGCTGGGGAAGGGCGCGCCGCCCTTTGTACAAATGCCCCCAGCATCAAAAGCGCCTCCCTGGCTGGTGCACAACTCGCCAAAGTCACCACCTCGCTCCGCATCCGACGGCACCGTGGTGCGTGCTGTTTCTCCCTGAGTGTTGCGCAGGCCCTCGTAGTAGCCAAAGAAAAAAGTTTTATCCTTCCTGATCGGGCCCCCGATGGTCGCCCCGAATTGGTTGCGGTGGAGCGGCTCAACGCTGTCCGCGAAGAAACTCTTGGCATCCATGGCATCGTTGCGGAAGAACTCCCAGAGCCCGCCGTGAAAATTGTTGGTGCCCGAGCGGGTAACGATATTCGTGGTGGAACCCGTGCTGTGGCCGAATTCGGCGCTGGCAGCATGTGTAAGGATGTGGAATTCCGCGATGGCGTCCACGGGCGGCTGAAGGACGAAGCCACCATCCACACCGTTGAAATTGTCGGCGCCGTCCACGAGGAAATTATTGGATTCAGGGCGCTGCCCGTTCACGGCGTAGGACTGGCCGTCGCGAAGCGAGCCACCGGCCTGGGCGAGTCCCGGAGTGATGGGGGTAACGCCGGGCTGCAACAAGCCAAGTTGCGTAAAGTGCCGCCCGTTCAGCGGCAGATCCAGAACTTCCCGATCACCCACCGTTTGCCCCAAGCTCGTGACCGCTGGCTCGATGAGCGGCGCATCCGTGCTGACCTCCACCTCTTGCGTTGCCAGGCCCACCGACAGGTGAATCGCTACTGTCGCGGTCTGGTTCACACTCAGCGCAATTCCCTCCTGAACGAATTTCTTGAATCCCGGCCCTTCCGCCTCGAGCCGGTAGTGTCCGACCGGCAATTCGAGGAGTACGTAAGCTCCCTGTGCATCGCTGACGGTACTGCGCTTTAGCCCGGTTTCTTCTTGCGTCGCCGCCACCGTCACTTTGCTCACCGCTCCACCGCTGGCATCCAGCACCACGCCGCGCAGGCTCGCGGTAGTCTGCTGCGCCCTGCTGCCCGCTCCGCACATCGCGGCCAGCACCAGCAACCACACACTGTTTCCCCAAAACTTCATTCTGGTCTCCTCGCCTCGACGGACTTCAGCTATCGTTTTATTGGCGAAGGCACACGTATTCACACGCGCCAGCACGCCCAATCCAATGTGAGCTCGCATACCTCCGGCGCGCCCTTGGATCGCTGGGCCTCACTCCGCTATTTGTAAAGTTCCTCGGCGGGCCGAGACGCCTAGCCGCTGAACACTTCCCCCGAAGTACCGCGAGGATACGGACTGCCGCCAGGTGAAGCAATACTCGAAAAGGATTACCGATCTGCGA
>Ga0335080_10008764_pt1 | contig 10551 bp, 11 predicted proteins | sample Lox_Sample_34_FD_206720 | JGI IMG/M metagenome (GOLD analysis project Ga0335080, IMG submission 206720) | Soil microbial communities from Loxahatchee National Wildlife Refuge, Florida, United States - Lox_Sample_3.4 | ecosystem: Environmental > Terrestrial > Soil > Wetlands | place: USA... | reverse complement strand
GGACGGCGCCGGGATGGTCAACGTGCCGGCGCTGAAGGGAGTCCACTACGCCATCGAGTCCGGGAGGCTCGCGGCCGAGGCCGCCTTCGGCGCGCTGCAGCCGGGCGAGACGCCGAGCCGGGTCGGCGCGCTCGGAACCTACGACGAGGCGGTGGAGCAGAGCTACATCTGGAGCGACCTCGAGGAGGTGCGCAACCAGCGCCAGGCTTTCAGCAAGGGATTCTTCGTGGGCGGCGCGCTCGCCTCGGCGATGACGGTCACGAAGGGCCGGCTCCCCGGCGGCGCCCGCCCGACCGAGCCCGACGCGGAGCAGCCTCTCCTTCGGAGCGGCCGTCCGGAGAGTTACCCCGCAGCGGACGGGCAGCTCACCTTCGACAAGCTCTCGTCGGTCTTCCTCTCCGGGAACAAGACGCGTGACGACCAGCCGAACCACATCCGGATCGCCGAGCCGGTGCCGCGCGACGTCGCCGACCTCTGGGTGCACATGTGCCCCGCGCAGGTCTACGAGGTCGGCGACGAGACCGCGGACGGGATGGTGACCGTGAAGATGGCGCCGTCGAACTGCGTCCAGTGCGGCGCGATCACCGCGAAGGGCGGGCGCCTCACGCCCCCCGAGGGCGGCTCGGGCCCCGAGTACCAGCGCACGTGAGACCGGCGCGGCGCACCCTCTCGCCGTCACGCTTTCGGCACGGTTCGGTCACCCATCCGCGCGCCGACCCGCGTTAGGGTCGAGCCATCGGGGCGGGAGGTGGGGGTCTCCCGGGTCTGACGCGTGAACCTGGTAGGGGCGCTGGGCCACGAGTCCGGACGGATACGATCAGCGGATGGCCGGCCTCGTCACGCTCGACGACGTCTACCGGGCGCGCGAGCGGATCGCCGGGCGCCTGCACCGCACCCCGATGCTGGGCTCGCGGACGCTCTCCGAGCAGACCGGCGCCGAGGTCGTGTTCAAGGCCGAGCTCTTCCAGCGCACCGGCGCGTTCAAGCCGCGGGGCGTCCTCAACAGGCTCGCCACCCTGACCGACGAGGAGAAGGCCCGCGGGGTGATCTCGATCTCCGCCGGCAACCACGCGCAGGCGCTCGCGTTCGCCTCGGCGGTCGAGGGGATCGACGCGCTCGTCGTGATGTGGCAGACGGCCAGCCCGATGAAGATCGCCGCGGCTCGTGCCTACGGCGCGACGGTCGACGACAGCCCGCCGGACATCCCCGCAGCCTTCGAGCACCTCGAGCGGCTGACCGAGGAGACGGGGAGGACGCTCGTCCACCCGTATGACGACCCGTACGTGATGGCCGGCCAGGGCACGGTCGGGCTCGAGATGCTCGAGGACGTGCCCGAGGCCGACGTCGTGCTCGTCCCGGTCGGCGGAGGCGGGCTCGTCTCCGGGATCGCAGCGGCGGTCAAGGGGATCAGGCCGGGCGCGCGCGTGATCGCGGTCGAGCCGGAGCTCTCGTGCGCGCTCGCGGAGAGCATGAAGGCCGGGCACACCGTGACGGTCGAGCCCAGGTCGATCGCCGACGGCCTCAACGGGCCGTATGCGGGACCGAACTGCGTCGAGCTCTGCCTCGAGCTCGGTGTCGAGTCGGTGCTCGTGACCGAGGACGAGCTGAGGGAGGCCTTCCGCTTCATGTACGGGCGGATGAAGCTCGCGTGCGAGGTCGCCGGCGGGGCCACTGCGGCGGCGCTGCTCTCGGGCCGTGTCGAGCTCGAGCCGGGCACCACGGTCGCAGCCGTCGTCAGCGGAGGCAACGTAGCTCCCCAAACCGCCTCTGCTATCCTGGCCTCCGCATGAAGACCGACATTCATCCCGATTACGTCGCCTCCACCGTGCACTGCGCGTGCGGGGCGTCGTTCGAGACCCGATCGACGAAGCCGGAGATCCACGTCGAGGTCTGCTCCCAGTGCCATCCGTTCTACACGGGCAAGCAGAAGCTCGTCGACACCGGAGGCCGCGTCGAGCGCTTCCAGCGCCGCCTCGAGAAGGCCGGCGGCGAGCGCCGCGGCTAGCGGCTCACAGTGTCCAGTCCCGTAGGAGGCCAGGCGGTCCTGGAGGGCGTGATGATGCGAGGGCCCAAGAACTGGGCCGTCGCCGTTCGCAAGCCCGACGGGGAGATCGCCAACGTCTGCCGCGTGCTCGAGTCGACGATGGCGCGCCACCGTGTGCTGCGCCTCCCCGTGATCCGCGGCGTCGTCGCGCTCGGCGAGTCGCTCGCGATCGGGTTCCGCGCGCTCGCCATCTCGGCCAACTACGCCGCCGCCGGCGATCCCGAGGACGCTGCGCAGGCCGAGGAGATCGCCGAGGTGAAGGGCGAGATCTCGCGCATGCAGATGATCATCGCGTTCACGGTCGCGATCGGCTTCGCACTGGCGCTCTTCAAGGTGACGCCCGTGGTGCTCACGGACCTGCTGCCGATCTCGAGCACGATCTGGTTCGTCGTCGTCGAGGGGGTGATCCGCGTCTCGATCTTCATCGCCTACCTCGTGCTGATCTCGATGCTGCCCGACCTGAAGCGCGTGTTCCAGTACCACGGCGCCGAGCACAAGGCGATCAACGCGTACGAGGCCGGCGAGGAGCTGACCCCGGAGCGCGTGCAGCGGTTCAGCCTCATCCACCCGAGGTGCGGCACCGCCTTCCTGCTCTGGGTGATGGTGATCGCGATCTTCGTCTTCGCGTTCGTCGGGCGCCCGGCCTGGTACTGGCTGATCGTGAGCCGCATCCTCCTGCTGCCGGTGATCGCCGGCCTCGCCTACGAGCTGATCCGCTTCGCCGGCAAGCACGCCGACAACCGGGTGCTGAAGACCCTGCTCGCGCCCGGCCTCTGGCTGCAGCGGCTGACGACGCGAGAGCCGAGCCTCGACCAGCTCGAGGTGTCGATCCGCGCGCTCAGGGATGTCCTGGACACCGAAGGCCCGCTGACGTCGGCCGAGGAGAGAGTGGAGGTGATGGCCTAGTGCCCCGCATCACACGAACCGCCGAGGTGACCTGGGAGGGCAACGTCGCGCGCGGCAACGGCTCGATCTCGGCCGGCAGCGGCGCGTTCTCCGGCCTCCCGTACTCGCTGCCGACGCGGATCGGTGCCGCGGAGGGCAAGACGAGCCCCGAGGAGTTGCTCGCGGCCGCTCATGCCGGCTGCTTCGCGATGGGTCTCGCCGCCGAGCTCACCGGCGCAGAGGCGCCTCCCGAGAAGCTCGACGTGACCTGCACGATCGTCATGGACGAGGTCGAGGGGCAGGGCCACCAGATCGTCGGCTCCGAGATCGAGACAGACGCGATCGCGCCCGGGCTCGACCCATCCGCCTTCGACGGGCTGGTCGAGGCGGCCGACACGGGCTGCCCGTTCTCGACCCTTCTGAAGAACGCCGGCGCCACCGTGACGGTGAGCGCGACTCTCCACCCCGCGAGCTAGGCTAGATCCCGGCATGGCCGGGACAGAACAGCTCGTCGAGGAGCTCGAGCGCTCGTACCTCGAGGCCCGCGACCGCATGAGCGACCCCGCGGTCTACAACGACCGGCGCGAGGGGGCGGAAGCAGGCCGGCGTCTCAAGGAGCTCGAGGGGCCGTACAGGCTTGCGATGGAGTGGCGCCAGATCGACGAGGACCTCGAGGCGGCGCGCGCCGACGGCGACCTGAAGGAGCTCGTTCCCGAGCTCGAGCAGCGCCACGCAGAGCTCGAGGAGGAGCTGCGGCTCTCGCTCGTCGAGGCCGACCCGGTCGACAGGAAGGACACGATCGTCGAGGTGCGCCAGGGAGTCGGCGGCGACGAGGCCGCGCTCTGGGCCGCCGACGTGGTGCGCATGCTCACCCGGTACGCCGAGCGCCGCGGCTTCAAGTGGGAGCAGCTGTCGGTCAACGCGAACGAGGCCGGTGGGATCAAGGAGGCCGTGTTCGCCGTCAAGGGCGACGGCGCGTACTCGGTCTTCAAGTGGGAAGCCGGCACCCACCGGGTGCAGCGCGTCCCCGAGACGGAGTCGCAGGGGCGGATCCACACCTCGACCGCGACCGTTGCCGTGATGCCGGAGGCCGAGGAGGTCGAGGTCGAGATCGACCAGAACGACCTCAAGATCGACGTCTACCGGTCGACCGGCCCGGGCGGCCAGAGCGTCAACACGACCGACTCCGCCGTTCGCATCACCCACGTGCCGACCGGTGTCGTGGTGGCGATGCAGGACGAGAAGTCGCAGCTCCAGAACAAGGTCAAGGCGATGCGCGTGCTGCGCGCGCGGATCTACGAGCTCGAGCGCGAGCGCCAGCAGGCCGAGGAGGCGGCGACGAGGCGCGCGCAGATCGGCAGCGGGGAGCGAGCCGAGAAGATCCGCACCTACAACTTCGCCGAGAGCCGGGTCACCGACCACCGGATCAAGCTCACCGTGCACCGCCTCGACCAGGTGCTCCAGGGAGAGCTCGAGGAGTTCACCGAGGCGCTCGCAGCAGAGGAGCGCCGCCGCGCCCTCGAAACCGCCTCGGCTTAAGGGCCTGTCCGGAAGGTGGCCACGGTGGATGACGGGCGACACGCGTCGCGAGGCAAGGACGCAGGGAGCGTCGATATGCAGGCATATCGACGCGACCGAGGACGCCGCATCGCGACGCGTGGCGCTTGTCAGGCGCCCTGGTTCATCTTCCGGACAGGCCCTTGACCCTCGGCGAGGTCCTCAAGCTCTCGACCGGGTTCCTCGCGGAGCGCGGGGTCGCCTCGCCGCGGCTGGACGCGGAGTTCATCCTCGCGCACGCGCTCGGCCTCGCACGGCTCGACCTCTACCTCGAGCACGACCGGCCGCTGACAGAGGCGGAGCTCGACCGGTGCCGGACGCTCGTGGAACGGCGTGGACGCCGCGAGCCGCTCGCCTACGTCCTCGGCGAGTGGGGCTTCCGCAGGCTGACCCTCCGGTGCGACAGCCGTGCGCTCGTGCCCCGGCCCGAGACCGAGGTGCTCGTCGAGCGCGCCCTCGCGCTGCTCGAGGGCGTCGAGCGGCCCGCCGTGCTCGACGTCGGCACCGGCACCGGCGCCGTCGCTCTCTCCCTCGTACACGAGCGGCCCGACGCACGTGTGACCGCGCTCGACATCTCACCGGGTGCGCTCGAGCTCGCCCGCGAGAACGCCGAGGCGAACCGGCTCGAGGTGACGTTGCGCGAGGGCGACTACCGGGTCGGTCTGCCGGACGGGAAGTACGACCTGGTCGTCTCGAACCCGCCCTACGTGAAGCCGGCGGAGATCGAGAGCCTCGAGCCCGAGGTTCGAGAGTGGGAGCCCAGGGAGGCGCTCGTCTCCGAAGACGGGCCGGCTGAGGTCGCCCGCGCCGCCGCGTCCGTGCTCGAGCCCGGCGGCGCACTCGCGCTCGAGGTCGGCGACGGCCAGGCGCCCGTGGTGGCGGCGGCGCTCGTGGAGCTGGGCTATCGCGACGTTACGATCACGGTCGACCTGAACGGGCGCGAGCGCATCGTCGAGGGGAGGATCGGGTGAGGCAGTCGTTCACCACCGCCGACGCCAGGCTCCTCTCGTACGAGCGCGAAGGCAACGGCCCGCCGCTCGTTTGCCACTCCGGCGGCCCCGGCTTCTCGTCGCGCTACTTCGGTGATCTCGCCGGGCTCGCGGAGACGCACACGCTCGTCAAGGTCAATCCGCGCGGAACCGACGGCTCGGATCGGCCGGCCGACCCGCGCGCGTACGAGATCTCCGACTACGTCGCCGATCTCGAGGAGCTCCGCACCCACCTCGGTGTCGAGCTCCTCGACCTGCTCGGCCACTCCCACGGCGGCGTCGTCGCGATGGCCTATGCCGCGGCGCACCCGACGCGCGTCCGTCACCTTGTGCTCATGAGCACTTTGTCCCGGTTCCAGGCGGAGCAGGTGGCCGCGATGGAGGCCGCGATGCTGGCGAAGGCGGGCGAGCCCTGGTACGAGGACGCCCGGGCGGCGCTCGACGCAGAGCAGGCCGGCGAGTTCGACTCCGACGAGGTGCTCGCGGAGCTCGTCCTGCGCGAGTACCCCTTCTACTTCTCGCGTTACGGGGAGTCCGAGCGGGCCTACGTCGAGACGCTGAAGGCCGAGCGGCCGAACCGCGACGCGCTGCGGCTGTTCAACGAGGAGATCGTGATGGCCTTCGACCTCCGTCCGGAGCTCGAGCGGATCGAGGCGGAGACGCTCGTGATCACCGGCGAGGACGACTTCATCACCGGCCCGGTCTGCGCGGCGGAGATCGTGGCCGGGATCCCGGGCGCGGAGCTCGTGCTGATCCCGGACTGCGGGCACTTTCTCTTCGTCGAGGCACGCGAGCGCTGCCGTGAGGAGGTGGCGCGCTTTGTCGGAGGTTGACGATGCTGCGGCCGCGATCCTCGCCGGCCTTCCCGCGATCGTCCCGACCGACACGGTCTACGGCCTCGTCACGACGCCGTACCGGGAGGAGGCCGTGCGTCGCCTCTACGCGCTCAAGACCCGGGCCGCGTCGCAGCCGACGGCACTGATCGTCGCCGACCTCGACACGCTGTTCGTATGCCTGCCCGAGCTCCGCGGGCGCGCCGGCGCGATCGCGACCGCTGTGTTGCCCGGGCCCTACACGCTGGTGCTCGCCAACCCGGCGCGTCGCTTCCCCTGGCTCGCGGGCGACAACCCGGACGCGATCGGCGTGCGCGTCCCCGCGGTCTCGGGGATCGCGAAGACGCTCCTCGACCAGGTCGGCGCGGTCGCCGGCACGAGCGCGAACCTCGCCGGCGGGCCCGAGGCGCGCCGCCTCGCCGACGTGGCCGAGGTGCTCCGCGCCGAATGTGCGGCGCTCGACGGCGGCGAGCTCCCGGGGATCCCGTCGTCCGTGATCGACTTCACCGGCCCCGAGGCGGTCGTCCTGCGCAGGGGGGCCGGCGACGTCGACGACGCGATCGCGCGGGCGGCCGCCGCGGTCGGCTGACCGCGGAAGTACGATCCACCGGAACCCGGAGAGGAGACAGGATGGCCGTCGCCCAGTACACGCTCGCCCAGCTTCGCACCGCAGGCCTCGACGAGGTCGATCCCGAGATCGCCGGCCTGCTCGGCAAGGAGCTCGAGCGCCAGCGCGGCCAGATCGAGCTGATCGCCTCCGAGAACTTCACCTGGCCCTCGATCCTCGAGGCCGTCGGCGGCGTGCCGACGAACAAGTACGCCGAGGGCTATCCGGGCAAGCGCTACTACGGCGGCTGCGAGGTCGTGGACGAGATCGAGATGCTCGCGATCGAGCGCGCGAAGCAGCTGTTCGGCGCCGAGCACGTCAACGTCCAGCCGAACGCCGGCGCCGGCACGAACATGGCCGTCTACATGGCAGTGCTCGACCCGGGCGACACGATCCTCTCGCTGCGCCTCGACCACGGCGGCCATCTCACGCACGGCCTGAAGGTCAACTTCTCCGGCCGCCTCTACACGATCGCCCATTACGGCGTCGATCGGGAGACCAGCCTCGTCGACTACGACGAGGTGCGCCGGCTCGCCCTCGAGCACCGGCCCAAGCTGATCGTTTGCGGCGGCTCGGCCTATCCCCGCACGGTCGAGACCTGGGAGTTCCGGAAGATCGCCGACGAGGTCGGCGCCTACCTCCTCTGCGACATGGCCCACTTCGCCGGGCTCGTCGCCGCCGGGATCCAGCCGAACCCGGTCGAGCACTGCGACTTCGTCACCTCGACCACCCACAAGACCCTGGCCGGACCGCGCTCCGGCTTCATCCTGTGCCGCGAGGAGCACGCCCAGGCGGTCGACCGCGCGATCTTCCCCGGCCTCCAGGGAGGCCCGCTGATGCACACGATCGCCGCGAAGGCCGCCTGCTTTCGGATCGCCGCGAGCGACGCCTTCCGCGAGTACCAGCAGCAGATCCGCGACAACGCCGACGCGCTGGCAGAGACGCTCCAGGAGGGCGGGCTCTCGGTGCTCACGGGGGGCACCGACACGCACCTCCTCCAGCTCGACCTCCGCGGCACAGCATGGACGGGCAAGGACGCGGAGGAGCGCCTCGACGAGGTCGGCCTCACGGTGAACCGCAACACGGTCCCCTTCGACGAGCAGCCGCCGACGATCGCGTCCGGCGTCCGCATCGGCACGCCGGCGGCGACGATGCGCGGCTTCGACGCGGACGACTTCCGGGAGGTGGGGAGGATCATCGTCTCCGCGCTCGGCCCCGACGCCGACGTCGCCGCGCTGCGGGCGCGAGCCGAGGCGCTCTGCGCGGCGAACCCGCTCTACCCCGGCTTCCGCGGCTACCCGACGTACGTCGCATGACCCACGCCCGTGACATCGCCGGAACTCCTTGTGCTCATGAGCACAAGGAGTTGTTCGCAGCTGCCGGGACCACGCGATGAGCGGCTCCGTCGTCCAGGTCGACCATCCGCTGGTCCAGCACAAGCTCGGCCTGCTGCGAGACACGGGGACGGACACGCAGCTGTTCCGCCAGCTCGTCAACGAGCTGACCCTGCTCCTCACCTACGAGGCGACGAAGGACCTCGCGACAGAGACGGTCGAGGTCGAGACGCCGCTCGAGCGCACCCAGGTGCGCCGCATCTCGGGAAAGAAGGTCGCGGTCTGCCCGATCCTGCGGGCGGGGATGGGGATGCTCGACGGTGTGCTCTCGCTCATCTCCGGTGCACGAGTCGGCTTCATCGGCCTCTATCGCGACGAGGAGACGCTGCACCCGGTCGAGTACTACGTGAAGCTCCCGCACGACATCGCGAAGCGCGACGTGATCCTGCTCGACCCGATGCTCGCCACCGGCAACTCGACCGCCGCTGCCGTGGCCCGCGTCAAGGAGGCGGGCGCGATCTCGATCCGCCTGATCGCACTGATCGCGGCGCCCGAGGGGCTCGCGAACATCCTCGAGCACCACCCCGACGTTCGCATCGTCGTGGCCGGGATCGACCGCGGCCTGAACGAGAAGGGGTACATCGTCCCCGGGCTCGGCGACGCGGGAGACCGCCTCTACGGGACGAAGTAAGGCACGGCCGTGTGGCAGACGCTGATCGATAACCCCAAGGTGCTCTATGCGGCGATCGCCGCGTTCCTGATCGTCGTACTGCTGACGCCCGCCGTGGGCGGAATGGCGCGACGGCTCGGGGTGGTCGACCAGCCGGACGGGCGGCGGCTCAACATCCTCCCGATCCCGCGCCTCGGCGGGCTCGCGCTCTTCCTCGGGATCTTCGTCCCGTCGCTCGCGTTCCTCCACCTCGGCCCGGAGATGCGGGGTCTCCTGATCGGCGCGGCCGTCGCGACGATCGTCGGCGCCGTCGACGACGTCCGCGGCCTCACGTGGTGGCAGAAGCTCGGCGGCCAGTTCATCGCGGCCGCGATCCCGGTCTCGTTCGGGGTCTGGATCTCGCACTTCACCTTCCCGTTCCTCGGCATCAACAACCTCTCGCCTTGGATCGGTGCGCCGCTCAGCATCCTCTGGATCGTCGCGATCATGAACATGGTCAACTTCCTCGACGGGATGGACGGGCTCGCCGCCGGGGTCTGCGGGATCTCGGGATTCACCTTCGCGCTGATCGCGCTCTCGGTCGGGAAGATCGACCCGGCGATCCTCTCCGCCGCGGTGTTCGGCGCGACCTTCGGGTTCCTGCGCCACAACTTCTATCCGGCGCGGATCTTCATGGGCGACTCCGGCGCGCTGCTGCTCGGCTTCGTGCTCGCGACCGTCTCGATCCAGGGCCTGCTGAAGACGGCGTCGACGGTGACGCTGTTCCTGCCGCTGCTCGTGCTCGCGGTGCCGATCATCGACACGTCGTTCGTCGTCGCGCGCCGCCTCAAGCACGGCCTCCCCGTCTACGCCGCCGACCGCGGCCACCTCCACCACCGCTTCGTCAACATCGGCTTCTCGCAGCGCCGCGCCGCCCTCACGATCTATGCCTGGGCGCTCACTCTCGCGCTCGCCGCGATCGCGACGCGATTCGTGCCGTTCCGCGCCCACGGCACCTGGCACCCGTGGTGGACGGCGCTCGTGGTTGCGATCGGGCTGGTCGCGCTGGGCACCTCGATCTACATCGTGTACCTGCTCGAGATCGTCAAGCTCGCGAACCCGCGCGTGCGCCGCCGGCGGCTCGAGGAGGAGCGGCTCCGCCGCTCGGCCTAGCCCGCCCGGTCGAGGAAGTCCGCGAACGCCTCGTTGAAGCCGGGCACGGCGTGCGGGCGGTGGCCGCCGCCGCGCAGGATCAGGCGCTCGGCGTCGAGCCGCTCGGCGAGCACGTCGCAGGTGCGCTCGAACGCGGGGTGGTGGTCGCCCGACACGACGAGCTTCGGATACGGCGCCTCGAGCCGGTCGAAGGGGATCACGGCATCGGTGGGAAGGCGCTCGATCATCAGCATCCGAGCGCCCTGCTCGAGGTCGGGCGGCAGCGGGTCCGGCAGTGTCGGGCGCGTGCCCGACACGTGCTCGTAGAAGCCGACGAGGAAGTCGCGCGGCTCGCGCGGCGGGCCTTTCAGGAAGGCCTCGATCTCGGCGATCCACCCGTCCATCTCGGGCTCGCCGCGGGCGACCCCGAAGCACGGCGGCTCGATCACGGTCAGCGACCGCACGGCCTCGGGGCGGTACGAGGCGGCGAACAGCGAGACG
>Ga0335080_10008763_pt1 | contig 10552 bp, 7 predicted proteins | sample Lox_Sample_34_FD_206720 | JGI IMG/M metagenome (GOLD analysis project Ga0335080, IMG submission 206720) | Soil microbial communities from Loxahatchee National Wildlife Refuge, Florida, United States - Lox_Sample_3.4 | ecosystem: Environmental > Terrestrial > Soil > Wetlands | place: USA: Florida... | reverse complement strand
TCATCGGGAAGCTGGACATCGACAGCCTCCTCCGGGAGCGCGACCAGTTCAACAGGAAAGTGGTCGAGGAGTCTTCCGAGGAGATCCGGCGCCTCGGCATCCAGATCATCACGCTGGTGATCCAGGAAGTCGGTGACGAATACGGCTACATTGACGCGCTCGGCAAGCGCGCCGTGGCGGAGGCGGTGCGGGATGCGAATATCAAGGTGGCCGAGGCGGACCGTGAGACCGCCATCCGGGTGAGCACCGCACAGCGTGAGGCGGCGACAGTCAGGGCCGGGAACGAGGCGTCGATCGCGGAAGCGGAGATGGGGCGGGACATCAAGAAGGCCGAGTACAAGGTGAAGACCGACACCAGGCGTGCGGAGGCGGACAAAGCGCTTGATATCGCCAACGCGGACCAGGAAAAGACGCTCCGCGTGAAACAGGCGGAAAGGGACGCCGCGGAGCGCGAGGCCCAGATCAAGGTGCAGGAGATGGAAGCCGTCCGCAAGCAGCGCGAGCTGGAAGCCTCCATCGTGAAGCAGGCGGAAGCCGAAAGGCAGAGGCGCGTGATCGAGGCGGACGCGGCCCGGCAGGAGAAGATCCTGCAGGCGGAGGCGGAGATGCAGCGGCTGATGAAGGAGGCGGAAGGGAGGAAGAACGCCGATACGATGCAGGGCGAGGGAGAAGCGGCGAAAACGCGCGCCACGCTCCTTGCCCTCGCCGAAGGGGAGGCCGCGAAGAAGAAACAGGCTCTCATCGCGGAGGCCGAGGGAACCGTTCAACTCGCCGCCGCGTTGGCGAAGATGTCCACGGATGCGAAACTGATCCTGGTGCTGGACCGCCTGCCGCTGCTTTTCGACCGGGGCGGGGACGCCCTGTCCAAGGTCGCGACGTCGGTGTTCTCGAGCGTGGCCGCGCCCCTCGGGAGCATCGACCGGATCGAGATCGTGGATACCGGTTCGGGCCGCGGGCTCGAGCAGTTGAGCTCGATCGTTCCGAGCACTGTGTTCAGGACAATCGCTGCCGCCAGGGCGCAGGGAATCGACATCTCGAAGTTGCTCAAGTTCCTCGGCGTGGACATCGAAGAGGCGCTGAAAAAGCTGGGCGACACGGAAAAGCCGAGCTAAACGCTTCCGTAACGACATAAGTCTGTCCTTGCGAGCGTACAGCTCCCGTCATTGCGAGCGTACAGCTCCTGTCATTGCGAGCGTACAACTTCTGTCCTTGCGAGCGTACAGCTCCCGTCATTGCGGGCGTACAGCTCCTGTCATTGCGAGGCGTTTCTCAGCCGAAGCAATCTCCGGCCGGATTGCTTCGTCGCTGTGAAGCGCTCCTCGCAATGACGGGTCTGATTCTGTCCTTGCGAGCGTACAGCTCCCGTCATTGCGGGCGTACAGCTTCCGTCATCGCGAGCGTACAGCTCCCGTCATCGCGAGCGTACAGCTCCCGTCATTGCGAGCGTACAACTTCTGTCATTGCGAGGCGTTTCTCAGCCGAAGCAATCTCCGGCCGAATTGCTTCGTCCCTGGGAACCGCTCCTCGCATCGGATTAACAATTCGGAGACCGATTGCCCGACCCCCAGCTACCTCCCGTCTACAACCTTCTGGAGGCGCACCCGAAGGCCATTGTGATTCACTGCAGTGACCCGCGCTTCCAGAAGGCCTTCAGGGATTTTATCGCGAACGAACTCCACCTGCAGGACGGCGAATACATCCCGTTCGTGATCTCCGGGGGAGTCGCGGCGCTCGCGGAGCCGCTGAAGCTCCCCAAGGAGTTCAAGTTCATGAAGGAGAGAATCGAGCTCTTCACCGGGCTGTTCAAATCCATCCACCGGGTCATCCTCATCAACCACGAGGACTGCAGGCACTACGACATGCTGAAGTCGACGCTCGGGTCGGTATTCCTGCAGCATGTTGCGCACATGACCGAGAGGCAAATCAAGGACCTGAAAGACGTCGCGGGCATGGTGATGGACTTCGTCGCACCAGGATTCCAGCTCGAGATGTATTACGCCCGGATTGTGAAGAACGGTGCGCCGACCGTTCATTTCGACCGCATCTGAGCGCCGGGCCCGGCCCCCAGAGACCGGGGTCGACACGAGCGCAATGGTTCTCATGCGCGTTATCGGCGATTCTGATCAAATTCGGGAAAAACCGGCATCGTCTCCTCCCCGGGGGCCGACACAGAGAAAAAAATGCCCGCTTTGTTAAACCGGGCTTGATGCCCCGCGTCAAATATCTATATATTGTACTTGCGGCAAGTACGGGACGGACGGCGGGTCAAGTCCGTCTCCCCTCCTTTCTCTCACCATCAACGGACAACTCACCGATGAAGCACACGATGACCAGGATCATCGTTCTTCTCTCTGTTGCTTCCTGTTGTGCATGGGCCCAGATGATGCCCCCGGAGAAGATCGACACGGCTGCCCTCGCGAAAATCAAGGACGAAGGGCTGAAGGATTCGCATGTGATGGACATACTGAGCACGCTCACCGAAGTCTACGGTCCGCGTCTCGGCTGGTCGCCGGAATTCAAGAAAGCAGCGGAGTGGGCGAGCAGGGAGCTGAAAGGCTGGGGTGTCCAGGACGTCCATTTCCATCACTGGGCCCCGCTCGGCAAGGGATGGTCGCTCAAGAATTTTTCCGCGATGGTGGAAGCGCCCGTCCCGTTCCCCGTGATCGCCTACCCCGCGGCATGGTCTCCCGGGATCGACGACAGGGAAGCGGACGTCGTCTATTTTAATGCGAAGTCGGTGGAAGCCTTCGATGCGTTCAAGGGAAAATTGAAGGGAAAGTTCGTCCTCATCTCCGCGCCTGAGAACCTGAAAGCCCATTTCGAGCCCGACGGTTACCGGCTTGCGGATTCAGCGCTCCTGAAGATGGCGAACGCCGACATGGTCCAGGGCCCGAGGGGGCGCCGGGGGCCTTTCGGCCGTTACCCGACGATCGACTCCATGTTTTCGGCGATGCGCAGGTTCAACCCGGAGGTCGACAGCCAGAGGGTGATCCAGATCTGGGAAGCATTCCAGGTTAACCCGCGCAAGCTCGAATTCGCGGAGAAGGAGGGGGCGGCGGCTGTCATCACGGAGGGACGGGGGGACGACGGCACCGTGCTCGTGCAATCGGCGGTGGTACCCCAGTCGCCGGACATCCCGTACAACCAGCGGATCCAGCCGTATGACCCGAAAGCTCCCGCGATCGTCCCGCAGGTCGTCTTCGCTTCGGAGCACTACAACCGGATCGTCAGGATGATCGAGAAGGGGGAGCATGTCCGCCTCGCGATGAATCTGGAAGTGGCGACGACGAAGGCCGACTCGGGGTTCGACATCATCGGTGAAATTCCCGGTACGGATCTCAAGGACGAGATCGTGATGATCGGCGGCCATTTCGACAGCTGGCACAGCGGCACCGGGGCCACAGACAACGGGACCGGCACCGCCGCCTGCATGGAGGCGATGCGGATCCTGGAAACGGTGATGCAGAAGGACGGCCTGCGGCCGCGCCGGACAATCAGGATCGGCCTCTGGGGGTCGGAGGAGGAAGGACTCATCGGGTCGAGGGAATACGTCGCCTCCGTGTTCGGCAAGCGGGAGGGGGGAACCCCCGGCGCCTTCGGCGGCGCGGCGATGGGGGGAACGCTCAAGACGACCCCTGAGTACGACAAGCTTTCCGTCTACCTGAACCTCGACAACGGCAGCGGCCGCATCCGGGGGATCTACCTGCAGGGGAACATAGCGGCGCGCGGGATATTCCGAAAGTGGTTCACCGCCTTCGGCGACCCGACGGCACAGACGATCACGATAGAGAACACCGGCGGGACCGACCACCAGTCGTTTGACGCAATCGATCTCCCCGGGTTCCAGTTCATACAGGATCCGCTCGAATATGACATTCGCACGCACCATTTCAATATGGACGTGTTTGACCGGGTCCAGGAACCGGACATGAAGCAGGCTGCAACGATCATCGCGTTCTTCGCCTACCAGGCGGCGAACCGCGACGCGAAATTCCCCCGCAAGCCGGCGCCCGCGCAGGGACAGCGCGCGTCCTCAAACTGAATGTCATCCCGCGGCGGGCCGCCGAAGGCGGCGGCTCACGCGGGATGCTCCGGCGCGCCATCACGCCACGACATTTCGCCGGAATCCGTGTTGATGCAGATCACTCCGCGGGGAAATTTGCTCCTCGCCGGTTGACAATCGGGCTTGGTGTGCGTATGATTGCTCACCATCCTGTTCGATCTTCAGCCGTTGCCAGTTTCATCCACAAACCCCCGGTGGATCCTCATGGATTTCAAAAAGCTGTTCCTTGGCTCCGCTCCTGAGCCTTCGGTGAAAGTGCCCAGCGAGTTCAACGTCAAGATTGAGCGCAAGGTCAAGGACCGGATCATGAGCTTTGACGCCCGCGTCAAGGGATACTTCGTTCCGAAGGGAGGGAAGGCGGAGTTTATTGCCGACGAAATCACCGTCAACGGCATGCCGAAAGTAAACCTCAGGAACCAGTTCCCGGCCGAGTTGAAGGACATTCAGAAATACGCCCTCTCCGTGGAGTACCCGAAAGCCCTCGCAAGGAAGCTGCGGTAGCCCGTTGCGCTATTGTGGTGACATGATGCGACGCGTGATGATTGCGATTCTCCTCGCCGCGGCGCCTGCATTGCTGTACGCGCGCGGGGGGACGCACTCGTTCGCGCTGGGAGCGCACGAGTTCCTCCTCGACGGAAAGCCCTTCCAGATCGTAAGCGGAGAGCTCCACCCGGCGAGAATCCCGCGCGAATACTGGGAGCACCGGATCCGGATGGCGAAGGCGATGGGCTGCAACACGATCGCGGCCTACGTCTTCTGGAACTACCACGAGAGGGAGCCGGGCGTCTTCGATTTCTCGAGCGGCAACCGCGACCTGGCCGCGTTTATCCGGATCGCCCAGGCGGAAGGGATGTACGTCCTCCTCCGTCCCGGCCCTTATGTCTGCGCCGAGTGGGACTTCGGCGGCCTCCCCCCCTACCTTCTGCGCATCCCCGATATCCGGGTGCGGTGCACCGATCAGAGGTACATGGAAGCGGTGGGCCGGTACGTCGAGCAGATTGCCCGGGTCGTCCGGCCCCTCCTCGTCACGCACGGCGGGCCCGTGCTCATGGTCCAGATCGAGAACGAGTACGGGAGTTACGGCGACGACAGGGCGTACCTTGAGGCGCTCCGGGACATGTGGGTCCGGGCCGGCATCGACGTCCCGTTTTATACCGCTGACGGCGCCACCCCGTACATGCTCGATGCGGGAAATATCGATGGAGCCGCGATCGGCCTCGATTCCGGGACAAACGACGCGGATTTCCAGGAGGCCGCGCGGAGGAATCCGCACGTTCCCGCGTTCTCGAGCGAGACGTACCCCGGGTGGCTCACGCACTGGGGGGAGCACTGGGCTCGCCCGGACACCGCAGAGCTGTACGCGGGGGTTCGCTATCTCCTTTCTCACGGGAAATCGTTCAACTTCTACGTGGTTCACGGAGGGACGAATTTCGGCTTCACGGCCGGTGCGAACTCCGGCGGGAAGGGGTACGAGCCTGACATAACCAGTTACGACTACGACGCCCCCGTCAACGAGCAGGGGCGCCCGACGCGAAAGTACTTCAGGCTGCGCGACCTTCTCGGCGCCGCGCGGGGCCCGCTTCCTCCCGTCCCCGACCCGCTCCCCGCGACGGCGATTCCTCCCGTCGCGATGACGTCATACTCGACGCTCTGGGCGAACCTCCCTCTGCCGGTTGCCTCCGTGCAACCGAAGCCGATGGAGGCGTACGGCCAGTACCAGGGATTCATACTGTACAGGACGAAGCTCCTCGGCCGCACGAGCGGCACGCTCACAGTCACAGACCCGCATGATTACGCTCTCGTGTTCCTGGACGGGTCGTACGCGGGGACTCTCGATCGACGCGAGGGGGTGAACTCCCTCGTGCTCCCCGCCTCCCGGGGACCGGCGCCCGTGCTGGACATCCTCGTGGAGGCCATGGGGCGGATCAATTTCGGGCCAGCGCTCGTCGACCGGAAGGGGATCACCGATCGCGTGACGCTCAGCGGCATGACGCTGATGAACTGGGAGGTGTTCAATCTTCCGATGGATAGCGCGTACGTCGCCTCGCTGCACGATGCCCCCGTTGACACCTCGCGGCGCTGCGTATTCTTCAGGGGCTCATTCCGGCTGAATGAGACTGCTGACACGTTCCTGGACATGTCGCCGTACGTCAAGGGCATCGTATGGGTCAACGGCCGAAACCTCGGCCGATACTGGAACATCGGGCCGCAGAAGCGGCTCTACTGTCCCGCTCCCTGGCTCCGGAAGGGGAGGAATGACATAACGGTATTTGATTTCCGCTCGCTCGTGCCGGCGCCCGTCGGGGGGTTCAGGACACAGGAGCAGCGATAATACGCCGTATGCATATGGTGTGCGTTCGCCCAGGTGGAGGGCCGGTCATCGTTATTGACAACAACTGAGTGCGGGAGGAGGAGTCGATGCGGGTGCTGGCGTTCAGCGATGTGCACGGGTCGATCGAGATCGTCGAGCGCGTGCTCGTGCTCGAGCGGTCGTTTGACCTGGTCGTGCTGGCGGGGGACATCACGACCAACGGGACGACGTCCGAGATCACGAAAGCGATCGAGAGAGTGGGCGTATTCCAGAAACCCGTAGTGGCGGTCGCGGGGAACATGGATCCCCTTCCCCTGGAGCGCGCGCTGGTCAGGCTGGGCGTATCGATCGATTCCCGGGGCGTGGTGATCGGGGAGGCAGGCTTCTTCGGCGTTTCCGCGGCCCCCGAGTCGCCGATGCGTACGCCGAATGAAATCTCGGAGCGGGAAATAATGGATCGTGCGGAAGCGGGGTGGAAGGGCGTCGCCTCGGCCCGGTGGAAGATCTTCGTCCCCCATGCAGCGCCGCGTGATACGCTCCTGGATCTCTCGCACGGCGGGATGCACTTCGGGAGCACCGCCGTGCGCGATTTCATATTGCGACGGAAGCCCGACGCGGTGATCTGCGGCCATATCCACGAGGCGCGCGGCATCGATACTGTCGGCGGGGCCCCCGCGATCAACTGCGGGCCAGCCGGGAAAGGCTATTACGCGCTTGTCGAAATCGGCGAGACGATTACGCTCGAGAACCGGTCCCTGAAGTAGCGGGCCCTGTCTTCACGTAACCCCGTCATTGCGAGGAGCGCCTCTCAGCGACGAAGCAATCGGCGCTTTTTGCCGTTGCGAGCGTAGCGAAGCAACCAGCGCAAAAAGCGCTCGCAATGACGGTCGGGTGTCAATGACAGTCGCTACCTTCCTTCCCCCTCGTCCTCCTCCCCCTGGCCCGCGCTGATCTCGTCGAAGAGGTCGCACTCCCGGGTGAAGAGCCCGCTTGCCGCACCGAGCCTGTCTCCGAATTCCATGTACGCGTCGTTGGCAGGCGTGAACGCCGGCCACTGCGGCGCACCCTGCAAGTTGGGATCCCCCGACGTCGCGAATCTGAGCCATGCGCCGTGCATGGCCGAGGCGACGGCGGAGTCTTCGCCGTCGGGGTTTACTGCGGGGGGGAACGTCCTGAAGACGTAGAAGATCTCCACGCCGTGCGTCGCACCGATGCCGCGTTCCTTGAGGAGCGGCGTCACGCGCGTGAAATGGTACATGCGCACGTTCGGGTTGTGCGCGCTCAGCGCCCTCGCTGCGCGCCGTGCCGGCGCGATGAACGCCGACACCGTGACCAGGCGCGCGATCGCCGGCCGCACGTCCTCGGCGGTGCGGACCGGGAAGAGGTCGAGCACCCGATCGGCATACTGCCCGAAGAGTCTCCGCGCGGCGAGGAGGTACCCGACGGGCCTCCTGATCGGTATCTGCTGGAGGAACAGCGTCCCCTCGTCGGCGTTCGAGCCGATGATCACGGGGACATTGCTCGCCTCGCCCGAGGCGTAGAGAGCAAGGGGATCGCGGGGGATGGCGTAACCGTCGATCGCCGGACCCATTCTTCTCCCGCCGCCGAAAAGCCCGATTCTCGGGTTTGTCGCCGTCAGGAGCGCATCCGCCGAAAGCGCCCGGAGCCTGGCGGCGGTCGACCCGCCGGCGCCCGAGGGATCTTCGATCCCGGCCTGCCGGGCGATGGCCACGCCCGCGGCCTCGGCCGTCGAATCCTCCGGGGACTGCCCGCGCAGGTGCGGCAGGTGCGCCGGAACTCCGCTTTCCATGATCGCCCGGTGGAAAAGCCCCCGGGCCAGCGGTGAGGCGATGAGGCATCCGACGGCCGCGCTCCCGGCCGACTCTCCGAATATCGTGACGTTGTTCGGGTCCCCGCCGAAGGCCGCGATGTTGTCGTGCACCCAGCGCAGCGCCGCGATCATGTCCAGCAGGCCGTAGTTCCCGGAAACGTGTTCGGGTGATTCCGCGCTCAGCGCAGGATGGGCCATGAATCCGAACGGGCCGAGCCTGTAGTTGATCGTCACCTCGACGGCTCCGTCCCCGGCGAAACTCAGGCCATCATACGACGCCTGTGAACCGCTCCCGATGGTGAATCCGCCCCCGTGGATCCACACCATGACGGGCCGCGTTTCGCCCGCCGCCGCCGCGGTCCAGACATTGAGGTACAGGCAATCCTCGCTCCGCGGCCCGGAGATGCCCCGGATGATCTTCTGGTCCGGCTGAACGCAGCTTGCCCCGAATTGCGTGCAATTGCGCGTGCCGCTCCAGGGCTCGATCGCCCCGGGCGGCTTCCACCGAAAGTCACCCACGGGGGGTCGGGCGTACGGTATACCGCGGAAGACGCGCACCCCCGAGCCCGCCTTCTCGATCGTTCCCCGTACCGTCCCTCCCTCTACGACCACGAGCGTGTCCGCGGCGTGCGCCGCCGCGTCCGGCGTCGTCGCGGCAAACGCCCAGCAGACGATCGCAGCGAACCTGAACACGCGGAGCCTGAACACACCGATCATCTTCGCTCCTCCCCGCTTCAGAGTCCCGAAAGCACGCCCAGACCCGTGCATGCATCCCATCCCGGCCCGGCGCTGTAACCTTTGTGCGTCGACGTGGTGATGTTGTCCCCCTGCGTGATGTCGCGGCAGAGCGACGGCGCGGCGTAGACTGTCGGGTTGATGAACCCCGCGTTCTTTCCCTTCGCCTGGTTCACGCGCGCGATAAGTCCCGCCATGAGCGGGGCCGCGGCGCTCGTCCCGCCGATCACCATTTCCTGCCCGTCGACCAGCACCTGGTAGCCTGTCTGCGGATCGGCGTTCGCCGCGAGGTCGGGCACGCCTCTGCCTGCTTTCCCCGAGCTCGCCGACGGGGGCACCCCGGACTTTTTCTGGAAGTCGGGAAGAGGGAAGACGTCGCTCACGCCGCCCCCGGTTGCGGACGTGTTCGAATCGTGCCACACGACCTCAGACTGAATCGCCGTGCCGCTGACCTTGAGCGACGTCCCCCCGCATCCTGTCACGAATGGACTCGATGCGGGGAAATCGGCGTGGACCTTCCCGTCGGTTTCACTGTCTGACGACCCCTGGTCCCCCGCGGCGGCGAAGACGGTCACGCCCAGCGCAGCCGCCGCGGAAAACGCGTCGTTGAAGCTCTTGAGCGCCTGCGCCGTCCACCTGTCCTCCGCGGATCCCCAGCTGATGGAAATGACGCCCGGTGTGTTGTTTGTATCATGAATTGCGGCGGTGATGGCATCGAGGAAGCCCTGGTCGGTGTTCGGGGCGAAGTAGACCGCGATCGCGGCGCCCGGAGCAACCGCTCCCGCGACTTCGATATCCAGCATCACCTCGCCGTCCGCACTATCGGGCGTGGAAGGGCTGTTCAACCCGCCGTCCACCGAGATCGCTTTGACGGATGGGAGGGGGATCTTGAGCGATGAGAAGTACGTGGAGAGGTCGTTGTTCCTGAACCCGCCCCCCAGCTCGATAAGTGCGATACACTGTCCTTTTCCCGTTGCAGCGCGGGGGAAACCGTAAATCCGGGCAAGCGCATCAGGCGTAAAGCTCGTTGGGACCTGCGCGTGCCTCAATGGAACGCCCCCTCGCCGGGCGACCTGGAACATCGGCCGCGCATGCGGCCGCGTGTCGAGCCCGAAGACCCCCTCAACGACGTTTCCCAGATGGCGCGGGATGGAGAGGCTCCCCGTGCGGCCGCGGTACAGCTCTCCGCCTTCGTTCCGGTAGTGCGAAAGTCGCACGCGGAACGCCTCCTCAAGATCCTGCACCTGACCCCGCAGGAATACGGATCTGCGCGCGGCGCTGAGGGCGACTGTCGAGAGATGGAACTCCTGCGCAAACTTCTCGACGGCGGCCAGGTCTTCGGGGCGCGAGCCGTATTTCGTTTCGAACGCCCCGCGGGACAGTGTTTTTCCCGCGCGCGCTTTCGCCGGCAGCGGTGTTCGGCCCCTCACGCGGACGGTCACCTCCGCGACCTCTGCGGGGTTGAGCGTCTCCGTCCTGACTCCCGCCGGCGCCCGCTTTTCGCTCCCCGCCAGCTTCACGTATCCCGCGCTTCTTCCCGTTGGCATCTCTCCCTCCTCACTGTGTCAATGCGAGTGGCGCCTGTGGCGCCACGAAGCACTCCCGTCATTGC
>Ga0335080_10008762_pt1 | contig 10552 bp, 14 predicted proteins | sample Lox_Sample_34_FD_206720 | JGI IMG/M metagenome (GOLD analysis project Ga0335080, IMG submission 206720) | Soil microbial communities from Loxahatchee National Wildlife Refuge, Florida, United States - Lox_Sample_3.4 | ecosystem: Environmental > Terrestrial > Soil > Wetlands | place: USA... | reverse complement strand
GGTTGCGGCGGAAACGATCCCGGCCATGAGCGAAACAGCCACAGGCGGCCGACGTCTTCACCTCCCGCCTGCAGCCACGCGCGAATAGCCATGGCTGCGCCCGCCAAGGTGCACGCGAGCAAGCGGCGCGTCCTCGAAGTCGCCGCGGGACTCGCGCAGCCGCAGTCGCGGCGACGCTGCTCTACCGGTCGCTCACCTTCCTCCCGAGCGTCGTGCTCGGTCTCGCTGCAGCCGCCACCTACAATTTCGGCAAGCCGAGGCTGACGTCCGTCACCGCCGCAGTCGAGGACTGAGGCACTTCAATCGCCGTCACGGAGGAACGAACCTGTCGACACCCGCCAGCCCACCGCTCTCCCCGTCGCAGCTAGCCGCTCTCGCGGAGATCGGCGAGGAGCGCTCGGCGCCCGTGGGCACGTTCTTGTACCAGGTCGGCGATCGGATGTACCCGTTCATCGCGATCCTCGAAGGGGAGGTCGCAATCGTCGACGCCGCCGGGAACGAGCTCGTCAAGCACGGCCCCTCGGGCTTCCTCGGCGAGCTGAACCTCCTCTCGGGGCAGACGGTCTTCGTCAACGCGCTCGTGACCGAGCCGCTGCGGTACATCGCGGTCGAGCGCGTCGCGCTGCGCTCGCTCCTCAACGAGGACGGCCCGCTCAGCGACCTCCTCCTCTCCACGTTCATCTCCCGGCGGGAGGCGTTGCAGAGCGTGGAGGGGATCGGCCTCGAGATCGTCGGCCCGCACGGTTCTGAGACGACGATGCGAATGATCGATTTCGCGCGCGCGAACCGGCTCCCGTACACCTGGCAGGAGACAGCCCCGCCCGACGGCGGCGCGCTGCCGCTCGTGCGGCTGCCCGGCGGAGGAGAGCTGCACGGCCCCAGCACCGGCCAGGTGCTGCGCGCTCTCGGGATCGGGCTCGAGCTCGCGCCTCGCGAGGAGGTCGACCTCCTGATCGTGGGTGCCGGCCCGGCGGGGCTCGCGGCCGCGGTCTACGGCGCCTCCGAAGGGCTCGACACGCTCGTCGTCGAAGGCACTGCGCTCGGCGGCCAAGCGGGGTCGTCCCGCCGGATCGAGAACTACCTCGGCTTCCCTGCCGGGATCAGCGGCACCGAGCTCACCAGCCGCGCAGTCACCCAGGCGCGCAAGTTCGACGCGCGCACCGCGACTCCGTACCGCGCCCTCTCCCTCGAACCGGGAAACGGCCGGCACCTCGTCCGCCTCGAAGACGAGAGGGAGATCGCCGCTCGCGCCGTCGTGCTCGCAACGGGCGCCCAGTACCGGCGGCTCCCGGTCGACGGCCTTGCGGAGTTCGAGGGGCTGACGGTGTTCTACGCGGCGGGAGCGCCCGAGGCCCAGCTCTGCGCCGGCTCGCGCGTCGCGGTCGTCGGCGGCGGCAACTCGGCCGGCCAGGCCGCCGTGTGGCTCGCCCGGGGCGGCGCGCTCGTGACGCTCCTTCACCGCCGCGGCGATCTCCGGGAGACGATGTCGGACTACCTCGTCCAAGAGCTCGAGCGCTACGGCGTCGCCGTCCGCGACCTCAGCGAGATCGCGGCGCTCCACGGCGAGGAGGGGCGCCTCGAGGCCGTCACGCTGAGGGGCGGCGAACGGCTTCCCTTCTCGTTTCTGTTTCTCTTCCTCGGCGCGCTGCCGTGCACCGAGTGGCTGGACGACACCGTGGCCCGTGACCACGACGGCTTCATCCTCACCGGCGCCGCGGCGAACGCCGACAACCTGCTCGAGACCGACATCCGCGGCGTGTTCGCGGCCGGCGACGTTCGCTCCGGCTCGACCAAGCGCTGCGCCACCGCCGTCGGCGAAGGCGCGATGGCCGTCCAGTTCGTCCACAGCCGGCTGGCAGAACGCCCCCAGACGCTACGACCTGCATCTTCGTGACGGGCGAAACCCGCCGCGTCACGCCGCACGACTAGCCCGCCCACGTCGGTTCCCACGAGTCGCCTCGGTCGCTCGGCGGCACGCCGGCCTGCAGCAGCTCGCACGGCTGAACGACCTCACCCCCGCCGCCGGCGAGCGCCACAACGAGGCGAACATGTCCGTGATCGAGCGCTGACGGCCGCCCGTACGTGTCGCCGTCTTCAGGTGTGAGCGCAGCTTGTCCACGGCCCTTTCGGATCGCCCGCTCGTAGGCGCGCCGCAGTCCGGGGCGGTCGGAGGCGCAGACCGTGATCGGCTGCCGGGAGGCGAGCTCACTCCTCGTCGAGCACGACCGCGTTCTTGGTATCGAAGTCGATCTCCAGCTCTGCTCGGCGCGGAGAGGACGAAATCTACGCGGTCGGCGGGCGCTGCTCGCCTCGCCGCAGCGCCTCGATCCGCCTGCGCGCCTGCTTCGTCGGCCGGGCGCCGAGATCGGCGCCGAGCGGGCGGGCGAGCTGCCGCGCGAGCCGGTGCTGCTCCCGCGCGGCGACCGACTCGGGCGTCTCCTCGTAGAGCGTCGCCGCGACACGCGCGGGCCCGCGGCGGTCGGCGACGCCGGTGACGACGACCGTCCAGCGGAGCTCGCCCCGCCGGATCTCGAGCGAATCGCCGATCCGGACCTCCCTGGCCGGCTTCACCCGCTCACCGCCCACATGGACGTGGCCGCCGCGGACGGCCTCGGTCGCCTCCCCGCGCGTCTTGAAGAAGCGCGCGGCCCACAGCCACCGGTCGATTCGGACCTGCTCCACCGGGTCATCTTCGCAGCGCGACCGCCGCCGGCGATCGCGGTATCCTCGCCGGGGAGAGGAGCATCGATGGCCGCCGCATCGCAACCAGACCGCCGCACGCCCCGTTCGCCCCGGCCGGGCGCCTGGTTGGCCTGCCTGCTGATCGTCTCGATCGTCGCAGCCTGCGCGAGCGCGATCGCGTGGGCGAGCTCCGGGCTCGGGCCGCTGATCACCGAGCCCGACCAGGGGTACGCACCGATCTACACCCTCCTCGGCTCGGCGAAGCACACCCTCGACGTGACGATGTACGAGTTCAGCGACCCCGCCGCGGAGAAGGCGCTGATCGACGACGCCGCGAGAGGGGTCGCCGTGCGCGTCATCCTCGACGAGCAGTACAAGGGCGGTGCCTACAACAAGCCCGTCTTCACGGATCTCTCCCAGCACGGCGTCAAGGTGCAGTGGGCCTCGACCCACGTCTCGATCACCCACCAGAAGAGCTTCGTGATCGACGGCAAGAAGGCGGTGATCATGACCGGGAACCTGACCAGCTCCTTCTACTCCACCAGCCGCGACTTCGCCCTCGTGGACACCAAGAAGAGCGACGTCGCCGCGATCGAGGCGGTCTTCGGCCTCGACTGGGCAAACGGCAAGGGCACCGCGCCGGCCGGGGCAGACCTCGTCTGGAGCCCCGGCTCGGAGGCTCCCCTCGTCGCCCTGATCGGCTCGGCCAAGCACAGCCTCCTGGTCGAGAACGAGGAGATGGAGGCGCCCGCGATCGTCGGCGCGCTCGAGGCCGCGGCCAAGCGCGGCGTCGCCGTCCAGGTCGTGATGACGAACTCGCCGGACTGGAAGGCGAGCTTCGACGCCCTCAAGGCGGCCGGGGTGCAGGTTCACACCTACAAGAACAGCAGCAAGACGCTCTACATCCACGCCAAGCTGATCGAGGCGGACGCGAGCCGCGTCTTCCTCGGCAGCGAGAACTTCTCCGTCGGGTCGCTGCAGTACAACCGCGAGCTCGGCCTGATCACGACGTCGGCGCCGATCCTGCAGGCCGTCAAGAAGATCTTCGCCAGCGACTTCTCCGGCGCAACGCCCTGGTGAGCTAGGCAGGCAGCTCGACCGGGACCAGCTCGAGCCGGAGCAGCTCGTCGGCGCGCACGACCGTGAACTCGACGGGCACGCCGATCCGCTCGCCCGCGATCAGGCCCTGGAGCTGCGTCATCCCGTCGACCTGCTCGCCGTCGACCGCGACGATCAGGTCTCCCGGGCGGACGCCGGCCTTCGCCGCGGGCGCGTCCTCGACGACCTGGACGACCTCGACGCACCGCTCCCGGCCGAGCTCCCTGGCAAACCGCGGCGGCAGCGGCCGCTCTCCGCCGCCGATGCCGAGGTAGGCCCGGCGAAAGCGGCCGTCGGTCATCAGGGCGCCGACGATGCGGCGGGTGACCGCGTTGATGGGCACGGCGAGCCCGAGCCCGACCCCGGCCACTGCGGTGTTGATGCCCACGACCCGGCCTCGGCTGTCCGCGAGCGCGCCGCCCGAGTTGCCCGGGTTCAGCGCAGCGTCCGTCTGGATCACGTTGTCCACCATGCGCGCCGTCGAGCCCGAGCGGGTCGGCAGCGAGCGCCCCAGGGCGGAGACGACACCGGCGGTGACCGAGCCGCCGAAGCCGTGGGGATTCCCGACGGCGACCACGAGCTGGCCGACCCGGAGTCGCTCCGCGTCGCCGAGCTCGGCGGGGACGAGGTCGTCGCTCGCCGCGCGCAGCACCGCGAGATCCGAGAGCGGGTCCGAGCCGACGACCTCGAAGGCGAGATCGCGCCCGTCGGCGAGAGAGGCGCGGCCGCCACGGTCGCCGCCCGCCACGACGTGGGCCGAGGTGACGAGGAAGCCGTCCCGGGTGATCACGACGCCGCTGCCGCCTCCCTCGAGGCGCCTGCCGCCGGGCGAGCGGCGCGACACGCGCAGGTTCGCGACGGAGGGCGTCAGCCTCTCGGCGGCGGCGGTGACCACGCGCGAGTAGGCGTCGAGCGCCTCCTCCTCCGCCGGCAGCTCGAGCGAGACGAACGTCGGCCTGACCATGGAGCCACGCTAGCAATCGCGGTGCGGGTAGCCGATCGGCCTTGACGAGCACGGCGAGTCGCAGTAGTTTATTTCGCCACGATGATAATTATCGATGATGCTAAAGAACTGGAGCGCGACCGGTGGCTGGTGGCGCTCGGCGACCCGACGCGCCGGGCGATCGTGGAGATGCTCGGAGAGGGGCCGATGACCGCGAGCGAGATCCATCGTGCATTCGAGATCGCGAACCCGGCGGTGAGCCGCCACCTGCGCGTGCTGCGCGAAGCCGGGCTCGTCCGCGAGCGGCGCGTCCCCGAGGACAAGCGCGTGCGGCTGTACGGGCTCGAGCCCGAGCCGCTCGACGAGCTCTCGCGATGGCTCGAAGGCCTGAGCCGCATGTGGCAGCTCCAGCTCGACTCGTTCCGGGACTACGTCGCGCTGCGAAACGCCGAGCCGGAGAAGCCGCGGTGACCACGCGCAACGGTCACCGGCCCTCGAGACCCTGGGCGCCCCGCCGGCCGGATCGATGGGACCGCGCCCTCGGCTCGTTCGAACGACACGCGGAAGGAGAACGGATGGCTGCACGACAGGCGGCGCGGGCCGAGGTGATCGTCGAGGCCTCGCCGGAGGAGGCGTTCCGGATCTTCACCGACGAGATCGGGATCTGGTGGAGACGCGACACGCCCTACTGGAACGACCGCGAGCGCGGTCTCTATCCACGGATCGAGCCGCGGGTCGGCGGCCGCTTCGTGGAGGTCTACGACGCCGAGACCGATACGGGCTTCGAGGTCGGGGTGGTGACCGCCTGGGAGCCGGGGAAGCGCCTCGGCCTCACGTGGGCGCAGGTCGGCTGGCCCGAGGGCGTGTCGACCGAGATCGAGGTCACCTTCGAGCCGATCGCCGAGGGGACCCTCGTCCGCCTCGAGCAGACCGGCTTCGAGCAGCTCGGCCCGGAGGCCGCAGAGCTCACGGCCGGCTACGCCGGCGGCTGGCAGGAACTGCTCGGCTGGTTCGCGGCGGAGGCCGCGGCCCGGCAGGGCTAGTCGAGACAGACGAACCGAAAGGAGCATGAGATGAGCGAGACGATGAGCGAGACGGCGGGCAAGATCGCCTGGTTCGAGCTCCCCGCGAAGGACACCGGGCGGGCCGCGACGTTCTACGGCAAGCTGTTCGGCTGGCAGTTCCAGGGCTTCGAGGGATCGGACGACTACCTCATGACCTACGAGGCCGGCGGTGCGATCCACCGGGCCGACGGTCGCGAGGGCCTGCTCGCCTACTTCGGGACGGACGACATCGACACGGCCGTCGCGAAGGTGCGCGAGCTCGGCGGCGATGCCTCCGACAAGCAGGAGATCCCCGGTGTCGGCCACTACTCGCATTGCACCGACACGGAGGGCAACCCGTTCGGGCTCTACCAGCAGGAAGCCGGGGGCGCGTGAGCACGAAGTACGTCCTCCTGTACGAGTCCGCCGACGACGTGCTCGGCAGGGCCCCGCTCCACATGGCCGCACACCAGGAGCGTGGCCGGCAGTTCCACGACCTCGGGCAGCTGCTCATGTACGGGCCCTTCGGGAACCCGCAGGAGCAAGGCTCGATGTCGATCTTCCGAAGCCGCGAGGCAGCCGAGGAGTTCGCAAACGGCGACCCGTTCGTCGTCAACGGGCTCGTGCGCCGCTGGGAGATCCGCGAATGGCACGAAGCGCTCGCACCCTGAGCAGGGCTCGACGGGCCCTGCTCAGGGAAGGAACCTGCTGAGCTTCTCGGGAAGGTCCTTGGCGAGCTGCTTCATGAACGCGGTCTGGATCGTGAAGTAGTCGTGCTGGAGGTCGGTCAGCTGGGTGTCGGCGGCGGCGCGTGCGTTCGCTCCGAGAGTGAGCAGCTGGTGCGTCGTGTCCTTGCGGTTGGCGTCGATCCTGGTCGCAAGCGGCCGGTACAGCTCCGGCGTCTCGGGCGCCCGCGGCTTCGGCTCGGTGAGGAGGACGCCGAGGTGCTCCGCGTTGCTGACCCGTTTTCCCATGTCGGGGATGGTGGTGTTCGTGCGGGCGAAGCGGAGCAGGATCGTCTTGATGATCGAGGTGTGGTCGAACACGGCGTGCGAGAAGCTCCGCCGGCCCACGAGCGGCGAGACGACGATCGCCGGCACGCGAACGCCGTAGCGGGAGAAGACCTTCGGGTCGTCGTCGTGCGGATGGAGCGGCGGCGGCACGTGGTCGAAGAAGCCGCCGTGCTCGTCGTAGGTGATCACGAGCAGCGTCTTGGCCCACTTCGGGCTCGAGGCCAGCGCGTCGTACACCTTGAGCACGAGCGCCTGCCCCAGCGAGACGTCCGAGGGCGGGTGGTCGTCGTTCGAGGGCGGCGAGATGATCCGCATCAGCCCCGTCCGCAGGTCGGCGAAGCTCGGGTCGATCCAGGAGACGCTCGGCAGCTTCCCGGCCGCCGCCCGCTGGATGAACGTCTTTCCGAAGTACGGCGGCCTGAAGTGGCCGTCGAACCAGGCGACGTGCTCGTCGAGCAGGTGGTCGAACGGATAGTCGTTGTCGACCGCCCAGACGATCGGCGTCACGTCGTGGACGAACGTCGTCCACGAGACGCCCTTGACGCCGTCGAGGTGGCGGAAGAACGAGGGCAGATGGTAGATGGGCGGATGCTCGTTCCTGCGCTGGCCGGCCGCCCGGCCGGCCAGCGAGTAGAGCCGGTTCGGGAACGTGGAGCCCGCGACCGAGCTGAACCAGCGGTCGCAGACGCAGAACTTCTCCGAAAGGTGGTCGTAGACCGGCAGGTGCCTGTCCGTGTGGTAGCCCATCACGTCTGCCGGGTGCACCTCCGCCGGGCCGCCGCGCTCGTCGAGGTAGGTCTGGACGAAGCCGCCGTTCTTGTTCAGGAGCTGCTTGTCGACGGACGAGCCGCCGTGCGGCGGATCCTGCGCCTTGGTCATCCGCGTGTCGAGCAGCTCGTGCACGCCGAAGCTGAGCCCGTCGTACTGCGGGAACTTGCCGCTTCGGTCGTGGTAGACGTTGGCCATGTCGGCCTGGAGCCCGTCCAGCTCGGGCCGGCGGCCAGACAGGCGCAGGTAGCCCAGCATGTGATCGAAGGAGCGGTTCTCCATCATCAGCACGACGATGTGCTCGATCCGATCGAGTGCCCGCACGGCATCGTCGACCGCGACCTCGACCCGCTCGCCCTTGCCCGCCGCGTTTGCGTTCACGTCGGCCCCCCTAACTGACGAAGATCGGACCGCTCGAGCGTACCAACCCTCCGGGCGGCAGTGGCTCGACCGCCAGGACGACCCCGACCTCGCCGCCGAGCTCGAGTCGCCGGCCGACCTCGAGCTCCTGCTCCCGGGTCGGATGCCCGGTCGAGACCACCTCCTCGCCGCGGCGCAGCTCGAATCTGTAGGCGAACGTCGCCGTCGACGCCTGAACGATACGCGGGCCTGCCTGCCTGCACGCGACTGCGGATAAGGTGCGCTCTGTCACGGCCAACGCCGCCCGCGCGCGGGAGAGGAGCGTTCATGTCGTCCGGAAGCAGCCCGAAAAGCCTCGTCGGGAAGTCGGCGTTCAAGCCGTTCGCCGGCATCGAGCGGGAGAAGCTCGAGCTCACCGACGGCAGCGCCAGCCTCCTCGTGGTCGGGGAGGACGACCTGAATCACACGCGGTGCGGGAGGTGCGGCTCCCTCCTCTTCTCCGTAGTGGGGGACGGCGCCCACGTGCACGTCGCGATGGGATCCCTCGTCGACGCGCCGAGCATCCGGCCGTCGGAGCACGTCTTCGTCGGCTCCAAGGCGCCGTGGTTCGAGATCACCGACGACCTGCCCCAGTTCGACGAGTACGCCGTGTAGACGAGGCGAGCACAGACCGGAAGGAGAGACCGATGCACGCAGTGATCGGACGGGTCACGATCAAGCCGGGCCGGGAGGAGGAGACGCGCGCGATGATCGGCGAGCACGGGGTCGCGATGCTGCACGGCATGACCGGCTCGGCGGGCGGGTACTGGGCGCGAAACGTCGACGGCGAGCCCGTCCAGCACTCGTTCTGGCTCTTCGACACGGAGGAGGACGCCCGTGCGGCCGAGGCCACCTTCAGCACGCTCCGGGAGATGCCCGATGCGCCGGCGACATTCGTGAGCGTGGACGTCTGCGAGGTCGTCGGGCACGCCTAGGAGGCGCTGCCGCTCGGCTAGCTGTTCGTGGCCGCGCGCTGAGGCTCGGCGATGCCGGCGGCGTGGCGGCGGCTCTCGAGGTCCTCGACGAGCGACGCCGTCGCGGCGGTCGGGCTCCATTCGCGGCGGACGGCCCGGCGCGCGTAGAGCCGCGCCGCTGCCGCGGCATACAGCTCGACGAGGCCACGATGGTGAAGGACCGGTCGAAGGCGAGGATCAGGATGCGGGCATGAAGCGCCGCAGGGTGGCCGGGAGCTCTGCGGCCTCGACGGCTTCCGAGGCCGAGACGCTGTCGCCCTGGGTCGAGTGCCTCACGAGGTCGTAAGCGGGATCCATCACTCCTCTCTCGCCCGCTCCTCCGAGCTTCAGGTCGCGACCGCTTCTCCGGGCCCGCTCGGCAGCCGGGCGGTGACGCGCCAGCCGCCGCTCGGAGTGCGGCCCGCCGTGAGCGTTCCTCCGCAGCCGGCCACGCGCTCGCGCATTCCGGCGAGCCCTCGGCCGCCGCCGACCTGCTCGAGCCCCGAGCCCCCGTTCCCGGGCGCCGCGTTCGTCACCTCGACCTCGACGTGGTCACGCGCCTCGCGGACGGCGATCTCGATCGGCGCCCCGGCCGCGTGCTTGATCGCGTTGGTGAGGCTCTCCTGCACGACCCGGTAGGCGGCGTCGGAGGCCGGCGGGTGGAGCGCATGGACGCCGTGCGAAGGCATGTAGCGCACCGGCAGCCCGGTGGCCGCGGCCCGCCGCGCGAGCTCGTCGATCATCCGCAACCCGGGGGAGCCCGCCGGCCGCCGGCCGCCGCCGAGGTGGCGCGTGAGCAGCCGGAGCTCCGCTTCGGCCTGACGGGCCGCCTCGACGATCGCGTCGAGAGCCTCGCCCGCCTCGTCCCCGGCGAGACGCTGTCCCGCGCCCGCCTGGACGACGATCACGCTGACGCAGTGGGCGACGACGTCGTGGAGCTCGCGGGCGATGCGGGCCCGCTCGAAGCGAACGGACTCGAGGGCGAAGAGCGCGCGCTCGGCCGCGAGCTCGCGGTTCCTGAGCTCGATCTGGTCGGCCACCCGTCGGCGCGACGACACGACCCGGCCCGCCAGCCACGGCCCGAACGTGACCATCTCGAACAGCGGGTTGAACGGCCCGCCGCCCGTCGCCTGGAGGCCGACGGCGAGCAGCAGCGTGCCGGCCAGGCCCGCCCCGAGCCCCGCGTTCGCGCCCAGTGCGTAGGCGACCAGCGACGGGGTCACGAGGAGCAGCGCCACCGGCCCGCTCAGCAGGTGAACCTGGTCGAAGGCCCACAGCGACAGGAGCCCCACGCTCGCGGCGACGGCCGCCGCGAGCGGCGCTCGCCTCCGCCCCGCGATCGCGCAGCAGCACAGGACGACGAAGACCGGGATCGTCCAGTCACCTCCGTCGAGGGGCCGGGCCGCGAGCCCGTAGGCCAGGGCGACGAGCCCCAGCCCGGCGGCCACGGCGGCGTCCGTGCGCGGCGAGGACGCGAGCCGGCGGAGGCGCGGGCGAACCTCACGCATGGGCGCCGACCAGTGGGAGCCGGGCCGTCGCGCGGCAGATCCCGCCCGCGGTGCAGTCCTCGACCGTGCCGCTGTGGAGGGCGGCGCGCTCCCGTGCCGCGGCGAGCACGGCCCCGAGCTCGACGTCGCTGGCCGGAGGGCCCGA
>Ga0335080_10008761_pt1 | contig 10554 bp, 12 predicted proteins | sample Lox_Sample_34_FD_206720 | JGI IMG/M metagenome (GOLD analysis project Ga0335080, IMG submission 206720) | Soil microbial communities from Loxahatchee National Wildlife Refuge, Florida, United States - Lox_Sample_3.4 | ecosystem: Environmental > Terrestrial > Soil > Wetlands | place: USA... | reverse complement strand
CCACTCTCCGATTCTGCTGGGCTACCCGGGTGCGCAGATCCTGTCGTTCGATGACGGCAGGATTCATGAAATCGAATATGGGGAAACGGCTCCGGCGCAGATCGTCCGGCGATTCGTGAATGAACGCGAGAGTTTCCTCGAAGAGCTGCTGAGGGAAACGCCATCAATGTTCGAGGACCCAAAGTAACATCTTGCGCGACGGTGTTGTGGTTATTACAATTGTAATAACATAAGGAGCCGCGCCATGGTCGAACTCAAAGTCCGCAAATTCGGCAATTCGCTGGGTGTGGTGTTGCCCAAAGAGGTCATCAACCGTCTGCGAACCGGCGATGGAGAAAAGCTCTTCCTGATTGAAAGTGCATCTGGCGATTATCGGCTTACGCCCTACGACCCTGCCTTCGAAAAGCAAATGGAAAAGGTCGAGGACATCATGTCCCGCTACAAGAACACTCTGCGAGCTTTGTCGAAATGAAGCAGGCAGAGCCTGTCTGGATCTTGGAACGAACAGTTTTCGCGGCACATGATCGCCTCTTGGCTGCGCACGGAGGAGCAGCCGGGCTGCGTGACGTGGGCCTCTTAGAGTCGGCCCTCGCTCGTCCACACCAACATTACGCCTATGGCTCTCCGGATCTGATTGAGCTAGCTGCCCTCTACACAGCCGGTCTGGTTCGCAATCATCCCTTCGTTGACGGCAACAAAAGGACAGGTTTCGCGATTGGCGTCGCGTTCCTCGAACTAAATGGATTAGCGTTCCAGGCTACTGAGGAGGATGCGACACGGGCTGTTCTCGCGCTTGCGGCCGGTGATCTCGATGACAAAGGTTACGAGGCCTGGTTGCGGGCCAATGTTAAGCGCGGGAGAAGCCGGTAAAGATGTGGGCAGAAGGGTGGGACCCAAGCACCTTCGATCAATGCTTTCGTACCCGGTGGCCCCGGCCGAACATGCGCGGATCGTAGCGCAGTGGCTCCGGCGGATTCACAGTGATCTGCTTGAACTCCGGATGTTGCGGATTGATCAGCCAGTTATTCTCATTCACGGCCAGCGCCGACGGCACCAGCAGCAGGCAAGTCTTCGCTCTTTTCACGAACTCATCGCCTGTCTGCGCGAGTTCGGGCGGAGCAGGCGTCTCTCGCCAATTAGCCGGCAACTGCTTGGCTCTCACTTGTTCGCGGGACACGCTTTCAGGAACCTCGGCCGTCGCCAGAACCAAATCATCCGGAGCGTCTTCAGGGTCAAGGTGAACGAAATATTCGAGCATGGCGAGCGACTGGTGCTCAGAGGAATAGGCGAGGCGCGTTCCCGGACTGGACCAGCGCCCACCGTAACGGTAAGCGCCTTCACCATCGAAGGGCGCGCGCGCGTAGGCCGCGCGCAGCACGCGATAGACTCGGGTCAACTAATGCCGCCGTAGGCGATGCGACCCAGAAGGTTCTCCACCTGACGGGCGCCGAGTTCGGTGTCGATGGCCGCGAGGGGCGCGACTCCGCCTAAAGCGCGGTTGGTGCGTCTGAGCCAGCGGCTGGCGCGGGCTCCGTCGCCAAGGCTTTCGCGGGCCAGGGCCAGCAACCGCGCCATGCGATAGAGCCTGTCGGATTCAAACCGCGCCAGCCGCCCGCGGCGGCGGCGCTGGAGACTGCGCGGGGAGAGGTCGAGGGCGTCAGCCAGCTCTTTCAAAGTCAGGCCTGAGGCACGCATGAGTTCTTCCAGCACGGCGTGCGGGAAACCTTCGCGGATCGCCTCGCGCAGATCGCGGTCGCTGCTCAGCGAACGGCCGAGAGCACGGGCGCCACCTAGTTCTCGTAATACGGCTCGAAGTTCATTTGCCATTTGTCATATATCATAGCGACAAATGGCGCAACCCACAAGAAACTGCACCTCACCCCCCAGGCCAGCCGGCGATCGATGCGGGGAAAAATCGGCTACAATTAGTCTCCGCCCGGAGGCCTTATGCGTGCTCTTACCGCCCTCGCTGCGATTCTTTTCGTCGCTGCTTTTGCGTTTTGCCAGGAAGATCATCATCACGCTCTGACCGAAGAAGAAGTCGGTTCAGTCCATTTCTCGACCTCGTGCCAGCCCGACTTGGCCCTAAGCTTCAATCGCGCAGTGGCACTGTTGCACTCGTTCCAGTACGAACAGGCGCGAGAGGCTTTCGTCCAGATTGGGGGCCAGGATCCGCAATGCGCGATGGCGGAGTGGGGCGTTGCCATGTCGCATTACCACGGGATGTGGGACAACGGGGACTTGAACGCTGGCCGGGTTGCTCTCAACCAGGCAAGGCAGATTGCGGCAGGCAACGCAAAAACGACCCCGCGCGAGACTGCCTACATCGAGGCTCTGGGGGAAATTTACCGCGAGGACGGCAAAATCATCGCTGTGCACGCCCAGGCCTTTGAGCAGAAAATGGGTTCCCTGCAAGCGGCCTATCCGCAGGACGATGAAGCTGCGATTTTCCACGCTTTGACGCTCGCCATCACCGCCCCCAAGACTGACAAGACGTTCGCCAATCAGAGAAAATGCGGCGAGATCCTCGAGCCTATTTTTGCCAGAGAGCCGCATCACCCGGGCATCGCTCACTACATCATCCACTGTTACGACAATCCGGTGCTGGCAGAAAAAGGCCTGCCTGCGGCCCGCATGTACGCCAAGATCGCTCCGGCTTCGGCCCACGCCAATCACATGCCTTCGCACCTGTTTACGCGGGTGGGCTCCTGGGATGAGTCCATCAGTTCGAACCTCAAGTCGGCGGATCTGGCGGCGGCGGCTGAGAGCACCTCGAAGAATGGCGAGGCCCGCGATCAGCGTCTGCATGCCATGGACTACATGGAGTACGCATATCTGCAGAGCGGGCGCGTGAGCAAAGCGAAAGCGGTACTCGATGAGATGAATGCGCTGCCGCCTGTTCCGGGGCTGACGCTGACCGGGAACTACGCGCTGGCTGCGATTCCGACGCGGTACGCCATCGAACTGGGAAACTGGGAGCAAGCCAGCCAGCTACAGCCGCGCCAAGATGGCGTGCTCTGGGCCAAGGCCATTACCTGGACAGCCATCGGGATCGGCAGCGCCCGCTCCAGGAACGTCGAGCGGGCTGGGGAGGCTGAGACGAACCTTGCAGCCCTGCGCGATGCGATTGCCAAGCAGGGCGAAGCTTACTGGTCGAACCAGGTGGAGGTCGAGCGACGTGAAGTGGCGGCGTGGATCGCCCAGCAGAGCGGCAAGTCTGCCGATGCGCTGCAACTGGCGCGCGCGGCAGCAGAGCTTGAGGAGAGCATGGACAAAGCCGCAGTGACGCCTGGGGCAGTGACTCCGGCGCGGGAGATATTGGCGGAGATGCTGCTGCTGGAACATCACCCGGCAGAGGCGCTGGTTGAGTATGAGAGTGTGCTGAGAATCTCTCCCAACCGCTTTAATGCCCTATTTGGAGCAGCGAGCGCGGCGGATGCAACGGGGAATATAAGTGCGGCCAACCGCTACTTTCAAAAGCTCACGGAAGTTGCGGTCGGCGAGGAGCGCCCTGAACTCAAGACGGCGCGGCAGAAGCTGGCGCCGCAGACGGCGAAGAAGTGAGATGGGTCTCCCTACTCCACTATATGATGATTCCGATTTGCGTACGAGATTCTAGGCGCTGCTGACGGTAGTGTATTCCAGCCAAAGGAGTTACATGACCGAAGGTATGGCTGGCCGATTTCCCCAGTTTACGATTACAATATCTGCAGCGTCATCCTAAGATCTGAGCGGAAAGGAAGATGCATACAGGCTCTATCCGTTTCGGCGGAAGGGCACTGGAGGAAACATGAGTCTCACGCCGATCGGCGAACCTCGCCACAAGATCACGGTTGCAACTCTCCGGGAAAAGAAACTTCGCCACGAACCCATCACCTGCCTGACTGCGTACGACTATTCGAGCGCGCGCCTGGTTGATGAGGCTGCGATCGACGTCGTGCTGGTCGGCGACTCGCTCGCCCAGACTATGCTGGGTTACGAGAATACGCTGTCGGTCACGATCGAGGAGATGTTGCACCATACGCGGGCCGTCCGGCGGGGGGTGAAGAACGCACTGCTGGTCGCCGACATGCCTTACGGGTCCTATCAGCTTGACCGGACTGAGGCGATTCGCAACGCAACGCGCTTTGTGAAAGAAGCCGGAGCGGAGGTGGTGAAAATTGAAGGCGGCGAGAAGCGCGCCGACCTGATTCGCCGCATTCTCGATGCTGAAATCCCCGTCGCGGGCCACATCGGGCTCACTCCGCAATCGGTCAACGTGATGGGCGGATACAAAGTGCAGGGCAAGTCGCTTACCACGATTGAACAGCTCATGAAAGACGCCGTCGCGCTGGAGCGCGCTGGCGTGGCTTGCATTTATCTCGAGGGAATGCCGCGGGAAGTCGCGGCCATGATTACGGCGGAGATTGAGACGCCGACCATCGGTATCGGCGCAGGGCCGGACTGCGACGGCCAAGTGCTGGTGTTTCACGACATCCTGAACCTCACTTTCGGTCCGCCGGCGAAGTTTGTGCGCCACTTTGGTGATGCTGCGGCTGAGATTACTCACGCTGTGCAGGCATTCCGCGCTGACGTCCTCTCCCGCCAGTATCCTTCGGACGCCGAGTCCTATCATCTGCCCAAAGAAACCAAAGCGGCGCTCGACACCGTGCTGGAGCGGAAGCACGCGATGCGGCGTTGAGGGCGAACGGGATGAAGCCTCTGCCTCTGGCAATCTTGGGAATCGCAGCGTTCTTCGGGTTGCTTGCCGGCTGCGATTCCTCCGCTAAGCCGCAGGAACCCGGCGCGAACCCGGCGGCCCAGCTTCAGGCGATTCCCGCTCCCGACTCAGGGAAGTACGCGAACCTGCGGGATATGAGGGGTTGGCAGAACCCCTACTTGATTATTCGTAAAGATGGAATCGCACTGCTTGATCCGGCCGACAGCCTGGAAATCATTCTGAAGCCGGATGAGGTTTTAACCCGGCTGGCACAGTTGCCGCCTGCCGCGTGGCCTTATGGCCGGGTCGTCGCGGTGCGGGAAAACAGCGCGCAGAATGCGGATGACGGCGTTGCCATCCGGCGGAACCGTGGACTGCTTGCGGGCTCGCTGGACGAGGCCCACGTGAGTATCCGGTGGGTGCCTTCGAGCTGATCCGAGCTCGCAGCCTTCAAGATGAAGACCTTCACAAACATCTCCTCCATGCGCGCGGCCTGCCGCGCCGCCAAACTCGAGCGCAAGCGGCTGGGCTTTGTGCCCACCATGGGCGCTCTGCATGAAGGCCATATTTCTCTCGTGCGGGCAGCGCGAGCGCAATGCGACGTGGTTGCAGCCTCCATCTTCGTCAATCCCACGCAGTTCGGGCCGAACGAGGACCTGGCGAGCTATCCCCGAAATCTCGAGCGCGATTCTGAACTTCTGAAGCAGGAAGGCGTCGAGCTGCTGTTTGCGCCCACGGTCGAGGAGATATATCCCGCCGGGTCGGTGACCTGGGTGACGGTGGAAGGACTGAGCGACAAGCTCTGTGGACGCTCGCGGCCCGGCCACTTCCGTGGGGTCACGACCATCGTCGCCAAGCTGTTTCACATCGTCGAACCCGATGCGGCTTTCTTCGGGCAAAAAGATGCCGCACAGCTCGCCATCATCCGCCGCATGGCGCGCGATTTGCGCTTTTCCGTGGAGATCGTTTCCTGCCCCATCGTGCGCGAGCCGGACGGTCTGGCCATGAGTTCACGCAACGCCTATCTTGATCCGCAACAACACAAGCAGGCCCTGGTGTTGTACCGCGCGCTGACGACAGTAAAAAGTGCTTTCGACTCGGGCGAACGGAGAGCCCAAAAACTCGTCGCCGCCGGAAAGCAGGGGTTCACGCAAGAACCGGCCGTGCGCCTTGACTATTTCGAAATTGTCGATCCCGAGAGTCTCGACCCGCTCGAAAATGTATCCCAAGGTGCGCTGGTGGCGGTGGCCGCATTCGTGGGCCGCACGCGGCTTATTGATAACGTTTTGCTGGGGCAGGCAAGCTAGACGCATCCGGGCCGTGCTCAACGGAATTGTTAGGAAAGGCCAGGGCCGGGTTCTTAGCGGCAGTTTCGGCTTGCGCAGAGAGGCGTTGCAGCACCATCTCTTCGATCTGCGACCATATCCGCGGATCGCACTCGCTCTGCGCATGCGAGGGAGTGAAGTAGCGATCCATCACAGACGTGCCGTGGCACTCGACCGGAGTCTTTCTGTAATCGGCGAGATAGTTGCCGAGAATCTGAGTCTTGGAAGGATCAGCAGCCGTAATCTGCTTGCGGCCATGGATCAGGCCAGACGGCTGATAGAAATTTATGGCTTCTCTGACGTTGTCAGGTATTACAGAGTCGTCCTGCCAGGGCTTATCGACACTATCCACCTGGACTGTCAACAAAACCGGGATATGGGCCCGGCGCAGATCGCGCGCCAGCAGCACGGCTGCCGACCCACCCCAGCTGTGGCCGAAAAGGATGATGCGGCTTTCTGTTTTTTCTTCGTCGGAAAGCACGCCGTCATGGTTGCGGTCGAGCAAACGTAGAACGGCCTGGTAGGCGCTCCGGCGGTGGCGATTTTCAAAGACCTGAACGTAGGTATTTTGGGGGGCGCTTTGCCGGAGCCGTTTCCCGAGTTCAACCGGCCCGTGGTGAGGGCTGTCATGCCGCACAAAACCACCCACAAAACCCACTACGATACGGGACGGTTCGGACTGGGCGGGAAGAACAATGTCAGACCCGGGCTGCGCCCCGGCAACTGCTGCTAACGCCAGCACAAACACCGGTAAACCGCGGAATCGAGCAGCCAGAAACACACCAACTCCCGGGAATCAGATTCCTCTGCCCCAGAAGGGGTTGCAACAAAAAAGGGGGGGACGATCAACCTGGGGCGAAACATTGGCAGCTCCACGGCCTGGGACCAGCCAGATGCCCTGACTGGCGCGGCTTTTGGCGCAGCCAACCTTGCGGACAGTTTACACCTGCTGTCAAGACGGGCCCGGCGCGTTCGCCGGCATCGCTCGCTGCGCTCGACTGGTCGGGTCAGAGACCCGCCCCTAGGCGGTTCTTGGAGCTGCCAGAAGCTTCGGGCCGGAGACGAACTCGTTTCCTGCGATCAGGTAGCGCAGCGGACGGTCGGCGGCTTTGGTGATTCCAATTCGCGGGGTGATGGCGACGCTTTTTGGACGGTAGCCATCGTCTGCAATCCATAAATCGGATTTTTGGCTGGTCAGGTCTTTGTCATTGTCGCGCTCGCGCGTGATGTCCAAAGCTTCGGCCAGTCTTCCCGGCCCGCTGGTGAGCTTGCGCAAGTCTGCCGGCTTGTTGATCGAAATATCGCGGGCGTGGGCCATTGCTTCAATACCCAGGAGAGGTTCGAGGGCGCGAAAAAGAACGCCGCCGGCCTGTCCATCCGGAAGACAGGAAACGTTGAAGCAATAGTGATTCCCGTAAATGAAATAGACATACGAATGCCCGGGCGGGCCGAATAATGCAGCGTTTCGCGCGGTGCGTCCGCCGAAAGAGTGGGAGGCGGGGTCGCCTGCTCCCAGGTAGGCTTCGACCTCAACAATTCTGGCCGCGAGCAATTTTCTGCCTTGCCGCCGCACCAGGACTTTTCCCAGCAGGCCGCGGCTGACATCGCGCGGATCGCGCGTGTAGAATTCACGCGCCAGCGGCGGGCGGAGATTTCCGATCTGTACTTTGGTGCTTTTCAATTCATTCTCATGCGAGGTACGATCACTATAACCTCTCGCTGACGGATACTCAGCCGTTTAGTCCTTGGGAATACCCACTTGTCGAGGAGGATGTATGCTCGGGAAATCACTCAAGATTGCCAGCCTGCTTGTTCTTCTTTCAGCTCTTGCCGCGGCGCAAACCATTCCTGCCGAGACCAAGCTGACGGTGCGTACTGCTTCAGAAATCAGTTCCGGAACCGCCAAGGTTGGCGACCGTTTTGACGCTACGCTGACGCGCGACCTGGTCGTCAACGGCAAAACGCTTGCCAAAGCTGGCGCGCCCGTAAGAGGTAAAGTCACCTACGTAAAGTCCAGCGGACGGCTGCACGAACCCGGAGAGCTGACTCTCCGTCTTACCTCGGTGCAGGTCAACGGCAAGATGACGCCGATTTCGAGCACCGGATATCACGCCAAAGGCAACAGCCACACCAAGAGCAATGCTACCAAGATTGGCGGAGGAGCTGCGGTGGGCGCGTTGATTGGCGGACTTGCCGGCGGAGGCAAAGGTGCGCTCATCGGCACGGGAGTTGGAGCAGGCGCAGGCACTGGAGTTGCCGCCGCGACCGGCAAAGAAGAAGCGGTAATTCCGGCAGAGACGGCTGTGACTTTTACCACGACGGCGGCCAAGTAAGACGCGCGGGAACAATTGTCGGCCATTGCGCGGCCTGACCTGGCGATTAGGTTGCCAGGGTATCGGGGGATGGTGCGGCTTTAGCTTCTTCGGGGGCACTGGCTTCTGGTTTCTCGCCCCGATATACCCGCGCAATGCCGCGCACGATGCGCCGCATGGGAAGCTCGCCTTTATCATCAGCCAGAAAAATCTCGCCCACGCGGCTGCCGCGATAGTACCAGCGCTTCAGCACGGCGAGATGCTCCATGGTTTCGAGCGTGGTCTTCGACCCCGAGGGAGGTATTGAGCCGAGAGCCTCTTGTATGCGCGATTCCATTGATTGCGACTTGCTGTGTTCGGCAGCTTGGATCGAGAAATTCGCAGGCCCGGAAAGGCAGCCGCCATCAATCGGGAACAAGGCGACCGATTCAGCGGACGCGCTCGGCTGGACGATCAGTCCGGCGAGTTTGTCGATTTGCCTGGCGATTTCGGGCAATTGACTCGCCACGGGTTTGATTTTCTCCAGGCGCGCGTGCCAGGCGGAAGCGTCTTCAAAGTGAAGACCGGCTGATGCTTGGTCCCGCTGCGACGTAATCTCCCGCACCAGCGATTCGGCGCCGCTGCTGAAATAACTTCGCACGCGGCCCACTTCCGCTCGGTATTCCTCATCGGTGCAGCCCTTGAAGCAGGGCGCAAGGCACATCTTCATTTCGGAATAAATGCAGCCGGGGAACTGGGGGTCAGGATGAAGATCGTCCACGCAGCGGCGCATCTTGAAGAAGTCGAGCGAATCATTCATGAATTTCTCGGCGGCGCTGCGGGAGGGGAACGGACCGTAGTAGAGATTCTGCCCGTTCAAGCGGCCCAGACGAGTGGTCAGCGACGCCCGCGGATATTCGTTCGCCAGGTGCAGTTTGACCAGCGTCGCGAAACGGAGGCGGAGGCGGGCAGAATAGTTTCTCGGGAAAGTTAGACGCAACAGCTGATACAGCAGAAACCCTGATTCAAAGTCAGAGCCGGTGGGCGTGTGCTCAATCCAGCGCACTCGTTCTCGCAGGTTCAACCTTTTACTCTGTTCCGTTGGCAGGCTGAGCAGCCGTTGCAATCGCCGGCGCAGGTTCGCGGTCTTGCTGACGTAAGGCTCGGAGTGCGGATCATCTCCACGCAACAAGAAAACGGCGGGGGCAGCGGGGATCGCTGCGAATATCTCGGCGTCGCGGGAAGGCTCGAACTCGAGCCGGTTGGTCAGCACGGGGTCATTCTAGTTTAGATTCCACCACAGAGGGCGCGGAGTACACGGAGTACGGCTTAACCACAGAGGGTCAAGAGAAGGTGATTATCTAAAGCTCGCGCTGCGAAATTTCTGGCGGAAGTCTTCTCCCTCCATGCGAATGATGCGGCACATTTCATGCAGCCGGGAGCGCATGCGCTCGCCAATGCGGTCACCCAGCGTTTCCCGCCGTGTCGACCGTTGGGCCCGGGCGAACTCGGAAGAAGGATTGGCGTAGGGGTCCTGGCCGGGCTCGTCGGGAAAATTTGTGGTGATGATCGTCGTGCGGTTCTCGTTGTAGCGCTGGTTCAGGATGAGGCTGACGGTGTCCCAAACCCATTCCGTGGGCTTGACCGCGCCGAGTTCGTCAAGCACCAGCACTTCGGTCTCGAACACCGGGCGCAGGACTTCCAGTTCCGTCACTCGGACTGAGTCATTGTATGAGTTCTGAATTTCCTTGAGCAGTTCGCGGTAGTCGTAAAACAAGCAGGGAATGCTCTTGCTCAGCATCAATTCTTTCAAGATGCCGACTGCAAGGTGGGTTTTGCCCACTCCTACGGTGCCGATCAACAGCAACCCCGTGCTCTCAACCGGGTATTCTTCGACGAACTTACAAGCCGCCAGCCGGGCCGAGGCCAACCCCCGATGCGGCCCGTCAAACTCAAAGTTGGAAAGCTCGCAATGTTCGTAACGCTTGGGAATCCGGGCCTTCGCCAGTAGAGTTTGAGTGCGGGCCTGCACGCGGCAATCGCAGCGGGTTACCCGGCGATCGGAACCCAACGTAACCGACCTCCAACCTGTACCCTCACACAAAGGGCAAACTTCCGCGGACACTTTCATAATCTGAATAGATTGCCTCTGCTTCGACTGTGCACCCTGCGGCGGAAATTGCGCAAGTGCAAAAGCCAATGCCTCTGTGTACATATTGTGGAGATACGGAATGGGCTG
>Ga0335080_10008759_pt1 | contig 10554 bp, 10 predicted proteins | sample Lox_Sample_34_FD_206720 | JGI IMG/M metagenome (GOLD analysis project Ga0335080, IMG submission 206720) | Soil microbial communities from Loxahatchee National Wildlife Refuge, Florida, United States - Lox_Sample_3.4 | ecosystem: Environmental > Terrestrial > Soil > Wetlands | place: USA... | reverse complement strand
CATCGCGCGGGAGACGAGCTCACCCACGAAGCGGTCGTAGATCGAGCGCTGCACGAGCAGACGGGAGCCGGCCGAGCAGACCTCGCCGCTGCCGGCGAAGATGCCCACCAGCGCGCCGTCGATGGCTGCCTCGAAGTCGGCGTCCTCGAAGACCACGTTGGGGCTCTTGCCGCCGAGCTCGAGGCCGACCTTCTTCACGTTCTCGGCGCCGGCCCGCATGATGCTCTTGCCGACCTCGACGCTCCCGGTGAAGGCCACCATGTCGATGTCGGGCGACGAGGCGAGGTAGTCGCCGACCTGCCCGCCCGGGCCGGTCAGCACCTGGAAGACGCCCTCGGGCAGCCCGACCTCGGTGAAGATGCGGGCGAGCTCGAGTGAGGTGAGCGGCGAGACCGACGCCGGCTTCAGGATCATGACGTTGCCGGCGGCGAGGCTCGGCGCCACCTTCCAGGCGGCCATCAGGATCGGGAAGTTCCACGGCGTGATGCCCGCGGTGACGCCGATCGGCTCACGCACGACCATGCTCATGCTCTCGCCAGGTACCTCGAGGGTCTGGCCGTGCTGCTCGACGGCGAGGCCGGCGTAGTAGTCGAACGTGTGGGCGGCGTCGTTCACGTCGACGAGCGAGTCGCCGAGCAGCTTGCCCATCTGACGCGTCTCGAGCAGCGCGAGCTCGTCGGCGTGCTCGCGGATGCGGTCGGCGACCGCGTGGAGCAGCTCGGCGCGCTCCGTGGCGAGCGTGCGCGGCCAGGGGCCTTCGTCGAAGGCCTGGCGGGCCGCGGCTACGGCGCGCTTCGCGTCGGCGAGGCCGCCCTTCGGTACCACGGCGAACGGCCGCTCCGTCGAGGGGTCGAGGACCTCGTAGGTCTCGCCGCTCTCCGCTCCGGTCCACTGACCGGCGATGTACATCTGATACGACTTGAGTCCCTGCTGGACGGTTGACACCACAGTCCTCCTGACAGACGCGCGGATCGGCGCCGCGCAGGCTATGTCCCTTCTGACCTCGGGGCCGCTCCGCACGACTGGCGAGGGCCTCTCGGAGGCTGCGTGAAAGGTACCCGTGCCGCCGATGCCGATAACATCACGCCGATGGTGCAAAGGGGGAGGTGCAGAGGTGTTCTGGAGGGGGTGACGACGCGCCGGAACGAGCGAGGAGGAGGGGCGGGCTGGAAGCGGCGACGCGCCTAGAAGCAGCCGAGCTGGCAGTGCACGATCTTGATCCCGAGCTCGTTGCACGCCCTGCCGACCTCGGCGATCGGCACCTCGAGATCGCGCGCCACCCGGAACGCCTCGGCGCAGGCGAGACGCTTGTCGTCGCCGGCCTGAGCCTTCAGGACCGAGACGAGACGGGGGATGTTGCCGGCGACCATGGACCGATTGTACCAGACCCATGGGGGCGCGCGACATTGTGGCCGGTCCGGTCCGCGCGAAGCCGGCACGCTCGCCCGGCGCGCCCTCTGTGAGGCGGCGGCTCCCGGCGACTCTCATCCTCGGCGGCGAGACGGCCGATACGCTTCCCGAGGCGGTATGCGGCTGCCCGGGAAAGGACGGCGACCCTGACCGACACCGACGTCATCCAGTCGCGCGAGAGCGCCGACGACCGCGAGGAGCGGCGCGCCAGGAACTCGATCATGAACCGCATCCAGGCCGACGTGATCGACCGGATCGACGCCACGATCGACGAGCTGCTCGCGCAGCCGCTCACCGAGGAGCCGCGGGAGTACCTCGACGCGCTGCGCGTGCTGCTCAAGTCACAGGTGACCGCCTACCTCTCGTACGTGACGAGCCGCCGCGACGACCTGTCCTCGACGACCTCGACCATGTACGCCGACGAGTTCAGCCCCGACGGCCCGATGCCGACCACCCTGCGCGGGCTGATCGAGCGCGGGACGATGACGAGCGCGCAGGCCGCCCGACTGGCGAGCTACGTGCTCGAGCGGCGCACCGTGCTGATCTTCGGCGACCGCTCCACCGGCAAGTCGACGCTCCTGAACGCCCTGGTCGACATGGTGCCGCTCGACGAGCGCATGGTCTCGATCGAGCACGGCGATCAGCTGCCCGCCCTCGAGGATCGCTCGTTCTGCACGCGCCTCACGGTCGACGACGGGGTCGACGTGGCGAGCGTGTTCGCCAGGTCCGCCAGGATGCAGCCCAGCCGCATCATCGTCGGCGAGATCCATGCCGACGAGATGCTCCACTTCCTGAACGAGTTGCGCAGCCGCCCGGAGACCGGCGGCTTCTGCACCGTGCGCGCCGACTCGGTCCACATGGCGGTCGCCAAGCTGCTGCGGCAGATGGAGCTCCACGTCGCCCCGCTCGAGGCCCGCCAGTTGATCGGTGACACGCACCCGGTCCTTGCCCACATGCGCAGCGACGAGCACGGCGAGCCCCGCCTCGGCGCGATCTGGGACATCGAGGGCCTCGACGTCGACGGCGAGATCCTGCTGCACGAAGAGCCGGCCGCGGCGAGCCTCGAGGGCTGAGGCCGCTTTCTACCGCTGCCCGCGGCGTGCTGCCGCGGCGGTCGCTCACAGCCTTTCGCGGCAGACGCTCGCGGCCTTTCGCGGCCAGACGCTGGCGGCCTTTCGCGGCAGACGCTCGCGGCCCTCCGCGACGCGTGGCGACACCGCGATGGCCGGTATAGACTCGCGCCATCAAGGGCAGGGACGACAGGTCATACGCAACAGCGCCTGAGGCGCGGGCGAAAGCCCCCGTCGCGCTCTCGACCGTTCGCCCCCGGCTCCTCCCCGCCGCGACCGCGGCCGCCGTCTGTCTCGCCGCCGCACTCCTGCTCTGCGCCGCCGTCTGGGGCGCGGCGCCGGCGCGGGCTTCGGTCACGGCGCCGAACGCGCCGAGCAACGTGCGCTCCGGCCTTACGTTCCTGCTCAGCGGAGCCCAGCCGCCCCTGCCGCCCTATTCGAGTGCCGGCACGCTGGTGTTCCAGCACTACGAGCGGGGCGCCTGGCGGCCCGGCGGCACCATGGCGGCCTTCAGCGACGCGCTGCCCTTCATCGTCCGGCCCAGCCTCGGCGCCGACATGGGGCTCGTGTCCGCGACCGCGATCGACGGCCCCGCGCTCAACCGGCTCACCGTGTCGAGCACCGTGCCCGACAGCGGCGTCGGCTCGGCCGATGCCTCCGCCGGCGCGTCGGTGCTGGTCACGTCGGGCGACGTGTTCGCCCAGTCGTCGCGCGCCGATGGGACGAGCATCGACTTCTCGGGGTCCGTGGTGCAGCAGCCGTTCACCTCCGGGGGCCTGCTCATGTCGGCGCTCTCCCCGCCGCTCGAGCTGAAGACGGCGGCCGGCTCGCTGCTCCGGGTCTTCACCGCCTCGCATTACGCCGAGACCGTGGCCGCCGGCAACGTCTACGTGAGCCGCGACGGCGGCGCTCCGGCGCTCCTCCTGCACGATCCGGGCAAGGCGGTGGCGGTCTCCGCGCTCGTGCGCATCCCCGAGGGGCTGCTCGTGACCTACATGGTGCGCGACTCCGCCAACCAGTCGGAGGTGCACGCCGCGCGTTGGGATGCCGAGCTGCGCACGCAGACCGACGATCAGACCGTCGTGTCGATGCCGGGCTACGACGTCCAGGCCTACTCGACGATCCGCTGCGACGACGGCCTGCTGGTCATGCCCTTCGTGTACGCCGCGACCACCCGGCTCGATTCGGGCCCATGGACACTCGACGTCGCGGTCTCCGACGACGACGGCTCGTCATGGGTCACGCTCGACCAGCCGCGCACGATCAGTGACGACGCTCCCATCGAAGCCGGCATCATGGAACCGAACGCGGTCCAGGTCGCGCCCGACGAGGCCGCCATCCTGTTCCGCTGCGCCGCCGGCTACATCGGACGCGTCGACCTCGACCTCGACGCGCGCACCCTCGGCACGCCCTACCTGACGGATCTCGAATCCCCCCTGGCGGGGCTCTCGGCACTGCGCCTCGCCTCGGGCGCGATCGCGGTGGCCTGGGTCGGATGCAAGCCCAGCGCGCAGGCGCCGCGCTCCCCGCGCAAGGTCATCGTGGTCGGCGTGAGCGACGACGGGCTGCGGTCGTTCTCGAGCCTCCAGATCGTGACCACGAGCCAGGCGCTCGACGACAGCATGGTCACCAGCGTGCCGTACGTCCATCAGCCGCGGCTCGCCGAGATCGACGGTCGCCTCGATTGCGCGATCGACCGCGTCGCGAGCAAGACCAGCTTCACGCCCTACCTGTATGCCCAGGCCTCGGCCGCGTTCGACGACGACGTGCTCGCGAGCGACGGCGTGTGGCACGACGTGAGCATGGCGCCGGGAGCGCAGCGGCTCGACGTGCTGGCGGCCTTCGGTCCCGCCACCTTCGAAGCCGACGGCATGATCGACCTGCAGCGGACCTGGAGCGCGCCCACCGTCCTGCCGACCGGCGGCCGGTGGCGCGTCCGCCTCGCCGCCGCCGCCGGCACGTCGGCCTGGACGCCCTTTGTCGCCGACCAGGCGAGCTTCAGCGCGATCCGCGTGAGCAGGGGCGTCGTCACGTTCGCGCGGCGGGCGCGCCTGACGGCCCGTCTCCTCACGGCGGACGGCCGGCCGCTGGGTTCGGCGCCGGTCGAGGTGCTGCGGGACGGCCGCCCGGTGGCCGCCGCCGTGACGTCGGCCGACGGCTCCGTCGCGGCCGGCGTGACCTCGATCGCGACGGCGCACTGGAGCCTGCACTACGGCGGCACCGACAGCATCGCGGGCGTCGACTCACGGGCGTTGCGCACGCTCCCACGCCGTCTCCTCACCCTGGTCGTGCCGGCGTCAGGCACGCGCGACGCGACCGTGCGTCTGTCGAAGGGCACGACCTACGAGGCGGTCGCCCGGGGCCGTCTGAGCGTAGCGCTCCTGCAGAAGAAGCCCGCCTCGGCGGGGGGGCGCGGCGCTCGCGTCCGCCTGACGCACCGGACCTCCGTGTTCACGGCTCCGCTGAGCGGCCTCTACAAGATCCACGTCGCCATGCCGGTTGGCGGCACGTTCATCCTCTGGTAGACCGCCGTTCGGGCCCATCGAGCGCGCGCGTCGCGGTCGGTCGCCGCGCCTGAACGGATTGGTGAGCGCCACCGCGTGAGAGTGTCACCCCGGGCGGCGACGCGGCGCCCTTCCCCGCTTCCGTCCGACGCCGCACTATTGTTGAGACGGACGCCGCGCACTGGTATCATGCCGGGGTTGCGCCGCCGATGGGGCGGCGTTTTTCACCCCTGCTCCGGAAGCAAGGCCGGGGCCGCTACAGACCACAGGAGGTGAGTTCCACGAACAAGTATGAGTTGATGCTCATGCTCAACCCCGGCATCGAAGACGGTCGGCAGTCCGAGATCCTCGATCGCCTGTCCGCGACCGTCCAGAAGGGCGAGGGCAAGATCGCGTCGGTCGACGATTGGGGCAAGCGCAAGCTGGCCTACGAGATCGGCGGCCAGACCGAAGGCCTCTACAGCGTCGTCACCTTTACGGCGGCGCCCGAGACCCTCGCCGAAGTCGAGCGCGTGCTCCACATCACCGACGACGTCATGCGCTTCCAGACGGTACGGCTCAAGGACTAGGCGCTGCACGTAGTCAAGCACGCCTGAGCGGCGACGACGAAGTCGTTCGACGGCCTGGGCGCGCAACGACGTCGCGCCGACCTGATCGGCGACGACGAAGTCGCTCGACGGACCAGGTGCGAGAGCGAAGTCGCACCGGCCCGAGCGGCGACGACGAAGTCGCTCGAGGGCCGGCGCCACCCGCAAAGGAGCTTCAGACATGGCCGGATCCATCAATCGCGTCGTGCTCGTCGGCAATCTCACCCGCGACCCCGAGACCCGCCAGGCCGGCGCCACCACGGTGTGCAGCCTGCGCCTCGCGGTCAACGACCGCGTCAAGAACAAGGACTCGGGCGCCTGGGAAGACTACGCCAACTACTTCACGGTCTCGGTCTTCGGCAACAACGGCGAGCGCTGCGCCCAGTACCTGAGCAAGGGGCGCCAGGTCGCCATCGAAGGCCGCCTGCGCTGGCGTCAGTGGGAATCCGGCGACGGCCAGAAGCGCGAGGCCGTCGAGATCGTCGCCGACAACGTGCAGTTCATCGGGCCGCGCGACGGTGGCACTCCGCGCGAGCCCGCCGAGTTCACCAGCACACCCGACGTCGCCGAAGCCGACTTCGCCGGCGACGACGACATCCCGTTCTAGAAAGACCGCGGCGGGCGGCGGGCGGCGCCCGCCGGCCGCACCGCGATCGTTCGAGAGAAAGAGAGAAAGGCAGACATGCCAACACCACCCAGGCGTCGCGAGAAGCGCCCCAAGGCCGGGGCCCTGGGGAAGGCTCGCCGCCGCTTCTGCTACTACTGCAGCGAGAAGATCGAGGACGTCGACTACAAGGCCGACACGGTCCTCAAGCGCTTCGTCTCCGAGAAGGGCAAGATCCGCTCGCGGCGCGTCACGGGTGCCTGCCGCCGTCACCAGCGTCAGGTCGCCGTGGCCGTCAAGCGCGCCCGCGTGATGGCGCTCCTGCCCTACGCAGACCGCTAGGAGGCTTTCGTGGACATCATCCTGCTCGACGACGTCGAGGGCGTGGGCCAGAAGGGCGACCTGGCCAACGTCTCCCGCGGCTATGCCCGCAACTACCTGCTCCCCAAGCACCTGGCCGAGGTGGCCAACCCCGGCCGGCTCGACGAAGTCCGCCGTCTCATGGAGGAGCGCAAGGCCCGCGAAGTCCGCACCGCCGAGCACGCCACCGAGGTCGCGGCCACGCTGAACAAGACCGTCATCACCATCGGAGCGCATGCCGGCGAGGGCGAGCGGCTCTACGGCTCGGTCACCTCGACCGACGTGGCCGACGCCATCTACGAGGCTCGTAAGGTCAAGATCGACAGGCATAAGATCCACCTCGACGAACCCATCAAGAGCCTGGGCACGTTCATGGTCGACATCGACGTCTTCGAAGGCGTCGCGGCGTCGGTCAAGGTCATCGTCGTTCCCGAGTGACGCGGCGCGTGGCGGCCGCCGCAGAGAGGGGCAGCAGCGTGGCCACCGGCATGGTGCAAAGCGACGGCCGGCACATGCAGCCGCACGACTTAGACGCCGAGGAATCGCTCCTCGGCGCCATGGTCGTGAGCCCCAACGCGATCCCCATCGCGACCGAGCTCGTGGCCGACGACGACTTCTACCGCGACACGCACCGCCTCGTCTTTCGCACCATCCGCGACATGTACGCCGTCGGCAAAGAGGTCGACGCCGTCACCCTCTCCGCCGCGCTCGAGCAGCAGGGCGTGCTCGAGCGCGTCGGCGGCAAGGCCTTCGTCCACACCCTGGTCGAGATCGTGCCCGCCGCCGCCAACGTGCGCCAGTATGCCGAGATCGTGCGCGAGACCAGCATCCTGCGCCAGCTCATCCGCATCGGCAACGAGATCGCCGAGCTCGGCTACGAGCATCCCGACGACGCCCGCACCCTGCTCGACTCCTGCGAGCAGAAGGTCTTCGCCATCTCGCAGCACCGCCTGACGACCGACTTCGATGCCATGGGCGACATGGTCAAGGCGACCTTCGAGCGCATCGACATGATCCGCGAGGGCTTGCAGCTCTCGGGTGTGCCTTCGGGCTTCGCCGACATCGACAAGAGCACCGGCGGCTTCCAGCCCTCGAACCTCATCGTGCTGGCCGCCCGTCCCGGCGTGGGCAAGACCTCGCTGGCCCTGAACATCGCCCACAACATCGGGCTCACCGGCAAGGCGTCGGTCGCCATCTTCAGCCTCGAGATGAGCAAGATGGAGATCAGCGAGCGCATGCTGTGCTCGGCCGCCCGGGTGGCCTCGCACCGGCTGCGCTCCGGCCAGACGCTGCCCAACGACGACTACTACAAGCTGGTCACCGTGGCCGGCGAGCTCGAGAAGGCCCCCATCTACGTCGACGACACGGCCGGCATCAACGTCTTCGAGCTGCGCGCCAAGGCGCGTCGTCTGGCCAGCCGGGTCGACCCGCCCCTCGGCCTGGTCATCATCGACTACCTGCAGCTCATGATGGGCGACGGCCGCGCCGACAACCGCCAGCAAGAGGTGGCCAACATCTCGCGCTCGCTCAAGCAGCTCGCCCGCGAGCTCGACGTGCCGGTGCTGGCCGTCTCGCAGCTCAACCGCGACGTCGAGACCCGCGCCGAGAAAAAGCCGCAGCTCTCCGACCTGCGCGAGTCGGGCGCGATCGAGCAGGACGCCGACCTCGTGATCTTCATCTACGAGCCGCGCGACGAGAACAGCAAGGGCATCGTCGCCGTCGACATCGCCAAGCACCGCAACGGCCCCACCGGCGTCGCCCGCCTCGGCTTCGTGCGCGACTACACCAAGTTCCGCACGCTCAAGGCCGACGAGGCCAGCCGCTATGACTTCTAGCGAATGCTCGTCAGCCTGAACGGCCGGCTCGTCGACGAGCGCGAGGCCTTCGTGCCGGCCCTCGACCGCGCCGTCACGCACGGCATCGGGCTCTACGAGACGCTCAAGCTCTCCGCCGGCGTGCCGCTGTTCTTCGCCGAGCACATGGACCGGCTGCAGGCCGGCCTGCAGATGCTCGACATCGACGCACCCTGGGATCGCGCCACGATCGCCCGCGCGATCGTCGAGCTTGCCGCCGCGGGCGGCATCGCCGACGGCGGCTGCCGCGTCCTCGTCACGGGTGGCGCCGACTGGGGCGGGCCCTCGCTGCTCATCCGCCACGACGTGCGCGAGCAGCCCGCGCGTGCCCTGCGGGTCATCACCCATCGCGGCATCCGCGTCAGCGGCGCCCTCAAGGCCATGACTTTCATGCAGTCGCATCTGGCCCAGAGGGCGGCGGCCGCGGCCGGCGCCGACGACGCCATCTTCGTCGACGACGAGGGCCGCATGTTCGAGGGCGCGACCTCCAACATCTTCCTGGCGCGGGGCGGCGGCCTGGTCACGACCCCGGCCGAGGGCGCCATCCTGCCGGGCGTCCTGCGCGCCGCGGTCGAACGGGTCGCCGAGACCGCCGGCATCACCGTGGTCGAGGCCTACCTGCGCGTGGCCGACCTGCGCGCCGACGACGCCATGTTCCTCACGAGCAGCGTGCGCGGCATCGTCGCCGTCGAGACGGTCGACGAGCGCGTGCTGCGCGTCGACGACACGCTGCTCGCGCGCCTGCGTCGGCTGGTCGCCGACGCCGAGCAGGCGGCCGCCGCCGCGTTTCGGGCGGGCTACCTCTGACCTGCTGTTGCGATGCTTGGGCCAGGCGCCCGGCGGGCACCTAGCCAGCAGCCGCAAACGATCCCGAGGTAGCCATGAGACCGCGCAGCCTGCTCGTCATGACCGCGATCGGCCTTGCCGTCGCCGCCGCCGTGATCGTCGCCCTCGTATCGACGAGTGGCGGCGACCGTGCCGCCGCGAGCCCCACCGCGGTCACGCAGGCCGTACCGGTGCCCACCGTCCGGCTGAAGCTCATCACCGGCGCGCTCACGCAGCCGCTCGGCGCCACGTCGCCACCTCGCGACACGCACCGTCTCTTCGTGGTCGAGAAGATCGGCCTCGTGCGTCTCATCCGCAACGGCAAGCTGCTCGCGACCCCGTTCCTCAACATCCGCGGCAGGGTGTCGGGCGGCAGCGAGCAGGGCCTCCTGTCGCTGGCCTTCGATCCGCACTACGCCACCAACCGGCGCTTCTACGTCGACTACACCAACGCGTCCGGCGACATCAGGGTGGTGCGCTACGTCACAAGCGCTGGCAACCCCAACAGGGCCAGCGCCGGCTCGGCCACCGTGCTGTGGACGGTCGCCCACCACGCGCATCCCAACCACAACGGCGGCCAGCTCGCCTTCGGCCCCGACGGCCGCCTCTACATCGGCGTGGGCGACGGCGGCAGCGAGGGCGATCCCAACAGCTACGGCCAGAATCTCTCTGTGCCCTACGCCAAGATCTGGCGGCTCGACGTGACCACGGCCGGCGCGAAGCCCGTGCTCTACGCCTACGGTCTGCGCAACCCCTGGCGCTTCTCGTTCGATCGCAGGACGGGCGCGCTGTGGATCGGCGACGTGGGCCAGGATCACTGGGAAGAGGTCGACTACCTGAAGCCGGGCACCAGGCCCGGCACCAACTTCGGCTGGAGCTACTACGAGGGCGACCACGTGTTTCGCGTGCAGCCCATCGTGCGCACCCGACTTGTGTTTCCGCGCGTCGAGTACTCGCACAGTGTCGGCAACGCCATCGTCGGCGGCTACGTCTACCGGGGCAGCGCGATCCCCGGCCTGCGAGGCTTCTATCTCTACGCCGACTACGGGACGGCCCGCGTGTGGGCCAAGGCCGGACCGCGCGGCGCGGCGCACATCCTGGCGGGAGTCTCGCAGAGGCTGCCCAACGTCAGCTCGTTCGGGCAGAACGCCAAGGGTGAGCTCTTCATCTCCAGCCTGAACGGCAGGCTCTACAAGCTGGTGCCGTAGACGCGGTCGAAGCGACCTGGGCCCCGCCGCGACGGTCGCGCGCGGCAGCCGGCCCGGGAGCCGTCGCCGAGCCGGTGCTCGCCCGTCAGGGGGCGCGACCGACGACGATCCAGCTCACATGGTCGTGGGGCGC
>Ga0335080_10008757_pt1 | contig 10556 bp, 8 predicted proteins | sample Lox_Sample_34_FD_206720 | JGI IMG/M metagenome (GOLD analysis project Ga0335080, IMG submission 206720) | Soil microbial communities from Loxahatchee National Wildlife Refuge, Florida, United States - Lox_Sample_3.4 | ecosystem: Environmental > Terrestrial > Soil > Wetlands | place: USA: Florida... | reverse complement strand
GCTCACCCCGACGTCCTCTCTCCCACCACGACCGGCAGGGACAGGCCCTGGCCCGCCCGCAGCACCTCGAGCGAGACCTCCTGCCCGACGCGCTCCTCGTCGAGGGAGGGAAGGAGGGCGCTCGGATGCGTGAGAGGATCGCCGCCGGCCTTGAGGAGGACGTCGCCGAGGAGCAGGCCCGCCCTCGCGGCCGGGCTCTCCGGCTGGACCGAGAGCACGATCAGGGCGGACGGCTGGCCGAGCCGCCCGCGCAGATCGGGCGTCAGTGCGACCGGCTGGGTGCCGATGCCGAGGTAGCCGCGGCGGACGCGCCCGCGGGCGAGTACCGCCTCCACCACTCGCCGGACCGTCTCCGCGGGCACGGCGAGGCTCGTCCCACGCAGGAGACCGGCCGTGTTCGCGCCGAGCGCCGCCCCGTCGGCCCCGACCAGCAGGCCCCCGGAGAAGCCGGGGTGCAGGCGGAGGTCGCTCTCCAGGTAGCGCTCGAGGCGACCGCCGGAGGGAGCGCGCCAGGGCCCGGCCGAGGCGCTCACGATCCCGAGCTGCGCCCGGATGGCCCGACCGGGGCGGCTCAGGCCCAGGACCAGCCGACCGACCCGGGCCTCGCTCGATGCCCACCGGGCGGGCACGAGTCCCTGCGCCTCGGCCCGGAGCACCACGAGGTCGCGACCCGGATCGCGCCCGACCACCTTCGCCTGGACGGTGCGCCCGTCGGCGAGGCCGATCGGGACCTCCTCCTCCACGTCCACCGCGTGGTGGCTCGCCACGATCACGCCCTCCGCCGACCACACGACGCCGCTCGACGCGCCTCGCGGCCGGCCCTCGACACGCACGACGCTCGCCCCGTTGGCCTCGACGACGGCCGCCAGCTCGCCCGACAGCGTCTCGATCGTCACCTTCGCTCCTCCCGGTCACGGCCCGCGGAACGCCGGGCCGTGACACCCGCCGCGCCCGGCTCCCGGGCACGTTCCATTCCAGGCTACAGGCGTGGGGCGCGGGGCACATCGCCCGAAGCGGCAGCGTCCACCTGGCCGTTCGGGCAGGGCGGGACCGCCCGGACGGTCAGAGCACGACGAGGCCGAGCCGTGCCGCGAGGGACACGGCCTCGCTCCGGCTCTGCGCCCCCAGCTTGCCGAGGACGGCGCCGACGTGGAACTTCGCCGTGTGCTCGCTGATCCCCAGGCGGGTGGCGATCGCGCGGTTGCTGAGGCCCTCGACGAGGAGGGACAGGACCTCCGTCTCGCGCGGCGTCAGGGGCTCGGCGAGCGGGGAGAGGGGCGGCGGCCCGGGCCGGAGCACCGCCTCGGCCAGGGAGGGATCGACGACCAGCAGTCCCTGGGCCACGGCGCGGAGGCCGGCCGCGAGTCGCGCCGGCAGGCCCTCGCGCCGGAGGATGCCGCGCGCTCCCGCGCCAAGCGCCTCGCGGGCGTGCTCCTCGCTCCACAGGACGACGAGGACGGGCAGGTGGGGGACGAGGCGGGGCAGCGCCTCGAGCCCCGCGGCGGACGGGCCGGCGTCGAGCACGGCTGCGTCCGCGGAAGCCGGGTCGGCGTCCTGGCTGGCCGGCTCGGCCTCGGCCGCCACCACGTTGCCCGCCGCCTCGACGAGGGCCCGGAGGCCGGCTCGGGCGAGCGCGTCCTCGCCGACGACGAGCAGCCGGAGGGCGGTGGCCACGTCTCCACTGTAGCGAGCTTCCGGCTCCGCGCGGCAATCGGGGCCAGCGAGCGGCCGATCAGGCGTGGCCGCCCGTCGCGCCGAGACCGGCCAGCCTGTCTATACTATTCCGCGCCGTGACACCCCTTCTTCTCCTGCTCGCCCTCGCTCAGGCCGGGGACGCCGCTCCCCCGCCTCTCGTCTGTGGCTTCGCGAAGCGGACGATCACGCCTGCGCTCGGAGCAGGGCCCGTGTACCTGGCCGGCTTCGGCAACGACCGGCGGGCGACCGGCGTCCACGACGACCTCTGGGCCCGCGCGGTGGCCCTGAGCGATGGACGACAGACGATCGCGATCGTGGCGGTGGACCTCATCGGCCTCTTCCACGAAGACGTCCTGAAGGCGAGGGAGATCCTCGAGCGGAAGGTGCCGGGAGCCTTCCTCGTCGTGGCGAGCACGCACGACCACGAGGGCCCGGACACGATGGGCCTGTGGGGGAGAAGCCACTTCTCCTCGGGCGTCGATCGGCGCCACCTCGACCGCGTCCGGCGGGAGGTCGCGGAGACGGCGGCCGAGGCCCTCGGCGCCATGAAGCCGGCGCGCCTCGTCCTCGGGCACGCGCGCACGCCGGGCCTCATCGAGGACGGACGGCTGCCGAGGGTGATCGACGACACGATCGTCGCGATCCAGGCCATCGGCGAGGACGGGAAGACGCTCGGCACGGTGGTCGACTGGAGCAGCCACCCCGAGGCCCTGGGGGGCGCGAACACCCTCGTCACCTCCGACTATCCGCACTTCCTGAGGGCGCGCGTGGAGGCGCGGCTCGGCGGCACGTGCGTGTTCCTCGTCGGCTCGATCGGCGGCCTCATGACGCCGCTCGGCCTGAAGCTGACGGGCCCCGACGGTGCGCCGGTCCCCGCCGACAGCTTCGCCCTCGCCCGGGAAGTGGGGGAGCGCGCGGCGGACGCCGCGCTCGAAGCGCTGCGAGCCGGGACGCCGTCTCTCTCGACCGCCCTCGAGCGGAAGACCGCGGTCGTCTTCGTCCCGCTCGAGAACCGTCTCTTCCGGCTCGCTCTCTTCCTGGGCGTCCTCGACCGCGGCGTCTTCTCGGCCGGCCGTCCCGCCACGTCCCTCTTCGGCGACGACCTCCGGACCGAGGTGGGCTACCTGCGCATCGGCGACGCGGAGGCGCTCCTCGTCCCGGCCGAGGTCTACCCCGAGCTCGTGCTGGGCGGGATCCAGGACCCGCAGGATCCCGGCGCCGACTTCCCGGGCGCGCCGCGCGAGCGGCCGCTCTTCTCGCTCCTCTCCTCCGAGCACCGCCTCGTGATCGGACTGGCCGACGACGAGATCGGCTACGTCATCCCGCGCTCGCAGTGGGACGCGAAGAGGCCCTTCGCCTACGGCCGCTCCGAGGCCCAGTACGGCGAGGTCAACTCCTGCGGTCCCTCGACCGCACCGCGGCTGGCCGAGGCGTTCGCGCGGCTCCTGGGCCGCTGACCGGTCGGGCGACTCGAGCGAGGTCGGTTCCCGGGGCTCCGCGGACCTAGAGCCGCAGCCGGAAGCCTCCGTAGAGCCGGCTCTGGTTGATGCTGTCGGGGTTGGTGGTCTCGAGGCCGACCCAGTCGTAGCGGGCGCCCAGGAAGAACGCGAACGAGCGGGAGATCCGGATGTCCAGGCCGCCGAGGGTCGCGAACCCGAACCGGGTGAGGGAGCTCGACGCGACCGAGAAGCCGTAGTACCCGACGTCGCCGCCGAGGTGGTGGATGGAAGGGCCGCCGCCGACGAAGAAGACGACCGGGTGCACGGGGAAGATCGCGAGGGCGCTCGCCCCGAAGGAGAGGTCCGAAGCCGACACCGAGACGCCGGCGACGGTCTCGGTGCGCTTCCAGTAGCCGATGTCGGGCTGGATGGCGAAGTGTCGGCCGAGACCCAAGCGCAGCTCGCCGCTCACGGAGAGGGTGGCGTTCACTCCTTCCGGCTTCACCTGCCCGACGCCCGCCCCCAGCCAGACGTCGCCGGCCCCCGCCGACGCTCCGGCGAGGAGAAGGGCGGCCAGGAAGGCCATCCGCTTCGAGGCCCCCGACGTCCCGCTCACGTGGCTCGCTTCCATCCGCGGAGTCTAGCAGAGCCGCCGCGGCCTACCCCGGCATGGCCAGGTCGTGACCCCGCCGCTGCCCCTGGTTCTCGGCGTGGACGCGCGAGAGGGGGCTCATCTCGTAGGCGGTGCGCAGCCGTTCGAGCGCCGCGATCTCCCCGGGTGAGAAGCACGGGTGCCAGAAGTTCATGAAGAGGACGATCCGCACGTGGTCGCTGTGGTTCCAGACCTCGTGCTCGAACGAGTCGTCGAACACGAGGACCTTGCCCTCCTCCCAGGTGCGCTGCTCGCTGCCCACGCGGATGTAGCTGCCCGGGCGGGCCACGAGGGCGAGGTGGCCCCGGATGATCCCGTTCATGGGCCCGGTGTGGGGCGGGATGTGGGAGCGGGGGTTGAGGGCGGAGAACATCACGTGGTCCCGCTCGAAGCGCGGGAGCGACTCGAGGACGCGGGTCGTCTGCGGGCAGCGGGCGCAGTTCTCCTCGAACTTCTTGCCGTAGAAGAAGAAGTTGAACGTGTTCCAGCCGGCGAGGCGGACGTTGCCCTCGCTCATGTACGCCTGGAACCCGGTGCCGTCCTCGCGCAGGACGTTCAGCAGCTCCTCTCGAATGGCCGGGAACGCCTCTTCGAGCGGCTTCACCCACTCGAACTCGGACGGGTCGTAGAACATGCGGGCCGGCACGCCCGGCACGTAGTACGGCGGGTACTGCAGGGGGTGGGTGTAAGGAGATGGAATGCGGGGGACGCCGCGGGTCGGGATCTCGAAGACCGAGGGCAGGCCGAGCGCGGCCTTGCCCTTCGCCACGATCGGCAGCCGGTCGACCTCGAGGAGCGCGTCGCGCAGGGCCGTCATGTGGGGGAGCCTCACCGAGCGAAAGGCGTGGTCGACCTCCGCGGGAACGACCCGGTTGATTCCGAGCTTGCGGGCGACGGCGAGCTCGAGGCCGAAGAGGCGATAGCCGGTCGCATACGCGTAGGGATAGCGGGCGGGCCGCTCGAACCATCGTCGCACCCGGGGTCGCCTCAGGACGAAGGCGGCGAGGGCGAGGGCGAGCCCGGCGGCTGCCGCGAGCCAGGCGCCGACGCCGGTGACCCAGAAGAAGGTCGTCATCCAGTGTTCTCCAAGGGAGGGCCCTGCGAGAGCCTAGCACGGGAGGGCAGGCCGGGCGGGACGACGGCGCGAGGGCGCGACGGGCTGACCGGCTCGCCTAGTCGAGGTAGAGTCCAGGGAGACCCCATGGCCGACCGCGCATGAAGCCCCTGCCCGGGCCCGAGGCGGTGCGCCGGCTGCACGCGCAGTACGACATCGCGCGCGCCCTGGCCGAGTCCTCCTCGCTCCGGGAGGCCGCGCCCCGGATCCTCCAGGCGATCTGCGAGACGCTCGCCTGGGAGCACGGGGCGCTTTGGCGCGTGGACGCCGCGGCGGGCGTCCTGCAGTGCGTGGAGACGTGGCAGGCGCCGGGGGTCGCGTTCCCCGGGTTCGAGGAGCTGAGCCGGCGGTCGGCCTTCGCCCCGGGCGTCGGCCTGCCGGGGCGGGTCTGGGCCACGCGGCAGCCCGTCTTCCTGCCCGACGTGGTCCACGACGACAACTTCCCCCGCGCGTCGGTCGGCGCCCGCGAGGGGCTCCACGCCGCCCTCGGCTTCCCGGTCCTCCTCGGCGACGAGGTGATCGGGGTGCTCGAGTTCTTCAGCCGGCAGATCGGCCTTCCGGACGACGAGCTCCTCGAGATGCTCGCCACGGTGGGGAGCCAGATCGGGCAGTTCGCGGAGAGGAAGCGCGCGGAGCACGAGCTCGCCACGCTCTTCGAGACGTCGGCGGACATGATGTGCATCGCCGGCGTCGACGGCTACTTCCGCCGCCTCAACCCGGCGTGGGAGAAGACGCTCGGCTTCACGACCGCGGAGCTCCTCGCCCGGCCGTACGTCGAGTTCGTCCACCCCGACGACCGCGCCGCCACGTCGGCCGAGGCGCGGGTGATCGCGGACGGCGCGGGCTCGGTCGTCTTCGAGAACCGCTACCTCCGCAAGGACGGCTCCTACCGCTGGCTCTCCTGGAAGTCGACGCCGCTCCCGGAGGAGGGGCTCGTCTACGCCGTGGCCCGCGACGTCACCGACCAGAAGGAGGTCGCGGAGGAGCTGCGCGAGGCGCGGGAGAGCGCCCTCGCCGCGAGCCGGGCCAAGGGCGACTTCCTCGCCAACATGAGCCACGAGATCCGGACCCCGATGAACGCCGTCATCGGGATGGCGGAGCTCCTCCTCGACACCCCGCTCGGCCCCGAGCAGCAAGAGTACCTGCTCACCCTGAAGAGCGCCGCCGAGTCTCTGCTGGGGCTCATCAACGACGTGCTCGACTTCTCCAAGATCGAGGCGGGGCGGCTCGACCTCCACCCGGCCGAGTTCGACCTGCGGGAGACCCTCGGGGACACCTTGCGCACGCTGGGCCTGCGGGCGCACCAGAAGGGCCTCGAGCTCGCGGGGCGGATCGCGCCCGAGGTGCCCGCCCGCCTGGTGGGCGACGCGGCTCGGCTGCGCCAGGTCCTCGTCAACCTGGTCGGCAACGCGATCAAGTTCACCGAGCGCGGCGAGGTCGTGGTCCACGTCGAGAAGGAGAGAGAGGACGCGGAGGGGGTCGTGGTCGGCTTCCTGGTCGCCGACACCGGCATTGGCATCCCCGCCGACAAGCAGGAGCTCATCTTCGAGGCCTTCGCCCAGGCCGACGGCTCGACGACGCGGGAGTACGGGGGAACGGGGCTCGGCCTGTCGATCTCCGCCCAGCTCGTGGGCCTCATGGGCGGGCGCATCACCGTGGAGAGCGAGCCCGGGCGCGGCTCCCGGTTCCGCTTCTCGGCCCGGTTCGGCGCCGCCCACGCGAGGCCCCGGGCCGCCGACCGCCTCCCGGCCCCGCTCCGCGGCCTGCGGGTGCTGGTGGTGGACGACAACGCGACCAACCGACGCATCCTCGAGGAGGTGCTCCTCCAGTGGCGGATGCGCCCGACGGCGGTCGCGAGCGCGGGCGCCGCCCTCGAGGCGATGGAGGCAGCGCAGCGGGCCGGGAGGCCCTACCCCCTCGTCCTCCTCGACGCGAGCATGCCGTTGACGGACGGCTTCGGGCTGGCCGCGAAGATCCAGCAGAGCCCCCGGCTGGCCGGGGCGGCGATCATGATGCTGAGCTCCGGCGCCCGTCCGGGCGACCGCGCCCGCTGCTTCGAGCTCGGGATCTCCGCGTACCTGACGAAGCCCGTCAAGCAGTCCGACCTCATGGACACGATCGCGGGCGTGCTCGTCCCGCGACCCCGGCGAGGCCGGGAGCGACGGCACGAGGCCGCGCCCCCGCCCCCTCCGAGCGGCGGGCGGCCGCTCCGCGTGCTCGTCGCCGAGGACAACGCCGTGAACCAGGAGGTGGCGCGGCGGCTCCTCGAGCGGGCCGGCCACCGGGCGGAGATCGCGGCGAACGGCCGCGAGGTGCTCGCCCTCCTCGAGAGGGAGAGGTTCGACCTCGTCCTGATGGACGTCCAGATGCCGGAGCTCGACGGGCTCGAGACGACGGCCGCCATCCGCGAGAAGGAGCGCCGGTCGGGTGGGCACCTCCCGATCGTGGCCGTGACCGCCCACGCCATGAGGGGAGACGCCGAGCGGTGCCGGGAGGCGGGGATGGACGCCTATCTCGCGAAGCCCCTCCAGCCTCGCGCGCTCGCGGACGCCATCGCGGGCGTTCTCGGCTCCGCTTTGGGCTCCGGGCGGCACGCGGGCGTCCTCGATCTCTCGAGGCTGCTCGAGCGCGTCGGCGGCGACCGGAAGGCCCTCGCCGAGCTCGTCCGGATCTTCCGGGACGACTCGGCGAAGCAGATCGAGCGGATCCGCAGGGCGTGCCGGGAGGGCGACGCGGCCGCCCTCCGCACGGCCGCCCACGCGCTCAAGGGAGCCGTCGCCAACTTCGCTGCTCCCGCCGCGACCGGCACGGCGGACCGGCTTCAGAAGATGGGCGAGGCGCGGCAGCTCGAGGCGGCCGGAGCGGAGCTCGCCCGGCTCGAGCGCGAGGTCGCGGCGGTGCTCGCGGCCCTCGCTCAGCCGGCCCGGCCGCGGCGCACGAGGTCCCCGCACGCTTCCGGCCCGGGCCCGAGCCGCGGCAAGCGAGCGTCCCGCAGACGCTGAGGCCGGTCGCCCGCTCCCACTCCTTCAGTCCAGGTACTTGACGAACACCACCTCGTTGTGGGCCTCGTTGTACAGGAGCTCGTCCACGGCCTGCCGCGTCATGAGCAGGCCGAACCCTCCGGGGCGCAGGCCCTTCTCCTCCCGCACCGCGGTGTGCTCGATCGGGTCGTCCGGGGGGTTGTTGATGGCGGCGTGGGTGAGGTCGCGGAAGCTGAAGCCCTGGCCCGGGTCCGCGATCCTGTAGAGGAGCATCCGTCGCGCGCGGAGGTAGGCGATGCGGACGGTCTGCCGCGGGTCGAGCCGCCCGCCCCACTCGATGGCGTTCATCAGCAGCTCGCGGAACGCGTGCCCGACGTCGGTCCGCACCGTCTCCGGCAGGTCGCTGTCGAGGTGGGATAGGAAGTCCTGGATCCGCGTCGCCGCCTCCCGGTCGCAGGGCACGAGGAGCTCCACCCAGTCCGGCTTCGCCGACACCACCTCGATGGGCCGCAGGTCGGGCTTCGACGAGAGCGCGGACCCGACGACGGCCAGGAGGTCCGCCGGCTCGACGGGCTTCGTCACGTAGCCGAAGGCGTTCTCCCGGACCGCGCGGAGCAGCGTCTCGGGAGCGTCGTCGGCCGTCATCACGACGACCCGGGGCCGGGACGGGGCCTGCCGCAGCCGCGAGAGGACCGCGAGGCCGTCGAGGCCGGGCATCCAAACGTCGAGCAGCACGAGGTCGAAGCGCTTGCGACCCAGACGGGAGAGCGCCGCCTCCCCGTCGCGCGCGGTCTCGACGGCATACCCGCCCGCCTCGAGCTGCAGCCGGAGCATCCGGAGGGTCGTCCGGTCGTCGTCGACGACGAGTATGCTCGGCACGCCTCCTCCACGCCGGGCTCGTTGGTCCTTCGAGGGGGTTACCGGGCATCCTAGGTCGCGGGCGCTCGGCCCGTCAACCCCGTCGCATCGCGGCGGGATGGCGGGTGGAGCCTAGCCCGGGCCGCCCTCGGAGGCCGACTTCTCGAGCGCCAGGAGGCGGCGCTTGCGGCCCTCGCCCCATCGGTAGCCGCCCGTCGAGCCGTCGCCGCGGACGACACGATGGCACGGCACCAGGAGGGCCACGCGGTTGCCGGCGCACGCACGGGCCACCGCGCGGGCGGCCCCCGGCCGGCCCACCGCCGCCGCCACCTGCGCGTACGACCGCGTCTCACCGTACGGGATCTCGCGGAGCGCCTTCCAGACCCGCCATTCGAAGGCGGTGCCGGCGACGTCGAGGGGCAGGTCGAGCTGCCGGACCGCGCCGTCGAGGTGGGCCAGGATGGCGGCGAGCGTCGGCCGGAGCGACCGGTCGTCGCGCTCGAGGTCGGCCTCGGGGTACTGGCTGCGCAGCCCCCGCTCGAGGACCGACTCCGCGTCGCCGAGCTGCACGGAGCAGACGCCCTTCTCCGTCGCGGCCACGAGGAGGCGGCCGAGCGCGGAGGTCGCCACGGTGTAGAGGATGCGCACGCCTTTCCCTCCCCTGCGGTAGGCGCCCGGCGTCATGCCGAGCTCCGCGTAGGCTCCCTCGTAGAGACGGCTCGCGGAGCTGTAGCCCGCCCCGTAGAGCGCGTCGGTGACGGTGCGGCCCTTCCGCACCTCGGCCTTGAACCGCTCCGCGCGCCGCGCCCGCACGTACTCGTGGGGGGAGAGGCCGAGGCGGCCCTTGAACGAGCGCTGCAGGTGCGCCGGGCTGAGGCCCGCCACGCGGGCCAGGCGGTCGAGGGTCAGCCGGTCGTCGAGGTGGGCGTCGATGTGGGCCTGCACGCGGACGACCGCCGCCGCCGCCGGCGCGAGCTCCGCCTCCGGCGTGCAGCGGCAGCAGGGGCGGAAGCCCGCGTCCCGGGCCTCCTCGGGTCTCGAGAAGAGCGTGACGTGGCGGCGGCGCGGCCGCCGCGACGGGCAGCTCGGCCGGCAGAAGACGCCCGTCGTCGACACCGCGTACACGACCCGCCCATCGAATCGGGCGTCTCGGGCCAGCACCGCCGCCCACGCCACCTCCGGATCGACGGGCTCGAGGGTAGTTCCGCTCGCTCCCGGCGGCTGTGTCCCGATCGGATCCATCATCGAATTCTCCATACGACGACAATACGCATCCCGTCCGGCGCCGACCATCCGGATCTTGCGGTGAATCCCCGTAGGGGTCACTCGGCAGGTCGCGAGGGATCTTCCGCGTCGCGCCCGGAGGACGCGCTCGGACGAGCGCTCCCCGCGGACGCCGCGGCCACCCGCTCCTCGATCCAGTCGGCGGCGAGCGAGGAGCCGGCCGCCGGGTCCACGCGGCCGCGCAGCTCGTCGCACCGGCGCCGGACGCGCACGGAGGCGAGCAGGGATTCGAGCGCCCGGGCCATCCCGGTGTCGGTCAGTGGCTCCCGGGTGAGCATCGAGCCGACGCCCAGGCGCTCCATCCGGTAGCCGAGGTCGAACTGCTCGCCCACGATCGGCAGGGCGAGCTGCGGCACGCCGGCCGCGAGCGCGTGGGCGATCGTGCCGATGCCGCCGTGGTGGACGACCGCCGCCGCCCGCGCGAAGAGCTCCCCGAAGGCCGCGAAGGCGACGTGCTCGATGCCGGGTGGCAGGTTCGAAGGGATGTTCTCCGCGTGGGGAGTGACGAGGACACCTGGCCGGCGGAGGATCCG
>Ga0335080_10008755_pt1 | contig 10556 bp, 10 predicted proteins | sample Lox_Sample_34_FD_206720 | JGI IMG/M metagenome (GOLD analysis project Ga0335080, IMG submission 206720) | Soil microbial communities from Loxahatchee National Wildlife Refuge, Florida, United States - Lox_Sample_3.4 | ecosystem: Environmental > Terrestrial > Soil > Wetlands | place: USA... | reverse complement strand
CCCCCGGCCTTGAGGCCGCGGATCCGGTCATCCACGCCGCCGAGCGCCGAGAGCACCAGCACCGGGGTGGCGATGTGCCGCGCGCGCATGGCCTCGATGACGGACAGCCCGTCCACGTGCGGCAGCATGCGGTCGGTGATGACGAGGTCGTAGCGGCCGCTGAGTGCCTGCGCCAGACCGGCGCGTCCGTCGGCGGCGTGCTCGAGGGTATAGCCGCTGTCACGCAGCCCGTTGACCAGGAAGCGCGCGGCCTCGGTGTCGTCCTCGATCAGCAGTACATGCACGGGCGAGAGAGTAGGAGTCGCCCGGCCCGGTGCGCAAGCGCGCGCCGGGGCGCTACTCGGCCGGCGGAGTGCTCGGGGTGCGCTCGGCGCTCTGCAGGCGCCCGATGAGTGAACTCAGGAACACGCGGTTGAAGCGCAGCTGGCAGGAAGCGGACACCTGCTCGAGCAGCGTCGAGCTCACCTTGAGCACCGTGACCGAGTTACCGGCGCGGATGGTGGCGGTGCGCTTGGCTCCCGGCACGTAGCTGGCCTCGCCGAAGCAGTCGCCGGTGTCGAGCGCGCCGACCTTCTGGCCATGGCGCTCGACGACGCAGGCGCCGGTCACCAGGATGTAGAAGCGATCGTCCATCTCGCCTTCCTTGACGATCTCCTCCCCGGGCGCGTAGTCCTGCCAGCTGCTGGCACGCAGCACTTCCCAGATCTCGGCGTGCGAGAACTCGTGGAAGAACTTCAGGCGCCGCAGCACGCCGAACTGCTCCTGCCGGTCGATGCGCGAGTTGGCCTCGCGCAGCCGCTGGTGCACGCGCGTCAGCTCGGCGGCGAAGTCCAGGCCGCTCTTGCAGCGCTTGTCCGGTTCCTTCTGCATCGCCTGCGCCACCACCATCTCCAGCTCTTCCGGCACGTCCGCGCGCAGCGTATGGATCGGCGGCGGCGTCGCGTACACGATCTGGTGCAGCAGCTTCTGCAGGTTGCCGGCACGGAATGGGCGCGCGCCGGTCAAAAGCTCGTACATCACCGCCCCGAGCGAGTACAGGTCCGAGCGGTTGGTGAGCTCCAGGCTCTGCACCTGCTCGGGTGACATGTAGGAGGGGCTGCCGGCGATGCCCTCGATGCGTGAGATGTCCGAGTCCGACACCAGCGCGATGCCGAAGTCGATGATGCGCACGTCGCTGTCCTGCGTGAGCATGATGTTCGAGGGCTTGATGTCGCGGTGGATGACACCACGCGAGTGCGCATAGTTCAGGGCCTTGGCGCACTTGAACATAATCTCGACGGTGTCATCGATGCGCAGCAGGTTGTCGGGGCGGCAGTAAGCCGCCAGGGTGCGCGCCCCGTGCACGTGCTCGGTGACGATGTAGCAGTGGCCGTTTTCCTCGCCCGCATCGTAGATCGGCAGGATGTGCGGGTGCTGCAGCATGCCGACCAGGTGCGCCTCGGAAAGGAACATCTTGCGGGCGATGCGCGCGCGCTCCTCGTCGCCGCCGGTGTCCATGTTGTAGACCTTGATGGCGACGTCGCGCCCGTAGTAGGCGTCGTGCGACAGATACACCACCCCGGTACTGCCGCGCCCCACCTCGCGGATCACCACATACTTGCCGATCTTGTCCGGCATGCGTGCGCCGGGCTTGGCAGCGGGAACGGACTTTGGTGCCGATAGTGACATTGACGCGCGTCGGTAATGGCGGCGCGTCAGGATAAGGTGTGCCCGCGATGCTCGACTGTGATGCATCCCTCACGGGTCCGGGGGCGCGCACACGGCCACGCCACCGTGGTGCTCAGCCGAAATGCTGGTACCCCGAATGCGAGAACTCCATCACAGTACCTGCGCGCAGCACGCGCGCGCCGCTGCCGGCGGCGAGCGCGCCGATGTGCGCGTAACCCCAGCGCTCCGGTGGCAGCTGCGCGCGCAGCGCCGCCAGGCGTGCCGCTGGCACGGCGAAGCACAGCTCGTAGTCGTCGCCGCCGCTGAGTGCCAGGCGGCGCGCCTCATCCTCCCCCAGGCTCTGCTGCAGCGCCGCCGACAGCGGCAGGCGCTCATATTCGAGCTGCACGCCGAGGCCGCTCGCCTGGGCCAGCTTGCCGGCATCGCCGAGCAGGCCATCGGACACATCGATGCAGGCGCTCGCGAAGCCGCGCAGCGCCTCGCCGAGGGCGACGCGCGGGCTCGGGCGCAAGAAACGCTCGCGCAGGTAGGTGCGCGCCGGCTCCGGCGCACTGAGCCGGCGCTGCTCGAGCGCCAGTCCCGCGGCTGCATCGCCCGGGCAGCCGGACACGAACAGCAGGTCGCCGGCCTGCGCGCCGCTGCGGCGCAGGGCCGCGCCGGCCGGTACGAAGCCGAGCAGCTGCACGCTGATGCACAGCGGGCCGCGCGTGGTATCGCCGCCGACCAGCGCCACCCGATGCTCGCGCGCGAGCGTCGCGAAGCCGGCGGCAAATTCCTCCAGCCACGGCTCCTGCGCCTGCGGCAGCGTCAGCGCCAGTAGCGCCCAGGCGGGACGCGCGCCCATCGCGGCCAGGTCGCTCAGGTTGACGGCCAGCGCCCGGTGGCCGATGGCCGCGGGCGGGATATGCGGCGGGAAATGCACGCCCTCGACCAGCGTGTCGGTGGTGGCGATCAGCTCCTGACCGGGCGGCGGCGCCAGCACCGCGGCATCATCGCCGATGCCGAGGCGCACGTCGGGGCGCTGCGCGCCGGCGGCGCGGAAGTAGCGCTCGATAAGCCCGCTCTCGGTGAGCGCCATGGCCGCACCGTGCGCTAGTGCTCGTGCGGGCGCAGCTCGCGCGCGGCGCGATCCAGCACCGCGTTCACGAACTTGTGCCCGTCGGTGGCACCGAAGCGCTTGGCCAGGCCCACCGCCTCGTTGATGGCGACCCGGTAGGGCACCTCCGGCTGGGCGCTGAGCTCGTACAGCGCCAGCAGCAGCACCGCGTGCTCGATCGGATCGAGCAGCCGCGGCTCGCGGTCGGCGAGGGAAGCCAGCCGGGCGTCCAGGTCCGCGTGCGCGTGCCACACCCCCTCGACCAGGGTGCGGAAGTATTCGCCGTCGGCGCGCGCCATGTCCTCGGCGTCCTTGAATTCCTGCACCAGCTCCTGCCACGGACCGGCATTGAGCTGCCAGCGATACAGCGCCTGCAGCGCCAGCTTGCGCGCGACGCTGCGCGTGCCGCGGTACTCGCGCGTCCCGGCCTCGCTCACAGCCGCTCCATGAGCGCCGCCATCTCCAGCGCGCACGCCATGGACTCGGCGCCCTTGTTGCCCTGGGCAACGGCGGCGCGCTCGAGCGCCTGCTCGAGCGTCTCGACGGTGAGCACGCCGAAGATGACCGGCACGCCGGTCTCCAGACTCACCAGTGTCAGGCCGCGCGCACATTCGCCGGCGACGTACTCGAAGTGCGGGGTGTCGCCGCGGATCACGCACCCGAGCGCGACCACCGCATGGAAGCGGCCGCTTTTGGCGAGCTGCCGCGCCACCACCGGGATCTCGAAGGCGCCGGGCACGCGCAGGACGGGCAGCTCTGCCGCGCTGCCGCCGCGCTCGAGCCACAGGCCCTGGGCGCCCTTGAGCAGGCTGGCCACGATGAGATCGTTGAAGCGCGCGGCGACGATCGCCACGCGGCGACCGCGAGCGCTGGCCTCAGAGTCGGCGCTCGCCTCCTGGCTCACCCCTCTTCCCCGACATAACCCTCGATCTCCAGCCCGAACGCTGAGATGCCGTGCATCTGCTTGGGGGCGGACAGCACGCGCATGCGCCGCACGCCGAGGTCCTTGAGGATCTGCGCGCCGACGCCGAAAGTGCGCAGCACCGCGCCTTCGCCCTCGGTGCTCGCTTCCACCGGGGCGGTGGCGACGCCGCTCGCGGCGGCAAAGGAGCGCACGGCCTCGGCCAGCTCGCGCGGCGACTCCTGATGACGCAGCACGACGATGACGCCGCTGCCGCTCTCGACGATGCGCTGCATGGCCGCGCGCAGCGTCCAGGTGCGTGCCGTGCCCTGCAGTCCCAGCAGGTCGCGCAGCGTGTCGGCGAGGTGCACGCGTACCAGCGGGGCCGGCGCGACGTCCAGCCGTCCGTGCGCCAGCGCCACGTGCACCTCCTGGCTGACGCCGTCGAGGTAGGCGTAGAGGCGGAACTCGCCGAGCTCGGTCTGCACCACCTGCTCGGACAGCCGCTCTACGGAGCGCTCCGTGCGCAGCCGGTGCCGTATCAGGTCGGCGATGGTGCCAATCTTCAGGCCATGGTGGCGCGCGAACTCCTGCAGCTGCGGGCGACGCGCCATGGTGCCATCGTCGTTCATCACCTCACACAGCACGCCCGCGGGCTTGAGGCCGGCGAGCCGGCACAGGTCGACCGCGGCCTCGGTATGCCCGGCGCGCACCAGCACGCCGCCCCGGCGCGCACGCAGCGGAAAGATGTGTCCGGGACGCGCGAAGTCCGCCGGGCGCGAGTTGCCTTCGGCGAGCGCGCGAATGGTGGCCGCGCGGTCCCCGGAGGAGACGCCGGTGGTGGTGCCGAGGCGCAGATCCACCGAGACGGTGAAGGCGGTGCGGTGCGACTCGCTGTTGACCGGCACCATCTGCGGCAACTCGAGCCGCAGCAGCTGCTCCTCTTCCATGGGGACGCAGATGATGCCGCTCGTGTGGCGGATCATGAACGCCACCGCCTCGGGCGTGGCGTGCTCGGCGGCCATGATCAGGTCGCCTTCGTTCTCGCGGTCCTCATCATCCATGATGATGACCATGCGACCGGCACGCAGCTCGGCGAGGATTTCACCCACGGGACTGAAGGTGGGATCGGCGCCCGGCGGCGCCGGCTTTCCGGGCAAGGACAGTACTTTGGACATGGCAGGAACCGCGGCAATTGCGGCTTCGCAGTATACCTGAGCGGTCAGCGTGACCCGCTTGCGCGGGCGCTCCCGGGCGCGGGCGGCAACAACGGCAGTACCACCTTTTCCAGCGTCTGCTCGGTGACCGCGCTGCCGGACATGAGGCGGGCGCGCACCACTCCCACGGCATCGATCACGTACGTGGTCGGCACGGCCAGTGGCGGGCCGAAGCCGTCGGACCTGGCGCTGCCGGCGAGCGCGGCGGGATAGCTGAACTGGCGCATCAGCTGAGCCACCGCGGCGCGGTCGTGGGCGTCATCGACGCTCACGCCGAGCAGCACCAGGCCCTCGGCGCGGTGGCGCCGGTAGAAGGCCTCGAGCACCGGCATCTCGGCGCGGCAGGGGGAACACCAGGTCGCCCAGTAGTTCAGGATCACCACCTTGCCGCGCTGGCGGGCAAGATCGAACTCGGCGCCATCCAGCTGCGGCACGGTCAGCGCCGGCGCCGCGCGACCAACCGCTGCGCCCGCGGCAGCCACCGCGACGCCGCTCGCCAGCAGCAGTGCCATCAGCCACGGCGTGGAAAGTGCACGTACGTTCATCGCCACTCCTTCACTTCAAAATTGCACGCTGACGCTCACCTTGAACAGGTTGCGCGCCACGAGCTGGTTGCCGCTCCCCGTTAGTGTCCGGAAGTTGGTGCGGATGCGCTTGTCCTCGTTATCAGCTGCCGGCGCCGCGCTACAGCCGCAGGCGCAGCCCTAGGCCGCCACCGGTGCCGCGGCGAGCGCCGCCAGTGCTTGATCGACTCATACGACCCTCTCATGCAAACCGGCTCGCGTCACGAGCACGCGCGGGTTCTCCCCCGCATCGGAGCGGATGAGATCAGCGGGCTGTCGCCCTCAGGCGGAGGTCGTGGGCGGTGCGCCAGCACCGCCACGGGCGCGGCCGTCAGCGGCGCTGCCGTGGCACCGGCGGAAAACAGGCAGGGCGCGTGCTGCTGGGGGTCGTGCCCCTGGTGCTGGTGGTGCGGGCCGTGGGTCGCGCCTGCTGAACCGGCCTGCGCACCCGGGCACAGCTTCACTGCTGCGACTGTTGGTGCCGGCGGGCTGCATGTCGGGCGGCTCCGCCACGGCGTTGGGTCCCAAGCGGCGAGCAGCAGAAGCAAATGCCGCGTGCGGCGCCTGGATGCGGATGCAACACGCCGCGATTGTAACCCAGGGACGCACGCGCGAGCGCCAGCGGCAGTCCTAGGGCGTTGTCGGCACCGCCAGGAGTCGCGCCAGGTAGCGCGCCAGCTGATCGACCTCGATGTTGACCCGCGTACCGGCGTTGAGCGCGCCGAGGGTGGTCACCGCCTGGGTATGCGGGATGAGGTTGACGCCAAAACTCGCCGCGCCCACCTCGTTGACCGTGAGGCTGACACCATCGACGCACACCGACCCCTTGGGTGCCAAAAAACGCTCCAGCTTAACCGGCACACCGAATACCACCCGCTGCGAGCGCGCCTCGGCGCTGATGCTCAGCACCTGCGCGACCCCGTCGACGTGCCCGGACACCAGGTGCCCTCCCAGGGCATCGCCGGCGCGCAGCGCCGGCTCGAGATTCACCGCAGCGCCCGGGGCGAGCTGACCGAGCGTGGTGAGCGCGAGCGTCTCGCGCGAGACATCGACCGCGAAGCTCGGCGCGGCCTGCTCCACCACGGTGAGGCAGCAGCCCTGCACGGCGATGCTGTCACCGAGCGCAAGCCGCCTGACATCCAGGCGGTCGCAGCGAATGACGAGGCGCAGGTCCCCGCCGCGCGCCTCGTGACGCTCGATACGCCCCACGTCCTGCACGATTCCGGTGAACATGGGCGGCGGTTCAGCGTTGCCCGGGAGCCAGGCGCAGGCGCAGGTCCTCACCGATGCGCTGTGACTCGAGGAAGGCAAAGCCCGGCGCGTCCGCGAGCGTCCCCGGCGGCGCCAGCGTCACCAGTGCCCGGGCGGCCGGACCGAGCAGCTTCGGCGCCACGTACAAGAGCAGCTCGTCCGCCAGTCCCGCGCGCACGATGGCCCCGGCGAGCGTGGCGCCTGCCTCGACCAGCACTTCATTGGCTTCCAGCTCTGCCAGCCGGGCAAACACGGCGCCCAGGTCCAGCCGCTCGCCGTGGGCGGGCAGCGTCTCGATACGCGCGCCACGCTCGCTCAAAGCAGCGGCGCGCTTCTCGTCGAGAGCGCCGAGGGTGGTGAGCAGCAGCACTTCGCCGCCCTCCTCGAAGAGCCGCGCGTTGCGCGGGGTGCGCAGGCGCGAATCGAGCACCACGCGCAGTGGCTGGCGCGCCGCGACCCCCTCCTGCAGGCGCACCGTGAGCCGCGGGTCATCAGCGAGCACCGTGCCAACTCCGGTCATGACGGCGGAGCTGCGCGCGCGCCAGGCGTGCACGTCCGCCCGCGCGGCCTCGCCGGTGAGCCACTGGCTGCTGCCATCGGCGAGCGCGGTGCGCCCGTCCAGGCTCATGGCGAGCTTCACCCGCACCAGCGGCAGGCCCTGCTGCATGCGCTTGAAGAAGCCGGCATTGAGCTCACGTGCCTGCGCTTCGAGCAGGCCCGCTTGCACGCTGACGCCTGCCGCCGCCAGGGCCGCGGCGCCCTGGCCGCGCACCTGTGGATTGGGGTCGGCGAGTGCGTAGACCACGCGCGCGACGCGCGCGGCGGTGAGCGCCAGGGTGCACGGCGCGGTGCGTCCCTGGTGATTGCACGGCTCGAGGGTCACGTAGACGGTGGCGCCGGTGGCCTGGGAGCCCGCGGCACGCAGGGCTGCAACCTCGGCGTGCGCCTCACCGGCGCGCTCGTGCCAGCCCTCCCCGACGATGCGCTCGCCACGCGCGATCACGCAACCAACGCGCGGATTCGGGTCGGTGGTGTTGAGCCCGCGGGCGGCCAGCATCAGCGCACGCTGCATGGCGCTGCGATCGAACTCCGAGAACACCGGGCTCACTTGTCCTCGCCCGGGCCGCGCTTGGCCGCGGCCTCATCCGGCGGCAGCAGCGGCAGCTGCTCGCGGTTCGCCGCGCGCGCCACCTGGCGCTTGTGAGCGCGGGCGGGGGGCGCAGCGGCGCGCGCGCTGCGCAGCCGCTGGATTTCCTCGTGGAAAGCCTCGACGTCCTCGAACTGGCGATACACCGAGGCGAAGCGCACGTAGGCGACCTCATCCAGATGCCGCAGCTCCTCCATCACCAGCTCACCGATGGTGCGGGAGGAGACCTCACGCTCGCCCAGGCCGCGCACCTTGTGCACGATACGGCTCACGGCTTCGTCGATCTGCTCGCGCGGTACCGGGCGTTTCTCCAGCGCCTTCTCCATGCCGGTGCGCAGCTTGTTCTCATCGAACGGCTCGCGTGCCCGGTCACCCTTGATGACCGGCGGCATGAGCAGCTCGGCGGTCTCGAAGGTGGTGAAGCGCTCGCCGCACTTGAGGCACTCGCGGCGGCGGCGGATCTGCCGTCCCTCGCCCGCCAGACGCGAGTCATTCACCTTGGTCTCTTCGTGGCCGCAAAAGGGACAGTGCATGCGGCGCGCTCGCTCCCTTGCCTAGGGTCCGTATACCGGGAAGCGGCGGCACAGCTCGATCACCTGCGGTCGCACGCGCGCCACCACATCCGTGGCGCCCTCGGCATCCAGGATCTGCGCGATGTAGTCGGCCACCTGCTCGATCTCCGCCTGCCTGAAGCCGCGCGTGGTGGAGGCCGGCGTGCCGAGGCGCAGGCCGCTGGTGATCATCGGCGGACGCGGGTCATTCGGCACCGCGTTCTTGTTGACCGTGATGTTGGCGCGCCCGAGGGCCGCGTCCGCATCCTTGCCGGTGATGTTGCGGTCCGCCAGGCTCAGCAGGAACAGGTGGTTGTCGGTGCCACCGGAGACTACCGAGAAGCCGCGCTGCATGAGGCGCGCGGCCATGGCGCGCGCATTGGCGAGCACCTGGTGCTGGTAGTCCCGGAATTCCGGCTGCAGCGCCTCGAGCAGCGCCACCGCCTTGGCGGCGATGACGTGCATCAGCGGGCCGCCCTGGGTGCCGGGGAACACCAGTGAGTTGAGCTTCCTGGTGATCTCATCGTTGGCGCGCGCCAGGATGAGCCCGCCGCGGGGTCCGCGCAGCGTCTTGTGCGTGGTGGTCGTGACCGCGTCGGCGTGCGGGATGGGATTCGGATAGATGCCGGCGGCGACCAGGCCGGCGACGTGCGCCATGTCCACCACCAAGTAGGCGCCCACGCCCTTGGCGATGGCGGCAAAGCGCGACCAGTCGATGACGCGCGAGTAGGCCGAGAAGCCGGCGATGATCATCTTGGGCCGGTGCTCCTCGGCCAGGCGCTGCACCTGCGCGTAGTCGATCTCGCCACTCTCGGGACGGATGCCGTACTGCGCCGCGCGGAAGAACTTGCCGGAGAAGTTGACCTTGGCGCCGTGCGTGAGATGGCCGCCGTGATCGAGGCTCATGCCGAGGATCGGGTCCCCCGGCTGCACCAGGGCGAAGTAGGTTGCGGCGTTTGCCTGTGAACCGGAGTGCGGTTGCACGTTGGCGTAGTCGGCGCCGAACAGCTTCTTGGCGCGGTCGATCGCGAGCTGCTCGACGACGTCGACGTACTCGCAGCCGCCGTAGTAGCGCTTGCCCGGGTAGCCTTCCGCGTACTTGTTGGTGAGCACCGAGCCCTGCGCCTCGAGCACGCGCGGGCTGGTGTAGTTCTCGGAGGCGATGAGCTCGACGTGCTCCTCCTGACGCTGCCGCTCACCCGCGATGGCGCGCGCGAGCTCAGGATCGAAGCCTTCGATGGTCATGGTCGTCCGGAACATGGTGCGGCACCGCCTGGAGGAGCTGCAGGAAAGGGCGCGAATTGTACCGGAACGAGGCCGCCCCTGCCCTTGTCGCCGGGCGCCGCCGCGCTGGAAGTACTGCGACAGCTGCGGCGCACGCCAGGGCGCAGTTAGAGCAGATTCTCCACCACGGCGCTCCAGGCCTGGGCCAGATTCTGACGGTTGTAGCCGCCGCCGCCGAGCGCCAGCACCCGCCCGTGCCCGCAGCGCTCCGCCAGCGCGCTCAGCTCGCGGGCCGCGCGCCCGTGCGATTGCGGCGTGAGCCGCAGGTGCGTGATCGGGTCGCCCTCGAGACTGTCGGCGCCGCACTGCAGGATCACGAACTCGGGCGCGAACTTCTCCAGGTGCGCGGTCACCCGCGGCCAGGTATCCGCGAACAGCCGGTCGTCGGCTCCCGGGGGCAGCGGCAGGTTGAGTTTGGTGCCGCTGGCCGCCCCGGTGCCCATCTCCTCGGCCGCGCCGGTACCGGGGTAAAGGTAGCGGCCGTCCTCGTGCAGGTCGGCGAACACCACCGCCGGGTCGTCCTCGAAAGCGTAGAACACGCCATCGCCATGGTGGGCATCGATGTCGACGTAGGCGATGCGCTTGAGGCCGGCGCGCTTGAGCAGCTCGATCGCCACCCCGCAGTCATTGAAGACACAGAAGCCGGCAGCGCGATCACGGGCGGCGTGGTGCAGTCCGGCAATAGGCACGAACGCCCGCCGGCAATCGCCATCCATGATCGCCTCCATTGCGCTCAGCGTGGCGCCGACCACGCCGGCGGCGGCCTCGTACACGCCGCGGAACGCGGGCGTATCACCGCCGTCGAGCCAGCCGTTGCCGCTGGCGGAGCGCTCGCGCACGAACTCGATGTAGTCGGCACTGTGAAAGGCGCGCAGCTC
>Ga0335080_10008754_pt1 | contig 10556 bp, 7 predicted proteins | sample Lox_Sample_34_FD_206720 | JGI IMG/M metagenome (GOLD analysis project Ga0335080, IMG submission 206720) | Soil microbial communities from Loxahatchee National Wildlife Refuge, Florida, United States - Lox_Sample_3.4 | ecosystem: Environmental > Terrestrial > Soil > Wetlands | place: USA: Florida... | reverse complement strand
GGGGCGGGTCGAACAGGCAAACTTCAATTCATTCACCATCCCGCGCATGCCCGAAGTCCCGCCGATTGCGGTCGCATTGCTCGACAGCGGGGGAAATCCCGGTGGACTCGGCGAGGCTGGCGTGCCCTTGGTTGCTCCCGCGATCGCTAACGCAGTGTTTGCCCTCACCGGCAAACGCATCCGCGCGCTCCCGCTGGAAGATGGTGGAATCCGCTTCGTCTGACACGGCGCGAGAGTCGGTGACGGCCGACGAACGCTCGCTCGTCCGTCTTCGGATCTACACTGAGTGCGTCAGAACGCGACGGCCTGGCTGACTGGTATCAGCAACAAGCAGATTCCAAATAAGCGACGTATTGGCAAACGCGACAGCTTCGGGACGCGAACGGCTTGCAGCGCCGCGCCCCCCACGGAATGACCTAAGTATGGACGTCTCTGATGCATTCAAGGCGTTCGTGACTTTGCTGGCGCTGGTCAATCCAGTTGGCGTTGTGCCGATCTACGTCAGCCTTGTCGCAGACCGCGATTCGAAAGAACAAGCGGCAATCGCGCGCACGGCTGCACTTGCCGTGGCAGCGATCATTGCCATATCCGCGGTCGCGGGTTCGGCGATCCTCGGAGTCTTTGGGATTGAGGTTGCCGCGTTCCGCGCCGCTGGCGGCCTAATCCTAATTGTTATGGGACTGGGAATGCTGCGCGGAGGCCCGCAAGCGGAGCGAAGCACGCCAGACGAACATCGAGACGCCCTGGATAGGGCCAGCATCGCCGTTGTGCCGCTGGCGATACCGTTGCTTGCCGGACCTGGAACGATTGCGACGACCCTCGTCTACGCAAGCCACGCGCGGGGAGCCATCGACTATGGAGTCTTGATCGGCAGCGCCGTCGTCATAGGGCTGATCACATGGCTGTGCCTTGGCACAGCGCATGGCCTCTCACGGCGACTGGGGAAAAATGGCGTCGGCGTCGCGACACGCATCTTCGGCCTCCTGCTGGTGGCGATGGGCGTTGAGTTCAGTGCCGTGGGATTGCGCACACTCTGGCCTGGCCTTGCGCAGCCTGTAACCCCGGCGTAACCCCGGAGACCCAGTCGTGAAATTGCGTCGTAATTCAGCGCATCAAAGCGTGCGTCGGCGCAGATAGAGGGCGCACCGACACAAGGACTTGCGGTCAAAAAAGCATCGCACAAATGCGCTAAGTGTTTGGTGGCCAAGGGCGGAATTGAACCACCGACACACGGATTTTCAGTCCGCTGCTCTACCAACTGAGCTACTTGGCCGTCTTGATGCAACCGCGTGGAAATTTCCGGCCCGGATTTTTTTGGAACTGCGAGGCCGGCCAAAGCCCGCGATTCTAACAGATTCGCCGCGCCCTTCCTCAGCCGCTCCGCCCGCGGAAGAACGAGAGGAGCTCGGCAGTCGTCTCGTCCGGGGCCTCCTCGGCGAGGAAGTGCCCGCAGCCGAGCGCCCTCCCGGACAGGTCGCGCGCGATTCCGCCCCAATCCGCCAGCGGGTCGAACAGCCGGTGCACGACGCCCTTCTCGCCCCACAGCAGGAACAACGGACAGTCGAGCGTGCCCGCGTCCTCGGCGTCATGCTCGAGATCGATGCTCGCGGCGGCGCGGTAGTCCTCGCAGCTCGCGTGGATCATCGCCGGGTCGCCGAAGCAGCGCTCGTATTCCGCGTACGCCGCCGGGTCGAAGCGATCCAGCACCGAGCCGAGGCCCCCGAGCTTCTTGCGCAGGTAGTAGGTCGGGTCGCCTCCGATCAGGTGCTCGGGAAGGTCGTGGGGCTGGATAAGGAAGAACCAGTGGTAGTACGCGGTCGCGAATGCCTTGTCGGTCTTCGCGAACATCGTCGCGGTGGGGCAGATGTCGAGCAGCGCCAGGCGCTCGACGCACTCCCGGTGGTCGCGCGCGAGGCGATACGCGACGCGTCCGCCGCGATCGTGACCGGCGAGCTGGAAGCGGCGAAAGCCCAGCGCCTCCATCGCTTCCACCTGGTCGCGCGCCATTGCCCGCTTCGAGTACGGCGCGTGATCCGGCGTGCTCGCCGGCTTGGCGGAGTCGCCATAGCCGCGCAGGTCGGAGCAGACGACGGTGAAATGCTCGGCCAGCCGCGGTGCGACGGAGTGCCACATCGCATGCGTCTGGGGATAGCCGTGCAGCATGAGCAGCGGCGGTCCGCTGCCCCCGATCACGAGGTTGATCTCGGCGCCGGTCGCTGCGACGCGCTTGCGCTCGAACCCCGGAAAAAGCGTGCTCATGGCTGCATCACCTCGAGAAGGAATCCTGATGTCGGCGATGCGCCGACCGACGGCAGGTTAGTGGATCTCGGGCTCGGCGGTCGGCGCCGTGCCTTCGAGGAAGTCGAAATCGCAGCCAGCGTCGGCCTGGGTGATGTGCCGCTGATAGAGCGCTCCGTAGCCCCGTTCGTAGCGCGGCTCGGGCTGCTTCCACGCGGCCCGGCGGCGCGCGAGCTCGGCGTCGCTCACCTTGAGCTCGAGGCGGCGCTGCGGGACGTCGAGCTCGATTCGATCGCCGTCGCGCACGAGCGCGAGCGGGCCGCCCACGAACGATTCCGGAGCGACGTGCAGAACGCAGGCGCCGTAGCTCGTGCCGCTCATGCGGGCGTCGGAGATGCGAACCATGTCGCGCACGCCCTGCTGCAGCAGCTTCTTCGGGATCGGCAGCTGACCCCACTCAGGCATGCCAGGCGCGCCGAGCGGTCCGGCGCTCTGGAGAACCAGCACAGAATCCGCGGTGACCGGCAGCGCGGGATCGTCGATGCGTGCGGCCATGTCGTTGTAGTCTGCGAAGACGATCGCGGGGCCCGTGTGCACGAGCAGGCGCGGCTCGGCCGCGGCCGGTTTGATCACAGCCCCGTTCGGCGCGAGGTTGCCCCGCAGGACGGCCAGGCTGCCGCTGGCGACCAGCGCGCGGTCGCGCGGCAGGATCACGTCGCGATTGAATGCCTGTGCGCCCGCGATGTTCTCGCCGAGCGTCCGGCCGTTCACCGTGCGTGCGTCGAGCGTGAGGAGGTCCGCGATCCCGGCGAGCAGCGCCCGCAATCCTCCCGCGTAGTAGAAGTCCTCCATCAGGAACTTGCCGGCGGGACGGATGTTCGCGACGAGCGGTGTCTTGCGCGCGAGCTCGTCGAAGCGGTCGATCGTGAGCGGTATGCCGGCGCGGCGGGCGAGCGCCACCATGTGCACCACCGCGTTGGTCGATCCGCCCAGTGCGAGGATGGTCGTCACCGCGTTATCGACGCCGTGCGCCGTGAGGAAGTCGCGCGGCTTCAGGTCTTCCCACACCATGTCGACGATGCGCCGGCCGGTGTCGGTCGCCATCCGCGCATGACGCGAATCGGCGGCGGGGATCGAAGCGGCGCCCGGCAGCGTGAAGCCGATCGCCTCCGCCGCGGAGGTCATGGTGGACGCCGTTCCCATCGTCATGCAATGCCCGGGCGATCGCGCGATGCCGTCCTCGATCTCGGCCCACTCCTCGTCGCTCAGGTTGCCCGCGCGCTTCTCGGCCCAGTACTTCCAGACGTCGGAGCCGCTGCCCAGCGGCTGATCGCGCCAGTTGCCGCGCAGCATCGGCCCGGCGGGCATGAAGATCGCCGGCAGGTTCATGCTGATCGCGCCCATGATCAACGCGGGCGTGGTCTTGTCGCAGCCCCCCATGAGCACCGCGCCGTCGACCGGATACGAGCGCAGCAGCTCCTCGGTCTCGAGCGCGAGGAGATTGCGGTAGAGCATCGTCGTGGGCTTCTGGAAGACCTCCGCCAGCGCGATCGCCGGCATCTCCAGCGGAAAGCCTCCCGCCTGCAGCACGCCGCGCTTCACCTCCTCGGCGCGCTGCCGGAAGTGAGCGTGGCAGGCGTTGATGTCGCTCCAAGTGTTGATGATCGCGATGATCGGCTTGCCGAGGTAGTCGCGGCGCGAGTAGCCCATCTGGGCCGCCCGCGAGTGATGGCCGAACTGACGCATGTCGCTCGCACCGAACCAGCGGTGCGAGCGCAGATCCTCGGGTTTTCGGCGCGCGCTCATGCCGAAGCATTATAGCGGCCGGAACGAGGCGCTCGGCCGCCGGTCCAATGACGGCCGCGACTTCTCGCCCGTCGCGGCCGGCGCTATAGTGGAACGGCCCGCGACCGGTTGCGGCGCCTCCGAGCGTCGGGTCCTCGCCGGGAGGCTGCCATGCCCTTCGCTTCTCCCCGTTCGGATTTCGCGGTCTTCGCTGCGCGCCTGACCGCTGCGTTCCTGGGGCTTGCGCTCGCTTCCGCGGCGCTCGCCGCCGACAAGGCGGACGACCGCGGCGGCATCGACGCGGACAGGTTCTTCGGCGCCATCCTCAAGGTGCGCGCCCGCGCTCTCCCGGACGCTCGCACGGCGGCAACGCTCGGCCAGGACCGTGAGGGCACCGGTGTGGTGATCGGTTCCGACGGGCTGGTCCTGACGATCGGCTATCTCATCCTCGAGGCCGAGGAAGTGAGCCTCGTCGATGCGCGCGGGCGAACCCTCCCCGCTTCGGTCGTCGCCTACGACCACGCCTCGGGCCTCGCGCTCGTTCGCTCCGTCGTTCCGCTCGACGCCTCGCCGTTGCCGCTGGGCGATTCGACCCGGCTCGCCGAGAGCGATCCGGTGCTGATCGTCAATCACGGCGGCCGCGACGCCGCGACGCTCGCCTACGTCGTTTCCCGGCGGCCGTTCACGGGCAGCTGGGAATACCTGCTCGACAACGCCATCTTCACCTCGCCGCCGACCCTCGACTGGAGCGGCGCCGCGCTCATCGGCCGGGACGGCTCGCTGCTCGGCATCGGCTCGCTGATCCTGCGCGATGCGACGGAGGCCGATCCGCACCTGCCGGGCAACCTGTTCGTCCCGATCGATCTGCTCAAGCCGATCATGGACGATCTGGTGCGCACCGGTCATCGCGCGGGCCCCGCGCGGCCCTGGCTGGGGGTCTCAGCCGACGAGATCCAGGGCCGCTTGCTCGTGAGCCGCGTGTCGCCCGACGGGCCGGCCGACAAGGCCGGCGTCCGCACCGGCGACATCATCCTCGCAGTCGGATCCGAAGCGGTGCATTCGCAGGCCGAGTTCTATCGCAAGCTCTGGAGCCGCGGCGCGGCGGGGAGCGAGATTCCCCTGCGCGTGCTCCAGGGCGAGGACGTGCACGAGGTCAAGGTCCGCTCGATCGACCGCGTGGATTACTTCCGGCGCAAGCCGGTCTACTGAGCTCGCGATCGCGCGTACAATGCGCGCTGCCAGCGCGACGGGCGCCGGCTGCTCATCGCTTCGTGCCGTCCGCTCATGCCGCTCTTCACTGCGACGATCTTCTTCAGCGCGTTCCTGCTGTTTCTGCTGCAGCCGATCACGGCGAAGCAGATCCTGCCCTGGTTCGGCGGCTCGGCGGCGGTGTGGACGACCTGCCTCGTGTTCTTCCAGATGACCCTGCTGCTCGGCTACGCCTATTCGGACGCGGTCGCGCGGCGCCTGTCGCCGCGCGCGCAGGTGGGCCTGCACGCCGCGTTGCTCGCGTTGAGCTGCGCCTTGCTGCCGATCGTCCCGGCCGCGCACTGGAAGCCCTCCGGCACCGAGAATCCCTCGCTGCTCATCCTGGGGCTCCTCGCGGCGACGGTCGGTCTGCCGTACTTCCTGCTCTCCACCACGAGCCCTCTGGTGCAGGCGTGGTTCGCGAAGGCCTATCCGGGGAGGAGCCCGTATCGGCTGTTCGCGCTGTCGAATCTCGCCTCGATGCTCGCGCTCCTCGGCTATCCATTCGCGCTCGAGCCGTGGATCGCGACGCGCCAGCAGTCCTACGGCTGGTCGGCGGCCTACGTGGCGTTCGCGCTGCTCGCCGTGCTCTCCGGCGGCTATGCGCTGCGCGCCTCGCCTTCTCGCGCGTCGATGCCACAGCCAGTGCCGAACGGCGCCGGACGCGAGCCCGCGCCCGGTGCGGGCAGGCAGATCCTGTGGGCGACGCTCGCAGCGACCAGCTCGTTCCTCCTGCTCGCCGTATCGAACCACATCTGCCAGAACATCGCCTCGATCCCGCTGCTGTGGATCGCCCCGCTCTCGATCTACCTGCTCACCTTCATCCTGTGCTTCGACGGCTCGCGCTGGTACCGCGCGCCCGCGTTCCGGGCGATGCTGGCCGCTGGACTCGGCGTCATGGGCTGGACGCTCGCGGACAGCGACCTTACCCATCGGCTGGAATTGCAGATCGGCGTGTTCTGCGCGGGCCTGTTCCTCGCCTGCATGTTCTGCCACGGCGAGCTCGCGCGGCTCAAGCCCGCCCCGCGCCACCTCACGCGCTTCTATCTCATGGTGGCGCTCGGCGGCGCCGTCGGCTCGGCGCTCGTCGGACTGGTCGCGCCCCTCGTATTGCCGGCGTATTTCGAGCTGGCGCTGGGGCTCGTCGCCTGCGCCGCTCTGCTCGCCTTCCAGACGCGCCGATCGCACCCGGTGTTCATCGTGCTCGCAGTCGCCGCGCTTCTCTTTTCGGTGGGCGCGGCGGGCTGGAGCATCCACGACTTCTACGAGAACACGGTGCTCGCCACGCGCAATTTCTACGGCGTGCTGCGCGTGCAGGAATGGAGTGCCGGCACGGCCAACTACCGTCGCTCGCTCGTCCACGGCACGATCCTGCACGGGACGCAGTATCCGAGCCCCGAGCTCGAGCGCCGGGCGACGACCTACTACACCGCGACCTCCGGCATCGGGCGCGCGATCGAGTCGCTGCACCCCTCGCTCGATCCGCTGAAGGTGGGCATCATCGGTCTGGGCACCGGAACGATCGCGACCTACGGCGCGAAGGGCGACGTCTATCGCTTCTACGACATCAATCCGGCCGTGATCGGCATCGCGAAGCGCGATTTCAGCTTCATCGGCAAGAGCGACGCGACCATCGAGATCGCGCTGGGCGATGCGCGCCTGAGCCTCGAGCGCGAGGCAGCCCAGGGCTTCGACGTGCTCGCGATCGACGCGTTCTCGAGCGATGCCATCCCCGTTCACCTCATCACCAGCGAGGCGCTCGCCGTCTACCGGCGGCACATGAAGCCGGGCGGGATCATCGCCTTCCACGTCACCAATCGCTATCTCGACCTCGCGCCCGTCGTGCAGCAGCTCGCCGACGCTCAGGGGCTGCATGCCGTCTTGGTCGCAGACGATGGCGAGCCTCCGCTGGCGAGCCGCAGCGACTGGGTCCTGGTGTCGGACAGCGAGGACGCGCTGGACGCCGACCCGATCTTCGAGGCCGCGGAGACGATCGCGGCCCGGCCGGGCTTGCGGCTGTGGACCGACGATTTCAACAACATCGTCCAGGTCCTCAAGCGGGACGACTAGCGGGCTTGCGCGTGGGCATTCCCGATCTCCAGACGCTTCGCACCGCGCCGGACCGCGGCAGCGTCGACGTGCTCGACCAGACCCGGCTACCGCACGAGCACGCCCGGGTCGCGCTGTCGAGCGCCGCCGATGCCGCGCGCGCGATCCGGACGATGCAGGTACGCGGCGCGCCGCTGATCGGAGCCACCGCGGCCTTCGGGCTCGCGCTGGCGATGCGCGGGGATGCTTCCGATGCGGCCCTCGCCTCCGCGCACGGGCTGCTCCTTGCCGCGCGGCCGACCGCGGTCAACCTGCGCTGGGCGCTCGACCGCGTCCGCGACCGCGTCGCCCCGCTGCCGCCCGCGGCGCGCGCCGATGCGGCGTGGGACGAGGCGCAGCGCATCGCCAGCGAGGATCGCGAGCTCAATCGGGCGCTCGGCGAGCACGGCCTGCATCTCGTCGAGAGCCTCGCCGCCCTGCATTCGCCTCCGCTGCAGATCCTCACGCATTGCAACGCCGGCGCGCTCGCCACGCTCGGCTGGGGCACCGCGACCGCGCCGATCTATCTCGCGCACGACGCCGGCATCGCGCTCCACGTGTGGGTCAGCGAGACGCGCCCGCGGCTGCAAGGCGCCAGGCTCACGGCCTGGGAGCTGCGCGCGCACGGCGTGCCGCACACGCTCATCGTCGACGCCGCCGGCGCCGCGCTGATGCGCCAGCGGCGGGTCGACCTCGTCCTCGTCGGTGCCGACCGCGTCACCCGCAACGGCGACGTGTGCAACAAGATCGGAACCTACGAGAAGGCGCTCGCGGCGCGCGACAACGACGTGCCCATGTACGCCGCGGTACCCTCGGCGACGATCGACTGGACGCTCGCCGCGGGCGAGGAAGTGCCGATCGAGGAGCGCGACGGCGCGGAAGTGCTGCAGCCGGCCGGCGAGCCGATCGCCCCCCTGGGCACGGCGACCGCGAATCCCGCCTTCGACGTCACGCCGGGGCGGCTGCTGACGGGGCTCATCACCGAGCGGGGCATCTGCGCTGCCACGAGCGCGGGGCTGGCTGCGCTGTTCCCGGAACGTTCGCATGGATGAGCTCGCCCTGAGAGACGAGATCATCGCGACCGCGCGGGCGATGAACGCGCGGGGCTTGAATCGCGGCACGTCGGGCAATGTCAGCGCGCGCATCGACTCCGGCTTCCTCGTGACCCCGAGCCGCATGGCGTACGAATCGATTCAGCCGGGCGACGTCGTCGCAATGACGCTGGACGGACGGAGCCGCGGCACGCGGGCGCCGTCGTCGGAGTGGCGGTTCCATCGCGACCTCTATGCGGCGCGGGTCGAGGTGCAGGCGATCGTGCATGCGCATTCGCCGTTCGCCACGACGCTTGCCTGCCTGGGAAGAGGGATTCCGCCGTTCCATTACATGATTGCCGTCGCCGGCGGGAGCGACATCCGCTGTGCCTCCTACGCCACCTTCGGCACGCAGGAGCTGTCCGACCGCGCACTGCAGGCGCTCGACTGCCGACGCGCCTGCCTGCTCGCGAACCACGGCATGATCGCCGTCGGCGCGACGCTTGGGGACGCGCTCGCGCTCGCCGTCGAGGTCGAGGCGCTCGCCGAGCAGTACTGGCGCGCGCTGCAGATCGGCGAGCCCGACCTGCTGTCGCAGGCCGAGATGACCGTCGTCCTGGAGAAGTTCGAGACCTACGGCCAGCCGCGGTGAGCTCGCGGCAACGGGTGCGCGGGCGCGCATTTTCGAGTCCTCCCCGGCCGCCCCGCGGCCGCCGTTCCGCGTCACCCCTCGACTCGGCTCGTCGCCCCGCGAGCCGATCCCGGGAGCCCCTGTGCGGTCCGCGGGTCGTCTGGTGATGGGAAGCCCCGCGTGAACAGCCTGTCCACCGCGCCGATACTTTCCTAACGGAAATGGTTTTTTTCTTTAACCCACAGCTTGAAGTGAACAGTTGATATAAGGAACTGGCCGTCCGTCGGCGATCTCGGTTTATCCGCCCGGTTTTTGCTTTGTTTGAGGACAACGTCATGGCTGCTTCGGCATCGCGGCCGCGACAACGACCCTCGAAAACAAACGTCGATTCCGGAGACCATCCCATGGAAACCGAAAGCGTTCGCCGTCGGGCCCTGCCCTTGGCCGCGGCACTGCTCGTCCTGCTCCTCGGCTCACTCGCGGCAGCGGGCGCCCGCGCGCACGCGGTCGCGACGGAAGCCGTCCAGCCCGGCCCGCTGGAAACCGTTTCGGGAACGGTGCTCACGGTGCAGATCGACGATCGTGTCAGCGGCAAGAGCGGCGTGTATCGCGAACTGCGCCTCGATGGCGGTGGATCGGTCTCGCTGACGGGCGACGCCGCAGCCGGGCTCCAGGCCGGGGCGCACGTGCTGCTGGCGGGACATGGCAGCGGCGATGCTCTGGAGGCTACCGATGTCCAGGTCCTGTCGGCGCCCCTGTCGGTCAGGAGCGAGCTGCTGGCCGAAGGCACGCTGACCATCGCCCATGCCGACGACTTTGCTGGCGGCCACAGTCAGTTCCGGTACCACGTGTGGGATGCCGCCGGGCGGCCGACGCGGCTCAACGTAGTGCGCCTTCCGGCGCTGCTGCGCAGCGGCAGCCAGGTTCAAGTGTCCGGTCGCCTGGCCGCCGACGGCACGTCGCTCGACCCGGACAGCATCACCGTCCTCGCCGAGGCCTCCGGCACCGGCATGGTGGCGAAGTCGGGGACGACCAACAGCGTGCTGGTGATCATGGCGAACTTCAACAACACCGCCGCGCCGAGCTACACCGCTGCCCAGGCCCAGCAGATCATGGTCAGCAACAGCGACAGCGTCGCGAACTACTACAACGAAGTCTCCTACGGCGGGCAGCTGCTCAACGTCACCGTGACCAGCACCTGGGTCACCATGAACCTGGCCGCCACCTGCGACTTCACGCAGATCAATCCGGCCGCGAACACCGCGGCGCTGGCGCTCAACTCCACCTACAACGCCGCGAACTACGCCTTCGTGGTGTACCTGTTCCCGTCGCAGTCCTGCGGCTGGGCAGGACTCGCCTACGTGGGCTATCCGCATCAGGCGTTCATCAACGGGACCGGCTCGTTCATCACGCAGGTGGTCGCCCACGAGATGGGGCACAACTTCGGGCTGCTGCACGCGGGGAGCCTGAGCTGCGGCTCGGCGGCGATCGGCGGCAGCTGCAGCGTGGCGGAGTACGGCGACCCCTGGGACACG